>Ga0075163_10006862_pt1 | contig 15089 bp, 19 predicted proteins | sample JI1023141ADNA_FD_71478 | JGI IMG/M metagenome (GOLD analysis project Ga0075163, IMG submission 71478) | Wastewater effluent complex algal communities from Wisconsin, to seasonally profile nutrient transformation and Carbon sequestration -... | ecosystem: Engineered > WWTP > Effluent > Algae... | reverse complement strand
CTCTCGGCCGCCGAGAACAAGACCTCGCTCGCCATTTTCGGCCCGCCCGGCGTGGGCAAGACCACGCTTCTGAAGTCCCTGCCTGCCGAGGAAACCGTCTGCCTCGACCTCGAGGCTGGCATGAAATCGGTGCAGGACTGGCGCGGCGCGTCGATCCCGGTGCGCAGCTTCACCGACTTCCGCGATCTGGCGGTGCTGATCGGCGGGCCGGACCCCGCGCAACATCCGCAGTCCTGGTACGGGACCGAACGGCACGCGTGGCTGCAGGCCCAGCACCGCGACAGCGGCATCGAGGCCTTCCTCGCCGCGCGCCGTATCGTCTTTGTCGACTCGATCACCGATCTGACCCGGCAGGCGATGGCCTATGCCCGCCAGCAGCCCGAGGCCTTCTCGGACCGGACCGGCAAGCCGGATGTCCGGGGCGCCTATGGGCTTCTGGGGCGCGAGGTCATTCAGGCGCTGAAGCACCTACAGCATGCACGCGGCAAGACCGTGATCTTCGTCGGCGTGCTGGAAAAGGTGACCGACGATTTCGGCGCCGTCACCTGGCAGCCGCAGATGGAAGGCAGCAAGGCCGGGCGGGAATTGCCCGGCATCGTGGACCAGGTGGTTTCGATGCAGCTCTTCGCCCGCGATGCCGAAGGCGGCTGGGTGCTGGACGAGACCGCCACCGACCGCCGCCTTGTCTGCAAGTCCGGCAATCCCTGGGGCCTTCCCGCCAAGGACCGCTCCGGCCGTCTCGACCTGACCGAACCGCCCGACCTCGGCGCGCTGCTCGCGCGGATCGACGGCCGCGCCCCCCATCACCCCGCTTTCGCCTCCTGATCCTTGAAAGGAACTGACATGAGCTACGATCTGAACGACGCCCAGCCTCAGATGGCCCCCATCGGCGAGCTGATCCCGGACGGCACCTTCGCCAAGGTCCGCCTGACCATCCGCCCCGGCGGGGTGAATGGCGCAACCCCGATGGATGCGGGGCTGCTGAAGGCCTCGCAGTCCAGCGATGCGCGCATGCTCGACTGCGAATTCACGGTGGTCGAAGGCCCGCATGCCCGCCGCAAGTTCTGGCAGAGCTTCACCGTGGCAGGCGGAAAACTTGACGAGAAAGGCCAGTCCATCGGCTGGAAGATCTCGAAATCCACGTTTCGCGCCATGGTCGACAGCGCTCTCGGGCTCGATCCCCGCGACGAAACCCCGGCGACCAAGGCAAAGCGGGTGCTGCCCGGCCTCAAGCATCTCGACGGCATCGTCTTTGCCGCTCGCATCATGGTGGAGCCCGCCTCGAACCCGCAATATCGCGACCAGAACCGCATCGCCAACGTCGTTCTGCCCGACGACGCTAGCCATGCCGCCATCATGCGCGGTGAAACCGTCCCGCCGGAACCCGTCAACGCCCCGCCGCGCAAGGCCGCGAGCGTCGCGGCGCCGGGCTGGCAGGCGCCGACACCGGCATGGGGCGCGGCACCGCAGCCCACTGCGACGGCCGCTCCGACCTGGGGCGCACAGACCGGACCCGCTGCACCGGCCACGCCCCAAACACCGGCACCCGCAGCACCGGGCACCCCGGCGATGCCCGCGTGGCTCAATGGCTGAGGTGCGGCGGAAGCGGCGGTCAGGTGGGTCCGCAGGGTCGCCTGCCGCCGAGCCCGATGGGGATGGGCCGGCAGACCGGCCCATGACCCCCGACGAATGGCAGGCGCATGTGACGCGCGCCGCCGCGCTGGAGATCGGAACATGGCTCGAGGCCCGAGGAAGACTGCACCAACCCATCGCAAGCCTTACCCTCGGCGACCTCGAGGCCATGGCCAGCAATGCGATCTCGCGCTGGATCGTGATGCAGACCGAGAAGCTCCAGCGGGCGGGTTGGCCGCCCGAGGACCCGATCGCGAATTTCCTGCTGGGGTAGCGCTCTGCGCCGTCTGCGCGCGGGAAGCCCGCGGCTTCGGCTACGTCCACCGCCTCCAGCGCGACCGCTATCCCTATCACCGCTTCTGCTCGCTCCGCTGTCAGGACGTGGGCAGCGCAATCGCCCAAAGGATGAATGGCATGATCGACAAGACCGCCCGCGAGGCACAAGCGATCCGCGACGCGCGGGCGCTCTTTGCCGAAGCGCTGACCGACCTCGGGCTCATGGAGCCTTTCTTCCATCGCACGGCCGCGGATATCGACCGGCTGATCGAGGCGGCCGTCACCGGCTATGTCGACAGCATGTTGGCGCAAGGCGCGCGCAAGGAGCGCACCGGCACGGCCCATGACGATCCGATTCCGTTCTGAGGAGGTCGTCATGATCGATCTGAACAATGAGACCGCCCCCTGGGCCGACCTTCTTGCCGCCGCGACGGCAAATGCCATCACCGACTTCGAGGTCGAGTTCTGCGAGAGCCTGCGCCAGAAGCTGGAGACATCCGGCCCGCACGCCCGGCTGACCGAGACCCAGCATCACAAGCTGACCTGCATCGCGCAGGCTGGCGGGTTCTGGGAGCGTGACCAATGATCGACCTGAACCATGGCTCTGGTTGCCTCTATGGCCAGGACGCGCCGCGTCCACCGATTGCCACCGCCGTATCGGCCGCCATTGATGTCGCGCTGACGGCACGCAATCGCGCCGAGCGCCCTCGCACCTATGTCAGTTCCTCGGGGCTGGGGCGCGACTGCTTGCGCCAGATCCAGTATGACTACCTCGCCGTTCCCAAGGACGAAGGCCAGGAATTCGAACCGCGCATCCTGCGGATCTTCGAGGCAGGCCATCGGGCCGAGGACATTGTCGCGGGCTGGTTCCGGATTGCCGGGTTCGATCTGCGCGCCGAACGCCCCGATGGTCGCCAGTTCGGCTTCGCGGCCATGGCGGGCCGGTTCAAGGGCCATATCGACGGCTGCTTCGTCTCGGGCCCCTTGGCGATGGATTATCCCGCGCTCTGGGAGAACAAGGCGCTCGGCGCGTCGAGCTGGAAGGATGTGGTCAAGCGTGGCGTCAGCATCGCACGCCCCGTCTATGCCGCCCAGATCGCGCTCTATCAGGCCTACATGGACCTGCCCAACCCGGCGCTCTTCACCGCGCTGAACCGCGACACGATGGAATTGCACACGGAAATGGTGCCGTTCGATACCCGCTTGGCGCAGGAGATGTCGGATCGCGCGGTCACGGTCGTGCAGGCATCAGAGGCGGGCGAATGGTTGCCCCGGGCGGCGACCGAACCCACGGCCGTCGTCTGCCGGGGCGGCATGGCCGGTGGCAAGTGGCACGCGCCCTGCGCATGGGCGGAGCGGTGCTGGGGTGAGCGGCGTCCCGGAAACGCTCCAGTGGAGCGTTTCAGCCGCGAACGGGCGGAGCCCAGGCGATGATCCCCGACGCATATGATCTCAAGCGCATCGTCCGCGCCCATCGCGCGCGCTTCTGGCTGCCGGACCTGCTCGAAGGGTTCGAGTTTGCACCGGTCTGGCGCTTCGCCGATCAGGCGCAGTTCGATTCCGACGACGTCGATGCGCTGGCTCGCCGCCTCGCGGCCGGTCCGCAACGGCTGCCGCACCCCGAGACGATTTTCGAGTTGGCCGACCGCAGTCGGACCATCCGCAGCCAGATCGTCTATGCCCGGCAGCGCGAAGACGGCATCGAGGCGGTCTGGCTCGCCCGGTGGCGCAGCCCCAGACGCTGGACCGACATTCATGCCCATGTCCGGATCGCCGATGGCGGAATCGCTGAATTCGCCACCAATCCGGCGCTCCGCAATACAGGGCTGGCGGAACAAAGTGGTCAGGCGGCGGCCGCCATCGTCTGGCGCGGGCTAGCGATCCTCGCATCCGCTGCAAGCATCGGCGAACGGCAGATCGCCCCAATCAAGCGCAAACCCTTCGCGCGGGATGGCGTGCGCGGCTGGACCTGGCATCAGGTCGCCATCGATCCGGCCCGGCTTCGCGCCGCATCCGAACCGCTCGGCGGCAGTCATGCCAGCCCGCGCTGGCACCTGCGTCGGGGGCATTGGCGCCAGTTGCCGGATGGTCGGCGCATCTTCGTGCGCCAATGCGAAGTGGGCGATCCCGCGCGCGGCGGGGTGGTGAAGGACTTTGCGGTGGAGGCGCGACAGGCATGACGGAATTCACCCCATCGGCAGCGCAGGCCGCCGCCATCGCCGAGGTCCGCGACTGGTTCGAGAACCGCACGGACACGCAACAGGTGTTCCGGCTCTTTGGCTATGCCGGATCGGGCAAGAGCACGGTGCTGAAGTTCGCGCTCGATGAGCTTGGCTTGTCGCCTCATCGCGGCGCGAAGGACGGCACCTGCGTGCCGGGTGTGGTTACCGCCACCTTCACAGGCAAGGCGGCGCTGGTGCTGACGCGCAAGGGCACGCCCGCGCGCACCATCCACAGCCTGATCTATTCTGTGATCGAGGCCACGGAAACGGAAATCGAGGCCGCAGCGCAGAAGGTCCGAGAGGCCGAGACTGCCGCGCGGCGGCTGACCGGTTTTGACCGCACCACGGCCGAGGCCGCGATCGAGGCCATGCGGCAGGCGCTCTCGGCGATGAAGCATCCCCGTTTCGCCCTGAACCCGCAGAGCGATGCGGCGGATGCAAGGCTGATCGTCCTCGACGAGGTGTCGATGGTGGGAGAGGAAATGGCGCGCGATCTGATGAGCTTTGACAAGCCGATCCTCGTTCTGGGCGATCCGGGTCAGTTGCCGCCCATCAAGGGCGAAGGTGCCTTCACCCGCGATGCGCCTGACGTGATGCTGACCGAGATCCACCGTCAGGCGACTGAGAGCGCGATCATCCGTCTCGCCACCATGGCGCGGATGGGCGAGCCCATCGGTTTTGGCACCTACGACACCCATGTCGCCAAGATGCGCAAGGGCGACATTTCGCCGGAACAGGCGCTGCGCGGCGGGCAGTTGATCTGCGGGCTGAACGCGACACGGTTGCAGATCAACAATGCGATGCGCGCGGCGGCTGGCCTTGGCGGGACGTATTTGCCCACTGGCGCGGCGGAAAAGATCATCTGCCTCAAGAACGACAATTCGCTCGGGCTTATCAACGGCATGTTCCTGACCCTCGAGGATATCGTCGATGAGGGCAGCCTCTATTTCTCGGCCGTGGTGCATGACGAGGACGGGCGCCGGGTCTCCCCCTTCGACAGCGACGGCCGCCCCGGCCGGCTGCGCATCTACAAGGGGCATTTCGAGGATCACATCGCCTTCGATGCCAAGCGCCATGACCGCGACTGGCGGGAAAAGCGTAAGCTGACCGAGGCGACCTTCGGCTGGGCGATCACCGCCCACAAGGCGCAAGGGTCGCAGTGGGAGAATGTGATCGTCTGGGACGATGGGCTGGGCCGCAGCGAGATCGACCGCCGCCGCTGGCTCTATACCGCCATCACCCGCGCCGAGCGCGGGCTCGTCCTTCTGGCCTGAGGGGGCACGATGATCGATCTAAACGATGTCGGCACGCCGAAGGCCCGCCACGATCTGGCGGCCGTGAAGGATCGGCTTGCCGCGACCGCAGGCGACTGGCTCCCCGGCATCTTCCCGGAGGCACGGATCGCGCGCGACCGTCGTTCCTTGCGCTGTGCCGACCTGTCCGGCCGCCCGCCGCGCAAGGAGGGGTCTTGTACCATCCACCTTGACGGGCCCTATGCCGGATGGGGTTTCGATTATGCCACCGGTGAAAGCGCCGGGCCCATCGATCTGATCGCGCAGGCGACCGGGCTTTGCGATGGCGCGCTCTTCGACGAGGCGGCGCGGATTGCCGGAATGGATCATCCCGCGCCCCGAAACGCGCCACGCGCGAAACCCGATCATACCGGCGAGATTGCGCGACTGATCGACGGCGCACAGCCGCTCGCTGGCACGTCCGGCGAAACCTACCTCCGCATCCGCGGCGTTGCCGATCCGGGATGCCCGGATCTGCTGTTCCACCCCGACCTGCCGGATTTCGACACGCGACGCGGTTGGCCGGGGCTGATCGCATTGCCACGCTTGGCGGACGGCACCCGCGCGCCGGGTATCCACCGGACCTTCCTCATGGACGACGGCAGTGCCAAGGCGCCTGCCGGAAAGAAGATGCTGGGTTCGGTGGCCGAAGCGGCCGTGCGGTTGTTCGCCATGCCTGCGGACGGCCATCTCGGCATTGCCGAAGGCATCGAGACCGCCCTAGCGGCGCATGCCCTGTTCGGGACCGAGGTCTGGGCGGCGCTCTCTGCCGACGGGCTCGCGCGGTTTCAGTGGCCGACGGGCACGACACGGGTCACGATCTACGCCGATGCTGGCGATGCCGGCCGTCAGGCTGCCGCGTCCCTTTCGGATCGGCTGAACCGGGCCGACATTCCGAACGAGATCGTGCTCCCGCTGCATGGCGATGATTTCAACGACGATCTGATGCGCGGGGCGCGTGCGTCCGACTATCGCCCGGAGATTTCGGCAGACGAGCCGGTCGGTATTGAGGCCATGACGACAGTGGCAGCTCCGACGCCTGGCGATCCGGACGCTCTGATTGCCGCCGCCGAGGCGCTGACCAACCCGCCCGAACTCGCGGCACTCTCCAGCCTTCTCGGTCGCCTTGCGCTGGCCCGGCTCGATCCGCTGCCCGAACGCCAGATCCTTGCCCGGATCAAGACTGCGACCGGCATCTCCATGTCCATCCTCGACAAGCAATTGACGGAACTGCGCCGCCGCGTGCATGCGACGGGCGATCCGCAGGGCCGGATCGCGCGGCCCGCCTGGTTCGGACGGCTGTGTCAGGATCTGTCCGGCACGCCCGAGCGCAACGAGGCCAATGTGATCATCGCCCTGTCCTCGGATCCAGTCTTTGCCGGGCTTCTGGCCTTCGACGAGTTTGCCCAATCCATCGTGGTTCGTCAGCCGTTGCCATGGGATGATCCGGCCATCCGATTTCCGCGCCCCTGGGACGATGCCGACGATGTGCGCACCGCCGAATGGCTGCAGTTGCGCGGGCTCAACGTGGCCCCGATGGTCGTCAGCCGGGGTGTCGGCGCGGTGGCCCGCGACCTGCGCATCCATCCGGTTCGCGACTGGCTCGACACCCTGAAATGGGACGGCACGCCCCGCATCGAGACCTGGACCAGCACCTATCTCGGTGCCACGCCGACAGCCTTCCATCACACCATCGGCGCGCTCTGGCTGATCTCGGCCGTGGCCCGGATCTACCGGCCCGGGGTGAAGGCCGATCATATGCTGATCCTCGAAGGGCCGCAGGGCGCGCGCAAATCGACAGCCATCAAGGTGTTGGCGGGTGAGGACTGGTTCACCGACGAACTGCCCGAGCTCGGGTCCAAGGACGCGGCCATTCACATGCAGGGCGTCTGGATCGTGGAAATTGCCGAACTCGACGCCATCGGTCGGGCCGAGGTCTCGCGCATCAAGGCCTTCCTGACCCGCACCACTGACCGCTTCCGCCCGCCCTACGGCCGTTACACCGTCGAGGTGCCGCGCCAATGCGTCTTCGCGGGCACCGTGAACCCCGACACCTATCTGCGCGACGAAACCGGCAACCGCCGCTTCTGGCCGCTACGCTGTGGAAGCATCGACATCGCCGCAATCGCTCGCGATCGGGATCAACTCTGGGCCGAAGCCGTCCACCGTTTCCGCGAAGGCGCGATTTGGTGGATCGACGATCCGGCGATCCTTTCGGAAGCCGCCGCCGCGCAGGAGGCACGCTACCAGGCGGATGCCTGGGACGCGCGGATCGACCGCTGGCTGACCCACGACACCCGCAGCGTCAATCACGGCCATGCGGGCTGGGATGATTGGCAGGATGAAGAGTTCGAACGTCCCGAGCCGATCCACGACGTGTCGGTGGGCGAAATCCTCGAATGCGCGCTCGGCATCGAGCCCGCGAAATGGACCAAGGGCGACCAGATGCGCGTGGGGGCCTGGCTGAAGTCGCGGGATTGGGAGCGATACCGCAGCGGAGCGGGTGCGACCCGCGAATGGCGTTACCGCAGGTCGCCGCGCGGCTGACGTCGCGATGGCCGTGGCAGGCATCGAGGGGGCATCCAACCGGGTGCCCTTTTTCGTTTTGCCGCTGTCCCACTTCGCGGCCTGTCCCACTTCAAGCCCAAGGTGGGACAGAAAAAACCATTTCAAATCAATCCTGTCCTACCTGTCCCACTTGGACCGCCAACTTCTCTCTTTCCCATATGGAGCACATACATCCCCCTCGACCTCATTCTTCCTCATGCGACGTAGGGAAAAAGGTGGGACAAGTGGGACAGGTGGGACGCGCCTTGTTTTGAAAGGAAAATCTGGCGTCCCACTTTGATCGGCAAGTGGGACAACCCGAGACCAGGTGGGACAGAAGCATCGTCTGGCGCATTTTTCTTGAATGGGTGCGTGTGTCATGATTCTCTGCCCATGACCAAAGCCGAAGGCCCACGTTTCAGGTGAGCCTTCAACATGACGCCGACCATCCAGACTGCGGATCTGCACCTCGAACAGGGGCGCCTTTCCACGTCCTGCATCCTTGCCCTCGACCTCGGGACAACGACAGGTTGGGCCTTGCGTGGCCATGACGGCCTGATCACCTCTGGCACGACGTCCTTTCGCCCCGGGCGGTTCGACGGCGGCGGTATGCGGTATCTTCGCTTCACCAACTGGCTGACCGAGGTCGACCGGCTATCAGGCCCCATCGCTGCGATCTGGTTCGAGGAAGTCCGCCGCCATGTCGGAACGGACGCTGCCCATGTCTATGGCGGGCTGATGGCCACGCTCACGGCATGGGCCGAACTCCGCGGCATCCCTTATGAGGGCGTTCCGGTTGGCACCATCAAGCGCCATGCCACCGGCAAGGGCAACGCCGACAAGCAGGCGATGATCGCGGCCGCGCGGGCGCGCGGGTTCGGTCCCGCCGATGACAACGAGGCGGATGCCATCGCCATCCTGCATTGGGCGATCGAAACGAACGGGGGTGTCGCATGAGGTGGTATCCCCGAGGCTATGGTGGCACCCGCCGTGATCCAGATCGCGTCAAGCAGGACGGCTGGCATGACCATGGGCTATTGGCCGTGTCCATCGACGACCCGCGTCTCACCTGGCCGGAGCAGGAACTGGTCCGCCAGCTGGGTGAAAAACTCTACGGCCCGCGTGTCGAGCCAAGGGAGATCGCACATGGCTGAGTGGACACCCACCATTGTCGAAGCGCGCCTTGAGAGCGCTGCCGATGTTTTTAGGTCGCTGCCCGAGGTGAAGCCGCAGGCCTATTTCAACGCCTGGCCCGAGTATTTCCACAGCTTCGCCGACCAGGTCGGTCAAGAACCTCGGATGCGACGGCCGAAGCCCGGCCCTCGCGACATCACCCAAGCCGACGACGCGCTGCTGTGGTTGCGTTGGCTGGACCCGGCCGACGCGCGCCTTGTGTGGCTCCGGGCGAACCGCAAGCCATGGAAGCCGATCTGCTGGGAACTGGGCATCAGCCGCGCCACCGCCAACCGCCGATGGCAGTATGGCATCGCGGTCATTGTGTGGCGGTTGAACGGCAAGCGCGTTCCAACGAAGCGGTCGATGGACTTCGTGGTGGCGAAGGTGACGCCTTGAACCTGTCAAGAGCCGTCGCGCGGGCGAGACATTTTCATGAGAGACACCGGACGCCAAGACAGATCGCGTCCAGAACGCTAAAGATTCAATATACTCGGGAGAGGAGCGCGCAGGCACTGGCCGCGTCGCTGGCTTCCGGGGTCCAGCGAGGGGACCAGTCGGGCTCCGAACTGCCAAGCCTTTGATATCTTGGTTCCTTCCTGGGCGTTTTCGTATGCTGGCGGGCGAAGCGCGGGACTTCGCCAGCGTCAGGGCCGGATTTTTGGGAAGCCATCTAGAATCCGGATCCAATCTCCCCCCGCACCAACCCCAATGAACGCTGGCCTTCGGGCCGGATACCCCGGACGCCGCCGGACCCCTCGTGGAGTCCAGCGCGGCATCCGGAATCCGGAGTCCGGCCAGTATCCACCCCTTCGACGGAAACCACCCGACCATGACGCTGAGCTTCGCCCCCGAGCAGATCGAGACCTGGCCGCTGGCCAAGCTCCAGCCCTACGCGAAGAACGCGAAGGCGCATGGTGCGGACCAGGTCGCCAAGATCGCCGCCAGCATGGCCGAGTTCGGCTGGACCGTGCCGTGCCTCGTCGGCGAGGACGGGGAGCTGATCGCAGGCCACGGGCGCGTGCTGGCCGCGACGCAGCTCGGGCTGACCGAGGCGCCGGTGATCGTGCTGGGCCATCTGACCGAGGCGCAGCGGCGGGCCTACCGCATCGCGGACAACAAGCTGACCGAACTCGGAAGCTGGGACGAGGCGCTGCTCTCGGCCGAGCTGCAGGACCTGCTCGCGGACGACTACGACCTGTCGCTCGTGGGCTTCTCTGACGGCGAGCTCGACAAGCTGCTGGCCTTCGATCCGGTCGAGGGCGGCGAAGAAGAGGGTAGCGCCGGGGGCTCGGTGCCTCCGGTGACCATCCCAGAGCCGCCGCGCAATCCGGCCTCGCGCACGGGCGACCTCTGGATCCTCGGTGACCACCGCCTCCTCTGCGGGGACTCGACCAGCCGCGACGACGTCCGCCGTCTGATGAACGGCGAGCGGGCGATCCTGTTCGCGACCGATCCGCCGTATCTTGTCGATTACGACGGCTCGAACCATCCGACCCGCAACAAGGACTGGTCGGCGTCCTATGGCACGACCTGGGACGACTCCGCGCAGGGCGCGGAGCTCTACGACGGCTTCATCGCTGCGGCGGTCGCCGAAGCCATCGCCGAAGACGCAGCCTGGTACTGCTGGCATGCCTCCCGCCGCCAGGCGATGCTCGAGGCCTGCTGGGAGAAAGCGGGTGCCTTCGTCCATCAGCAGATCATCTGGGTGAAGGACCGCGGGGTTCTGACCCGCTCGCACTACCTCTGGAAGCACGAGCCGTGTTTCATGGGCTGGCGCCGCCCCAACCGACCGCCAAAGGTCGCCGAGGACACGCTGCCCTCGACATGGGCGCTGCCGAGTTTCGCCAAGGACGACCGTCCCGACCATCCCACGCCGAAACCGCTCGACGCCTTCGGGATCCCGATGCGCCAGCACGTCGCCCGCGGCGGCCTCTGCTACGAGCCGTTCTCCGGCTCCGGCTCGCAGATCATGGCGGGCGAGGCCAATGGCCGCCGCGTCTTCGCGATGGAAATCAGCCCGGCTTATGTCGATGTCGCTGTGGAACGTTGGCAGGCCGAGACCGGCCGCGACGCGATCCTCGACGGCGACGGCCAGACTTTCGCGCAGGTGAGGACCGAGCGGCTGGGCGACGATGCCGACGCCCCGGCCGATGGCTCGGCAATGGACGCAGCTCCCGAACCCGCGCGAAAGCGCAAGACCGCCGCGTGACATGCATGACCTGGCTTTACCTTCCTCCGGAAACGCTTCCGGGGCCGGAGACGCATGCCTCTTCGGCCTCTCCCTCTGCTCAGGCGCGGGCGGGCTCGACCTCGGGCTCACCATCGCCATTCCCGGATATCGTGCTGTGGGCCATGTCGAACGGGAAACCTACGCCGCAGCCACTCTCGTGGCGCGGATGGAGGACGCGTCCCTGGATCAGGCTGTTGTCTGGGACGATGTTGCCAGCTTCGACGGCCGCCCGTGGCGCGGCGCGGTGGACATCGTCACTGCGGGCTATCCGTGCCAGCCATTCTCGGTTGCGGGCAAGCGCCGGGGTGCGGACGATCCGCGACACCTCTGGCCGCATGTCGCCCGCATCATCGGTGAGGTCGAGCCGCCCTTCGTCTTCCTCGAGAATGTCGCCCATCATCTCCGCCTCGGCTTCCCCGAAGTCGCCGCAGGACTGGTCGGCATGGGCTACCGCCTTGCGGCAGGCCTCTTCACGGCGGCGGAAGTCGGCGCGCCCCACAAGCGCGAGCGGCTCTTTATCCTTGCCATCCGCGAGGGGGACGAGCTGGCCGACCCCGCGCGCCTGCTCTGGCACCCGGTCAAGCGGCGGGAACCGGACGGAACTGTTGCGGCTATGGCCGACGCCGAGGGCGAGCGCGAACGAGAACCGGCAGACGAAGCCCACGCCCTCTCAAGAAGCTGGGCACCATGGGATGAACCTCGCGACCACGGCCGCGATGTGGCCGACGCCGATGGCGAACGACGGCTGCAAACCGAGCGCGGGCAATCGCCGGTCGGCCGACCTGACGCATTCGGCAGGGCTGTGGATGACGCCGACGGCGCGGGATCACAAGGACGGGGCGACAACGCTGGCGAATACGCCGGTGAACGGCCTGCTTGGCCGCCAGGTCCTGGTGACGCCGATGGCTGGGCCGAATACCTCCGATGTGCGCCGAACGTTGAACCCGCTGTTCGTCGAGGCGCTGATGGGCTGGCCCATCGGGTGGACCGGCTTCGCCTCTGTGGCAACGGCGTGGTCCCCCTGGTTGCGGCGCATGCGCTGCGAACTCTCGCGGCTGAATTGCTGGTCGATGGATGAGGCGGTGGCATGAAACAGTCCCGCCTCATGTCGCTGGTCGAAGCCATCGTCAACGTGATCGTCGGCTACAGCGTCGCGGTCGCGACCCAGTTGGTGGTCTTCCCGTGGTTTGGTCTGCCAGCGCGTCTCGACGACGCGATGGTCATCGGGGCTATCTTCACCATCATCTCGATTCTGCGCAGTTTCCTGCTGCGCCGGGTGTTTGAGGCAATGCGGGTCGGTGGTCAGTTTCGCGACTGATCCTCGAAGATTCCGAGCATTTCCTCGACCCAGTCCTCGTCCTCGCTGCGCATCAGCACGGCCACGAGAAGCTGGGTCAACCGGGGCACCGGCGTGTCGGGCGAGTTGTCGGGCAGGAAGAAGGAGAACTCACCCTCTGCGGAGACGACGAGGGCAGAACTGCCGGGCGGCAAGACCGTGCCGTGATCGGTGGAAATGTCGGTCATGAGATCACCAGTAGTATTTGTGGGGTTTGTGGTTGCCGAGATCCCAGATCAGGACATCGGGATCGGCGCCATGCAAAAGCCTGACGGCCGTCATCGCGGTGCGCCTGCGGCGCGGGCGGTTGTGAAACAGAATGTTCCAGTGCGACGGCGTTCCGTTCGGAAACGCGCCGATGCTGCGGCTCTTGGTTCTGGGTTTCTTGCGCTTGTGGTTCATCGATCTTCCCCCGGAAATTGCAGACATGCGACTGACTGCGGTCCGGAGGGCCACGAATGAGGAACCAGCGATAAGGGTCAAAGTCGGGATGATTTTCGCGGGAACGCACATATCACGGCTCTGCCCGAACGTAAACCGCCGCCCCGAAAGGCGGCGGCATCCGGTTCGGGGCTGCAACATTCAGGCTGTCGGAAGTTTGTAGGCCCGTCCGCGCCCTTCGACCTTCTCCGAGGTCACCTCGAGCCCGAGCTTCTTCTTCAGCGCCCCGGCCATTGCGCCGCGCACCGTGTGAGACTGCCAGCCCGTCGCGGCCATGATCTCCTCGATGGTCGCGCCGTCCGGCGCGCGCAGCATGGCGATCAGCGTGGCCTGCTTGGTGCCCTCGCGCGGCGTGCGCGCCTTGGGCGCGGGTTTTAGTTCGCTGGGGGTGTTCGGCGCGGGCTGTTCGTTCGGCACGTCCGTCGCGCCCGCAGGCGCGGTGTTCGCGTCCTCGGGCTCGATGCCGATGGCGGCGAGGCCTGCGTCGGTGGCGACCAGCGTTGTGCCGTGCCCGTCGCCGGTTTCGCGCCAGACGGGCTCGCCCTTGCGCATGTCCGCGTCAACCTCCTGCAAGAAGCCCTTGGCGAGCATTGCGCCGACCACCTTGGCGGCGGCGCCGCCGCGCAGGCTCTCGGGCAGCGGCAGGGCGGTGCGGTCCTCGCGCTGTGCGGCGGCGCTGAGGATGATGGCTTGGGTATCGGAAAGCTTGGTCATGGGGTCGTCTCCGTATTCGGGCCCGCGTCATGCGGCGCCTTCTACGACCCCGAGCCGCGCAGGGCGCGCGGCGGGAGTTCCGGCGGTGCCGGAGATCAGCGGGCGTGTTCGCCCTCGCCGAAGGCGCTGTCGGTGATGCGCTTCAGGAGGCTGGCGTAGTGTTCGAGGGTGCCGACCATCGCCCAGCCCGCCTCGTCGGGGGCGCAGTTGAAATGGTCGTCGCTGAGCGTCTGCAGGCGGGCGAGCATCTCGTCGATCTCCGCCTTCTTGCCGATGAAGGCGGCGAGTGCCGCTTCCTTGTTGCGCCGGGCCTTTTCGGCGCGGAGTTCGTGGCGCGGGGTGGTGATCGGGTTCAGGCGGCTGGTCATCGTGGTGGCTCCTTGGTGAGTTGCATCGTTGCGTTGGAGTGACGTTCGCTCTCTCCGCTGCGCTTATCAACTCGATAAGCACATGATCTTAAATGACAATCGGAGCCATCGATGCAGGGCATGAGCGAGCGCCAGTACGCCGCGCATGTCGGGCTGTCGCGGGGCGCGATCCAGAAGGCGAAGGCGGCCGAGCGGGTGGTCCTCTATCCCGACGGCAGCATCAACGCGGCCGCCAGCGACGCGCGGCGCGCCGAGACGACGGACCCGTCGAAGACGAGGAAGGCACCAGCGCCGAAGCTGAAGCCCGTCCCCGAGGCGGCAGTGGCCGCGGTTGGCGACACCCTGCGCGAACAGGGTCTGGCGGTCCCGGCGGTCGGCGGCGGTACGACCTTCCTGCAGGCGAAGACCGCGAACGAGGTGCTGAAGGCGCAGGAGCGGCGCATCCGGCTCCAGAAGCTGAAGGGGGAGTTGATCGAGCGGGCCCGCGCGCTGGCGTTGGTGTTCCGGCTGGCGCGGGAGGAACGGGACGCGTGGGTGACCTGGCCCGCGCGCGCGGCGGCGCTGATGGCGGCCGAGCTCTCTGCCTCGTGCCGCGACGCGACGGGCCAGCAGATCACCGTGGAGCCGGCCGCGATGCAGAAGGTGCTGGAGAAACATGTACGCGCCCACCTCGACGAACTCGCCGAGGTCCGGCCCGACTTCCGGTGAGAGCGGCGATGGCCTGACGGACTTCGACGGCGCGGGCGAAATCCTGCGCGCCTGGGGCAACGGGCTGCGGCCCGACCCGGACCTGACCGTCTCGGAATGGGCGGACCGGCACCGGATGCTCTCGGGCCGCGCCTCGGCCGAACCGGG
>Ga0075163_10006861_pt1 | contig 15090 bp, 10 predicted proteins | sample JI1023141ADNA_FD_71478 | JGI IMG/M metagenome (GOLD analysis project Ga0075163, IMG submission 71478) | Wastewater effluent complex algal communities from Wisconsin, to seasonally profile nutrient transformation and Carbon sequestration -... | ecosystem: Engineered > WWTP > Effluent > Algae... | reverse complement strand
TGTAAAAGAAGAAAATGCCGACATGCTGGTGATTGGTGCGCATGGCCATACGGGTTTAAAGGATTTCATTTACGGTGCTACAATTAACACAGTTAGACATGAATTAAAAATTCCTGTTTTCATTGTGAACCTCTAAAAAAATTTACTCCATTTTCATTTTTGGTTTGATTCTTGCATAAATCTCAGAATCCAACACTCCATATCAGCAATAAACTTAATCTGCTTACCCGGCACATCAAATTGTTTAACCCAATTGATGTAAAGTTTATTTAACATAAAACAAATGATATGGCCTCTTTAAATCCAATGTCCGGGAATCTCGGAACAAGGCTCGCTGCGCATTTACTAAGGAGAACTACTTATGGTCCAACAAGGGCATTGATAAATAGTTTTGCTACCAAAACAGTAACACAGGCTGTTAATGACCTTACCAATATCGCTCCGGTCAGTTCAAAACCCATCGATTTTCTAACGAATGCAACCTGGGTAGATAACTTCAGTGTTAGTGGCGTAAACAATGAAGATTTTCTCCTAAAAACCTATGTGGGTGCATGGTGGCTGAACAATGCCCGTTTAGACAATACCATTCTGCATAAAATGATGCTCTTCCATCACCAGTACTGGATTACAACGCATGAATTTATCAGTTCAGAAATGTATTATGATTACCTCAAGCTGATAGAATATTATGCATTGGGCAATCATAAAAAGCTGGCTGAGAAAATGACCATGAACAATTCTATGCTGTTTTACTTAAATGGAACAGAGAATGGAAAAAACAATCCCAATCAGAATTATGCAAGAGAATTCCTTGAGTTATTTACCATAGGAAAAGGACCTCAAACCGGACCGGGTAATTATACGAACTATACAGAAACAGATATACAGCAAGCTGCCAGGGTATTAACCGGATTTAAGGCACATTGGAATGACAATACTTATAAAGATGCTGATACCAATATCAGATGTGGAACACCTGCTACCTGGGATCATGATATCGGTAATAAAAATTTTACTGCAGCATTTAACAACACCGTTATTACCGGCCGATCAACGGAAGCAGGTATGATTACTGAATTGCAGGACTTTATCAGCATGGTTTACAATCAGCCGGAAACAGCCCGGGCAATCTGCAGAAGATTGTACAAGTTTTTTGTATTTCCCGAAATCAGTGCTGAAGTGGAAACAGATATTATTGGTCCACTTGCAACTGAACTGAAAAACAATAATTATAATCTACTTACCACAATCAAACGACTGTTGATGAGCCAGCATTTTTATGATGCAGATGATAGCAATGCAGCAGATGAAAATATCGGTTCAATCATCAAATCACCGCTCGACCTGTTGTTGGGAACCATGCGCTTCTTCAGCATTAATCCACCGGATGCAGTTACAGAAACAGAATTGCATTACCATAATTTCTGGACCAATACTGTACAGGATTTCTTTCTTACCGGCTGTGGAATGCCGATATTCATGGCACCTAACGTTGCCGGATACAAGCCGTTTTACCAGTCCCCTGATTTCGATAAATTATGGTTCAACTCTTCCACATTGGTCACCAGGTATAAATTTCCTGAGATGCTACTAACCAATGACAGGTTATTGTACTGGGGAAATTTCTATGCACAGTTTGATCCGCTGGCCTGGGTACAGAATGCGGCGAATTGCAGCAATCCTGCAGATGGCAATACGGTAGTAAAAGAAATGCTGGATTACCTGTTACCGGAACCTTTTGCAACCAACAGCAGCCGGTTTATTTACTTCAGAAGTATTTTGCTCGGCAACCTGAGTCTGATCAACTGGCAGAATGAATGGAATAATTATATCAACACAGGCAACAATAGTTCCGTTAAAACACAACTGGATAAATTATTCAAGGCAATAGTTTACAGCCAGGAATACCAATGCAGCTAATTTAAAATCCTTATTCAAAAAAACCGATATGCAACGCAGAAATTTTCTAAAAAACAGTTTACTTGTTGGTACAGGTAAGGCATTCATCAACAATATTCCCATGTCCATGTTTGGTCTTTCGGGCTCATTGCTCACAGAATCGAATTGCAGCAGTATATTAGACCGGGTACTGGTACTGATAAGAATGGAAGGTGGCAATGATGGGTTGAATACAATCATTCCGGTAAGTCAGTATAATATTTACAGGAACAGCCGGCCAAACATTGCTATTAATGAAACCGGTGCCAATGCTTATATTCCGGTAGATAACAGCTTGCCAGATTCAAAAAAAGTCGGGTTACATCCGGCGATGGTTGCATTCAAAGATCTTTATGACGCAGGAAAACTGAACATCATTAACGGTGCCGGCTATGCGAACAATAACAGAAGTCACTTCAAAGCAACTGATCTCTGGTTCAGTGCAGGTGATTCTACTCCGGAAGCTTTTGATTACACATCCGGTTTTATGGGCAGGTACCTGGATTTCAGTTACCCGGGCCTGATTAATAATCCTACCGCAAGTATGCCTGATCCGCTGGGATTAGAACTTGGCAGCAGCAGTGCTTCTTTAGGATTCAAAGCAGAAAGCGGGCAATATACCAATGTATTGTTAACCGTTGATGCCAGTAGTTTCAGTACCTATGTTTCCGGGCTGGGAGGCGCACCCGATAATCCCTTTGCCAATTCACAAATGGGCAACAGGCTGGCTTATCTTAGAAATGTTGAACTAAGCATCAATGCTTATAGTACCCGTATTACCAATACTTACAATGCAGGAAATAACCTTGCCACCTACCCCGCCAATTCAAACCTGAGTAACCAATTAAAAACAGTTGCACGCATCATCAAAGGTGGCAGTAAAACAAAAATATTCCTGGTACAATGCGGCAGTTTTGATACCCATGCAAACCAGGTTGTATCAGGCAATACAGCTACCGGCAATCATGCCAATCTTTTGAAAGACCTGGCAGATAGTATCAAAGCCTTTCAAACTGATCTCCAGTTGTTAAATATTGAAGACAAAGTGGTAACAGCCACATTCACAGAATTCGGAAGAACACTTAACCAGAATGGAAACCTTGGAACTGATCATGGAGGTGTGAACAATATGTTCATCATTGGAAAAGGAGTCAATGGCGGCGTAACCGGAAACGTTCCGGATTTAACCAATGTTGTAGATGGCGGTGTCATGGATTTACAGGTAGATTACAGAAGCGTATATGCGTCACTGTTACAGGACTTCCTCGGGGCCGGACAGCTGTCTCTGGCTGCTGCCAAGCTGGAACTGTTCAGCAATAGTAAGCCGCCAATCATTAAAGAAACAACCAAGGCGGATCCTGCCTGTTATACCAGCGTAATTGTACCGGTAAAACTAACCAGTTTAAAAGCGACCCTGCAGCCAGATGGAACTGTGCTGGTAAGCTGGCAAACCGAACAGGAATCAAACAGCAGTCATTTTGAAATTGAGAAAGCAGATGCCCAGGGATCATTTGTAAAAATAGGCAGGGTAAATGCAGAAGGTTATTCAAGCACAACAAAAAGATACAGTTTTACCGATACCATTCCTTTCAGAGGGATCAATCAGTACAGGCTTAAACAACTGGACCGTGATGGAGCATTCAGCTACTATGGTCCTGTGGCAGTAAGGGTAAACCGAAAATCCAGTCTTACAGTTCAGGCTAGTCCTAATCCTTGTACTACTGAATTGAAAATAAGAGTCGGTAGTGATGACAAAACAAAAGCAGATATTGTAATTTATGATACGCAGGGGCACGCTGTTTTCAAACAGAAACTGAATATCAATAAGGGTGAAAACAATGTAAGAATTGATGCCACAAGATTTCCGAATGGTATGCTCGTAGTGGTAATATTATTTGAAAACGGTGCAAAGCATATTCAGCAAATCATGCATGTCAGATAATCAAATCACCTGAATTGCCGAGAATTGTTTGAGCATAGAATTAATCCGCTTGCTCCACTCCTCCTGCTTTTCCCGGAGCTGTCCGTTTTTAGTTTGAGCATCATACTCATTCTGCATTTTGTCCATAGCGTCTATACATTCCTGGTAAATCTGCTGTAACCTGGAATTGATTTCGCTTCTGGCAAATACAGCACTTTGCAATTTATCGATGAATATACTGGCAGCTATATAGCTGATATCGAAATGATGTTGTTCATGAGAGAGGATATAATCGGTTGTTTTTCCTTCTTTAACCCATGATTTATCCTTATCGAAATAACAGTACACTTTTACATTTACCTTGCTCTTGCCATTCACGGTGCTAATATCTGCTTTATAACCAAAACCCGAATAGGTAACTGCCGCAACGATTCCCCTGTTCTGAGAAGGAGCCTCGAAGTTAGACCAGGTAAGTTTCTGGTTGGGTTTATAATAAATTACTTTGTCAGCTGGTAAATTACTTTCATAAGTCCACTGCACATTGGTGGTAATCTGGCTCTTCGCCATCAAACCACTAAAAATAAAAAGGGAAGTTATCAGGAGTTTATTCATCAATCTGAATTACCCTGTAAAAAAACGATGAATCTTTTAGAACTGATAATAAAAGCTTCTTAATTAAACAATCATTAACAAAAGTTAACGGCCAAGCCTGGAATGTACTTTCCGGGCCAGTTGATCGATATCGATCTTCTGCATACAATTAAAATGTTCAAGCGGACAGTTGTTGGTGCCATATTTACTGCAAGGCTGACATCTGAGGTTTAATAATATATTCTCATGTTTTGGTAAACCTCCCTGGTTTGCAACCCTGCTTCCGTAATAGGGTTCTACATCCAGTTTAGGAGTAGTGCCACCCCAGATGGCCAGTACAGGTTTCTGGAATGCGCAGGCGATGTACTGAAGCCCGGTGTCATGAGATACAACCAGTTTCGACTGCCGCACCAGGTCAGCCGATTCATTCAGATTGAATTTACCACAGGCATTGTAGATTTTAATATCATCTGCTGCTGCGATTTCATCTCCTGCAGCTTTGTCTTCTTTACCACCCAATAAAATAATCGGGTGATTGATCTTCATACAAAGCTCTTTCAGTTTAGCTGTAGGCAAACGCTTGGTGGCATAGGTTGCTCCAATCACGATTGCAATAAATCCGGCCAGGTGAGCAGTTGGAATATCTGTTTGTTTTACTTTGTCTTTCTCCGGAATAAAATAATCCAGTCCTTCGCCATCATCTGTTACCCCCAATTTCGCCACAGCATCAAGGCTCCGCAAAGTAATGTGCCTCCCAGGCATAAAATTCAGGTTCAGTTTTGTGAGCAGAAACTTCTGCACATTCAGTTTATCAATGGTATAAGTTTTCCGCTTTAAAGCACGTTTTACTTTGTTGCTCCTGATATTGTTGTGCAGGTCTATCACATAATCATAAGATTCTTTCTTCAGCTGATCTATGATTGTGTTGATATCATTTTCGTAGTAAAAAAAACGATCTATATAGGGGTTGCTTTCGGTAATAATGCGAAAGGATTGTTTGGTGAGCAGGTGTACTTCTGCATCTTTCAGTTGTTTTTTAACACAACGGAATACCGGACTTGCAAGAACAATATCCCCGATGGAAGAAAAACGTATGATCAGAATTTTTGCCAAAAGATTACTATTAATGTTCTACGAAATTGAGGTCTTTACCAAAAGTTTCTTCTATAAAATATGCAGCGACGACAGTTATCAGCATGATAATGGCTGCGGTTATCCACCCAGCAGTTGTGTAATCCATAAATCCTCTTAAAAGCTGGAATAAAGGAAGAATGAATATGGTGAGCATTCCTCTTACCATGTTCGGAATGGTTGTAGCGGCTGTAGCCCTGAGATTGGTACCAAACTGTTCGGCACCCATGGTTACAAAGATGGCCCAGAAACCGGTGCCAAAGCCCAGTCCGGCACAGATCCAATACATCCGTTGTGCAGTACCTCCCCATTGGGCTGTAAAGAACAATACCATGAAAACGGCGGTGATGGCATAAAAAATATACAAAGCTTTTTTCCTGCTTTTCAACCACTGACTTAAAAAACCGATGAGAATATCTCCGATTGAAATAGCAGCATAGGCATACATGATCGCTTTGCCCGGATCAATCTTTTCGGTGATACCCATATCTCTTCCGAATTTATCTGAAAAACTTACCAGCACTCCTATCACAAACCAGGTTGGCATCCCAATCAGGATATTGAGTGCATAACGTTTAAGCCTATTCGCATTTGAAAAAAGCTGGAAGAAATTTCCCCGGGACACATTCGTTGCTTTAACCTGGTGAAACATCCCCGATTCAAAAACAGAAATTCTTAATATGAGCAGCAACAGCCCTAATCCCCCGCCGATGAAATAACATACCCGCCAGTTTTCAAAACTTTCTTTTACAATAAATGCAGCCACAGCACCTGTTAAACCAATTCCTGCAACAAGGGAAGTTGCGATACCTCTTTTCTCTTTTGAGATCAATTCAGAAACCAGGGTAATGCCTGCACCGAGTTCACCTGCCAGGCCAAGTCCGGCAATAAACCGAACCATTTTATATTGAAACACCGTTTCCACAAATCCATTGGCAATATTGGCCAGTGAGTAAAGCAGTATTGAACCAAACAATACACTGAGCCGCCCTTTCTTATCGCCCATAATACCCCAGAGTATACCACCGATTAATAGTCCGGCCATTTGCCACATGATGATTCCTTCTCCATCTGTGGTGATTTGTTCGGGACTTAACCCCATATTCTTCAGACTCGGAACCCGAATGATGCTGAATAAAAGAAGATCATAGATGTCTACAAAATAACCCAATGCTGCTACAACCAGCACTGTACTGAAGATAGAGTTTGAGGGTTTGCCGTTATTCATCATTGAGCATGATCCTGTTTAACTTTTCCGAAAATCAGTTTGATGATCACTGGTGCTGTTGTTACGAGTACGATACCTATAACAATTACTTCCAGGTGCTTTTCGAGATCGATACCAAACTGGCTCTTAAAAAATGAATTCAGGTAATGTCCGATGAATAACATAGAAGTTACCCATGCAATGCATCCGATGATATTATAGAAAGTAAACTTCTTTTTTTCCATGCTCACAATTCCTGCAACGATCGGAGCGAAAGTGCGTACGATGGGTAGAAAACGGGCAAATACAATCGCACCTCCGCCATGTTTATCGTAAAAATCACGGGCCTGGTACAGGTATTTCTTTTTAAACAGCCAGCGATCACGCCAGCTGAACATAGCCGGACCCACTTTCAGTCCGGTGAGGTAGCCGACAGTATTCCCCAATATTCCTGCTATGATGCAAAGTGCTGATATAATCAGCAGATTGAAAAAATCATTGCCTGTATTGAGTGAAATAGAATCTACCAATGGTGTGCTGAATATTCCGGCAACAAACAACAATGAATCACCGGGGAAAAAGAAACCAATGAACAAACCGGTTTCAGCAAATATGATCAAAAGTAAAAACCATAATCCACCGTAGATGATGTAAAACATAGGTGTAAGCAGGTCTGTCCAGCTGAATTCCTTATTCATAACAACCGGAGCATCTGCTTTCAGGTCTGCTGCATGAATCATCGTTGTATCATAACCTTCCTTTATGACTTTGACAGAATCTGTAAACCCTCCCGGCAATTCTATTTTGCCGGATTTATCAGATACATAGTTTATTCCATTGATGGTTAAAGATGCATGTTCAACCGGGCGTTTATACTGATCCGTTAGTAAAACGGCCATACCTTTCTGTGCATACAGATTGGATGCCATGAACAAAACCATTATAGCCAATATAACTTTTCTCATAATCTCAAACGGTGTATCCCAGGTTAAATTTATTTATGTTCCAATGCGCCTTCCCATTTACTAACCACTGCAGTAGCGATGCTGTTTCCTACTACATTCGTGGCACTTCTGCCCATATCGAGCAATGGATCTATGCCAAGCAACAAAGCCAATCCTGCTTCCGGAATATTAAAGGTTGCCAGGGTTCCTGCGATTACCACCAGTGAAGCCCTTGGTACACCTGCGATTCCTTTACTGGTGAGCATCAAAACAAGCAGCATACTAAGTTGCGTTGGAATATCAATGTGTATGCCATAACTCTGTGCAATAAACAATGAAGCAAAGGTCATGTACATCATACTTCCATCCAGGTTAAACGAATAACCCAATGGTAAAACAAAACTTACAATTTTATCTTTACAGCCAAATCTTTCCAGCTCTGTCATTGTTTTTGGAAAAGCTGCTTCACTGCTTGATGTACTGAATGCGAGCAATATTGGTTCTTTGATCCTTTTGATGAGTGTGAAAACCCTTCTCTTCAGAAACAAGCTACCGGCTAAAATCAGGATCAGCCATAGCAGTAGCAAACCAAAATAAAATTCACTGATAAAGATTGAATAGGTTTTCAAAACGGTTATCCCCTGTTTGGAAATGATGGCCGTCATGGCGCCAAAAACTGCTAATGGCGCAAAGTTCATTACATATCCCGTAACCTTCAGGATAACATGGGCTGCAACATCCAATGCATGAACAATGGGCTGTGCGATATGCCCCAATGCAGCCGCAGCAACTCCGAAAAACAGGGAAAATACCACTACCTGCAATATCTCATTCTTAGCCATCGCATCAATGAAACTGGCGGGGAACATATGATAAAAGAAATCTTTAACGGTAAGTGCTGCTTTATCGATTCCTGTAGCTACAGAACTATCGGGTTTAGAAAGATGCATGGCGTTACCAGGTTCAAAGAAGTTCACCAGAATCATTCCCAATAATAAACTAATGAATGAGGCCGATATAAACCATAGAAGGGTTTTGCCGCCGATACGCCCAACTGCTTTGATATCTCCCAGTTTGGCTACGCCTACGACCAATGTTGTAAATACAAGCGGAGCTACGATCATTTTAATCAGGCGGAGAAAAATATCAGCGAGCAGACTGAACCATTCAATTTTTTTATCCCTTGCTTTGGTGATTTCAGATTTCTGAGCAATTACAATTGCTTTTTCTTTCAGGTACGACTTGTATACTTTATTGCTGGTATCGAGTAATACAGCAAGGCTGTTATTCAGGGAACTTAAAGAATCATTCAGGAAACGGATTTTTTCAAAGACTACTTGACCGGCTGGAGATTTAAGCACTTCTTTTTCCAGGGAGGCTTTTTCCTTTTCCAGTTTTGACTTTACCTGGTTAAGCGAATTGATCTGAAAGGTATCTCTCGAATTTTCAAATGCCCTGATTTTAGATAAAATTTTATCCTGTCTGATGTCTGCGTTCAGAATACTGGTATTTTCATCCCCTACATAGCTTTTATTAAGGATGAAACCCAGTCCGATTCCGAGAACAAGGGCGATAACAATATAAAGTGTCAGCCTGTTACGTTTGGGAGGATGATGACCGGCCGATGCTATATCCATATTGATTGATTAGAATTGCAATATAGTATTTAATCATTGTTATCGCTTTTTCGGCCGGAAAAATACGAGCGGTCATTCAAATAAGAATTAATTGCTTATTTTTCAGCATTATTTTTACTAAAACCAACTATTGTATGAGTTTATTCGTAAGAAAGCCAATGGCCTCATTGATGGAAGAAGCCGGTGAAACGGGCAGCCACACTTTAAAAAGAACCTTGGGCGCCTGGGGGCTGGTTGCATTGGGAATTGGTGCCATTATCGGAGCTGGATTATTCTCCATTACGGGCATGGCAGCAGCCAATCATGCTGGTCCTGCCATTACCATTTCATTTGTAGTAGCAGCGCTTGGTTGTCTTTTTGCAGGGTTGTGTTATGCCGAATTTGCTTCTATGATTCCTGTTGCAGGTAGTGCTTATACATATTCCTATGCAACGATGGGTGAATTTATCGCCTGGATTATTGGCTGGGATCTTGTACTTGAATATGCAGTTGGTGCTGCAACCGTAGGTATCAGCTGGAGCAGGTACCTGGTGAAATTCCTGGAAGGATTTGATATACACTTACCCCAGAGTTTAACAGTTGGGCCCTGGGATGGTGGAATCATCAATCTTCCCGCTGTTTTCATTATCGTTTTAATGAGTCTGTTGTTGATCAAAGGAACAAAAGAAAGTGCTTTTGTAAATGCGATCATTGTTAGTTTAAAAATTGCAGTGGTAATCGTGTTCATTTTCCTCGGCTGGAAATACATCAACAACGATAATTATACTCCATACATTCCTGATAACAGTGGTAAGTTCGGCGATTTTGGTTTCAGTGGTATCATCAGGGCTGCAGCGATTGTGTTCTTTGCTTATATAGGATTTGATGCGGTTAGTACTGCAGCACAGGAAGCCAAAAATCCTAAAAAAGATATGCCGATAGGAATCCTGGGTTCCTTAGCCATCTGTACTTTATTGTATATACTTTTTGCGCATGTAATGACCGGTGTAACCAGTTATACCACATTCGCAGGTAAAGATGGTATCGCTCCCGTTGCTCTGGCCATCGATCATATGGGAACTGCTGATGCCAGTGGCGTTGTTAAACCAGATTATCCATGGTTAAACAGGGCCATCGTTGTGGCCATCTTGGCAGGTTATGCATCTGTAATTCTCGTGATGCTGATGGGACAAACAAGGGTATTTTTCAGCATGAGTAAAGACGGATTGATTCCAAGAATATTCTCAACCGTTAATCCTAAAACACAAACACCTGCTAAAAGCAATCTTTTGTTCATGGTATTTGTAAGTTTATTTGCTGCATTTGTTCCTGCACGTGTTGTAGGAGAAATGACGAGTATCGGAACCTTGTTTGCATTTATCCTTGTTTGTATTGGTGTTTGGGTGATGAGAAAGAAAATGCCTGAACTCCCAAGAGCTTTTAAAACACCTATGGTGCCTTTGGTTCCAATACTGGGTATCGGAGTTTGTTTGTTTATGATGGTATTTCTTCCAATGGATACCTGGATCCGGTTAATTGTGTGGATGTTAATCGGTATGGACATTTACCTTGTTTATGGAGCAAAAAACAGTAAACTCGGAAACGGAACCGATAACAGAAAAGGTATGCGGGTGGCCCGTTATACCGGACTGGCTTTGTGTGGCTTGTTAATCATCAGCGGATTTTTACATCAATACACCGTTGGGTTTGATACCGACAGAACATTATTGTACATATCGGTTATATTTGCTGCAATACATTTAGTTGTTTACGGTAGAAAAATAAACAGGCCTGAACCTGCTAACTGATAAGCTTATCCGAAATAATAAAAAAGCCATGTAAAAATCTACATGGCTTTTTTATTTCATTCTTTTTTTCATCATTCAATCTCCACCTCATCCATAAAAATATGAGTATCCCCACCGGCTCCTTCATGCCAGGAAGGCATTTTTCCGAACTGAACAGCCCTGATGCGTACATACCTTGCATTTGTTTTGCTGAATTTTGCTTCTACAGTTTTTAATTGCGCTGTTAAATCTTTGATATCAATAAAATCAGTTCCCTTATAAACCTGATTGAATTGTTTACCATCTTTTGATAATTCCACAACAACTTCTTTAGGCATAATGATCCACGAACGGGTTTCCTGAAGAAAGCCCACCCTTACTGTGGAAATATTTTTTATTGCTTTCAGATCTATTACAATATCCGGATTAACCATCTGGTAACCCTGCCAGTTACCCATACGCCAGTTGGTGGTTCCGCGGATACCATCAATCAATCCATCATTTCCATTGCCATTGTATTGTGGCTCATACGGAGTGTTGAGCTTTACCGACCAGTTATGCGGTATTTTTTTATAAGTAGCTGTTGTTATAAAACTTTGTTTCCCCTTTCCATCATACGCAATGGCTTTCAACTGCATGGTTCGATTAACTACTACCGGTGATCGATACCTGCTTTTTGTGCTGTCGGGTACTGATCCATCAACTGTATAATAAATTACAGCGTTTTTATTATCGCAGGTAATGGCAACCGTTTTGGTTCCATGAAATGGCACAATGCCTCCCCTGATAACCGGATTGGGAATAATCCTTGAATTATCGTTGCTTGCCGACTGATTATAGGCGGCTGTAAAAAAATTTACCGGTTGTTTGTTCATCATAAATGTAATGAGACCTCCTCCGGCTATATCTGCGTGATCTATATATGAGTTCGTCCATTTTTTGGGCCGCAAAGAAGCAGTGGTACTTAGCAAAGCTTCCCGGATATAAATATTACCGTTCCCAGCTCCGGGGGCATTGATGATAAAAGACTTTCCATTTTCCAGTTGAATATCTGCCAGGTCGAATAATGGCGAACCGATCAGGTATTTATCAGATCCGGGTACTACAGGGTAAAATCCGAGTGCACACATGATGTACCAGGCGCTCATTTGTCCGCAATCTTCGTTTCCGATCAATCCATCCGGTGCATCTTTGTACATTTCGGTCATCACTTTGTTTGCGAGCCGCTGTGTTTTGTCGGAGCGATTACAGAAATTATACAGGTAAATGATGTGGTGACTTGGTTCGTTGCCATGTGCATACTGTCCGATAAGTCCGGTGATATCACTCTGATCCCGACCGGTGGTTTTTGAATTGGCTGAAAACAATGCATCCAGTTTCTGTTCCAGTTTCTTTGGTCCGCCAGTTATCTTCATGTATCCGTTAACGTCATGTGGCATAGCAAAAGAATACTGCCAGCTATTGGCTTCGGTAAAATGATTGTTTACTTCACGGGGATCGAAAGGAGAAAGCCAATCGCCGTTTTTACGCGGTCGCACAAAACCCGACCTGGTATCCAATACATTCCTATAATATTGTGCTCTTGCAGCAAATTCCATCCAGGTAATTGTATCTCCCATGGCCTTTGCGTAGTTAGCTATACAATAATCATCGTAAGCATATTCGAGTGTTTTGCTTACACTCTCATGATCATCTTCTGTATTGATCTGCCCCTGGCTGGTATAACCAGGCAATCCAAAATGCTGCCATTGAGCACTTTTCTTCATGGCTTCCAGGGCGAGCATGGTATCAAACTCATTGATGCCTTTAGCGTAAGCATCAGCAATCACCGATACACTATGGTAGCCAATCATGCAATCGGTTTCACAGGAAGCGAGTTCCCAAACGGGTAACCGGCCTCCCTGCTGGTATTGTACCAGGAAAGTTTTAATATAATCGAGTGTCCGTTTCCGATCTATGATTGTATACAAAGGATGCGTGGCTCTGTAGGTATCCCATAATGAAAAAACAGAATAGTAATCAAATCCTTCGGCCTGGTGTATTTTGTTGTCACGGCCACGATAAGCCCCGTCCACGTCCATATTGATGTTAGGAACGATTGCGGTATGATACAATGCTGAATAAAAAATACGCAAACGTGATGTATCTGTTGATTTTACTGAAATTTTACCCAACTCCCTGTTCCATTTTTCGGTGGCCATTGACTTTATTGATTCAAAACTTTTTCCCAGCGATTCTGCTTCAAGGTTTTTAATGGCGCCTTCAACACTTACCGGCGATATAGCTACCTGCAGGTAAATATCTTTTGATATTTCTGTATCAACCTGGAAGTAAGCTTTCAGGTTCTTCGACTGATCAATGATTGAAATTCTTTCAGATTGGAGCGTATCATTTATCCAGATACCACTTTTACTGAAAGGCCTTGAAAACTTAATAACAAAAAAAACATACTGATTATCGGCCCAGGCTTTGCTTCTACGCATACCCGTTACTGTTACGCTATCAACAATTTTTAAAGAGGATTCGATTACTTCATCCCTGTGCTTCAGGTCAAGTATCACATAATTATCTTTTAAAGAAGAAAATGTGTAATGATGATACCCTGTTCTTTCTGTAGCAGTTAATTCTGTAAATATATTGTTGTCGTTGAGCAACACATTATAATACCCTGCAGTTGCGTATTCATTCCGGTGCGAAAAGGCAGAACCATAAACTTTGTTATCTGGTGAAGGATTACCTGTCATCGGCATCAGGAGAATATCTCCATAATCGCTAACACCGGTACCACTGAGATGTGTATGCGAAAAACCATAAATAAAGCTATCAGAATAATGATAACCACCGCAACCATCCCAACCTTCAAGCCTGGTATCCGGACTTAACTGAACCATTCCATGTGGCAATGTTGCTCCGGGGTAAGTATGTCCGTGCCCACCCGTACCGATAAACGGATTTACATATTTTGCAACATTATCCTGCCCCAATACATTTAATGTTTGCAGGATTAATGCATTGATAAGAACAATCATTTTGAACAATCTTACATTCCGGATATGTTTCATGTAAATTTCTTTCTGTAAATAAAAAAGCTCCCTGAAGCAGGGAGCTAAGTTATTGAAAATGTGCTTGCTTAAAATGGAAGATCATCATCTGCCGGCATACTAACCGGTGCCGGGCGTGATGGTTGAGGAGAAGACGATGCTACATAACCTGCGTTCGACTGTGATGACGAACCGGAATCAGCATTGTTCCCACTCAATAACTGAACATTTTGTACCCTCATTCGAAGCGTAGCAGCTGCCTGCCCTTCTTTATTGGTATAGGCATCTGCCTCAGGACTACCTTCGGCATAAACGGTTCTGCCCTTTGTAAGGTATTGAGCCACTGCGGTTCTGTCGGTCCAATAGGCACATTCAACCCAGGTCGTTTTGTCTTTCGGATTGCCCTGACTGTCTTTGTACTTTTCTGTGTGGGCCACACTGAAATTGATAACAGTTTTTCCGTTCACTTCCTTCACAATGCAATCTTTTCCCAGATTGCCAATGATTTGTAATTTGATCATAACTGAATTTTTAATTGTTTATCGATGTATCTGTTTTAGCGTATAAAGTTATGGTTAAGCTTCGATAAGATAATTCACATAGAATGAACATTGGAAGCTGGTTGCGGGTTTTCGTATTGGAATTTGGTTCACAATTTTGAGCCTTCCGGTTTTTAATGATCGGTTGCTGGTTGCTGGAAGTTTTTAAGGTATTGTATGGAATTTTAGCTGTATGAATATAATAGACTGTTGCTGGTTACTGGTTTGTGAACTTTACTTCATTGCAACTTTGGTTAAAAACATTTTGAATTTTAAATTTTGAATTATTTCTGTTTGCTGGCTATTGGTTACAGGTTAATTTTACTGCTTACTGGTTGCGACCTTAGATTCTTTGCAACTTTGCGAGAAACACAA
>Ga0075163_10006859_pt1 | contig 15091 bp, 12 predicted proteins | sample JI1023141ADNA_FD_71478 | JGI IMG/M metagenome (GOLD analysis project Ga0075163, IMG submission 71478) | Wastewater effluent complex algal communities from Wisconsin, to seasonally profile nutrient transformation and Carbon sequestration -... | ecosystem: Engineered > WWTP > Effluent > Algae... | reverse complement strand
GTCAGGACGGCTTCGCCGACGCGCCGTTCTCGGTCGATCTGGCCAAGCCGCCGGCGGCGATCGAGATCGCGCTCGAGCAGATCATCATGAACGACCCGACGCCGGTCGAGGTCGCGACGCCCGGCGAGACGTCGAGCGGACGCAGCGGGCGCCGCGATCGGCCGCGCGAGACCGGCCGCGAGGCGGTGAAGGTGACGCCGCCGCCGCCCGTCGAGCCGCCCAGCGGCGGCAGCGCCGCGCCGACCGCCGGCTCGGGCGCCGGCTCGGGCTCGGCGAAGAAGCCCAAGGACACCAAGGTCGATCCCACCGTGACGATCGACCCGTTCGCGGGGGGCGGATGAGCCGACGCGTCGCCGTCGGGGTGTGCGCGCTGATCGCGCTGGTGCTGGGGATCCGCGGCGCGCGCGCCGAGGACGCCGCCACGCGCGACGCCAAGAAGCACTACGCCAAGGGCGACAAGCTGTTCGCGCTCGGCAAGTTCGATCAGGCGCTGGTGGAGTTCGAGGCCGCGTACGAGGCCAAGCCGCTACCCAAGCTGCTGTTCAACATCGGCCAGGCCCACCGCAACCTCGACCACTACGACCAGGCGATCTTCGCGTTCCGCAAGTACCTGCGCGAGGTGCCCGACGCCGACAACCGCGAGGCCGTCGAGAAGCTGATCGACGACCTCGAGGCGCGGCAGGCCGCCGCCGAGGAGCGCGAGCGCGAGCGTCAGGCCGAGCTCGACCGCGAGCGCGAGCGCGAGCTGGCCCGGCAGCGCGCGGCGCGCGGCAGCGCCAAACCGATCTACACTCGCTGGTGGTTCTGGGGCGGCCTCGCGGCCGTCGCCGGCGCCGGCGCGGGTGGCTACCTCCTCCTGCGCGACGACGGCCTCCCGTCGACTGATCTCGGCAACGTCGTCTTCGACTAGCCGAGCGGCAGCGAGGCTACTCTCTGGGTCTATGCGTTACACCGTCTCCTAGCTCGCCTGGTTATCGTGCGCTCGCCTCGTCCGCTCCCCTGGCTCTGGGGCCCCACCGCCATCGTGGCCGGGGCGCTCGTGGGCGCGTGCGGCAGCGACGAGCCGGTGATCGTCGTCCACCTGCAGGCGCGGCCGGCGGTCACCAACGTCACCGAGCTGGACGTCGTGCTGGCCAACGCCAGCTCGACGCAGAGCGAGAGCTTCGCGGTGTCGGGGCGGTCGTTCCCGATGTCGTTCAGCGTCCAGACCCCGGGCCGCACCGGTGAGCTGTCGATCGACGTGGTGGCCAAGGACGGCGGCGGCCTGGCCCGCGGCGTCGGCCAGCTGGTGGTGCCGATCACCGACAGCCGCGTCGACGCCGATCTGCTGCTCGAGCCCAACGACTTCGTCGTCAACACCACCTACGTCGGCAGCCAGGACCTGGCGTTCCGGCTCGACGGCGGCGGCCGCCAGCTCGCGGTCGGCGCCGACGGCGTGTTCACGATCGGCTGGTCGGATACCTGCCAGATGGTCGGGCGCTGCGACGTCTTCGGGCGGCGCTTCGACGCGACCGGCACCGCGGTGACCACCGCGATCGCCGCCGGCAGCGGCCAGTTCAACGTCAACCAGACCGACGGCGAGACCGGGTACGAGCCGTCGATGGTGACCGATCGCAACGGCAACACGCTGGCCGCGTGGACCACGTTCGGCGATCTGTTCGCGGTGGTGATCGACGCCGCCGGCAACCACGTCACCGCGGTCGAGACCCAGGTGACGACCGCGACCTCGCCGGGCACGCCGGCGGTCGCGGTGTTCCCCGACGGCCGCTACGTCGTGGCGTGGACCGACGCCGCGATGACGCCGGGGCAGACCGTCGTCAAGGCGCGCTACCTGTCGGCGGGCGGCCAGCCGATCAACAACCCGATCACCAACACCCCCGACGCCTTCGTGGTGTCGACGACGACGCGCACCGACGACGAGACCCCGGCGGTGATCGCGCTCGGCGACGGCTCGGCGCTGGCGTTCGCCTGGCGGGTCGGCAGCGACATCCGCGGCCGGCTGTACGGCGCCACCGGCGCGGCGCTGACCGCGACCGATCTGCTGGCCGCGACCCACCCCGGCGACGACCTCGGCCCGCCGCAGCTCGGGCGGCTCGGCAACGACCTGGTCATGCTGTACCGCCACCAGTCGGTCGGCGGCCCCGCCGATCACGGCGAGCTGATCTTGCGCCGCTACACCGCCGCCGGCGCCGGCGTCGGCGCCGCGGTGATCGTCACCAACGACTCCGAGTCGGGCCCGGCCGCGCTGGCGATCGACGGCACCGACGTCGGCGTCGCGTGGTCGGCGTGCAACGAGGGCAGCGACGGCGCCGGCTGCGGCATCCGCTTCCGCCGCTACGACGGCGACCTGGCCCCGGTCGGCGAGGCCCAGGCGGTCAACTCGACGACGCCCGGCGACCAGGAAGACCCGTCGATCGGCTGGCTGCCCGATCGCTCGGTCGCGGTCACCTGGAGCGACGGCAGCGCCACCGACCCCGATCGCGATCAGTCGGCGGTCCGCGCGCGGATCATCTACCCCGCCGCGCCGTAGCGATCACGGCTTGGGCGCCGGCGGCGTCGGCCTGGGCACCGGGACGACCGGCGCCTTGACGACCGGCGCCTTGACGACCGGCGGCTTCACGATCGTCGGGTTGCCGGGGTTCGCGGTCGGCAGCGGGCCGGAGCCCACGGTGCCGGTCGGCGGCTTCACCACCGCGGCCGGGTTCGGCCCCGGGATCGGCCGCTTCACCACCGGCACCGCGCTGCCCGACGCCTTGACCGGCAGCTGCACGCCGTCGACGACGTAGTACTCGGGCAGCGCGACGTCGCCCATGTGCAGGGGATGATCCACGGTGGTCGTGACCCACAGCGTCCCGGGCGGCAGGTGCGCCGGATCGCACTCGCCGATGCCGAGCTGCGCGCGCCGCCGCGCCACCGCGCGCGCCTCCTTGGCGGCGGCGAACCGCGTCGCCGAGCCGCGCAGGCGGTACTCGCCGATCGCCACCGGCGGGCGGAAGTGCGAGAGGCAGGTCGCGCCGGTCGGGCTCCAGCCGGCCTCGATCGGGCCCAGCTCCATGTCGTCGCCGTCGAGGCGCACCGGCCGACCGAAGAACCCCTCGTCGGGATCGAAGCCGAAGCCGCCGCTCGGCAGCGGCCGCGGGCGCCGCCACGCGCGGGCCCACACCAGCGGCGTGCCGGGCTTGGTCTCGGCGGTCTTGCCGTCGTAGCGCGCGCCCAGCATCTTCAGCGTCGCCGCCGCGGTGCCGGGTGGCGCCACGCCGGTCACGAACGCCGGCGCGGTGGTCGCGCCCGGCAGCTCGTCCATCGGGTCGACGCCCAGCAAGCGCATCTTCGCGATCGACGTGCCGACGCAGGCGATGTTGAACCAGCGCGCGCCGGTGAGATACGCGCCGCCCTCCTTGATGACCGAGCCGGTGTCGCTGAACGCCGCGCCTTGCACGACCAGCGCGCTCTCGGTCGGCGAGACCATCGACATCAGCGCCGGGTTGCGCGTCATCGTGTAGATGGTCGCGTCGGTGTCCTGGAAGTCCTGCCAGTCCTCGTAGGTCAGGCGGTTGTCGCACAGCGGCTGGTGGCGCCGCATCGTCACCGGGATGGTGCGCTTGCCGACGTGCAGCACGGTGGTCGCCGACTCCTCGACCTCGAAGCGGTAGCTCCACAAGACGTTCGGCGTGGTCTTCGTGCGCTCCCACGTCGGCATCTGCTGCGCGCTGGCGATGTACAGCGTCACCGTCGTCGGCGTGCCGCTCGGCGCTACCGTAAGGCGCAGCTGCGCCCCGACCAGATCAGCCCCGCGGCAGACGTACGCGCCCTCGGTAGCCGTCAGCTCGCCGCGCTCGACGCCGAGCGTCAGCGTGCGCACTCGGCCGTTGTCGGTCGCGCAGCGCGGCGCCGACAGCAGCGTCGGGTTGAGCTGGACGTTCGCGTGGACCGCCCCGGTCAGGTCGAGGTTGGTGATCGGCTGGCCGGCGATGACGGGGGAGTTGCTGCCGCATTGGTAGGAGTTGCACCCTGCGTTGGCGGGGCGGATCTCGAGCACGGTGAGCGCGAGCGCGGTCGTGAGTGCTGCGGTCTGGATGAGGTGTCGAGCTGGCATGCGAGGTGCTCCTTCCGAGGCGACGTGCGTGTTCACAGTGATCGTCGCCACTGCAAGGCCGCAGCCACTCCCCGGCGCGCCCATATTACTTGCGGCCCGGCGGCTGTCTCCAGTTCGGTGCCAGCCGTCACCGCCCCGGTGACAAACGCGCTCGGCGGCGGCGCGGTATCGTCCAGGCACCCATGAGCGACGACGCTCGACTCGCGCGCTCGACCGCCGCCTGGGATGGCGACGCGGCTGGCGCGGCGACGCCGCTCGGCGAAGCGCCGACGGTCGACGGTCGGCCGCCGGGACTGCGCGTGGGCAGCACCACGCTCGCCGACCGCCGCTACCAGCTCCTGGGTGAGCTGGGCCGCGGCGGCATGGCGGTGGTCCACGCCGCGATCGACCGCCAGCTCGGGCGCCGGGTCGCGCTCAAGCTGGTGCGGCCCGATCGAGTCGACGCGGCCGGGCGTGCACGCCTCTTGCGCGAGGCCAAGGCCATGGCGCGGTTGCAGCACCGCAACGTCGTGCAGGTGTACGACGCCGGCAGCGTGGGCGATCAGGTGTTCGTGGCGATGGAGCTGGTTGACGGCGGCTCGCTGCAGCGCTGGCTGGTCAGCGCGCCCCGCACCTGGCGCCAGGTGGTCGAGGTGTTCATCGGTGCCGGCCACGGTCTCGCCGCTGCGCACGCGGCCGGCCTGGTTCACCGCGACTTCAAGCCTGACAACGTGCTGATCGACGCCCAGGGCGTTGCCCGCGTGGCCGACTTCGGGCTTGCTGTGGCCGGCGTGGACCATGAGGACGGCGACGGCACCGCGGCGGATCTGCCGTCGGTGACCACAGCGGGCGTGCTCATTGGCACGCCCGCGTTCATGGCGCCCGAGCAGCTCGATGGCGAGCCCGCGACCGCGGCGTCGGATCAGTTCGCGTTCTGCGTGGCGCTGCACCGCGCGCTGCACGGCGTCGCGCCGTTCCCGGGCGACACGCCGACCGCACTGCGCGCGCGGATCGCCGCCGCACCGCCCGAGGAGAGCGACGCCGGCAAGGCGCTGCCGCGCTGGCTGCGCAGCGCGCTGGCACAAGGGCTCGCGGCCAATCCGGCGGCGCGCCACGCTTCGATGACCGCGCTGGTGGCGTTGCTGGCGCGCGAGCGCGGCTGGCGACGCTGGCGCGTCCCGGTGGCGCTCGGCACCACGGTCATCGCGGCGACCGCCGCGGTCGCGCTCGCGTCCACGCGATCAGCCCAGGTCGATCCGGCCGATGCGTGCGACGGAGGCGCGAACGAACTCGCCGCAGTGTGGAACCCCGCGCAGCGCTCCGCGGTCGCCACCCGGCTGGAACGTTCGCGTGAAGGGCGCAACCTGGTGTTGGCCGCGCTGGACCGGCAGGCCCGCACGTGGACCGCGATGCACCGCAGCGCATGTGTCGCCCACGCCCGCGGCGCCGAGTCGGCGCAGGTGCTCGACCTTCGCATGCGCTGCCTGCGCCATCGACAGATCGAGCTGGGCGCCGCGGTCGACGCGTTGGTACATATCGCCGATGGGGCGCTCGACCACGCGGTCGATGTGACAGCCGATCTGGTGCCGATCGACGACTGCGCCAACCTAGATCAGCTCACGCGTGAACTGCCGCCACCGCGCAGCGCCGCTGCACGCGCGCGCGCTGACGAGCTCCGTATCGAGTTGGCACGACTCGAAGCGCTCGACCGCTCCGGGCAGTCAGAGCCAGCGCTTGCAGGACTCGACGACTTGGTTCACGAAGTGCGCGGGCTTGAGGACGTTGGGCTACTGGTAGAAGCGCTGCTCGTGCGCGGGCACATCGCTCAGGTGCGTCTCGAGTTCGCGTCCGCGACCAGCATGTTGCGGGAGGCCGAGGCAGTAGCGCTCCGACACGGTGCGATCCGCGACGCCGTCGAAGCAAGCGCGCGCCGACTCTTTGTCGAGGCAATGGACGGTCGAGAGGCGGAAGTACTAACGGCTCAGGCCGAACTCCTCGAGCCGCTCGCCAGCAGCCTCGTCGGCGACACCTTCGCTGTACCGCTGCTCCTAAACAACCTCGGCGCTATGCATCTGGCGGGCGGGGACCGCCCCGGCGCACGGGCGTATTTCGAGCGCGCGAAGGCACTGCTCGAAGGAGTCGCCGAACCGCGGCTCGAACTCCTGGGCATCGATCGCAACCTCGCGCTCACGACGTCTGGACGCGCGAGCGAGCAGCTGGCGCAGCGCACGTTCGAGAAGCTTCGCCAGCGTCTCGGCGCTTCCAATCTTACGACCCTGGATTCAATGCTGGTCGCGGCTCACCTGACACGCGACCCGAGCGTCGCATTCGCGATCGCAGGCGAGTTCACGGCACGGGCAAGTGACCGGCAGTCCGGCGCGACGGAGATGCGCCTCGATGAGGCCCGTCACGCGGCGTTCCTCGCCGCCGAGATCGGCGATGTCGACAGCCAGCGCCGCTACCTCACAGCGGCGGTCGCGCTGCCATCGCCATCCGCTGAGCCCGTCGTCATCGCCACGCACCAACAAGCCACCGCCGACCTCGCCCTACTCGACGGCCGGCTCGACGCCGCCCGCGACGCGTACGTCGCCGCCGATCGCGTGCTGCTCGGCTCACCCAACTGGTGGGACCGCGAGTTCGGGGCCGCCGGCCTGGTCGGCCTCGCCACCATCGCGCGGGCGCGCGGCGACGATCGCACGGCGATGCGGCAGCTCGACGAGGCGATCGCCGTCTACGTCGACACGGTCGCCAAGGGCAACAACCAGGACCCGATGCGGCGGCTGGCGCGGGCCCGGGTGATGCGGGCCGAGCTGGCGCGGGCGCACGGCGACGTCGACCTCGCCGCGCGGCTCGAGGCCGCGGCGCTGGCGTACTACCGCTCGACCGAGGCGCCGGCCTACGCCGCCATCATCGCGCGCCTCAGCGCCGCCGCGCCTCAGCAGCCGCAGCCGCCACCGCCGCCGTAACCGCCGCCAGCGCCCCGGCGTCCAACGCGGGGTGCTGACCGAGCCATCTCCGCTGGGGCTGGGCGACGCCAACGTCGACCTGGCCGACCTCGATCGCTACGACGACGCGGCCCTCGACGAGCTGCCGTTCGGCGTGATCTGCCTGGACGCCATCGGCACCATCCTCCGCTACAACCTCGCCGAGGCGCGGCTGGCGCGGCTCGACCGCAGCAAGGTGCTCGGCCGCCACTTCTTCCGCGAGATCGCGCCGTGCACCGCGACGCCCGAGTTCAAGGGCCGCTTCGTCGAGTTCACCACCGGCGCCGCGCCGCGGGTCGGCTTCCCCTACGTGTTCGACTTCAAGTTCGGCGCGCAGGAGGTCGAGGTCGAGCTGGCGCGCGCCAGCGATCCGCATCGCTTCTACGTGTGCATCAACCGGCTCAAGTTCCGGCCGCCGCGGCCGGCCTTCGCCGACGTCGCCGCGCCGCGCCAGGCCGAGCTGGTGCCCGGCGAGGAGGCGCTCGGCATCCGCCGCGACGACGGCGAGCAGCGCGTCGTCGTGCTGCCGGTCGCCGCGCTCCGCGCGCTGCGGCTCACCTGGGACAAGATCGCGCCCCAGGGCTGGAGCCTGTTCGCCAGCGAGTGGGGCCTGCGCTGGGGCCGGCTCGCCGCGATCGACATCGACGCCGAGCTGCTCGAGACCCGCGACGCGCGCCTGCCCGACCTGCCGATCGACGAGGCGATCGGGCTGATCCACCAGTACCTCGAGCAAGACGGCTGGGGGCAGGTGCGCATCGACGTCACCAGCCCGGCCGCGGTCGCGCGCGGCGTCGCGCTGATCTCGATCGAGCGGTCGGCGCTGGCCGAGGCCTCGGGCGCCAGCAGCGAGCCGCGCTGTCAGCTGCTCGGCGGCGTCGTGCGCGCGCTCCTGGCCCACGCGGCCGGCCGCCCGCTCGCGCTGCGCGAGGTGCGCTGCACCGCCCAGGGCCACGCGCGCTGCGAGCTCATCGCGATCGCGCAGCCGCGGCGCGAAGCCCTCGACCGCGCGCTCGCCAGCGCCACCGACGTGCGCAGCGCCCTCGACGCGCTGGGCGCCGTGCGCGGCCAGGTCACCCGCGCCGGCGACGTCCTCGCGCGCCTCTTCTGACGGCATCCACCCCAGCGGGGTGACCGCGCGGTCGCGGCGGCGGTCGTACAATCGAGCGATGGACGAAGCCGGGTGGTGGGCTGCGTTGATGCCGTGCGTGCTCGACGACCTGGCGCACGTCGTCGACGTCACCGCCGCGCTGTTGCGCATCGCCAACGCCACGCCGGCGGCGACCAGCGCCGACCACCGCGACGCATCGCTGGCCCCCGCGCACGATCGCGTCCGCGCCGCGGTGCTGGCCCGGCTGCGCGAGCCCGGCGAGTTCATCGACACCGAGACCGTCAGCGGGCTCGCCGCGGCGCTCGCGCAGAGCCAGCTCCGCCCGGGCCTGACCGCGCTGATCGGCGCCCACGTCCTCGACGCGTGGGCCGGCCATCGCTTCATCGACTTCTTCCGCGACGACCGCCGGCGCTTGCAGGTCGGCGATCCGATGCCGGTGATCGCGTTCCCGGGCGCGACGCTGCCCGCGCCGGATCGGCAGGCGGTGCTGCGCGCGCTCGGCCAGCCGACCAGCCGCCCCGCCAACCTGACGCCCCAGGACGATCGCACGCCGCGGCTGCGGCTGGCGCCGCCCGAGGTGGCGCGGTTCCGCGTCGGCCTGCGCTGGGCCGAGCCGCACCTCGACCCGGTCGGCCCCGACTGGCGCTTCGCCGCCGCCGTCACCAACCGCGCCATCACGGACGAGTTCTGCTGGCAGCGCTACCACCACGGCGATCGCGCGCTGTTCTACGAGGTCGCGCCGCAGGACGTCGCGCGCCAGCGCGGGCGCTTGCACGCGGCGGTCGACGAGGCGGTGCGCCGCCGCGCCACCGTGCTGGTGTTGCCCGAGCTGTGCGCCACCCAGGCGCTCGCCGACGAGCTGACCGCCAGCGGCCGGCTGACCACGCTGCCGCTGGTGGCGCTTGGCAGCTTCCACGAGGCGACCGCGCCGGCGACCCCGGGGCGCAACCGCTGCCGCGTCCTGGCGCGCGGCGTCGAGCTGCTCACCCACGACAAGTTCTCCGACTTCCACCTGGAGGACGCCGGCGACGCCCCCGGCGACCCGGACGTGCGCCGCCATGAGCACTTGATCGCCGATGAGGCCACCGCGGGCTTCGATCTGCTGATCAGCGCGGCCAACGCCGTGCTGGCGTTGATCTGCAAGGACGCGCTCGACGCCCGGGTCGCGACGCTGGTGCAGGAGCTGGCGCCGACCGTGGTGCTGGTGCCGGCCATGAGCCCCAAGACGCGGCCGTTCGAGACCCTCGCCGAGCGGCTGGCCGACGTGCCGCAGGCGTTCACCGTCGTCGCGGCGGTGACCGACGAGCACGCGGCGATCTTCGGGCGGCCGGGCGCCCGCGCCCCCGACGCCCCGCCCGTGGTGAAACGTACATGCTCGGAACCAAAGGTGTTTGTGTTCGATATGGGCGGCGGCGAGGTCGACTGAAGCAATTTACTTGCAGTTTGCTTCCTGCGATCGCAAGCTGTTCGTGTCCCTGGAGTTGGCCATGACGTACCAGACCGCTCGCAAGCTGCTCGCCTCCACCGACCGCGCCCGCGTCGCCGCGGGTGGCCGCGAGATCGGCGGCCTCCTGGCGACCGCATCGGCGGCCGCCTTGCCAGCCCTGCGCCGTGAGATCGATCAGGCCGGTCGCGCCGCCACGGACGACTTCCAGCGCGGCTTCACCGCGGCCTGCGAGATGGTCGTCACCGGGTTCGCGCGCGAGCGCGAGCGCACCGATCAGGTCGCCGCCGATCTGGACCTGATCCGGTCGCGGCGCCACTGGCTCGAGGCGCTGAGCGCGATCGAGCAGGAGGTCGTGCGGCCGCGCGCGATCGCCCAGCGGCTCGGTGCGCCCGAGTCGTCGGTGTCGAAGGTGCTCGACGCGCTCGAGGACGCCGGGTTCATCGAGCGGGCCGACACCGCGGCCGATCGCCGGGGCCGGCCGCGCCGGCTGACGCTGCGCGCCCGGCTGGCGCTGCGCCACGCCGAGCCGGCGGCGACCGCGCCGGTGCGCAGCGTGGTCGCCGCGGTCGTCGACTGCATGGCGACGCTCGCCGATCGCCACCGCGACAGCCGCCACGCGCTCGAGCAGCGCTTGACCCGCACGCTGGGGCCGGCGCTGGCGCCGACCGCGCTGGCGGCGCTGCTCGACGCGCTGGCCGACTGCGCGCTGGGCCAGCTCGATCCCGACGACGCGGTCGTGGCCACCGGGCTCGAGCTGCAGCGCCAGCTCGAGGCGGCGTTGCACGGCGCGCTGCAGGGCGACCACGCGCTGCCGCGCCTCGCCGGGCTGGGCGGCGCGTTGCCGCTGCTGGTGCGCGCCACCCGCGACGAGTGGGACCTGCTGGTGGATCGCCGCGCGTGGCCCAACGTCCACGTCGTGCGCAACGACGACCTCGCGCACACCGCGCTGCCCGACGCGTACGCGGTGCTGTACGAGTCGCCGCTGCTCGCGGTCGACGACGTCCGGCAGCAGCGACCGCTGCTCGAGGGCGCCAGCCGCCGCTGGGTGGTGACGCCGGGGCCCGACCGACCGCCGCCCGCCGGCTTCGAGTCGATCGACATCCGCGCGCTGTTCGCGGCCGACGCATGAGCGCGCTGGCGATCAACCCCGCGGTCGCCGACCCGGCGGCGGTGACCGCGGCGATCGCGCGGACCGGCGCGATCCTCCACGGCCACTTCGCGCTGCGCCGCGAGCTGCACATCGACACCGCCGTGCGGTTCCGCGCGATCGGCCGCGACCCCGACGCGCTGGCGCTGGTCGCGGCGCGCCTGGCCGGGCTCGCCACCTGGGGCTGGCCGGGCGTGCGCATCCTGTCGCCGGAGTCCGCCGGGTTCTTCCTCGGCGCGGCCGTCGCGCGCTTGCACGGCCTGGCGCACGCCGTGGTCGAGACCGACGTGCGCCGCTTGCCGACCGCCACGCTGGCCACCGGCGAGCTGGCCGCCGGCGATCGGGTGGTGCTGGTCAACGACGTCGGCTCCACCGGCGCCGGGCTCGAACCGATGCTCGAGCTGATCGCGCAGCGCGGCGCGCAGGCGGTCGGAGTGTTGCTGTTCGCGGTGGTGGGCGCCGACACCTTCGCGGCGTGGTGCAACCGCCGCGGGCTGATGGGCCACTACCTCACCGTCGCGCGCTGGGGCGAGCTGACGCCGGGCGCGGCGACGTGCGCGGGCTGCGCCGCCGCGCTGCCGCTGGTGCCGGTCACCGAGTTCAGCTGAACTCCTGGGAAGACGAACGCGCTGGAATCGCGCGGCGCGCTGCGCCGGCGTGCCGCGCCGGCCTGCCGGGACCTCGACGTCTCAGCGGCGGACCTGCGTCCGCGCAGTTGGCCGCGGCACGGCGGTTGCTCAGGAAGCTTCGCATGCCTCGCAACCTCATCCCCGGAGCCAACCACATGCCTTCCACCAAGCTCATCTCCACCACCCTCGCTGCCCTGACGCTCGCCGCGCTCGCCGGCACCGCCGCCGCCGACTCGAAGTGCTCGAACGTCGGCATCGAGGTGCACAACTCGTTCATCAGCCCGATCACCAACACCTCGACGCGCATCAAGGTGGTCGACTTCGACTACTGGGACGACGAGGACAACAAGTGGCGCGACGAGTCCACCGACAACAAGACCATCAGCGCCGGCCAGAGCGCCTCGTGGACCAAGAACCTCGAGTACGTCGGCGGCGAGGCCGGCGTGAAGATCAAGGTCTACTTCAGGTACGAGGAGCCGGGCAACGGGCTCAACGGCGGCTGGAGCGAGACCCTCACCCGCGTGTCGACCGCCTTCACCTGCGTCGACGGGATGAACAAGGTCATCACGATCCAGTAGCTACTCGGCCTCGTCGGCGCGGTGGTCGATGCCGAGCGCGCGCATCTTCTTGTACAGGTGCGAGCGCTCGAGCTGCAGGTCCTTGGCGGTGTTCGAGACGTGGTGCTCGTGGGCGTCGAGCGCGGCCAGGATGATCTCGCGCTCGGCCGCCGCCACCAGGTCCTTGAACGGCACGCCCTTCTCGTAGCTGCCCTTGACCGCCTGCACGCTCGGCAGCGCGTCGCGCACGTCGGCCTCGCCGATGTCGTCGGCGTCGCCCGACAGGATCACCATCCGCTCGACGACGTTCTTCAGCTCGCGGACGTTGCCCGGCCAGTCGTGCTGCATCATCAGCGTGACCGCGCCGGCCTTCATCCGCTTGACCCGGCGATCGTCGCGCGCGCAGCACAGCGCCAGGAAGTGCTCGATCAGCGCCGGCACGTCGTCCTTGCGGGCGCGCAGCGGCGGCATCTCGATCGGCACCACGTTGAGCCGGTAGTACAGATCCTCGCGAAACCGCCCGGCGGCGATCTCCGTCGGCAGGTGCTTGTTGGTCGCCGCCACCACCCGCACGTCGACCTTGATCGTGTCGCTGCCGCCGACGCGCTCGAGCTCGTTCTCCTGCAGCACCCGCAGCACCTTGGCCTGGGCGCTGGGGTTCATGTCGCCGATCTCGTCGAGGAACAGCGTGCCGCCGTCGGCCTGCTCGAACTTGCCGCGGCGGTCCTTGGTGGCCCCGGTGAACGCGCCCTTCTCGTGGCCGAACAGCTCGCTCTCGATCAGCTCCGACGGGATCGCCGCGCAGTTGACCTTCACGAACGGCCCCTTGGCCCGCTTCGAGCGATCGTGGATCGCGCGCGCCACCAGCTCCTTGCCGGTGCCGTTCTCGCCGGTGATCAGCACCCGCCCCGACGACGGCGCGGTCTTGGCGATCTTGTCGACGATCGCGCGCATCGCCGCGCTCTTGCCGATCATCGAGTGCTCGGCCGCCGCCCGCGCCTGCCACTTCGCGTTCTCGCGCGACAGCCCGGCGAACTCCAGCGCCTTGCGCACGACGTGCTCGACCTTGTCGCCGGTCAGCGGCTTCTCGATGAAGTCGTAGGCGCCGTGCTTGGTCGCCTGCACCGCGGTCTCGACCGTGGCGTTGCCCGACATCATCACCACCGCGACGTCGGGGTGCGCGGCGCGGATCTTGGGCAGCACCTCGAGCCCGGTCTCGCCCGGCATCATCAGGTCGAGCAGCACCAGATCGATCTCTCGCTCGCCGAGCTTCTGCAGCCCCATCGCCCCCGTGCTCGCGACCTCCACGCCGAAGTCCTCGAGCTCGAGCGACGTCTTCACCGTCTTCAGGATGTTGGGCTCGTCGTCGATGACCAGGATCGTGTGCCGCGGCATGACCGGGTGAAGCTATCACCGCGCCCCGCGGTCCGGACATTTGACTCTCCCGGCGCAGGCCCGTAGCTTCCACCCATGCGCTCCGTCGGTGGTGTCCGAGTCTCGATGTCGATCCTCGCGGTGTCGTTCGCGATCGTCGGCCTGGTCGCCGCCTGCGGCAAGAAGAAGCCCAAGAACCCCACCTGCGACAGCACCGAGGACTGCAAGAACGGCCTCGTCTGCGTCGACAAGCAGTGCGTGGCCTGCGCCACCGACAGCAACTGCCCCGACGGACAGCGCTGTGATTCCGGGGCCTGTGTCGCGAAGCCCGAGTGCGCCAAGGACAGCGACTGCAGCGACGGCAAGGTGTGCCAGGGCGGCACCTGCCAGGCCTGCGCCAGCGACAACGAGTGCGGCCCCGGCGGCAAGTGCCAGGCCGGCGCGTGCCAGCGCCCGACCGCGTGCAAGGTCGACGAGGACTGCGCCGACGACGAGGACTGCGTCGACGGCTACTGCCAGAAGCCGTGGCAGGGCACCAACACCGGCGACGCCTGCGCGCTGGCCACCGTGTACTTCGGCTACGACGACTCCACCGTCGCCGCCAGCGAGCGCGATCGCCTCGACGCCAACAGCGCGTGCATCAGCAAGACCCCGCAGAAGTCGGTCTACGTCATGGGCCACACCGACGCCTCGGGCACCGACGAGTACAACATCGCGCTGTCCGAGCGCCGGGCCCAGACCGTCGCCGACTACCTGGCGCGCCTCGGCGTCGATCCCGCCAAGCTCCAGGTCGTGCCCAAGGGCGAGACCGACCCGTCCGGCCAGGGCGACGACAAGGACCGCCGCGTCGAGTTCCAGTGGCGTTGATGCGCAAGGAGATCATGTCGATGAAGTCGCTTCCCCTCGTCATCCTCGCCGCCACGCTCGGCAGCACGGGCTGCTTCTGGGTCACCACCAAGAGCGAGGGCCAGTCACTCCGCCGTGACGTCAAGCAGCTCGACGAGCGCCTCACCAGCAAGGAATCGGAGATCGGCACCCAGGTCACCGAGCTGCAGAAGGTGCTCGACGAGGCGACCCGGGTGCTCAAGCGCAACAGCGCCGACCTCGGCGCCGACGTCGACGCGCTCCGCAACGACATCCGGGTGTCGACCGGCCTGGTGTCGGCGGCCAAGAACATGATGGACGAGCTCGCGGCGCAGGTGGAGAAGTACAGGATCTCCAACGACGAGCGCATGACCGTGCTCGAGGCGCGCCTGGCCGCGCTCGAGGGCGGCGGTCGCCCCGCGGGCACCGGCACCACCGGCACCCCGGCCACCGCCGGCATGAACCCCGACGACCTGTGGACCCAGGGCACCGACGCGTTCAAGGCCAGCAAGTGGGACGACGCGCGCGATGCCTACAAGAAGCTGGCGGTCGGCTTCCCGACCCACGCCCGCGCCGACGACGCGCAGTACTTCCGCGGCGAGTCGTACTTCCAGCAGCAGGACTGGGACTCGTCCATCCGCGAGTTCCAGAAGGTCTACGACAAGTTCGCGCAGAGCGATCTCGCCGACGACGCGCTGTTCCGTGCCGCCGAGGCCGCCAGCAAGCTGAAGAACTGCTCCGAGGCCCGCGCGTACCTGTCGCTGCTCAAGCAGAAGTACGCGTCGTCGAGCCTGGTCAAGAAGGCCGACACCATGGACAAGGACCTGAAGGCCTCGGCCAAGACCAAGACCAAGTGCACGTCGTGACGCGGTAGATCGCGCCGCTCGCTCGCGCGTCCAAGCCCCA
>Ga0075163_10006858_pt1 | contig 15094 bp, 6 predicted proteins | sample JI1023141ADNA_FD_71478 | JGI IMG/M metagenome (GOLD analysis project Ga0075163, IMG submission 71478) | Wastewater effluent complex algal communities from Wisconsin, to seasonally profile nutrient transformation and Carbon sequestration -... | ecosystem: Engineered > WWTP > Effluent > Algae... | reverse complement strand
CTCGCCGGCGCACTCGCCGGCGTTTCTCGTCGGTGCCTTTCGCCGGTGCTTCTCGCCGGCGTTTCCTGCCGCTGAATTTCGCCGCCGGAATTACGCGGATCCTGATCGGTGTCTACACCTGTCGCGTCTGGCACAGAGGGTAGCCGGGATCATGGCCTGACAGGCAGCGTTGCCAGGAACATCGGAGATTTCAAAGATTTTTCCGAGCGCCGGACTGTGAAGCGCGCTGCCAGACCATGCGCTCTCGCTGCGTCGATCCACGCGTCCGCGTCATGCGCTGAGACGCCACCCTCGACCATGGCGTCGTGCAAGAGCTGGTACTCCTCGGGTAGCCGGGTAGCGAATGTGATGGGGTCGTCCGAGCCGATGCAGACCCGGAGGGATGGTGCGCCGGATCCATAGCCTGGCGGAGGGCACAGGCGCCAGAGCGGATGGTGACGGAGATCCCCAAGGTTTCCAGTGAGGAGATTCGAGCTCGGATTGAGCTCGATCACGATGCCTCGCCGAGCGAGCAGGGTGCAGACGGACACCTGGAGCGCTCGCAAGAGGACGATCTCACGCACGACGTCGACGTCTTCGAGATCTTGCGATCGCCGGAATATGACGGGGTCGGTGAGCCACCTCGATACGAGAGAATCAACACCTGTCACCAATCCGGTCTGCACCGGCGGTCCCCCGGGGAACCGCGCCGCGCGCAGGGCCCGGGTTGTGTGCAGCGCCTCGCTCCACTCGGCGAGCTGTAATGCGGTAAGCCTTTGGTCAAAAATGATCCGACCGAGCCGTCGCACCTCCTGATCGATCCATGGGAGCCACGAGCGGATCGAGTCTTCGCTGGCGCGGACGGTCGTACGCCAGATCCAGATCAGATCGAGCAAGCGCTCGCCACGCGGAATCGTGAGCCCGGTCGAGCGAGCAGCCCACGCCTCGACATCGACGCCGAGGGCGACGCCATGACCGATCCGATCTCCCTCCCCCATCTGCAGGAATTCGACGGACTCTGCCACGCGCCGTAGCCCACCCACGAGGTGGACGAAATCTTCACCGGCATGCACGGTCGTGCGCAGCGGCGGAAGGGCGGTGCGTGAGGCTGCCCGCAGCGACATGCCAGCATGACCGGCGGCGGTGCGGACATGCCTGACGAGGGGGAGCAGGACCCAGAGCGGTATGCCGAGCTCGTCCGTGCAGAGATCGACGCCACGCACGCGCTCCAGCATGCGCGGGAAGGTGAGGAGTAGGCCCCCGAGCGCCGCGGCTTCTCGTCGGCGTTGCATGTAATAACCGCCGAAGCGATACCCGGTCGGGTTGAGCCGGAAACAGTCGGGCTGTTCGTTACTCTCCGTGCCCCAGGCGGATGGCAGCCCTCTCTCGACGTCAGGGCCACGAGTCCGCGAGAAATGGATGACGAGCCCGACTTCGATCGGCCCCGTGATTCGATCGGCCACGAGCGTGCCGCATGCCTTGTCGATGACCTCCACGACCCGACTCATCGCACGCAGGCCGTCCTCGGGCGTAATCCGTACCTCCAGGGAGCGCAACCCGGGCCCGCCCAACCGGGCTGCCTCTCGCACGAATGTGGCCAGTCCGAGCGCTCGCCGAGCCGGACCGAGACGCGCATACGTCCTCGTGAACCACTGAAGGCCCGGAGTGAGGGGTCGCTGCACGACATGGCGATAGAAAAACACGCGGACTCGGACGGTCTGCCAGAAGATCCGGGTGAAGAGGCGATCCGACGTCGCGGCCGGCTCCTCGAGATACGCAAGAGAGTCTTGTAAGAGGCGGAATTCGGGGGAGGCATCGACTCCAGGCGGGAACCACCAGGAGATCGGGTCCGACCACGAAACATCTTCGGAAGGACGAGGGACGTGGACCCCCACGAACGAGCCGTAGAGGTCGCGGAGCGCCCCGAAGGGCGGAGAATCCGACTCGAAGCGCCCCCTCATCAGCTCACGCAGCGCCCGTTGAAGCACCGCCGACGACACGAGACCGAAGCGCAGAGAGAGCCCCGGGAGAGCGTGCTCTCGCAGGTAAGCCCCGAAGCCTCGCCGTCGCCAGGTTCGATTGCACAGAAATCCCGCCAGAAGTAACCGCGCCAATGCGACTCGAAGGAGCCACGGCGCGAGATCTCGTCCCTCCCTGAGCTGCGCGCCCGGGCTCCTGAGTAGATCGGGTCCCGTTGTGCGCTCGGCGAGCACGCGCAAGAGGGAGATCCAGAGCGTCGGGAATACGATGGCAGCCTTGAGGTGGAGGTGCGTCTCGGCATGTCCGCGGTCCCGGAGGATCGCACCGAGAGCCGGAGACATCTGTTCGAGACTCTCCTGCGACGCACCAGCCGCGGCGAGGAGCAGATCCGACGGCAGCGCGAACGACATCCATCGCCAGCGCCGGCGCAACACGCGATCCTCTGTGTCGACGTCACGCCGAATGCGGGGGACGCCTGCTGCCATGTCGACGAGCACATGCGCGGCACACCGCAGGACACGCGCGAGCGGGAGGGGCCCCGATGTCTGATTCCCGGCGGCACGGAACCAGACTCGATCCCGTCTCATGACCAATTCATCGACGGACATCCCCGCGAATCGACTCAGGAGGTCGCATTCGATGTCTCGCCATAACGCGCTCGTGCCGCCGCCGGATCCGGACAGCATCGGGCTGAGCGACGTCAGCGCCGCACCGAACGCGACAGGAGACACGAAGGGCGCCGCAAGCAACTCGGCCTCGAGGTGCTCGATCGGCAGGTCCGTCCGTCGCAGGCCGGTCATGGCCACCCGTTGAGCTTCAGGTCGCCAATGGATGCCTCCTCGATCTCCGATTCGGAGGGGACGAGGATCCCTCCCCCGAGCGCGTTGAGAGGGTGATCAGCAAACGGACGTTTGTTCGCACCAATAACAATATTGAGGCGTGCGGTCAGCCGAGATGGGCCGTGCTCTCGCAGAGTACTCACGAGCTTGTCGGGCATGTCGAAAAGGGTTTGACGAGAGCTCAGGATCGATCGCAGCTTCGCCAGAGCAGCTTGTAACTCCATCTTTGAACTGCTCTCGCTTTTTATCTCCCAGCTGTCCAATTCGTCGAGGAGTTTAGATCCCGCGAGACTCGTGGCTCGTTCGGGCTGGATGGCTGTAAGAAGTGCGTATGCTTGAGGATCGATCACCTCCCGTTGATCTCTCCGCGACGCCTCCTGCCGGCCGCGCACGATGATCGCAAAGACCTCCGCGCGTCGGGTCCGAATCCGCTTCGCTACGCCGTCGTCCTCCAAGGCTCTTTTAACGTCCGGCATCTTGAGAAACTTCTTACTATAGGGCTCAGGAAGGCCTGACTCGGGCGCGAGGAGCAGCCCCAGGACAACTAACGCGCTCGATCGCAAGGATTTGCGTGCGACCCGTTCGGGTTGCTCGGCCACGAGTTTGCTGAGTAGCGCTTTCAAGCGATCGATGTTTCGCCCGGCCGGCGTCGCGTCGTGTTCCACATCCATCAGGACCTCGAGCTGAGAGGCAAGCCACGCCGACGCATAGTTCTCTGGCGTGTCAGATCGGCTCGCGTGCGAGGTCCAGTGCACCGCGAACCGCTCATGCTCCCTCAACGTCCACCAATCCGGCGTGTACCAGTGGACGGAAGCTGGAGTACCCTTCGACTTTGTCCACCGAACATCGACGAGCGTGAACAACTCCGCAGCTTCGTAGACGAGCGAATCCTGGACGTAGCCGCCCCAGAGCGACGTTGCAAGATCGTGGAAGAGCGCGGCACCGGCAGCGAGCCGTCGGGGTAGCTCGAAATAAATCGTCCTATCCTCGGACTCCAAATGCTCTTTCAGTCGGATACGAAGGGCTCGTGGAGAGCTCAGTACGATCGAACCTTGTTGGAACGAGGTTTGCCGGATCCACTCCTCACCTTCGCTCGTAGCATCGAACACCCGAGCCGGGCTGAAACGCAGCGCGCTCGAAGTATCGTACACCTTGGAGAGGCTCTGCCGTTGCGCCGGAGGGAGGTGCCAATCTTCGAGGGCCTCACGACGGAGCTCGTCGCTCAGCGCGCGCAGCAACGATGCCCCCCAGTCTGCCTGGACGTCGCGGAACGGCGCCAGAGTGTGCGCCCGGTCGTGCACCTGTCGCGGTGTCCCGCCCAGCCAGGCCGCCGCCAGGGAACGGTTCTTGAGGAGCGGGTCGTCCAGGAGGAGGAACGACTTCAACGTCGTCCAGCGATCGCCGTCCGGCGCGTTGTTCCGCTCGAAGCGGATCGAAGCGAGCTCCTCGGCCAGCGTAAGCTGATCCGATGCGAAGCGCATCTGGAGTGCCTCCTCCACGCGGACTTCCTCGAGCCGCGCCCGCTGCTCGGGGGGGACGAGCTTGCGCATGTTGTTGGCCGAGATCTCGATCGCGCGAGCTCTCACAAGCTGCAACTCTTCGTCCTGGAGGATAGAGCCGGCGAGTAAGGCGAGCTCCCCGTGGTTTTGCAGTCGGAGCACGTCCTCCGCGATCCGGCTGTTCCCGGCGATGAGGAAAAAGAGGTGTGGCGTTGTGATCATCCGGATGATGCGGAGGAGCTCCTGGCAGCGCGTCGGCGCGAGGTCGAAGTCGTCGACGGGGACGACGAAGATGGGGTCGCCGCCTCGACGATTCGACGCCATCAACTTCGCCAGGCGCTGCAGCACAGCTCCGAGTCGGCCGTTGAGATCGAGGCCGGCGCGCTCGCTCCGGAGGACCTCCGATGCGTACGCCTCCGGATCGATCCGCTCCGCACGCCGTCGCTCCGTGCCGTCCCAGATCAGCACCGCGTTCTCCTGAAGGCGCTGGAGTTCGAGCGCGACCTGCTCGCGGGCGTCGAGGTCGTCGAGGGCCGCCGCGATCGCCGGTCCGCCCTCACGTCGGGCCGGCTCGAGCTTTTCACCGATGCGCGCCAGGATCGCCGCGAAGAGGTTCGCGCTGCGTGCCAGCGGCTCCATGTCCAGCGTCTCGAGCCAGAGGATCCTCTCGCTCTCGCGGTAGAGCTCATGGATTGAGCGCACGTCCGGAGGAACCTTCGCAATGTCGAAATTGGCGTTCGTCACCGCCTGGATGGACAGAAGAACTGAGGTCTTCCCCATCCCCCGGTCGCCGTCGATGAACGCGAGCTGACTCCGGCGATCGCGGCTCAGCCCGTCTCGTGTGCCTTCTGCGGTTGGGTTGAGTGCTCGCACAGCCTCGAGGAGCAACTGCGCGGCCTTCTCGGCGGCTCCCCGCTGTTTATCGGTGAGATCCTCCCACGCAAACGGGCTGGCTTCGAGGCGACGATGGGACGGTTTCACCGAGGGCATGCGCTATCCTAGCCCAGCCTAGCGCAGCCTAGCCCTGTTCTTACCAGCGGTGACTTTTCAACCGCAGGTACCTGTTAGGGCAGTGCGTGCCGGAGATTTTCACTGCGATTGTCGCCATTGCCTCCTTGATGACGTTCTGCCGTCCTGCCGGCGAAGTCGTCTGTCATCACCGCAGCCGACGACTCGTGCGGTCGCTCCGGGTGCGGGCGCCAGCGACATCGTACACACCGGGGAGGCATGGTAAGAGCCCGGCGGCGGGGGACGGACGAGCCGTGACCTCGGCGACGTGGCCGCCACGCTGCAGCGATGGACCACACAGACCGCCACCAGCGGATCTACGGTACGTCTCCCAGAATCATGATAAAATCGGTCTCGAATTTTCGAGACGCGTAGGAGATCGCGTCGTCGCGCATGACGGCCAAGACCTTCCGTGCGTGCTCGGACAACCCCCGAAGCTCGTCAGGCTCTCCACGGCTGCACGAAAAGGGTCGAGCAGAGCGCCCACTCGCTCGTCGACCGCGACGATCGCCACCTCGAGCGCGGTGATCTGGTCGAGGTGCAGCTTGAGAAGGAACCTGTGGTCATCGGTGATGCGCCCGCGCAGGGCCTCGAGGAGCGTCTTGCGGCTGGCCTTGAGCCGCTTGCCCGCCAACGCGACCGGCTTCTCTGGATCCGTCTCACCGCGGACGAGCGCGTCGAGGATCGCCCGTCCGCTCTTGCCCATGATGTCGCTGACCGCGGAGGCGATCTTGAGGTTGGCGTCCTCGAGCGTCTTCTGGATGCGCAGCACGTGCTGGGCCTTCTCCCGCACCAACTGCTTGCGCGTCCTGGTGAGCGTGCGGAGGTTCTGGATCGGGACCTCCGGCACGAAGCTCGCGCGGATGAGTCCGTGGGCAAGCAGGTCGGAGATCCACATCGCGTCGTTCACGTCCGTCTTGCGCCCGGGCACGTTCTTGATGTGCGCCGCGTTGGCGAGCACCAGCTCGAACGAACCCTCGAGGATGTGCCAGACCGGCTTCCAGTACACGCCGGTGGCCTCCATCGCCACTTGCGTGCAGCCGCGATCCGTCAACCAATCGGACAACGCGAGCAGGTCGGTCGTCGTCGTGCCGAACGTCTCTACTTCCTGGGTCACCGCCTGGCCTCGGGCGCTCCTTGCACAGGCCACCACCGTGTCCTTGTGCACGTCGAGTCCAGCACACGTCGGATGCAACACTTCCATGGTCTCCTCCGGGGTAGGGGTGCCAGCGTGGAGCCCACGTCGTCGAAATCTCGAAAGCGCGCTCCGGAGCCTCGCGGCTCGTGGCGCAGGATGGGGTGCTCGTGGAGCTCCGGGTCCAACTCGTCAACGGGCTGCATGCACCAAGAATATGCCGACCTCGGTGCTGGCACGCCCGGCAGCCTACCCGGTTTCATGCGCCGTGGGTCGCCCGCCGGGGGCGATGGGTAACTCGTCAGTAACTGCCGCGGCGTACTCCATCGTGAAAAACCACTGCTCGTCGGCGAAGATCAGCTCACCCAGCTTCGGGTGCACCAGGTCTGCGAGCGAGCGAACTCATTTTAGATCTGTACAGCGCCTGCGCGTCGAGCCGCCCTAGCGTCTTGAGCGCGACGTCCCGCCCGCGCTCGCGGTCGTAGACCAGCGTCCGCATGAGTCCGAATGCGCGCACCCACGCGGGCCTGTACGGCCACGTGCATGTTCGTGCCGGCGCCGCGGCTATGGCTCGCCACGGAGCGCACGCATGAACGATGTCGCATCAACGTGGAGATTGAGCTGCGATGTCGAGGGAAGGCACGCCGCCGAAAAATTGCGCACGCCGTGGACCGAGCTCATCCGCAGGATCGCCTCCAGCGAGCGTGAACCGTATTTGAACAACTCAGTCGTCAGGAGCGCACGGACCAGATCCTCATCGATGCGTCGCCGCTTGCCATCGACGACGTTGGCGCAGTGCTCCTTGAGCAGGCCATACAGTAGCAACGCGCGGCGGATTTGATAGTAGTCGTCGACCTCACCGACGCGGTTCGGGCCGAGCACGTCCAGCGAGCCGTGGAGTCGGCTCAGGAAGTCGGGCAGCTTGATCGCCCTGTGTTCGTTGGTCAGCTTGTCCGGTACGAACTCTGCCATCGACTTGCTGGTGCCACCGGCGAACACGAAGATCGCCCGGCCGATCGGATGTGTGATCTGCCCCTCGACGAATTCACCGTCCTGCATTGGCGCGAGGAAGTACCTCAGCCAGCCACGTTCCTGCACCCCCAGCGGCGCGTCGAACTCGTCCCAGAACACAAGGGGCGGCGCCCCGCGCAGCGCCTCGTCGCGCACCTGATGCAGCGCGCCGATCAGCATATCCGGATCGGCGAATTGCGAGATGTTGAAGGTGAGCATCTTCCCGACTCGGCCGTGCAACTGCGCAGCCAGCTGCTTGATGCCGAACGACTTTCCCGATCCGGGCTGACCGAACACCGCGATCGAGAGTGGACGCCCCGTCGTCCCCGTCAGGTAGGTCTCGAACAGGCTGGCGACGGCGCGTAACCCCTCGATCTCGCGGGGGTCGATCGCGGTGAGCTTGCCGAATCGCACGCACGGGATGGCCGCGGCCTCGGCCTCGCCGGGTCCGTTCATCACGAGCCGCACCGCCAGACCGAGCCGCTTGGCCTCCGTGGAAGCCCCGAGCGCCGACAGCTCCGGCCGACGGAGCGCCGTGTCCAGCAGATTGATCTGGTCCGCGGCGTCCAACGCCACCAGCTTGAGCTGCCGCTCCTCGGTCACCTGGTACGCGCAGATCGCACGGGTCGTCGGGTTGACTCGATCATGGGTCATCGTCCCTTCCGAGAGGGTCGCCTGTAACAGCGTCGCTTCGAACGCGGTCCGGTCGAGGTCGCCGCGGTACCCCTCGACATGCAGCTTGCGCGTGCGTCCGATGGCGGCGCAGAGCACCGCCTCCAATCCTTCGTCGGCGCCGTCGATCGATTGCCTGGTCACGACGCTCTTGTGGAGGTGCTGGGCGATCGTCGCCACGACGCAGGTCGTCAAGCCCACCATGTTCCCGGGGTATCGATGGAACCACGCCTTGCCGAGTGCCGAGGGATCGAAGGCGATCCAGGCGCGTCGGACCTCACCGACCCGCTGGACCGCGACGATCGCCTCCCCAGAGAAGGAGGCGATCACCCAGCGACAATCCTTCAGGCTGGGGTGTACGCGCAGCCCCTGGACCACTGCAGAGGCGATCGAGTCCCAGCTCCCGTCCCGCGGGATACCGGGCAGTTGTTGGCGCAGGTTCGAACCGCCGAGCACCATGATCACTCGCTGCTGACGCATCTCCGCGGTCGAATCAGACCAGGCCTCCGCGCCCGGCGACGGACCCCGCGTCACGACGATCCACGGGCGGTCTGCCTCCGGGCACTGCTGGGCCTGGACGAGCACGTCTCTCACTTTCTCGGCGCTCTCGCTGCCCATCTCCCGGGTCGAGTCGCCGTAGGTGACCAGCACGCCGACTCGGTCCTCCGCCTCGGTCGGCCAGCGTGGGAGCCACTCCGCATACCCCTCCGATCGCGGCGCCTCAGTGCCCATGTAGCCGGCGACCCGTGTGACTGTGGGCTCCTCGTCCCGCGTCGAGCGGGGATACTCGGCCCAGATCGTGTGCGCCTTGCGCATGTGGTCAAGCGCGTCCAACGACGGCGGTATCTTCACGCCGAGCACCGCGCTCCGGTCCTCGACGAGCGCCTCGAAGACGTTGGTGAGGTGCCACGCGCCGGACGACTGCCGCAGCACCGTGACCGGCACCGATGGTTCGTACGTGATGTCCGCAGCCGGCTTCCCGCTCTTGTGGAGGAAGTCGATCGCCACCTCCGCCACCCCCGTGACCATGAGCTTCCACTTCGTCATGCTCGCGAGCATACAACCTGGGCACGGCCCGCGGCCGCGCCCGGTCAAGATCATTCTCACATCGACCGGCGCTCAGCGCAGCTGGGCCAGATGCGACAGGTCCACGTCCATCAGCTCCCAAATCGACGAGTAAGAGAAATCCGCCGCCTCTCCGATCGTGAAGCGAGACTCGAGCCCGGCGCGGCGACAGTCGTCGATCCACCCGCGCGCCACGTTGTCGGACAGCCCCGCGAGCGTGAGCGTGTCGTAGATCAGCTGGTACTCTTGGCGTGTGCCCGACATGAACGTGATCGGGTTATCGGTGCCGATCGTGACGGCGATGTCACCCATCTGCTCGTCGCGCACGGGCGGCTTTAGCCGCCACAACGGGTGATTCTTCAGGTCGCTGAGATTGCCGATCAGCAGGTTCGACGAGGGGTTGATCTCGACGGTGATCCCCTTGGCACCGACCTTGCGACGGAGCGCCAGTTGCAGGTCGAGCAACGACTGCTCTTCGATCGACGGGTTAACCGGTATCAGCGTCTGACCGTTGCGGAACGCCCGCGGATCCGTCAAGTAGCGGTAGAATAGGCGCCACGGCTCCTCCCCGTGGGCGCTCTGCGGGGTCTCCTGCTTGCGTCGCAGGTCGCAGAGCGCGTGCTCCAGCGCCAACAATCGCCGATCCTTGTCGTCTCCGGCCGCGGCGAGCGCGACCTCGCGTTCGACGCGCTCCCTCGTCGAGAGCGCCGACTCCTGGACCAGCGCGCTGTCGTCGATCGCCCGCGCGACCGCCAGGAACTCCTCGTAATCGGGCACCGGACCGTCGGGGAACGCGAGGTGACCGAGCAGCCGCGAATCACCGAGGTACTCCGCGAACTTGGCGACCTGCGGCGGGTGGGTGAACTCGCGGAAGATGTCCCGCGACAGCAGCTCGATCTGATCGATGATGTATTGCAGACGGTTGGCCGTCAGGTCGATCTCGTTGTCGGTGGCGAAGCGCCACTCCCAGGCCAGGTCGAGTAGGCGCTCGTGCCGGGTCACGGCGACCGCCCCGGCGCGGCGGCACCACTCCCCCGGGTGGACCCCCAGTGCCATCGCGTGGCCGATCCGGTCGCCCTGCGCGAGCTCGAAGTACGTCAACGCCTCGTCGACACGCCGCAGACCGCCGAGCAAGTGCGTGAAGTCCTCGCCAGCGTGGACCGTGAGGCGCAGGGGCGCGATGTTCTCCCCGAACTCGCGCCGCAGGTAGTCGCTAGTCGCGCAGCTCACGTCGCGGACGTACCGGCACAGCGGCGCGAGCACCCAGGTCGGCATCCCGAGCTCATCGGTGCAGACATCGAGGCCGCGCAGGACGCGGAGGCTCCGCGGATAGCGGCGCAGCATCGTCGCCACGCTCTGGGCCTCGCGCCGCTTGCCGCGGTAGTATGCGGCATAGCGCATCCCGAGGTTGCCGTCGCTGGTGGGATCCGCATGGCTCTCCGCCCCTAGAGCCGTCGGGCAACCCTTCTCCCACTCGCCTCCCCGCTCTCGCGTGAAGTGCAGGACAAGCCCGAACTCGGCATGGCGGTTGTCGCTCTGGGCGTCCGTCCAGCGCTCGACGCTGCGGGCTCGCCGCTCCTCGATCTGCCCTGTCCACGACGTGGCGTCCTCCTCCTGCGTGTCCTTTCCATCGCCGCCCGGGACCTTGCGGTCGGCCCGCTGGAGCACCGAGAATGCCAGGCGAAAGTCTTCGACCCGGCGCTTCGTGGCCTCGGCTGTCGATTCCGGCGACGTTCGCAGCTCGAGAGCCTGCAGCCCGTGGCCCAGCCCGCACGCGCGCGCGGCCTCGTAGACCAGTAACTGCGGGCTTATCAGCTGACGCGGCCCGCGGAGCCGGCGAAAGAACCGGACGAACCACTGCAGCCCCGGCGTCATCGGCCGCTGCACGACGTGGCGGTAGAACCGCGTGCGAACTCGCTGGATCTGCCAGAACAGGCGAGTGAACGCCTCGTCCTTTTTGCCTCTGCCCTGCAGGTAGCGCAACCCGGCGCGCGTAAACGCAATCTCCGAGGTTGCCAGGTCACGGCCCTGCGCCGGGAACATCGCACCGATTGGATCGGCTGCGAGGGCCTCGGGGGGCGTTTCTGGGAACACCGGCCATCGCGCGCGGACACGGGTCAGCCGAGCGTAGGTGTTCTGCGCGCTGCGCAGGTCGACCTCGTCGTCGTGCTCCTCCCCGCCGATCTGGCCGCGAGCCAAGCCGCGGAGCATCACCGACAGAATGTGCCAGGTATCGGCGTCGTCGCGTAAGTGGTGGCGGATCACGCTCGCGTGGAGCAGACGCCGCACCTGCTCGTCGTCCTCGGGCGCCCGAGTCCCTGAGCTCCGGAGGTGCTCGAGCGGATCCCCGGGCGATCCGTCCGAGTCCTTGAGGAGGACGTCATGCCCGATCAAGAACGGTTTCACGAGGCGCTGCAGATACTCGTTGAACGACACCAACGCGGGCAGATGTTGACGTTCGCTGAGATATGCAGCGAGCACGTAGCGCGCGAGCGCGGCGTGCAGCAACAATCGCGTAAACCCCGCGCCCTCGTTGGCCTCCGCCCCGGGGCTGGCGAAGGTCATCGCCGAGACGTCCTCCGGGCGGGCCAAGACGTGCATGAGCCCGATCCACAGCATGTCGAACGAGATAGCCGAGCCCACGTGGAGGTGCGGCTCGGTGTATCCGCCGCCTGCGAGCATCCGCGCGAGCACCGGCGATACCAGTTCGATCTCCGCCGTCACGGCCTCGGTGCCGGGGTGCGCCGCGATCAACAGATCCGGCGGCAACGCATAGGAGATCCAGCGCCAAAATCGCCGCGCCCGCGCGTCTGGCGCTCCACCGGTGCTGTAGGCCGACTGCTCCGCCCACGATGGCAGCTTGGGGCGATACACGTTGCCAGCGAAGACCAGGGTTTTGAGTGATATCTCGCGCAAATACTCGACCAGCGTGACCGGGGGGTTCGGACGCTCCGGGGTCGCGCGCTCCGGGCAGGTATTCTTGAACCACAGCCAGTCGCGCATGGCCACGATCTCGTCGATCGAGAAGGCCGGAAACGCGGTCACGATGTCGTGCTCCGCAGCGCGCCAGAGCCGGCCGGTGGCGCCCCGACTCCCGTCCTTGAGCGTTTCGAACTCGGTCAGGGCTAGTCCAAACGCCTCGGGCGCGGCGAACGGGATCGCCGCTAGCTCCGCCGCGAGGTGCTCGAGCGGGATCGCTGCGTCCCGCAGCGATCCCTGATGCGACGGCGCCTTCATGCTGCGCCCCGACGGCGACTGGACGACCGGGCCCGCGAACTCTTCGATTCGTCGAGGGACTCAGGCCTGTGGGAGAGAACTCGTGCCTTGAGCCGCTCGAGCGCCCGCGCGACGCGGTTCCCGACTCGATTGGCGCACATCTGCAGCATTTTGTCGTTCCCCGCAGCCTTCTTGGCGGCATTCCTAACCTCCTGGAGCGTCGGCCTCCCCTTGTCCGAGGCGGTGAAAACCCGCACCAGGTCGTCGAACAGCCAGCACAGCTGCACGATCACCGCGATGCCGAACTCGTAGATATCGTCCTCTTCGCCGCGGCCCGCACGAGAGATCAGCTGCTTGAGCAAGCTCCGGATCGTCGGATCGAGGGAACCGCAGCAGGTCTCAATCGAATTCTTGTTTTGCCAGGGGCTCTGTTGATCCTTCCACAGGTCGGTGGCGACGTGCATATTCGCCGCATTCTCGAGTTCGAGGATGGAATGACCCGCGGCCTCGACGACAGACTGGGCGTATCCGACGACCAGGAGCTTCGCTATATCGTTGCCCGACACGTTCGACTGCTGGTGCTGGACATTGCGCAGCCTCCGGACGACCGCGTTCCACCTGTCGAGGAAGATCTGCTGGTGCCGGAAGGTCGGCCAGCGGACCGTCTGCCACTCCACGCACCAGCGGCCAAGGCCGTCGAGCGTCTCCAGCGATGTCCGGGCTAGTTCGCTGCCCGCCTCCTCACTCCAACAGAGCTCGCCCTCGATCTCGAGATCCCGGCTCAGCGCGCAGACGTCGTGCAGGAGCATGTACATCGCAGCCGAATCGGCACCGAATCGGCGCCGCTCCGGTTCGTTCGGCCGATCGCGATTCTTCGCGGTGATCGTCAGGTCGCGGCGAATGGCCGTCCTTCCTTCGATGGAGACCACCGGTGCCCCGGCATTCGCCTCATCTTCGACCTCGAGTTCGACCGTGACCCCCTCGCCGAACCTGGCGTCGATCTTGAGTCCGTCCACCGTGAAGACCCGCTGAGAATCCGCCGGGTCGAGCATCTCCTTCAACTTGCGCTGGGCCGGGATGCCGAGCATTCGATCCTCGTCCACCAACGTCTGGAATGCTCCCCGGAGCGCGTCCACGAGCTTGTTGAGCTGCTCCCTGTTCAACGGGGTCGTCTTGTCTGGATCCTTCGGGGCGACGCTGTCGAGCGCCCTGCCGAGGTCCCGCAATTGCCGCGGTGCGACGCAGAACACCTGTTCCGATCCAGCGACCTTCCATTCCGACGTGAGCAACCAGTTCAAATCCCATTTATCTTTGAGATAGCGCGAGTCGCCCAGCGGCAGCCCCCGCCCTCCGAGGGGCTTCGGCCACATCTCCTTATCGAAGTCATCGAACGTGACCGTCTTCACCTCGATCTGGCGAGCAGGCGGGATCAGCTTGCGCAGCAGACTGGACGCGATCTCGTTAGAGCGGCCCTCGATGTCGTTTTGCAGAAATGGATCGAGCTTGGTCGCGCCGACGGCGTCGAGAAACTCCTTTTGCGTTTTGTAGAGGAGCAATTGATCGACCGTTTCGATCTCGCCGGAGAAGATGAAGAAGAGGCGCGGGATTGCGAGCAGCGACGCCAGCTGGAGCGCGTCCACGGCACGGTTGGGGCGGATGTCGATGTCGTCGATCACGATCACGAAGATGCCCTTGGTACCGGTGAGGTACTCCTCGCTCCCGCGCGCCAGCACCTGATTCAAGATGTCGTTCATCTTGTTTCGGATCGTCGGACGTGAACGTTCGTTATCCATCACGTTTACCGCGAACGTGTCCTGATCCACCGCTCCCCTGCGCTCATTGAGGTTGCCCTCGATCGCCAGCAACGCCTTGGCCTGGAGGCTCCCGAGGCGGGTCCGAGCTCGATCGAGTCCGCCGTTGGGGTCGAGCACGCCTCCGGCTCGCTGACCCTCGCGTCCGCCGAACAGGCTCGCCTCGGCCAGGCCCGCTAGCACCGCCCCTGTGATGTTGGCCCCTTGCGGCAATGGGTCGAGCTGGATCGGCGGTAACCAGAAGAGGTGCTCCTTATGTTTGTCGAAGAGCATCCTGACGGGATTCACGGACTTGAGGCTCTCGTCCGTCCGTCGGCTCTTCACGGTGTCATGAAACAGCTGCAAGATCGCCGTCTTGCCTGTCCCTCGCCGTCCCGTCAGAAACGCGACCTGGGAGCCCTCCGCGACGTCCGGCCGGTCGCTGGCATCGACCGCTTCCATCAGCAAGTCGGCGAGTCTCGAGGCAGCTTCGCGCTGCGAAGTAGTCAACTTGTCCCAAGCCACCCGTACATCGTTCTTCATAGGAATGTCTCACCGCGCTTAGCGGCGCGGATCTCCGCGCGCGACTGTACGCCCGTGGTTAGCGAACACAAATTTGCGTCGAAGGAGCGACTCGTCGGCGTCGCGGCCGCTTCAGCTGCCCTCTTCCCGCACGACCGTACCCCTACTGCTCTCTTGTGCCCGCGATGCCCTTCCGGGCCCGTCACTGGATCACCGGCACGCCTTCTCGGGCGCACCCGGGGTCAGGATCACGTAGAGCCGTAAGCGTACGGTCAGCCGCGTCGTGACCGGGATCCGGATCTGGGCTACGCAGCCGATGGATGGTCAGCGAGCGTGACAGCGCGGAGGACGTCGGCGGCGAGGCGCTGCTGTGTCTCT
>Ga0075163_10006857_pt1 | contig 15096 bp, 9 predicted proteins | sample JI1023141ADNA_FD_71478 | JGI IMG/M metagenome (GOLD analysis project Ga0075163, IMG submission 71478) | Wastewater effluent complex algal communities from Wisconsin, to seasonally profile nutrient transformation and Carbon sequestration -... | ecosystem: Engineered > WWTP > Effluent > Algae... | reverse complement strand
GTGGCGCCTCGCTTCGTCATGCCCGTCCGACGCTCGGGTCAACGCAGGCCGTTCCCGTCAGGAGGAAGGCCCGCGAACCGAGCCGTGCCCGGGTAGGCGGAAATGCGACAAGGTACGAGGAGCGGCGTCGTTCCCGTATGAGAACCTGGTCGCTCCTGCTCCTGTTGCTGGTTGGCTGCGCCCCGACCTTCGAGTCTCCCGACTGTAACACCTCGAATTGTCTCGGGTGTTGTGCTGAGGGTCGCTGCATTCCTGGTGTCGAAGCCTCTGCGTGTGGCCGTGGTGGTGGCCAGTGCTCGGTCTGTGTCGGCCAGCAAGTCTGCACGCTGGGGCAATGTCAGGCGCTGACCTGCAGCGGTTGTCGAACGAACGGCGAGTGCGTGGCGGGCATCACAGCGAAGGCCTGTGGCAGTGGCGGCGGGTTGTGTGTCGAGTGCGGAGAGGGTCTTCGATGCGACCACGGCGCGTGCGTTCGTGAGACCGATGGTGGCGCGACCCTCGAAGGTGTTGGCGGTGGCGCAGCGGGTGGTGACGCGATTGGGGGCGGAGCTGTCGGCTTCGCAGGTGGTGCGTCGGGCGGAGGCACCGCGGCTGCGGGAGGCAGCGCTGGCGGAGACTCGGGTTGTGCGTCTGGCGACTCCTGCACCGTCGGCTTTCACGGCGGCGGTTGCTGTGCCGGCTACCCCTTCTGCAGAACGGCTCCGTCTGGAGGCTCGTTCGCATGCCGCGCCTCCTGCGGCGTCGACGGCACCGGCTGTATCGACTCGAGCGACTGCTGCAGCGGGTCCACCTGTCTGGCTGGCCAATGTCGCAGCGCGGGCGCCGCAGGTGGTTCAGCGGGCGGAGGAAGCAGCGGCGGTGTCGCGGCAGGTGGCAGCGGTGGTGGAAGTGTTGGAGGAGGAGCCTCTGCAGGCGGGTCGGCTGGTGGTGGATCGGCTGGCGGCAGCGGAACCACCTGCTCGGCGATTGGCCAGGGCTGCGCCACGAACGCCAATTGCTGCAACGGGCGTGACTTCTGTCGCGGCTACACTGCCAGTGCGACGGCGCCGCTGACGTGTGAGACGCAATGCGCTCCCGCGGGCTACCGCTGCGCGCAGAGTGCTGATTGCTGCAACGGAAGTTCGTGTCTCAGCGGGGTCTGCCGGGCGACGACCTGCGAGTCGACCGGAGCGTTCTGCTTCGAGGACAGTGAGTGCTGCAGCGGGAACTGTGACGCCCTCGAATGCAGGCCAGCTGGCACTTCGTCGTGTGCAGCCAGACCGTGCTCCTTCAGCTCCGACTGCTGCCTCGGCGAGCGCTTCTGCACCGGAGCGACCGGCACCGGGAAGAGCTGTGGCGCTTCGTGTGGCACCTCTGGGCGCTACTGCGCGACGACGGGAGACTGTTGCGCTGGCCTCAGCTGCACACAGGGTCGCTGCCAGGGAACGACGACCTGCGCCGGCAGTGGTGACAGCTGCAGCACGAGCGCACAGTGTTGCGCGGGCCTCACCTGTGGCGCTTTCGGATTCTGCACGCCGGTGACCTGCAGCTCGGCAGGCGTTTCCTGCACCACCTCGAGCTCGTGTTGCACCGGTCTCACGTGCTCTTCGGGCCAGTGCCGGTTGGCGTCGACGTGTGGCGCGACAGGCACGGCCTGCACATCCTCGACGCAGTGTTGTTCTGGTTTGTCGTGCAGCGCAGGAAGCTGCCGCGCTCCGGCCACCTGTGGCGCGACTGGCACGGCCTGCACATCCTCGACGCAGTGTTGTTCTGGTTTGTCGTGCAGCGGGGGTAGCTGCCGTGCTCCAGCCACCTGTGGCGCCACTGGGACGACCTGCACATCCTCGACGCAGTGTTGTTCTGGTTTGTCGTGCTCGGGAGGCCAGTGTGGCTCGGCTCCGGCGTGTGTGGCGCTGGGCACCCTCTGTGGCAGGTCGACGGTCCTGACGGGAGTGACACCTCCACCGTGCTGCGCGGGCGCGCCCTACTGCGGCAACAGCGGCAGCGGCTGGCACTCGTGCCGGACGACGTGTGTCCCCTCGGGAGGTGCGGCAGAGACGAGCGCCGATTGCTGCGCTGGTCTCGTCAAGGACTCGGGCGGACGATGCAGCCCGCCCTGCCGCGGCGTGGGTGGATCATGCTCGACGACCAGCGACTGCTGTTCACCGAACTACTGCCGAAGTGGAGCCTGCGCTCCGTGACCAGCGTCGAACGTTGACGCGAAACGTGAGCCAGGCTGGATGCCCTCCACCTGGCAATTCATGCACGGGCCAAGGAACAGGCTTCAGGCAGACAGAGTGGTGAGCACCCTCGGAAGCAGCGCACCTGCTTGCACCGTGCCTCGAGCTCCGTGCAGTTCCTTGCACAGCGTGTGAGTGCACTTCTTCCCTCCTCGGGGCGATCGAGCGGCATCGAGCTTGCTCTGCACCGTCGCCCATGGGCTCGTGACACCCCTCGACGCCGAGATTCCTCGCGTGTCGCTCGACTTTCCGCAACATGCTCACAGCACTCGGTGATGCTCGTTGGTCGCCGTTTTGGAAGGACCAGGGAGTGACATGAGCCTCATTCGACTGCGCCGCGCCTTGATGTCCTTCCTGGTCGTGTGGAGCTCCTCGAGCCAGGCGCAGACGCTTGTGCCATTGGGCGACCTCAACACCGAGCCCGCGAGCTCCAGGCCAGGCAGACTGGTTCTGTCGACCGTGTTCGGAGACCCGCACGGCTTCGTTCACCAGGGCGTCTTCTACTTCCCTGCGGAGGGCCCCTGGGGCAACGAGCTGTATCGAACTGATGGCGGCACGGCGTCACTGGTCGTCGATGCCGTCCCTGGCCCCCGCGGAGGGCTGGTCGGTCAGTTCCGCGCACGCGGCTCGCAGGTCTTCTTCGTCTCGGCGCCTGGCTTCAACGAGCCCGGTGACACCACGCTGTGGGTGACTGGCGGTGCACAGGCTGGCGCGACGGCGCTGTTGCGCCTCTCTGATGGGAGCGCGCTCGGGCTGCTCGACTTCAACGGAGCCGAGCTGGCCTTCGAGCGCCAGGGGTCGCTCAGTCTTCCCGATGGCGGGGTGGAGCAACTCAGGCAGCTCTGGCTGACCGACGGCACGCCCGCGGGGACGAGGCAAATCCTCACCTCGTCGGTGGTGCCACTTTTCTACAGCTCCATGTTTGCGGGTGGACAGTTTTATACAACCAATGACTCCATGCCCCTGTTGCGAACGGACCTCGCGACCGGCGTGACGACACCAATCCAGCTGCCCTTGCAGCCCGCCTGCACTGGGGCCACCGGGCTGACGCCGCTGGGGAACGACTTCGTCTTCGTCTGTTGGGACTCCACGCCGAGCCTCCGCTACAGACTGGCGAGTCTCCACGCTGACGGCGGTGCCGAGTATCTGCACAGCGAGCTCGGTAGCGCGCTCGTCGGCTTTCGGCAGCGGCTGGCGGTCAGCGGAGACCGCATCTGGTTCTACGCCCGCGACCCCGACGCAGGGGCCGAACTCCACGTCACGGGAGGGACTGCGGCCACCACCCAGCTCGCCGTTGATGCCTGGCCCGGCCCGGGAGACGGGCTCTCTCCCTACGCGGAACCGCTGGTGGTGAACGATGGCTGGGTGACGTGGCTCTCGGCCGACAGCGCGCGCCCGTTTGGAACGCTCCTGCAGGGCGTCAACGCGCTCGACGGCGGGCACCTCACCTTGCCGTACGCCCTCGGCTTCTGGCCGTCGCTCTGGGAAACGTCGACCACCACCTTCGTCCTTCCGCCCCGGTCCTCGTCAGCGCTGCCTCACACCATCCGCACCGATGGTGGTTTCGCCGAGGTTCCGTCGGCGTCGAGATATTCGGTGAGCGCCGTGCTGGGCGAGCTCCTGGTGACAGGAGGGACGACCGACGCGGGCGAGGAGTTGGTGAAGAGTGACGGCGTCACGACGACCCTCGTCGCCGACCTCGCGCCTAGAACCATGTCGTCGGTCGAGCGCGACGCGGGAGCCACGCGCGTGGGGAACTCGGTCGTCTTCTGGGCCACCACCTCGGCCACGGGTGCAGAGCCCTGGGCGACAGACGGCACTTCTGGCGGAGCGCGGCTGCTGCTCGACGTGATTCCCGGTCCTGCCTCATCGCTCATGGGCGACCTGTCGCGCGTGACGGTGGGTCAGCGAATGCTGTTCACGACTGGCGGCCGTGTGTACTCGACTGACGGCACGGTCGCCGGCACGCAATTGCTGCCAGGCAACAGCAACAACACGCTCTTCGTGGCTGATGGGTGGGCCTGGTGGGGCAGCGGGTCCGACCTCATGCGCAGCAACGGCACCCTGAGCAATACCAGCGTCGCGCGCACCAGTGCACAGACGTTCTGGGTCTACGGCGCTTCTGGCGCCAACCTCTATTACGTCGAGGGCGGCGTGCTGAAGTCGTACAGAACAGGGCAGATGCCTGTCGCGCTGCCGGGCGACCCCATTCTCTTTGACCGGAAGGTCTGCCCACTCGCCAACGGCTTGCTCTTCACCAGCAGAGCCCCGGCTGGCTTTCAAACGGACCTCTGGGTCACTGATGGCTCGCCGGCTGGCACGCAGCGGGTCGTGCCCGATGTGCTCAACGTCATCTGTGAGCCCGGCGGCGCCTGGTACACCTCGGCGGACGCGCTGTGGAGAACCAACGGGGCCACTTCCGTTCGGGTGCTGACGTTGACGACCTACGGCTGGGTTCCCATGGGCGACCCGCCGTATCGCTTCTTCGCGAGAACCGACGGCCAACAATTGCTGGCAACTGACGGCACGGCCGCGGGAACGCGCGTGGTGTTCGACGGAGCTGGCATTTCGCCGACGCTCTCAGCGTCATTGGGAAACCTGCTGTTCTTTTCCACCTCGACGGGCACCGAAGGTGCCGAGCTGATGCGCTCAGATGGAACCGCGGCCGGTACCGGGCTGTTTCGCGAGTTCTTCCCGGGGCCCGGCGCGGGGCTGGTGTCTTTCGAAGGAACCTGGAACGGGCGACTGCTCTTCGTCGCGTACGAGCCGGCGTTCGGGCCAGAGCTCTGGAGCACCGACGGCACGGTGATGGGAACGCAGCTGGTGCTCGATGGATTGCCGGGGAGCGCGGGCGCGAGCCCCTGGGTGCTGGCGCTTCTGTCGCCGAACAGGTTGCTGGTCTCGGCGGTGGACGCGACGGGCGACCGCGAGCCTGCCGTGCTCGAGCTTCCACTCGGCGTTGACGCAGGCTCGCCGGTCGACGCAGGAGGCTCGCAGCTGGACGCAGGAATCACCGACGCAGGCGCTCGGGTTGATGCAGGAGTCGTCGACGCAGGCTCGCGGGTGGACGCAGGAGTCGACGCAGGAGTCACCGACGCAGGCGCTCGGGTTGATGCAGGAGTCGTCGACGCAGGCTCGCAGGTGGACGCAGGAGTCACCGACGCAGGCTCGCGGGTGGACGCAGGAGTCACCGACGCTGGGCAAGACGCAGGCACGGGCCAACTCGATGCTGGTGTGCTCGCCGATGCAGGACTGGTCATGAGCGCGGACGCGGGCGTGGGACTCATGCCGGCTCAACCCGGGTGCGGTTGCGCCGCGACCAGCGCAAGCTCGCTGTGGGCGCTCTTCGTCGGAGTGGCGTTGCTCAGTCGGCGTCGAGAACGACGCTGACGACCTGCAGTCGAGCTGTCCTGACCGAGCCACTGACTCCAGCCGAGGGATAGAATGTCGCGATGCCGCTCCTTCTGATTCCACTGACCTTCCTGCTGGTCGCGTCGTCGTTGATGGCGTTGGGGGTCTGGTCGATTCGAAGGCGCCGCGCCTCGGCGCGCTGGCCCAGAGTGCCGGGCCGAATTCTCGAAGCCCGTGTCGCATCGAGCGAGTCGCGGTCGCGCGATGACAATGGCTTCGACCAGACACACACCGTGTACCGCCCCGTCATTCGCTACGAGTACCAGGTGCAGGGCGCCGCCCAGCAGTCGGAGCAGCTCGACCCGGGCGGCGTGGTGTGGACCGGTCAGGCCGCGGCCGAGGCTGTCGTCGCGCGGTACCCTGCGGGGAAGACGGTCGAGGTGCTGCAGGACCCTGCGAACCCGGGAAACAGCTTTCTCGAGAGTCCTGCCTTCGGCGTGGGGGCCATCATCATCGTGGCGATGGGCGCGCTCTTCGGCGTCATCGGCGTGCTCACGCTCTTCGCGGCGATCCGCGGCTGATCAGGAGCCGCGGCTGTCGGCTCACCACCGCGAGTACATCGACCCGAGCGTGACGGCAGTCGGGGCACCGTACGGGTTCTTGATCTCCACCAGACACAGCCTCGTCGGGTCCCGCGGGTCGATCATGGCGATACACGGAGCACCGGCCAGTACCAGGTGCCGCTGTGTTTCAGGCACGACCAGCTTCGAACGCACCCGCTGCACGCCACCCTCGGCCTCGAACTCCAGCTCGACGTTCACAACGTAGACACGCATGTGGCCCGAAACCAAAGCCAGCACCCCAGCGTCGACCGTGAGGAGCTTGCCCTGCACCTTCAGACCGTTCGCGAGCAGTTGGTCGAGCTGAGCGCTCCCGCCCACGCTCTTGAGGAGCTGGAGCAGCACCCACGCGGCACCACCGCTCACCACCAGCGCGACGAGAATCCCCATCGCAAACTCATACCTGACGGCCGCCATCCACCAACACCCGAACGCTGTACCTGGGAGCCAGGTGACGATGCGTGCTGCGCCCTACAGGTCAGCAAGGTCGAAGCACGTGAGCGTCGTCGCCATCGAAGACCTCGCCTTGCGCCAGCCCACCGCCAGCCTGGAACCGACGACTCTCACGTCGAGCAGACGGCCGTGCTGCACCGCGCGCTGAACGTCGTCCACCAGCCGCGTGACTTCGAGGTGACCGTCGCGCTCCTTCCACAGCGCGATCTGGTAGCCGTCGCAAATCACCACGTCGTCTTCTTTGAAGGGCTGCGCGAGCGCGAACAGCGAGACGCCCGGGTTGCGGTAACTGCGAAGGCCCGGCTCGGGGTCGGGCTGCTGCGCCACCGAGACGCCACCGGCGAAGGCAACGTTGAGCGACGTCCAGTCGTTCGCGCAGCTCTCGAGGTGCTGGCGTTCCCAGGCGCTCTTCGCTCTCGCGAGCAGCTCCTTTCGCCGGGCCTCGCGTTCCTTCGCGCCGCGCACCATCGCTTCCGCGAGCGCTGCCGTCGGCTGTGGAGCACTGCCGCTCTCGTCGAAGCGATGACACCAGGTCGGGCCGCCGACGCCCCACGCGCCGTGCGCGCCGATGACCAACGCATCACCTGAGCACCACTTGCTGCGAGCGACCTCGCGCAGCGACCCGCCCAGCGCGAAGACCCGAAGGCCGGCGTCGTCGCCCGGAGCGCCGAAGAGCGCGTAGAGCCGATCTCCGTGGACCGCGAGGTCGAACAGCGTGTCGACGCAGTTCGGGAAGTCGAACACGTCGACCGCGCCCGACTCGACGTCGATGATGGTGACGATGCTCTCGCCCTCGTCGTTCATGAAGGTCGACCGAACGAAGAGGCGCGCACCATCGGGCTGGAACACCATCAGCGGCGCAGACCCAGTGCCCCCATGTGTCGCGGTCGACCAGCGGGGGACGACGGCACGGCTGACGAGACGCGAGTTCCCGCCCTCGGCGAGCTCGAAGATCGCGACCTCTCCGGTGAACTCCCGCCCTTCCTGCTCGACGTTGAGCACCGCGAGACGTCGCCCATCGGGAGAGAAGCGAATCGAGCGTTCGGCCTTTGCGTCGGCCAGCGCCCCGCTCAGCGGCAGTGGCACGCCGTCGGCGAGAGAGACGAGGTGCACGCGCTGCTCGGCGTCGACCCACGCAACCGACTCGGCGCTCGCGTCCATCAGCAGCGTGTACCCCGCCAGTCCCAGCTCGACCTGCCAGCGGGCGGTGACGCCGGCGTGAAGGTCGAACGGAACCTTCACACCCTTCGGCTTCTTCTTCGGGGTCGCCATCGGCTGGACTCGACCATGTCTCGTCTCGCGCTTCAGCAACGCTCTCACGTGCCGACGTCGCGGCTGGCCGCCGTCTGGGTCTCGTGAGATGAGTTGGGGGTGGACTTCGCGACGCTCGCGGCTGGTCTCACCCACACCGGGAGCGGCCTGGCAGAAATCAACGCCGCGCTCGGCATCGAGCTGCCAAAGAACACGTGGGACTGGCACTTCGCCGCGACGAACCTCGAACGAGTTCGCTACTCGACCGTGCCCTTTGCGCGCTGTCTGACGTTGCTCGACGCGTGCCTCGAGTCAGCGTCAGGGCTCGCGCACGAGTGGGTCGACCGCTGGCAATGGCACGCGTTGGCCGTGCGATGGGAAGCAGAGGGCACCTGGGTCACCATCGGCGTCGGGTGGCGGACTCCACACCAGAGCACCCCCGTTCGCGTCTGGCCTGAGCTGGCGCCCTGGTCGCGAAACCCCGAAGCCAACCTCGAGCGTTGCGTGCGTTGGGCGAAGACGCCGGCCGTCGACCGCCTGGTCGTGAAGGTGACGAGAGCCCGCGCGCCAGCCACGCAGCGTCGAGACGAAGCGCTGCTGGCGTCAATCGTCGCAGACCCGGACGACGTGACCCGGCGGCTCGTCTACGCCGACCTCCTGGAGGAACGAGGCGACCCACGCGGCGAGCTGATCCGCCTGCAGCTCACCGAGCCAACGAATCCCAGGGTGGCCCAATTGCTGACGGCCAGTTGGAGCTCGTTCGCGGGCGAGCTTGCGCCGTTCTCGGGGCCCTGGGCGTTCCATCGAGGGTTCGTCGAGAAGGTGCAGATGACCATCGCGGCGTTCGCCAAACACGGTGAGCGCCTGTTCTCGACGTACCCTCTTCAAGAGCTCGAGATTCGCCAGCAGTTCACCGCCAGGCAGCTCGACCAACTCGCGACGGCCAGGGGCGTGCGCCTGGTCCGGAAGCTCCGGTTGCTCTCGATTCACTCCACGTCACTCAGCCCGTTGTGGCAGGCAGACTTCGGCGCGCTCCGCGAACTCGACGTGCTCGTCTGCGAGGAGGGGCACCGGCAGCTCTTCGCGAGCCTCGCGGCGCCTCGACTCGAGCGCGTGCGAATCGCAGGCGTCGCCGCTTCACGCGAACAGTCTTCGACGCGCTGAAGGCGAGGGGGCTCAGGCTGACGACTCTGCGTGGAGGACGCGAAGAAACGCGTCGAACTCCGCGGCACTCCCAGTGAGGCGTTGGGCACAGAAGCGGCCCGGGCCGTCCGGGAGGGCGACGTTCCCGCGAAGGGTCACGCTCACCAGGAAGCGCGTCGGCTCGTGTTTGAGGATGGTGAGCGAGAACGACTCACGGAGTGCTCCTTCGCGCGCCCACGCATACCAGGGGCGGCACTCGAACGAGCCCAGCCGATAGAACTTCCCGTGGTGGCCGCTGGCCAGTCCTGCCCGCGATCGGAGTCGACGTACTCGCGTCGATCTTCCGACTCGAGCACGCAGGGCGTCGAGGTGTCGCCAGCCACCGCTCTCAAGAGCCGTTCGGCCCGCGTCGCACCACGCGAAGGCCTCGAGCGCGTTGTCAGGCGGCAGCCGACGTCACGTGCCATGGCTGGAGCCAAGCAGAAATCTGCACTGCGGGCCGCACCCCGCTCACCGCTCCGGCGCCACCGAAACGCCGACGCGGGCGGCTTCGACACCGGCCGCTCGACAGGGTTCGCCGCGAAACACTCGAGCACCGCGGCCAGCGTGACGTGAAACCCGTGAGTCTGCCGAACAAGAAGGCGGCAGCCTGCGAAGGGCGCTGCCGCTGTCGGGTGAAGTCACAGCAAGCAGCGTCGACCGCCACAGTCGGCCGTGCAGACGATGCTGCCAGTCGACGGGTCGCAGCCGCAGGCGCTCGGCGAGCACGCGTTCGGCGGTTGCTGGCACGTGGTGCCCGCGCGGCACTGCGTATCGCTCGTGCACGGAGGGTCGAAGTTCGCGCAGAGCCCCGCGTCAGGACTGGTTCCAGCGTCCGCCGCGGCCGTGCACTGGCCTCCGCTGCAGTCGGCGGTGCAGATGACGAGGCCCGTCTGCGCATCGCAGCCGCACGCCGAAGGAACGCACTGCGCCGGGTCACGTCGGCACACCCGCCCAGCCCCACACATCGCGTCCGAGCTGCACGGTGGCTCGAAGCCAGCGCAGGTGCCCGCGTCGGTCGGCTGAGGCCGGCACACGCCACCGCCGCAGTCGGCCGTGCACACCGTCGCTCCGCTCGAAGGGTCGCAGCCGCACGCCGAGGGGTTGCACTGGTTCGGGTCGCGCACACACCGGTTGCCGGGGCCGCACTGGCCGTCGGTGGTGCACGGAGGCACGAAGCCCACGCAGAACCCCGCATCGGCGCCGCCCGCGTCAGGTGCCACGCCCGCATCACCTGGCGAGCACACGCCACCGCCGCAGTCGGAGGTGCAGATGACGCCGTTGGGTCCGCACGCGCACGCGCTCGGTCGGCAGATGCCCGGCGTTCGTGTGCAGACCTCGCCGCGCACACACTGCGAATCGGTCGCGCACGGAGCGCGGAAGCCAACACACGAGCCCGCGTCCGGCGAGCCAGCGTCACGGGGAGCAACCCGGCACACGCCACCGCCGCAGTCTTCCGTGCAGATGACGCTGCCCGTCGCTGAATCGCACCCGCACGCCGAAGGATTGCATTCGTTCGGATCGCGCACGCACGCTCGACCCGGTCCACACTGCGTATCGGAGCGGCACGGCGGCTCGAAGCCAGCACACAGGTTGACGCCGCTGTCAGGGGCGCGCGCACGGCAGATGCGGCCACCACAGTCTTCCGTGCAGATCGCCGAACCTGTGGCGGGATTACACGCTCCACACGCCGAGGGCGCGCACCGGCGGTCGATGGGCGGCAGGCACGCTTCACCAGCTGAGCAATCGAAGTCGGATTTGCAGGGAGGCACGAAGCTCGCGCAGAGGCCGCCAGTCCCCGCGTCTCTCACGCCCGCGTCACCTCGGCGCGCCAGGCAGAGCTTCGCGGAGCAGTCCTCGGTGCAGACCATTCCCGACGAGGTGCAGCGGCAACCCGTCTGCACACAGCTGCCGTCGTCCGGTCGTCGGCACTCCGTGTTCCCGGTGCACTCGGCGTCGCTCTGGCAGCGAGGAACGGGATCGAAGCGAGGCGCGGCGGCCTCGAACGACGAACCTGAACGGCAGGGATCCGGAAAGAGGAAACAGCCCGCGAACAGCGAGATCGACAGGGCACCAAGAATGAGACGCATGTGGGCGGACTCAGCAAACGGCGTTCCGCGTTGCGCGTGCCTCGTTCCGTTGGCTTGGCGCCATGCCCGCCTCGGAAATTCGAGGGTAGCGGTCGCAGCTTGGTGACGATCATCTCGCTGCCGACACGCTCGAACCGATTCCTGGGGCGCCTCCGAATGAGTGTCCGAGACCGCGTGGCAACGACGATGCGATGACGAGCTGCTGCCCTCAACGCGCTGTGTGACTCCCGCGACATGAGCCGCGCGGATTCTACTGAGCCGCGGTGGTGCATTTGCTAGCGGCAGGGCATGAGACAACTCACGTGGAGTCGGAGCGCTGCGCTGCTCGGCGGCCTGGTGGGCACGTTGCTCCTGAGCGGCTGTGAACCGCCGGCGGTGTGTGGTCCCGGCTCCTGCTTCGGGTGCTGCGACTCGAAGGGTCAGTGCGTCGCGCCGACCAACTCGGCGTGTGGCGTCGAAGGACAGAGCTGCGTCGAGTGTGCGCCACAGCAGGTGTGCCGCCCCGCGACTGGAGTCTGTGCTGATGGCTCAAGCGGTGGAAATGCAGGCGGCGCTGGTGGCGGAAATGCGGGCGGCTCTGGCGGTGGCGCAGGTGGCGGAACTGCGGGCGGCGCCGGTGGTGGAACTGCAGGCGGCTCCGGCGGCGGGAGAGCAGGCGGCTCCAGCGGTGGCAGCGCAGGCGGCTCCAGCGGTGGCAGAGCTGGTGGGCCAGGTGGTGGCAGCGCAGGTGGCACAGCAGGCGGCTCAGGCGGTGGCACAGCAGGCGGGTCAGCGGGCGGCTCAGCCGGCTCAGCGGGCGGGTCGGGCGGCACAGCAGGCGGCTCCGGTGGCGGCACAGCAGGCGGCTCTGGCGGTGGCACAGCAGGCGGCTCTAGCGGTGGCACAGGCGGCTCTAGCGGTGGCACAGGCGGCTCTGGCGGTGGCACAGCAGGCGGCTCTGGCGGTGGCACAGCAGGCGGCTCTGGCGGGGGAACCGCCGGCGCGGGTGTGGCTGTGGCTCCGGTGCTCACGTCGTTCACCGGCACGCCCTCGGTGGTCGACGCAGGCGCGAACACCTCCATCACCTGGAGCTGGACGTACGCGTCACCGCCGCAACCAGCTGCTGGCTGCTCCATCGACCAGGGCGTGGGACCGCTGAGCCCCGGAGGCACCTCGACCGTCAACCTCTCGACGGACACCAGCTTCACGCTCTCCTGCAGCAACGACGCGGGGACCAACTCGCGCACGACCCAGGTGCAGGTCGCCAACGCGCCGATCATCTCCTCCTTCACGATGAGCCCCGCGTCGATTCCAGTCGGGGTCGCCACCGTGGTCACCTACTCGTGGACGTACTCGAACGCTCCGGTGCCCACGCCCGTCTGCCAGGTGGAGCATGGCGTCGGCACGCTGTCTGGGAGCGGCGCGACGTCGATGCTCAACCTCACGCACGGTCGCACCTACCAACTGCGCTGCACGAACAGCGCAGGCAGTGGCATCGCGACCGCCACCATCGGCGTGAATGACTGCGCCCGCACGACACGCTGCGACGCGCACGCCAGCTGCGTGGAGACCTCAGAGTCGTACACGTGTACCTGCAACACGGGCTTCACCGGCGACGGGTTCACCTGCAGCGCGCTTGCTGCGTGTGTCGCGACCCCGAGCCTGTGCAGCCCCAACGCGGTGTGTACGACCACGTCTGCGGGCGCAGCGTGCGTCTGCGCGCCCGGCTGGGTCGGTGACGGCACCACCTGCGCCCGAGAGCGCCTCGCCTTCGTCACGACGAGGAGGGGCGTCGGCAATCTCTCGGCGTGGCCTGCGTCGGGCATCGGCCTCGCGGCGGGAGACGGGCTGTGCCAGGCGGCGGCGGCAGATGGTGGGCTCCCTGGCACGTACGTCGCGTGGCTGTCTGATCAGGACAACGACGCGTACTGCCGAGTGCACGGGCTCACGGGAAAGAAGAGCGCGAACTGCGGTCAACTGGCGCTGCCGGCAGCCGCCGGCCCGTGGGCTGTCCCCGGAGGCCTCCCGTTCGCCGAGCCCATCGACCGCTTCTTGACCAACTTCGAGTCGCACTACCCGCCGTCCGTCACGGAGCGCGGCCAGCAGATGCTGGAGCCGGTCTTCACTGGCACCAACAACGCTGGCGTGCTCTCGAACAACGGCACCGGAGACACGTGTACTCGCTGGCAGACGAGCTCAAGCACCGAGAGCGCGCGCATCGGCAACCCTCACGCCAGCGGCGACCTGTGGACGAATGACGGCGCCCTCGCCTGCTCAGCGCAGGCGCACCTGCTGTGCTTCGAGACCGGCACCGGCCCAGCGCTGCCCGCCATTCCTCCCGTCGGCAAGCGCGTCTTCGTCGCCGGAGTGGGCAACGGCAACCTGACGTTCTGGACCGGCGCGGCAGGCGCCACCGGCCTGGCGGCGGCCGACAACATCTGCCGGTACCACGCCAGACTCGCCGGGCTGCCCAATGCAGGCGCGTTCAAAGCCTGGCTCTCGACCGCGGCCACGAGCGCGACCTCGCGGGTGACGAGCAACGGCCCGTGGGTGCGCAGCGACGGCGTCATCGTCGCCGCAAGTCGAACGGAGTTGCTCGGCGGCGTGTTGCGAGCGCCCGTGCACGTCAACGCGTTGGGCGCATGGTCAGGCTCGACGTTCGCGTGGACGGCGACCTTCCCCAACGGGAGCAGCGGCTCGTCGGACTGCAACGGGTGGACGAGCGCGAGCAGCAGCGTGATGGGCCAGGCCGGGCACACCAGCAACGCGACCGCCTCGTGGGTGAATCGGCAGAACTTCGCCTGCAACAGCGTGTTCGGGTTGTATTGCTTCGAGGACTGAAGCGGAGGGCCCGGCGCCGCTGCGCTCATCGTTGAGCAACGATTCACCTCGAGTCCGGCGCAGTTGGAGAAGGTGACGGCGGGGGTCATCGCCATCTAGTCTTCGTGCATGCGCGCCCTCACGCTGGCGGCTGTGCTGACGGCGTTCGCGGCACAGGCCCAGCCGATCTCCGTGGCGGTCCTCGATTGGTCAGGCGCAGGGCTCGAGCCAGCCAGAATGGCATCGCTGTCGGAGGCCTTCGCGAACCAGCTCTCGAAAGCCGGCGCGAGCGTCAACAGTCCCCGAACGATCGCGGCGGTTCTGGGCGCCGAGCGCCAACGGCAGCTGCTCGGGTGCTCTGATGCTGCTTCGACTTGTCTGGCGGAGATCGCAGGAGCGCTTGGAACCGAGACCATCGCGTTGGGCGACCTGGTGAAGACGAGCAAGGCGTTCCGGCTGTCGCTGAAGCTGATCACCGCGAAGGACGCATCGATTCTCGCGACGTGGGAAGGCGTCGCAGCGAACGACGACGAGGTCTTCAGTCTGATTGGCGTTGCCGTCGAGCACCTGTACCCCGCCGCGGCCGCGAAGCTCGGTCGCTCGGTGCCGAGGGCGCGCTCCTGGTGGTTCGTTCTTCCGACGGCGCTCGGCGCAGCTGCCGGTGTGGCGGCGATCTTCACCCAGACCGTCGCGGGCCAACGCTTTGCGAGCATTCCAACGGCGGCAAGCGAGCCGCGCAGTCTGGCCGAGGTTCGACAGCTCCGCGCGGAAGGCGAAGGTGCACAGTGGGCGACTCGCGGGTTGCTCCTCGCGGGCGTCGCCGGGCTCGCGACCGGAGCGGTGATGTTCATCACGGGGTTCCTCGGATCCCCAGCCAGTCCTGTCGTGGTGCTCACACCCACCGGCGGACTCCTGGGCGTCGAGGTGCGCCTGTGAGAGCGCTCGCCCTGACCCTCGTCGTCGTGACCGGGTGCCTCGACTTCGAGAAGGCCGAGCAGGAGTGCGTTCAGCTCGGCAAGTGCCTCGACGGCGATGGTGGATTCGCGGGCGGAGGAACGAGCGGGTCGGCCGGAGGAACGAGCGGCGGATCGAGCGGCGGGTCGAGCGGAGGAACGAGCGGCGGGTCGGGCG
>Ga0075163_10006856_pt1 | contig 15098 bp, 14 predicted proteins | sample JI1023141ADNA_FD_71478 | JGI IMG/M metagenome (GOLD analysis project Ga0075163, IMG submission 71478) | Wastewater effluent complex algal communities from Wisconsin, to seasonally profile nutrient transformation and Carbon sequestration -... | ecosystem: Engineered > WWTP > Effluent > Algae... | reverse complement strand
CGGGCTTCGCGCATCATCGGGCCGTGCGGATCCCGCTGGTGTTCGACATGGAGACGCGCGACCCGGACGACGCGCTGACGCTGTGCCTGCTCGCGTCGCATCCGGCGGTCGAGCTGCGCGCGGTGACGGTGACGCCGGGGACGCCGGCGCAGCTGGGCGTGGTCGGTGCGTTGCTGGAGCGGCTCGCGGTGGTCGTCCCGCTCGGCGCGCGCGCGCCGGACAGCCCTGCCGACGCGGTGTCGCCGTTCCACCGCGACTGGCTCGGGGCGCTGGCGGGGCGCGCGCCCGACGCCGTCGCACACGAGCTGCTGGCCGCCACGATCGCGCGCGACCCGGCGACCGTCCTGGTGACCGGCGCGCCGCTGCACAACCTGCGGATGCTCCTGCGTCACCACCCCGAGGTCGCGCTCGCGCGCTGGATCGCGCAGGGCGGCTTCGCGGGCGACAACCTGGTCGAGCCGGCGGCGCGCTTGCCCAAGTTCGCCGGTCGCACCACCTGCGAGTCGTTCAACTTCGGTGGCGACAAGGCCGGCACCCAGGCCGCGCTGGCTAGCCCGCGCATCGCGCGCCGCGAGCTGGTCTCGAAGAACGTCACCCACGGCGTGGCCTGGGACGCCGCGCTCCACACGCGCCTGGCCGCGGTCGCGACGCTCACGCCTGGCGTGCGGCTGATGTGGGAGGCGATGGACGTGTACCTGCGCCAGCGGCCCGAGGGGAAGCTGCTCCACGATCCGCTCGCGGCCTGCGCGGTGTTCGCGCCGGAGGCCTTCCGCTGGCGCGAGGTCGAGGTCACCTACGCGGCCGGGCAATGGGGTGCGGTCGCGGCCAGCGGGACGAACACCTTCATCACGGTCGCGCTCGACTGGCCGCGCGCGCTGGCGGCGATGGTCGGCGTCGCGCCGCCCGAGCTGGGCTGAGCGTCGCCGCTACACCAGCTCGATCCACACGTCGCCGTCGATCACGTGCGCGCGGTAGCGGCGCAGCGTCAGCGACCGATCGTGGCGGCACGCGCCGGTGCGCAGGTCGAAGACGTAGCCGTGGCCGGGGCAGGTGAGGCAGCCGTCGGCGACCTCGCCGCCGTCGAGGCCGACGTCCTCGTGCGGGCAGACGCCGGCGGTGGCGATCACCTCGCCGGCGATCACGCCGGCCATGACCGGCCAGGTCACGCCGGCGACGGTGAACGCGCGCAGGTCGTCGATCGGCAGGTCGGCCAGCGCGCCCAGCCGCACGCGGAGCATCAGGCGCGCCCTCGCTGACGCGGATCGAGCCGATCGCGCAGGCCGTCGCCGAGCAGGTTGGCGGCCAGCACCACCCAGGCGATCGCGGCGCCGGCGGCCAGCGCGTAGTGGCGGAAGCCGGGCTTCCACAGGAACGACGTGCCCTGCTCGAGCATCGCGCCCCAGGTGTGGTCGACCTGCGGGCCGAGGCCGAGGAACGACAGCGACGCCTCGGCGGCGATCACGTTGCCGAAGCTGAGCGACACCTGCACCAGGATCGGCGCGATCAGGTTGGGCGCGATGTGGCGGTACAAGATCCGCGGCGTCGACGCGCCCAGCGCCCGCGCCGCCATGACGTAGTCGCGCTCGCGCAGCGACAGCACCTGGCCGCGCGCGACCCGCGCGTAGCCGACCCAGCCGTTGGCGCACAGGGCCGCGATGAACAGCGGCAGGCCCGGCTTGGCGACCACCGCGACGATCGCGATGTTGAGCAGGAGGCCGGGGAAGGCCAGGAAGATGTCGACGATGCGCATGATCGCCTCGTCGACGATGCCGCGCGCGTAGCCGGCGATCATGCCGATCGTCACGCCGATCGTCGCGCTGATCGCGACCACCAGCGTCGACAGGATCAGCGCCTCGCGGGCGCCGTGGAGCAGCTGCGACAGCGTGTCGACGCCGCTCTTGTCGGTGCCGAGCCAGTGCGACCACGACATCGGCGCGTACATGTGATCGAGGTCCATCGCCCGCGTGCCCACCGGGTACGGCGCGAGCAGCGGGCCGAACACGCCGAGCAGCACGAACACCGCGACCATGATCGCGCCGACCCACACGCTGGGTGACCACCGCCCCGGCTGCCACGCGCTCATGCGCGCCGCACCCGCGGGTCGATCAGGCCGTAGGCCACGTCGACGGCGATGTTGACCAGCACGTAGCTGGTGGCGATGACCAGCACGCAGCCTTGCACCACCGGGTAGTTGCGCTCGCGGATCGCCGCGAGGAGCAGCGAGCCGAGCCCGGGGCGCGCGAAGATGTTCTCGATGATGATCGACCCCGACAGCAGGCTACCGAACTGCAGGCCGGCCACCGTGACCACCGGCATGATCGCGTTGCGCAGCGCGTGCTTCCACACGACGACGCGCTCGGGCAGGCCCTTGGCGCGGGCGGTGCGCAGGTAGTCCTCGCCGAGCACCTCGACCATCGCCGAGCGGGTCATGCGCGCCAGCATCGCCATCAGGTGGGTGCCGATCGCGAACGCCGGCAGGATGATCGCCGTCGGGCCGACCTCGAACGGCCCGGGCAGCCAGCCCAGATCGACGAAGAACCACAGGAGCAGCAGCGGCCCCAGCAGCATGTTGGGGATCGCAATGCCCGACAGCGCGCCGATCGCCGCCAGCGTGTCGAACCAGGTGCCGCGCCGCAGCGCCGCGTAGATGCCGAGCGGCAGCGCCATCACGATCGCGAACCCCAGCCCCACCAGCGCCAGCGCGACGGTGTGCGGGAACGCGTCGCCGATCATCGCGGCCACCGTCGGCTTGCCCTTGGGGTCGGGGCACTGGTGGCCGAGCGTGCGATCGGCGACGTTGCCGAGGAAGTTGACGAACTGCTCGGGCAGCGACACGTCGAGACCCATGCACTGCACGATCTTCTGGCGCTGCTCGGGGGTCGCCTCGCCGCCGGCGAGCTGATCGACCGGATCGCCGGGGATGATGTGCAGGAACAGGAACACCAGGACCGACACCCCCAGCAGCGACAGGAGGCCCAGACCCAGGCGGCGGAGGATGAATGCGCCGAGCGGCACGAGCCCGTCGAGGGTACGCGCGCGCCCGGGCGGTGTCGATCGTCAGCGGCCCGTGTCGGACGCGGTGTCGCGGCGGCGCCGGCTGTGCTCGACCGCCACCGCGGCGGGGTTGACGCGCACCGCGGCGGGGCCGTCGCTCGGCGCGTCGACGGTCGCGCGATCGCCGGGGCGGACCCAGGCGTGCAGCCCGCGCACCGCGGCGACCGCGGTCAGCTCGTCGGCGCCGGCGATCGCCGCCGCCGCCGGCGAGGCCTCGCCCTCGACGACCACCGCCCCGGCGGCGCGCGCGCACGCCACCAGCGCGATCAGGCCGCTCAGGCGCTCGCCGATCCAGATCCCGCCCGGCGGCAGCACCGCGGCGTCGCCGGCCATCGTCGCCACCAGCACCAGCAGATCCTCGACCTCGGCCGCGCGGGCCACGGTCGCGGCGCGGCCCGCCGCCGCCAGCTTGAACGGCGCGCGCGCGTAGTCGCGGGCGACCGTGGCCAGGCCGTCGACGGTCGGTGGCGCCGCCGCCACCCGCTCGCGCAGCCGGCCGTCGAGCAGCAGCAGCTCGACCTCGTGGACGGCGGCGCGCACGTCGGCGGCGCCGTGCTTGCGCAGCCGGCGCATCGCGCGGTCGAGCTCGGCCGGCAGCCGGGCCAGCGCGCCGACCACGTCGAGCGAGCCGCGATCGCCCAGCGACGCCAGCGTCGGCAGCATCGCGACCCGGCCGACCGCGTTGCCGGGCGCGACGGTGGCGCCGTCGAGGCGCACGCTGCGCGCCAGCGCCGCCGCGCCCAACCGGCGCTCGACGGCCAGCATCATCGGCGCCGCCAGCGCCAGCGCCAGCGTGACCTCGGCGGCGGTGAACGCCTCGGGCGCGCGCCGCTGCAGGACCAGCACGCCGAGCGCGCGGCCGCTGGTGGTGAGCGGCACGCCGAGGTAGGCGGGGAAGCGCTCCTCGCCGAGCCCCGGCACCAGCTTGAAGTGGCTGTCCGTGGAGCCGACCGCCACCGACACCGGCCGCAGGCACTCGGCGCACAGCCCGGTCAGCCCCTCGCCGAAGCCGAGCCGCACCGCGCCGATCGTCCCGGCCGGGAAGCCGTGGTTGCCGCGCATCACCAGCCGGTCGCCGCCGTCGTCCGGTTCCCGGACGTAAGCGCTGACCACGTCGACGCCGGCGATCGCCGCGATCTCGCGGCACATCGCGGTCAGCGCGACCTCGAGCGGCGCCGGGTCGCTGGCCAGGCCGATCAGGCGGAGCACGCCATCGACCGAGTGGTCGCCGGCGTGGTGGATCTGGACGCCGGCGGGCAGCGCGAGCATGGCCCCAGTGTGCGCGATCGATGTTTCCGCGCGGTTTCGCCGCGCCCCGGCGGCGATCGGCGCCCGCGCCCGCTGGCGTATCCTCGCAGCATGTCGCCGCGCCTCGCCGTGATCGCGCTCGGGCTCGCCGCGTGCGGCGCCCGCGCCACCGCCCCGCCGCCCACCCCAGAGGTCGCGATGAAGCCGCCACCACCCGCCGCCTGCCTCGAGCAGCTCACCGTCGATCACGGCCGCTCGGTGCTCACCGAGCAGCGCTCGCTGGGCCCCGCCGCGTTCGACTTCCAGCAGCGGTTCGCCGCCGCCGACATCGATCGCGACACCCAGATCCCCGTCGCGGCGACCGCCGCCTTTCAGGTCGGCCAGACCCCGCTCCTGTGGTGGAACGCGGCGCGCACCGAGGCGGTGGTCAACGCCGCGGTGCTGTCCGAGCTGCGGGTGATCGACGCGACCAACCTCGCCGCCGGCAGCACCGAGGCCGTCGGCCAGCTATCCGAGCTCGGCGTCGGCCACATCGCCGGGCGCGAGCTGGTGAAGTTCCTGATCGCCGCGCGCGTCATCGCCACCTACGTCCACATCGGCGCCGAGCTGTGCATCGTCGACGAGCACGACGGCCCCGCCGGCTACCAGGCCACGGTCACCGGCGAGCACACGTACTTCACCAACGCCAAGCACGTCGAGCCGCTCGCGTTCACCGTCACGATCGCCGCCGACGGCACCATCGCGGTGCGCGGCGATTGATCGCCGTCGTTCACAACGGCGCGGTCGCGCAGAACTTCTGCAGGTCGCCGGTCAGCCGCTCGCCCGGCTTGGGCACGGGCTCGCCGCCGTGCGACACCATCAGCGCCTCGGTCCGGCACTCGTAGTTGTCGCGGCAGTCGTCGTTGCTGTCGCAGGTCCGCATGCAGTAGCGGACCTCGGAGGTGCGCGGCACGCACTGGCCCTTCAGCGTGCACACCTCGTCGAGCGAGCAGCGATCCTCGGTGAGGTCCTCGGCGGCCAGGTCGCACGGCTTGTTGCTGAACGACGCCGCGTAGAACCGCACGCACACCGCCTCTTCCGGGCAGGTGTTCCAGTCGCAGCCCTGCTCGGTGCAGTAGCCGCCCGGCGAGGTGGTGTCGCAGATCAGCGCCGGGTTGGTGCCGTCGCCGCAATCGAGGCTGTTCGAGCACTCGTCGCCGATCTCCTTGCCGCAGGCGGCGGCCAGGACCAGGGTCGAGAAGAGGGCGAGACGGCTCATGCGGGCGCGCATCCTAGCAGGCATTGACGGGGACACAACCGGGTGCGCGGTTGGACTGCGGGGCCCCGGCGCGGGTTGCCTTGGGCTCGTAACCAGGCGATGAGACAGCATGCGCGCCGTCGTCCAGCGTTGCCGCCGCGGGTCCGTCACCGTGGCCGGGGAGGTCGTGGGTGCGATCGATCACGGCCTGGTGGTGCTGCTCGGGGCCGGCCGCGGCGACGCCGAGGCCGACGTCGCCTACGTCGTCGACAAGCTGGTCAACCTGCGGATCTTCGCCGACGACGACGGCAAGATGAACCGGTCGGTGCTCGACGTGGCCGGCGGGGTGCTGCTGATCTCGCAGTTCACGCTGTACGGCGACACCCGCAAGGGGCGGCGGCCGGCGTTCGTCGACGCGCTCGAGCCGGGGCCGGCCGAGGCGCTGTACGAGCGCGCGGTGGCCGCGACCCGGGCGGCCGGCGTGGCGCGGGTGGCGACCGGCGTGTTCCGGGCCGACATGCAGGTCGAGCTGGTCAACGATGGCCCGGTGACGATCTTGATCGACTCGCGTAAGCAATTCTGAAACCGTACGCTCGCGGGCCTGTCGTAGCTGGCATGCGGGCCCTGGTCATCGCGGTGTGCGCATCCGTCGCGTGCGCGCGGCCGCGGCCGGCGTCGGTGGAGTCGCGGCCGGCGTCGGTGGAGTCGCCGCCGGCCGACGCCGTGATGGCGCCGGATGACCGCGCCGCCGGGGACGCCGCCGGGGACGAGGCGCGGGTGGCGATGCTGCGGGCGCTGGTCGCCGCGTCGCGCGGGGCCGACCAGCTCGACGCGCGCGCACGGCTGTTCGAGCAGCTCGCGGCCTCGGCGCAGCCCGCCGATCAGGTCGAGGCGCTCGCCATCGCGGCGGCGCTGGTCGCCGCGCCAGGCTTCGCCGCGCTGCCGCACGCGGACGCCGTGCTGTACGGCCACGGGGCGGCGCTGGCGCGAGCCGGCGATGGGGTGGGGGCGCGCGCGGCGTGGCGGCGGCTGGTGGCCGACTACCCGGCGTCGCGCTGGGTGCCGCCGGCGATCGTCGAGCTGGCCGATCAGGCCTTCGCCGCGGGCGACCTGAACACCGCCACCGCCCTGTACCCGCGCGCCTTCGCCGATCCCGCCGTCGGCGTGTACGCGCGCTACAAGCGCGGCTGGTGCGCCTACAACCTCGGTGACGGCGCGCAGGCGCTGGCCGACTTCCTCGACGTCGCGCGCACCGCCCGCGACCCGCTGCGCACCGCGGCGCTGAAGGACCTGGTGCGCGCGTACGCCGACGTCGGCGACGTCGCCAAGGCCGCCGCGTTCTTCCGGGTGATCGATCGCGCGCACGTCGGCGCGCACCTGCTGCGGCTCGGGCAGCACTACCTCGACATCGGCAAGCTGCGCGAGGCCCGGCGGGCGCTGACCGACGCGCAGCCGCTGCTGGCCGCCGCCGACGCGTGCCGCGCCGAGGCCACGCTCGCCCGCGCGGCGTGGCTGGGTGGCGATCGCAGCGCCACCGCGGCGGCGTTGACCGGGCTGGTCGCGCGCGGCCCTGACCCGACGTGCGCCGACGTCGCGGCGCCGCTCGCGCGCGAGGTCGCGATCGCGCTGACCGCCGACGCCCGTCGCCGCGTCGGCGATCGCGCCGCGGCGATCGCGGCCTGGGGGACGGCCCGGGCGCTCGCGCCCGCTGGTGCGCCGCGCGCCGACGCGGCGCAGGCCCTGGCCGAGGTCGCCGCCGAGCACGCGACGGCGGTCGGCACGGCGGCGGCGTGGGCCGAGGCCGCCGAGGCCGCTTACGAGGCCGCCGCGAGCGGGGACGCCGGCGCGGTCGACGCCGCCCTCGACGCCTGGCGCCGCGCCGTCGCGCTCGATCCCGGGCTCGCGGCGCGGGCGGCGGCGGGGCGCGCGTTGCTCGAGCGCCTGCCGTGCGCGGGGGCGTCGTGCGGCGGCGCTGATTCGCGGTAGCTTCCGCGCCATGCGCGCGCGCGTCGGTCTCGTCGTCGTCCTCGTCGGGTGTGGCAGCCAGGTGGCCGCGCCGCCGATCGTCGTGCCCAGCGAGGCCACCCACGAGGCGGTGCTCGAGATCGATCCGACCGCGCCGTACGCCAAGCTGTTCGACAAGGACGCGCGCTGGGAGTTCCCGGCCGGTGCGTGGGTGGGCGCCGGGGCGCCGCCGACGATCACCTGCGCCGTCGAGTCGGCCCGCAGCTTCGAGCGCGCGCGCGTCGGCTACCTGCACTGCGCGGCCGAGCGCGAGCTGGGGGCGCTGTCGGCGGCGCTACCGCGCTTCGGGATCATCGCCACCGAGCAGGGCCTGTGGTTCACCGAGCACCTGACCACGATCACCCAGGTCCCCGACGACGAGGCCGCGGCGCTGGCGTGGACCGCCAGCGAGCCGATGCGGATCGGCGCGACGCCGGCCCCGCTGTCGTACCAGGCGCACGCCGACGCGACCGAGGACGCGCCGGCGATCGACGGGCGGATCGAGACCTTCGCGTTCGGCGAGGGCGCCTGGTGCACCGCGATCGACAACGCCGCCGCCGGCGACGCCGGGCGCGTCGTGTTGTGCTTCCGCGCCGAGCGCGGCCTGGTCGGGGGCGGCGCGGCGATGGCCAGCCGCGGCATCGTCGGCGGGGCGCTCACCTTCGGCGAGGCGCCGCCACCGCCCGAGTCGTCGCCGTTCGTGACCGACCTCGACGTCGACGTCGAGACCGTGACGCTGGGCGCGCCCGGCAAGGGCAAGCGCGCGCCGCTGGCGCTCACCGCCGCCGCCGACGGCCGGCAGCCGGTCGCGTACCAGATCAGCGCGCACGCGATCTCCGACGATGGCACCGGCAAGCCCGCCGAGGCCGATCAGCCGACGCTGTACCTGCGCGGCACCGCGGCGGTGACGCTCGTCGAGCCCAGCGGCCGCTTCCGATACGCGTTCACCGTCGAGGAGGCCAGCGCCACCGGCGCGGGCACGACGCCCGCGCTCACCACCGGCATCGCGACGCTGGTCGGCGCGGTGTTCTCGACCGCGGTCGATCCCGATGGCCGCGTCGCCGCGCGCAAGGTCGAGGTCGCCCGGCCGATCCCGACGACGCCGCTGGTGATCGGCCAGGTCGCGCAGTCGATGGACACCTTCGTCGCGCTGCCGACGGCGCCGATCGGCCTCGGCGCCACCTGGACCTCGACCTATCCGACGCACCTGCTCGGCCAGGAGGTCGTCGTCACGGTCCGCTCGAAGCTGGTCAGCCGCAAGGGGCCGATCGCGGTGATCAGCTCCGAGACGGCGATCGCGCCGATCGTGCAAGCGGTCAACGGCGGCACCGCGCGGCTCGAGGCCAAAGGCACGATCACGACGGTGGTGACGGCGGGGCGCTTGCTGCCGACGCGCGCGGCCGAGCTGCGGCTGATCGCCTCGGTCACGCCCACCGCCGGCGTGGCCAAACCGGCGCGGCGCGAACGCCACGAGCTGCACATGCGCACCCGCGTGCAGCCCAAGTAGCGCGGCGGGCGCGACGGCGCGTCACGGCCCGACGTCGACGGGGCCGGCGGCGATCGATTGGTTGAGGGCCGCGGCGAGCGCGACGAGCTGGTGCAGCGCGCGGCGGGCGCGCCGCGTGATGCGGGGCAACGACATGACGTTCTCCTCGCGGCGCCTCGGGTGCGCCCACCTGATTGCCTCGTTGGTCGCGCGCGGGGGTGCCGGCGTTCATCGCGCGCGCGAGTTTGTGCGCGGGGGCCGCGGCGCGCGGTCGCAGCGGCGGCGCCCGGAGGTGCGCTTTACCGTCGCTGCGGGGCGTGCCAGACTCGGTCCCTTCGCTGCCCGACGCCCTCGATCTCAAGGCTGGTGCCCATGTCGAACACGAAGCACGACGCGCTGGTGACGGTCACCGCTCCGAGGTGGTCCGCGTGAGCGGCTACGATCTGGGCAGCGGCTTCATCGCGCCGGGCTCGGCGGCCGACGCCGGCGCCGCGGTGGCGTACCTGCGCTCGCCGCTCGCGGTGCGGGTGCGCTCGACCAACGTGCTCGAGGCCGGCTTGCTCGGCGAGCTGCGGCACTTCCGGGTCGACCGCGGCCGCGTCGAGGCGGTCGCCGATCTGGTGATCGCCGTGACGCGAGCCAACTATCCCAACCTCCGCATCCCGCTGCACGGGCGCCTCGGGCACTTCCGCGCGGGCGGCGTCGACCGCGTCGCCGAGCTGATCGAGGCGTGCGGCGGCGATGGCGTGGCGGCCGAGGCGCTGATCGATCTGGTCGTCGTCAGCGTGCTGCTCGACGCGGGCGCCGGCGATCAGTGGCGGTACCGCGAGGCGGCGACCGGGCTCGAGCTGGCGCGCAGCGAGGGCCTCGCGGTGGCCAGCCTGCGCGCGTTCCAGGCCGGCCTGTTCTCGGCCGACGCGTTGCTGCCGCTGCGGGTCGACGCGGCGGCGCTGCGCGGCATCGACGAGGCCACGCTGGGCGATGCGCTGCAAGTGGGGCCGGTCGGCGACAACGCGTTGATCGGGCTCGAGGGGCGCGCCGGGCTGCTGCGGCGGCTGGGCGAGGTGCTCGACGACAACGCGGCGCTGTTCCCCAGCGGGCGCCCGAGCGGCCTCTTGAAGGTGGTGAAGGATCGCGGCGGCGAGGTGCGCGCGGCCGATCTCCTGGGCGACCTGCTCGAGGGCCTGGGCCCGATCTGGCCGGGGCGCATCGAGCTCGGTGGCGTGAACCTCGGCGACTGCTGGCGGCACCCGGCCGCCGGCGGCACCGGCATGTCGGCCGGGCTGGTGCCGTTCCATCAGCTCTCGCAGTGGCTGACCTACTCGCTGTTCGAGCCGCTCGAGCTCGGCGGCGTGAAGGTCGTGCAGCACGGCGCGATGACCGGCCTGTGCGAGCACCGCAACGGCGGCCTCCTGGTCGACATGGGCGTGCTGGCGCCGCGCCACGCCGGCGTGCTCGGCGACGTCCACCGCGTCGACAGCGAGGTCATCGTCGAGTGGCGCGCCCTCACCGTCGCCCTGCTCGACTGGGTCGCCGACGCCGTCCGCGAGAAGCTGCAGGTCACCCCCGACCAGCTACCCCTCGCCCGCATCCTCGCCGGCGGCACCTGGCACGCCGGCCGCCAGGTCGCCCGCGAGCGCCGCCCCGCCGGCGGCCCGCCCATCCGCATCGCCAGCGACGGCACCGTCTTCTAGCCGCCGCCGCCGCCGCGCCTCGGCTCCCCCTCGCCGGGTCGGGTCGGGTCGCCCCTCGCGCCGGGTCGCGGCGACTCGGATCGCGGGCGGGCCTCGCGCCGGGTCGCAGCGACTCGGATCGCGGCCGGATCGCGGGCGGGCCTCGCGCCGGGTCGCAGCGGCTCGGATCGCGGGCGCGCCGCTCATCCTCGCGCCGGGTCGCAGCGACTCGGATCGCCGGGTCGCAGCGACTCGGATCGCCGGGTCGCAGCGACTCGGATCGCCGGGTCGCGGGGGCGTCGCCTCGCCGGGACTCGGAGCGGGGCGGCGGGCTGGGTGCCGAGGGGCGGCTGTCGGGGCCGCACCTCTACGGGTAGCGGAGCGCGAGGGCGGTGCCTCGCATGACTGCGATGATCGATCAGGTGCGCGGCGCTGCGCGATCGCGAGGCAGGGCGCGGCAGGACGCGGCGCCGTCCGCGTAGAGAGCGTATCGCCGGCTAGCGAGGAGGCTCAGGTGCGCACCTCAGCCGCGGCTGCCGCGGAGCCGAGCTGCCACGGCAGGACGAAGGACGTCGGCGGCGCGACGTAGAATCGCGCGCGCGCGATGGCGCCATGCGGGAAAGCGCTGCAGACAGCTTGTTTCGCTGGGGCGCGCTTCTTGGCGAGGCCGATCGCCGCACGGCGGTAGCGGTCGCGGAACTCACGGTACGCGTTTCGGTAGCTTGCTGCGGTGACTGTGGTCGACGCGTGGCACAGGGGCGCGGCGGAACGCTCGACGTCTGTCGGGAGATCGTCGGGTGATTGACTGCGGACCCACTTCGCGCCGCGGTGGTTGGTGTCGGCATATTCCCGCTCGATGCCCGCGACCAACTGCTCGTGCGCGGTGCGCAGCGCCCTGGTCGAGCGCTTCTTCCAGACTGGGAGCGGCGCGAACTTGATCGGCACTGACTCACCGAGCGCGGCTTCGGGGCGCGGGCGCGCGAGCTTGGCGTTGCGGCGGCGGACGTCGAGCGACGTGTAGGTCGCCGGTAGCGTCATGTCGCCGAGCAGCGCGGGCGTCGCGGAGGCCCCCTCCCAGTCTTTCGGCGAGGCGACGAGCCCTGCCTTCGGACCCTGCGCCAGGAGATAGCGCAGACGCGCGATCTGTGCGTCGTCATCGACCACGGCGATCACCATGCCGCGCCGGCTCCAGAAGACCCCCGTGCGCTGGCGCAGCCAGTTGATCTGGCGCGCGATGTTGGCGTGGACGAAGTCGAGGAAGAGGGGGAGCTCCTCGGGGGCGCTGGCCGAGACGAGGTAGTGCACGTGATTCGAGGGAGTCTCGAGTCCATGGAGACAGACACTCGGGTAGTGCCGGAGCGCCTTGCCGAATACCCCGAGGACGATCGCGCGGCACTGCGGATCCGGTCGAAGCCAGAAGCGACCCTCGAGCGTCTTGATCGTGACCTCGACCATCATCGACGGCAGATACCAGCGGATCCGATGCGCCATGCACGAGCTATCGGCCAATCGCGCGCGCGGTTGCTTCAAAGACTGCCCGTCCGGGTCGCAGCGACCCGGATCGGGATGCCGCAGGGACCCGCGGGTCGGGTCGCAGCGACCCGGATCGGGATGCCGCAGGGACCCGCGGGTCGGGTCGCAGCGACCCGGATCGGGGCTTCAAAGACTGCCCGCCCGGGTCGCAGCGACCCGGATCGGGATGCCGCAGGGACCCGCGGGTCGGGTCGCAGCGACCCGGATCGGGGGGGGCAGCGACCCGGATCCGGGGGCGACCGGGACCGCGGCGGGCCTCAGGCGGCGTCAGGCGCGGGGGCGTGGGTGACGGCCCAGCCGAACTCGGGGGCGAGCGTGCCGTCGGCCTCCTCGATGACGCCGAACAGGCCGGCGACGAAGCGCAGCGGGTGGCGCTCCTTGGTGCGCATGTCGATCGCGGTGACCGGGGCGCTGGCGAGGCCGCCGGGGAGCGCGCGCAGGCTGGGGCCTGGGGTGTCGCGCCAGTCGCGCGGCGAGCGGGCGAAGTTCGCTTGCCAGGCCGCCATGTGTGGGTTGGGCACCGGACGTTTCGAGTGCCAGTCGACCAGGTACGGGAACAGCACGTTGATCCAGCCGGTGAGCGCGCTGCCCATCGAACCGCTCTGGTAGTGGAAGAACGAGCGCCAGAACGGCGTGTCGTCGGCGCCCTCGGCGGTCGCGACGATGCGATCGAGCACCGGCAGCAGCGCACCGATCCAGTCCTCGAGGCCGTACTCGGACAGGTGCTGCGCCCGCCGCCGCACCGACCGCCAGTCGTCGGGCGTGCCGCGCAGCGTGATCTGCGGGATGCCGCAGCCGCACATCAGCTCGTACTCGAAGTACCCCTGGAACGTGTCCATCAGCAGCACCTCGGTGGCGGCGCGCTCCAGCGGGCCGGTCGTCGAGAAGTCGGCGACCACCAGGTCGCGCAGCTTGCCGACGTGGCCGGCGATCTGCTCGGAGAACTCGGCGAACACCTCGGGCCACGGGTTGGGCTGGCCGAGCAAGAAGTCAGGGCGCTTGACCACCAGCTTCGCCTTGCCGGCGTGGCGGACGAAGCGCGCGCGCAGCGTCTCGACGTTCGCGTTGACGTGGGTCGCGAAGCCCTGCGCGATCGTGAACCACACGACGTCGGGCGACAGCGCGATCGGCCGGTGTTCGTAGAACGCGTCGTGCGCCATCTGCACCAGCGGCGAGACGTCGGTGCACGCCACCAGCCGCGCGGCGCTCGTGTACGCCTGCTCGACCCGCGCCGCCGGCGGGCGCGGCGGGCGCCCGAAGGACCGTGCCTCACCGCCCGCGGGCGGCGGCGCGCCCATGAGCGACGTGATCGCCACGGCGCGGTCCAGTTCGGCACGCGGCCCCGCTGCATGCGCCACGTCCGACACGGCGAAGGTTCGCATGCCGGGACTGTACCCGCGGGCGTGTCGCGTCGGGGGGCACCGCGATGCGCACGGCTGAGCGCGCGCACCGTCCGCCCGATCAGGTGTCCGGAAACGGGAACGTCGCGGGGTACTGCGTGCCCTTGGGATCGAGCTGATGGCCAGCCGGGACGCCGCCGAGCGCGTCGGCGACATCGAGGTCGGTGCGCCAGTCGTCGGTCGAGCAGAACTGCAGGTCGCCCTCACGCTCGCCGTGCTCCGCGAGCTGGGGCCAGGCGCGCGTGTACACATCGCCGAACACCGCGGCGTGCCCCAGCCGCGGCGGCAGGCCTGCGAACCACCACGCGCGGATCGGGTGCGACTCCGTCGACGCGTCGGACCACCAGCGCCCGTTCCGGCTGACGACATGGCCGCTCGTGGTGCGGACGTCGCCGTAGAACGGCTGCAGTTCGAGCGAGATCGCGCGCCAGGCCCGCATCAGCGCGGTGGCCCAACCGGCTTGCGCCAGCGCGCGCTGATCGGCCGTGACCTTGAACTGGTGGCAGCGAAACGCGCGGCGGCCGGCATGCACGAGCCACCCGGATCGACGATCGGTGTGGAGGTGCACGCCGGCGATCGGCGCCTGCGGATACATGATGATCTCCGCGCCATGCTCGACGAGGAAGTCGAGCAGGTGATCGCGCCCGGTCTGCGCCAGCACATGGGCCGGCGGCTCGTACTCGCCGTACCGACGGGGCATGGCCTCGGGCAGGTGCGGTTCGAGCACGGCGAACAGTCGAGCGAGCGCGCTGCGGTCGAGCAGCGCGTGCTCCATCCACCAGCTCATCTCCAGGCGTGCGACCCGCTCCTCGGGCGGCGGGGTCACCCAGCGCTTCACGCCCGAGGGCAAGGTCGCGCTGTCGGCTTGAGGGTCGTGGATGATGCCTCGCGCGGCGGTCGCGATCGCCTTGGCCGCGCGGGCCAGCGCCGTCTCGCCGGTCGGGGTGCGCACGCCTTCGAGGGTCAGCACGGTCAGGTAGCCGATGCCTGGCAACAGCGAGAACACGCCCGCGTCGATGTCCTCCTCCATCACCGGCTCGCTCGGCGACACGTTGAGCACCCAGCCCTTGCCCTCGCCCCGGTGCGTCGCCGCGTCGGCGCACGGCCCGATCGACCAGACGTTGAGGTCGTAGCTCATGCGCGCGATTCTGACGGAGCGCCCGCGCGGAGACCAGGCTGGCGGCTACTCTGCGCCGCAGGCGTCGGGCGTGCGGTTCTCCTCGGGGCAGTCCTCGATCGGGGTCATGCCGGACATCATGTCTCCCGACGACGCGATGGTGCAGCACACCAGCTCGGGATCGGCCGGGGCCGGCTCGGCTGGCGTGGGCTCGGCCGGGGCGGCAGGGACCGCAACCCGCTGGTCCGACCCGGTCGTACCGAGTCGCCGTACCGAGTCGCCCGTACCGAGTCGCTGCGACCCTGCGTAGGTCCCGTACCGAGTCGCTGCGACCCGGCGTAGGGGG
>Ga0075163_10006854_pt1 | contig 15104 bp, 22 predicted proteins | sample JI1023141ADNA_FD_71478 | JGI IMG/M metagenome (GOLD analysis project Ga0075163, IMG submission 71478) | Wastewater effluent complex algal communities from Wisconsin, to seasonally profile nutrient transformation and Carbon sequestration -... | ecosystem: Engineered > WWTP > Effluent > Algae... | reverse complement strand
CGGTTCAAATTGCAAACGTGGCGGTCAACCCATTTGAGGCCCGGAGTAACAGAAAATCAACCAAGCTCTATGAAAAATCCGCAGAAGAACTGGACCGCGTAGCGAAGCTAAACAAAAAGCCAGTTATGCCGTCGCAGCTCATGCGCGACAATAATTTCGTAGGCGGACCCGAAGCCGCTCAAAAGTTTTTTACGCGGATCAATGAAGCGTCCGGGAAAAACCTGGGTGTGATTAGGAATAAAGCCGATCAGCGCGGGGTGACCGCAAGTTTCTGGGATAACGTAGCCCCCCGCGCCTATGACGAAGTAGATCAGCTCCGCCAGCTAAAGATCCCCGAGTATAATAATATTGCAGATCAAATCATGCAAAACGTAGAAGATACCTCGAAACTGTACCCAGATATGGCCAATGGGCCCGGGGGGAAAATACCTTTCTCAGAACTGGGGAAAAAGAAATCTGCCGTTTCACATCGAGTGGAACGCGGTTCGGGGTTCGGGGAAGGTTATGCGGGCGCCGACGCTACCCAAGTTCAAGAGGCAATGGCGAATTCTTATCTTGGCGCAGAAGACGGGGTCTTAAAGCAACAGGCCCCAGATTTGCTGCCGGAGTTCAAGCGCCAGAAGGCAATTTATTCTTCCTCTACTCCGCTGGTGCAAGACAAGGCCGAGTCAGTGGCCGCGCGAGTCGCTAACCGTCGCGGGCTGCTCGAGCCCACTCAGGTTGAGGGGATGATGGCCGGCCACGGAATCGCAGGTGGAGATCCCGCGATGCTCGGGGCGCTTTTCACTAAGAAGGGCCTCAATCTCTGGACGAAGCCCGTCTCGCGCACGGCGCGGGGTTTCTTGTATGACAAAGCCTCCCGCGGGTATGGATTACTGGACTCGACCATTCGGCAGGCTACTAGAAACCCCTGGAGCCTGGGTTCGTCTGAAAATAGCGAGGCCGAGCAATGAACCCCTGGAATCTCACCCCACAACAGCGAGAAGAATATATTCATGCTCGATATGGGGCGGCGGAGCGCGCCAAAAATCCTGGGCTAGAAATCTACCCAGCCGAAGAAGTGGCGAGTAATGACGACGCAAGCGGGGCACAAATCTCTGAGCTACAAGATAATTTTCGACGGGCTTTTGGGTCGGAAGAAGAACCTACGCAAGTGCGCGGGAATGCCTGGGGTGGAGTAAAGCCTTATCGTATTGAAGTGAAGCCGACCCCCGCTCCCGGTATGCCTGGCGGCAGAACGTGGAGCATCAAGCAAATCATGGAAGGAAAATAATCATGGCTAAGAAAGACAAGTCCGAACCCGCACCAATGGTCGATAACGAAGACTGGGAATCCAAGGGACACCTGGAAACCATCATGAAGGCGCATGAGCTGATGGGCGACGACGAGAAGATGGAAAAAATCCATAAGCTCGCCGGCCGCCACAAAAAGGCGCTCGAGCATCTCGCTTCCATGAAGCCGATTAAGGCCAAAGAAAAGCCAATCAAGTCCATCGAGGAAATGAAGGCTAAGGCCCAAAAGAAGTTTGGGACCCCGGTAGGCTGACCGATGCGCTCGCGTAGCGGGTGGGTGAATCGCACAAAGGCTCCGTCTTCGGCGAGAGGGCTGCGCATTCTCTACACGCGCTACCAGAGCCGGGCCAAGTTCTCGAATACCTATTTTGACCTGACGCTTGAGCAATTCAACGCGATCACCAAAAAGCTCTGCGCTTACTGCGAGCGGGGACCGTCGCAAAAGTGTGGGCATTACGTGTATAACGGCATCGACCGCATCGACAATGCCCGGGGCTATACCGACGATAATTCGGCCGCCTGCTGCTGGGAGTGCAACCGCATCAAGGGCTCGGATATCTCGGCCGAAGAGATGCGCACTATTGGGGCTGTACTCAGAGAAATCAGAGCTAAAAGACCAAAGGGGTGACAAAAATTGTCACCCCTCTCGCCTATTTTTTGCGGATTAGCTCAGCACCCGCGCACTCTATTGGCTGGTGCGTAGCAACGCAGGCTTGGTAGCTGTTCTCGCGCATTTCACAGCCACGCAAGCACACCGCTAAAAGCACTGCAAAAGCTAAGCATGAAACAATGACGCTTAGCTCTCCGAGGTTCTTCATGGGGCTCCGACGGCCGCCATCGTGTCGCGGGCGTTTCCCATTTCAACTACATTCGCGCCGAGTGCGGCCGCAGCAGTCGGGAACGAATTGTTCTCGATGAGGGACCAGTCCACCACGCCGTCAAGGGCTTCAACTTCGTTGGCCGTGAACTGCGTGGCTCCGAACGTGTAGCCGGGGATTTGGAGGCGGCCTTCGAGGGTGAAGGTCTTGGCTGCGAACGCTTGGTCGGCGGCGAGGAACGCTTCGAAAGTTTCGGAGTTCGGGACGAAAGAGTCGGGGTTGCCTTCGTTCGTTTGGAGGTTTCCTTTTTCGTCACGCATTCCGTATTTTTCGATAATTTCTGCACGAAATTCTTTCCGAATGACATCAATTTTAGAGGTCACTCCATCCTTGATCCGCTTCAGGTTGTACGCCGTCTTCGTGTCCAGGGGGAGCGTCATCAGCTTTCCCATGGCCCCTGCGAAGGCTTGACTGTTCTTTACGCTTCCGTACTTCACTGTCACAAATTTTTCTGCGCTCATCGAGATCTCTCCAATTTGATTTCACCGGCACGAGCGTATCTCTACCTACGTGGCTCAGTGTGTTTTTTACCTCGTCCCAATTTCCAGGCGATGCAACGAGGCTTACGCCGCCTGATTCCTCAACTTCGTCGAGTGTTCTTGTCTGCCGCGGGCTCACATGACCGCCCAGGCTTTTAAGCTCCAGCGCTACAAAGCGCCCGCCAATACATAAAATTAAATCTGGGCTCCCCACAATGGCCTTCTGCTGGACGGTCATGAAAAAGCAGCGGGGTAGGCCCTTGAGCCACTTCACCACTATTTTTCTAAAATTAGTCTCAGGCTTGGCGCTCATGGTCTTCTTCCCCCGTGAACTTGTCCCACGGAATGAGCGAGCCCAGGCTCTCCCAGCTCGCCTCAATAGACACACGCATACCAATGAAAGTGTGCGGAAACGCGCCGGACATCAGGCGAGCGAACTCCTGCACGTAGTAAAATTCGGTGCGGTGAATGTAGAACACCAGCTCGTCGTGTACGGTCATGACCAAACGCGAGAGAAGTTTTTTCTCGTCAATGAGCGCCTGGCAAGCGTTCATGGCTTTCTTCACTACGTCAGCGCAGCCACCCTGGATCAAGTAATTCAGAGCCTTGTAGCAAAAGCGGTAATCAGGAAAATGAGAGATGCGGCCCATCCAGTTAAAAATGTATTCGCGGTGCTCGGCGGTTTTACTCACGGCCTCCATGAGAAGCTTAATGTCGGGGCACCCCTTGAAAATCGCAGCCCGAATGGCGCGAGCTTCGTCCACGGTAATGCCTAAGCCCTCGGCCAGCTTCTTGTCCCCACCTCCATAAATGGTGAGGAAGTTTGTCATCTTCGCGGCTTTGCGGGTGATCTCGACTCCGCCAAATTCTTTCGCAAGATCGGCCGTGGCTTGGTGCACGTCTGCGCCTGCTCGCACGCGGATCAAAAGCTCCGAAGGCTCTCCGCTTAGGCGCGCCGCCAGTTCCAGGAGCTTGATGTACTCCATGGCCACGTAGTCGATGGAGACAATGCAGAAATCATCGCCCGGAGGAATCAGCGCGCGGCGGATCGGGAATGGATCGGCTGCGTCTTCTTCGGCGGTGAGATTTTGGAAGTTTGGATCGGATGAGCTAAAGCGGCCGGTAGCAGTGCCAAAAGGATTAAAATTAGGATGAACAAACCCAGTGGAGTCGGCGTGATAGATTAACCCCTGAAAAAAATCGTGCTTAGCTTTTGCATCGCGGTACTCCAGGACCGATTTTGCTGCGGGGTTCTTAAATTTTTTCAGGTGTTCACTGTCGAACGAGGGATTGCCCTTCTCCGTGAATCCCCAACTGGGCCGGTCGGTAGCGAACACCTGTTCAAAGAGTTTACCACTGGCTTTGAAGGGGTGCCCGGTTAAATACTCAAAATTCTTCACGGCCTCACAAATACGCTTTTCCTGGTGATCGATCGCCTTTCTGACGTATTCCAGGTCAATTTTGAGCCCAAGCATTTCCATGGAAAGCGTGGTCTTCGTCAGCGCCAGTTCGTTGTGGTAAACCTGGCGAATCGAGGGAGTGCCCCGCTTAATGGCTTTCGCGTCGAATTCTCTGAACTGAGTGAGTTGGTACATGCCGAGCGCATAGGTCACCTCGGCGTCGATCATCGCGTACTCGGAAATCAGCTCAAACGGCACTCGGTCAAAGTGCCAATTTTTGCGCCTCGATTGTTTGCCGGGGATCTCCTCCCAGGTGAAGCATTCGTTTGCCTCGAGCCACTCTTTCACTTTGTCGTCTTTTTCCAGGCCGATTCTTTTGGCGCAGTCGTCGAGCGAGTAGCTCATGTGGTCGTTGTACTCGAGCCGGGCCATCGTCAGCGTGCAGTGGATAGACGCCTTAATTTCTGACACATCCCGCGCAAAGAGAAGCATTGAAAGATCGAACTTGGCATTGTGCATGAAGATGCGTTTTTTGGCGTCGCCAAAAATGGCGTCTATCAGCGCTCCCGCCATACTCAGCACGCCCGCAGGTAAGGGCTCCCGGAGATTAAGATCGAAATAGTACGACGCATCCCCAAAGGCAAATGAGAATCCGAAAATCCGGCTCCCATGGTGCGGGCGCAGTCCCGTAGTTTCCGAGTCAAAAGACACGTAAGTTGCTGCTCGCAGCTCCTCCAAAATCCTGGAGAAATTTTCGAGAGTAACGGTCGTCCGTTTCATCCAAAATTTACCAGCCGCCCCGTTTTAAGGCTTTTCGGAGTGAGCATGTCTTTATTGATAAGCTCGTTAATGTACCGGGAGTTCGAGTATCCGGGGCGCTTCCCCATCTTCCGAGCCCAGGCGTTCGCCTCGGGCGTAACCGACACATACAAAACTTTCGTGTAGCCTTTTTTCGCTTTAGCCATAGTTTCTCTTTCTTTGAAGGTGTCCCCTACCCTCGTTACTGCGCGACTCGGGGGACTCGAACCGCAGGACGGGGGACCAGCTCACTGAAAGGTGGATTTTCGCCCGCCCCGCAGCCCTCGCCGGTCGCACCCCCTCATCGCACGAGGGCGTCACTGTTCTTATTGTCGAGGGCTGCTAAATCTGTACGACTTGAAACTTTCCATTTTTCTTTTCTTCTTCCAGTTTCGTTTCTTTGATTTTCTTCACCCAGCACTTTGGGTACTTCTCCGTACCGATTTGCTCCCACGAGTAACGCGCATCTTTTGCAAGCTGGCGATCATCGTAAGAAACGAGAGCCCTGACGACTACCCAGGGAACTTTCGAGTATTCAATTACATCCTCGATTTTGTGGTCCGCGAGAATTTTGAGCGTGGTGAGTACGTCGAATAGCGCGCGGTGAGGGAAAGGATTAATGAACCCAGCGTCAAGAGCAAGATGCTTAAGTTTACGGGAATCTGGCTCAACTGCGAACGGGATATCGTAGCGAGTATCCAGCCAAGAAAGGCTCCGAAGAGCAGGGGCAGCAATACCATGCCGGTCCAGCTCTGCCAAAAGAAGCGGTTTATCATAGTTTTCCCCGTTGTGGGCCACGATGTAATCGGGGCGGTAAAGCTCGCAAATTTTCTCGAGTCGCTCATAGGCTACTTTCGGATCTTGTCCAAATTCGACCAGCATGTCGGCCGTGAGATGACACGTTTTGAGCATCATTGCGGCGGTTTCAGGCTGGCGCGCTTTCTCTAAAATTGCAGGGGAAGACATCAGGCCCCCGCCCATGAGCACGGGGCCGTTTTCCCACAAGCAATACCCAAGCTCAGTGGCCAGGTCGTTTGCCGTGTCTAGGCCGGTTGTTTCGAGGTCGATTCCGAGCAGACGCATGAACTCTCCTTTTAAAACGCACCCCGAGCCAAGTACCCCTCCCCTTGGGGTACCGAGTAGCTTTCGCCATACGGGTCCCCAGAGCGCGTCGATTTCTACCGGCTAGCCGCGGTAGCGATCAGCTTAGAATTGCGGAGTGTCTCCATCGGGAGTGGTCATGGCCGCGGGCTCATCGCTCACGTCATGCACTTTTACGTTACCGGATTCCACGTCGCCCACGAGCTTGGCCGCTTCCGAGAATTCTTCTTTGGTCAGCCGACGGGAGCCGCTCACGTCGTAGACGAAGAACTTGCCCTTGTCGTTTTCCTGGAGCGCACAGCCTAGGGTGAGAGCGTAGCCGTAAGGCTTTGCTCCGTACTGAGCCATCTCTGCGCACTTCGCAAAGTGGGTCGCCACTTTTCGTCCGGCGGTAAAGCTGGTCGAGCGAAAAGAAATCATAACCGGAAGAAGCGCCTTATCGAGATCCGGCATTTCTCCGCTGTCTAGGGCCTTGGTAATTTCTTCCTGGAAAGCCTTAATGTCTCCGGGAAGTAGCGCATAGACGTTAATAATCTTGGTTCTTTTCCACTCGTTGCCCAGGTACTTAAAATCCCAAGCGGAGTCGTCTGCCTGCTTATCAGTCTCATCTCGCTCGCGTTCGGCGGCGGCGTCAGCGTTCGACACAACTGCTTTACGCGGGATCTGTTTGCGGTACTCGTATTTGCCATTGAGCTTCTCCGAAATCATCCAGGCATTCTGCATGGCGAGCGGGATGAATTCGATTGGGGTCTTCATGTCCCCCACTTTTTCGCCGGTCAGGGATTTTACAATATCCCCTTGGCGAGCCTTTCCTTCGGCCACCAAGTCAGACAAGCCTTGCATGAGCAAAAGGCGCGGGGCCAAGAGGTCGGAGCGAAGCGCCTGCGAAGGAGCCTTTTGCTCCGTCGTGGAGAGATCAGAATCATTTTTTGTTGCGAGTGCGTTTGCCATTATTTCTTCCTCATTGTTACGGTTTCGGACAGGTTGGCTTCCGTGCCATGGGGAGAACGGTATTCCATTCCGTCCCCGCGAGCCTTCCACTCTTCCCACTCAGTATTGCAATAGCTGGAGTAGGAGTTGGAATTGATCGTCGCGTACTTATACAGCAGCTCCTCGCCGCCAATTTCTTTAAAATGCTGGAAGGCTTTTTTCTTTTCTTCGAGCGACTGCGGCAGGTTGAAGCGCCACATTTTGCGAAGTGATACGGTGCCGTGCGCGCTCTTGTAAGAATCACGCCCCAGGGCCTTTAGGCTCTCGGCCGCTTTGCCCTGCATCGACATCAGCTTTTTATTCAGCTCCGTGAGCGCTTCGCCCTTTTCGTCGATTTCTGCTCGAAGCGTAAACATGTCTTCCATAAGGCGGTCCATAGCCGCTACGGAAACTTCACCCTCAGAGCCGGGGATTTCAAAATCTTGCTGTTCGCCTGTCATACTTCTGCTCCCTCTTCAAAAACATGTACTACCCTACCCTCGGCAAGCTGAATAGTCGCCCGATATTGATCCCAGGCTTTTCTGAGAAAGGGCTGTCCAGTGGCCGCCAAGAAAAAGTTCTTCCTTACGGTTGGCGCGGGCCCCAAGGGGATCATGGCCCACATGACCGGCATTCCCGCTTGCGCTTGAAAACTCAAAATTTGGCTGTCAGGGGGGAGAACGATACACGTCTGCCCGAGCATAAGCGGGTACTTATAAATAACCCTCATGGGAATGGCCTCACGTATCCGACGATGTGCATGGACCCAGTCGTTTGGCCGAGGTCCCTCATTTTGAAAAATACGCCGTTACCGTCACGATCGACGCCAGGATTGCCCGAGGTGTTTCCCCCCATGGTGAAGGCGATTTTGGGCGGCGCTAGTTTGATGATGCCCTCGCAGTGCCCGCTCTCGGTGTCGCCATGCTGGAAAATAATGATGTCGCCCTCGGCCGGTTTCTTCGACAGCGGAATCTGCGCGCCGATAGATTTACGCATCACCGTCAGGCAGTGCCCCGACGCATACACCGGGCTTATCTTTTTTGATAAGTTTTCGGCCAAGCGAATCGCTGCCTGTGCCGCAGCCATACACCAGGAATCCCCCTTGGAGAGCCCCACGGTTTTCTGGATTTCTTCCACGATGAGCCCGTCGTTTCTGCCCGTGGCTTCCCGCGTGCCCTCGAGCGAAGCGTAGCCATACATGAAAATTTGGGTCGGGGTCAGAAGAACAAGCTGCGAGATGGGGATTGGAATCCCCCCCAGCATGGCGTCAGCCAGGGTTCCAGTAAGTTTACGGGGCATTAGAAGGCTCCTTTTGAAATGCCCAGAGCACGCTTACGTCGGACTTCTTCAAAGGTAAGTATCTTAGTTGTATCCGGGAGGTGGCTCTGGGCAAATTTTAGAATGCGCTCTTTGAATTCGGGCGAGTGGCTTAGGCCGGCGGAAATCATAATACCCGTTAGAAGAGCCTGGGCCGCAACGTCTTGCGGTTTCGTCGTGTACTGAAGATAGGGATCTTGCAGCATTCGGGTGTAATTGTCGAACACCTGGGTCACGACTCGAAGCGAGTCGGATTGAAACTCGTCGAACATTTTGGAAATGAGCTTCACACGCTCGGGGTTCATTTTCTCGGTACACAGGAGGAAGGCTCTCTCGAGTTCTGCTTTGTATTCCATGCATAGACTTAAACCTTGTTTTAAATTTAAGGCAAGGTTTATTTCTAAATTTCTTTCGACAGGTCGCGTAGCACTTCGTCAGAGATTTTTATTTTTTGGCCTAGTTTCTCTGTAATTACTTCATCTATCGTGTCTTCGCACACGAGGTCGTAGTGGGTAACCGAAATAAATTTCTCGGCACCTCCACGGTAATTTCTAGCCTCTGCCTGGATACTGTGCTCAAGAGAAAAATTGCGGCTGAAGAACACAGCAATGTCAGAAGGTATATCGCATTTTGAAATGAGATTAATTCCGATGCCCCCCGCGCCAGGATTGCCGAGAAACACATGGCATTCGGGATCATTATTAAAACGATCGACTCGCGCAAACCGTTCATTGGCTGGGGTATCGCCGGTAATCTCAACGTAATTGAGCCCGAGTCGTTCGCAGAGATTTCGGATTTGTGCATAGTTTTCCTTCCATACCGCCCAAACGATTACCTTATGCCCAGGCGTATTCTCGCGGAGAATCTCCTCGAGCGCTTGAATCTTGGGCGTGTCCTCAATGGCGTGATCTACCCCGTCTACGTCGCGCACAAAGCCAGAGGTGATCTGCATGAGGCGCAGCGCTTTGGTGATTGCGAGCTGCGCAGTAACGGGGCTCGGGGTTCTGCCCTCGCGCTCCATGAAGGTGATGAATTCTTTTTTCATCTGCTGGTACATTTTCCCTTGGGCCGGGGTCATCCCCACTTTGATGGTCGTCTTCACCAGCGGGGGCAAATCAAGGCAATCGGCTTTGAGCGCCTGCATGGCCTTTAGGTAAATGCGCTCGTTCATCTCTTGAAGCTTTTCAGGAATCGGCACCCAGTCGGGGAAGTGCTTGTCTTTTGGCATCCCCGCATTTCGGTCGCGGAAGTAAGAACCACGGAACGCGAAGAAGTTTCTTCCGAACGTCTTGCCGCCGTCCAAGAACCAAAACTGCGTGAAGATATCCATCGGGGTGTTTAGGATCGGGGTTCCGGTCAGGATGTACTTGTACCGGGGTGCGGGGCGAATGAGCTGCTTCGTTTTAGGATTATACTGCTCGCAGGCCAGGGCGCAGGCCAGTTTTGTTCGCTTGGCTTTGAAGTCTTTGATCTTGTGAGATTCATCGGCCACCAGGCACTCGGGGTGCCACCGCTCAAATTCGGCGTAAAGCCTCTTCATGGAGAGGGCCTCATAATTGGTGACGAAAATTGCGCCTGTGCGGGACCCATCGGAATTATAGGCGTTTTTCAAGAATCGGTTTACGCGGGCCGTTTCAGAGCCAGTGAGCAGAATGACCTTACCCTGGTCGATCTTAGAGTGCATGGCCCATTCTTCTTTCCAGTTCTTCAGGATAATCGGAGGCCCGAAGACTAGGGTGCGGAGTACGCGTCGCTCCTCGTTCATCTTGCCGCGGAGAATGTGAATGGCCGTCGCGGTTTTCCCCGTTCCCGCGTCGAATAGCAAACCGAAGTGGTCGAGAAGTTTGGCCGCAAGTACCGCTTTTTGTTGGTGCTTCCAAAGGCTCGAAAATTCTACGCCCATCCTTGGAGCCTGCCCGAGTTCTTGTTTACCGCCAAGGGGAAATGCGGCAAACTAATTATCACACGTGTTCCTTAATCGTTAACGAAAGGCTCTAAAATGGCTCTCAAAGAATCCCTCGACTCTCTTAAAGCATCGGCCGACGCCGTTGTTTCCCAGGTGGTAGAAATCCAAGCCGGGCTCGACTCCGAGCTTCTCGCTAAGTACAACGCCGGCTACGCCGACGGATACGCTGCGGGTCAAGCAGCTGACCAGGGCGCGCCAGCGCCTGAACCAGTCGAAATCGACCCAGCCAAGCAATTCACGCAAGCTGACGTTGACGCGGCTGTGGCTGCCAAGGCCGCGGAAGCCCAAGCTCAAATCGACGCGCTCAACGCTTCGATTCATGTGCAAGTCGCCGCAGCGGTGGCCGCTGAAGTGGACGCCAAGCTTGACGGGCTCCTCGCTGAATTCGACGCCGACCAAGCGATCGAATCTTCGGCTGAGTCGTCCTTCCGGGCAAAGCTCGCGAGCCTCAAGGCGCCAGCCCCGGTTGAGCAGCCTCCTGCTCCAGCCGAAGAGCCATCCCCTTCGGATGAGCCTGCCCCAGCCCCGGCGGAAGAAGTTCCAGCCGAAGCGCCAGCTCCAAGCCCAGCGCCTGAGAGCGACGTTCCAGCCGGCGGATAAAGCGGCCCTACCAGTACACGGATTAATTACGGAGCCGGGCCTCGGGGAGAAATCTCCGGGGCCTTTCTCTATTGCGGGCATCCCCCCATTAATGTGACAATTTAGGTCATGAGTTTACGGGTGGTGAGCTTCGACATCTTGAAGGGCGTTCCAGCAAGTTTAGGGGCGGATTATGCCTCGTCCCCTATTTACCTGGCCTACGTCGGCGACTACGCTATCCAGCTTGTTTTCACGGGCTCTCCGGTGGGTACCTTCAAGCTCCAGGCCTCCAACGATGCGGCTACCGAAATCGAGGGGAACAGCATTCTTTCGGTGAATCCCTTGGCGAACTGGACGGACATTACGGGTAGTGACCAGGCCATAGCGGCGGCCGGCAACCATATGTGGAACGTCTCGGATACGGGGTACTCGTTCGTGCGAGTTGTGTATACGCGGACCAGTGGTTCGGGGTCACTCACTTCGGCTAGGCTTTACTTGAAGGGGGCTTAATGGCCAGCACCTACATCAAACTCCCACCCACTTCCGGTGTGACCACGATGGCTGCGGTGGGCTCTTCCCCCAACGCAAACGGCGCCACCATCACTGGCTCTACGCTTACGCTCCAGCCGGTAGACACGACCCACCCAGGGATTCTAACTTCTGCGCAGTATAATGCACTTTTGGCGAAACTCTCTTCGACGCTTGCCTCTGGAAAATTCTTCATCGGGTCTGGCGCTAACCTGGCCATAGCAAGTGGGTACTCGGCAAGCTCAGATATTTCAGGCGCAGTTTTTGACGGTATAAATACTGACTTTACGGTCGCAAAGCTAGACGGGCACTCGTACTTAAACAACGGATACACCGCTGACACGGTTGTGGGACGAGATGGGTCCGGCTGGATTTACGCCGAGAGTGTTCAGCTAAACGGAGCGGGTTCGGGTTCTATATACGGACTTAAGACCCTTGCCGACAAAGACGACATTACTTTCGCCGACCTGAACGGAGTGCGACAGTATTTCAAGACGGACGGAAACCTCGCCCTAGACCTAGACAATGGCACCTTCGGAAACGGAACCGACAGCGCTACGATAGACGTTCTCACAGGAATACTCACCGCCTCGGACGGCTCCACATCTCTCGATTTTAAAAGCCGAACCCTAGTAGATGCCGCGAACACGACGGTAATGCACTGGGACGAAGACGTTCTGGAGATCACTAAAAAGATCACCTCCTACAACGGAGAGGCCACCCAAGGAAACGGCGCGCCCGCCATCCTTGGTTATGCCGAAGACAATGCCGTTTCGAGCTTCGATCTCACCCCGTACACCGCAGTCGTGGACAGTACGGTTCGACTGTCTATTGCGATTGAGATCGAGGCAGCCGGGGACCCATTCGACGTTTTAATTGAATATACTACGGCGTTAAATACCTACACCGCGAAACTCCTGGACACCGTGGACTGCGCAAATCTCGGGGTCGTTCTGAACCAGCAGACATCGGGACAACCGGGCTTTAAATATGGGTCCCTGACCATTGTGATTCCCCTAAAGACGATGAACTCAATCCGAGTTTATTCGGCAAATTTCACAGGCTCTAACCCGACTATGAGCGCTTATGTCACCGTGGAGAAATTAAACTAATGTATATTTTAAAAAGTAAAACATTCCCGAACGAAATCACCGGAGATTGCTGGAGAGTGTCGGGTTTAAACCTGGACTTGCTTACGCTGAAGGGACGAGTCGTGCTCGATCTTTACAAAAATGCCGCCGCTACCCACCCACTTAAAATCCCTGGCTCTACGCTGTCATTTCCGTTTGCGGTGGACCCAGTTAATGCTGTGAATAATTCCATCGCGGCGGCCTATCCTCGTATCTTAACCGAAGCCAGTGTGGTCGTGAGACCCGCCGTTGAAGCAGTCGAGGAAGTTCTCGACGGCGAGGGTAATGTTATTACTCCAGCCCTGGCAGGGGTCCCTGCGGTCTATAAATGCCCCGACCTCGTTGGCGGCGTGCTAACCGCAGGCTAAAGCTGCGCGAAAGTTTTCTGGCCGCCTTGGGCTTCCACGATGGAGCGCAAGCGCTTCGTGTCTTCCTCGAGCCGGGCGTGGCTGTCGAAAAGATTCTGCCGCGCAAGTTCAGCCTCGTTTAGCGCCTTGACCAAAGCGGCGACTTCCTGGGCGCGGGACACGCGCTCAAACTCAATCGTCTTCTCGACTTCTAGGACAACCATCTTCTCTTTTTCGGCCGCGGAGTTCACGGCGCGATTGGCAAAATCCACAAGCTCTCCGTGCGCCGCTAGTGCGGCACCGAGCTTTTTCTTGGTCTTTTTGTTGGCGACATATCCAACGCCAGCGGTAATGCCCACTCCAGCGGCGGCGTAAAACTCAGGGCTAGTTAAAATAGTGCTTATCGGCATGAAAGGCTCCTTTTCTTTAATCTTACTTTAAAACAGTCATGGGTCCGTAATCAAATCCAGCGACCCCCTTGAAACAGGGCGAGCCAGCGAAATAGGTCTTAAGCCCAGCCCACCCAGCACTCATCCCGGTAGCGCCATTCCAGCCCTCTTCAAAGAAAGTCAGCGCCTGGCTTGCCGCCGAACTTCCCTCGTTAATTGCATCGCTCCCCGATATAACCTCTTTACCAAGCGGACACGCAATGGCCACCTCTCCCGCCGCTCGGGCTTGCATCTGCGAGAAGCTGTCGGTGTAATTCATGAGCACCATTCGGTCTAGGCCAGCGTCGAATATCCGACGAGAGAAGGTCACCCCGCCCACAGAATACGCTGGCTGGTCGTACCAGTTGGTCACGTCGGCCGAGAACTTCGTGGCTCCGAGTGCCGCTTTCGTCCGGGTAATTCCCGCCACGTAAGACGCCATGGCAGAAGTAAGATTCGACCACTCAGGATAAAGGTGCGGCTCCAGGTCGATCTGGTAGGCGACCGCGCAGGTATCTTCTTTTCCAGTCGAGCAGTAAGTCGCCTGGTAGGTCTTCGTATAACCAGCGTATTCAACCGCCTTATCAAACGCCGTCGCAATCGTGTTATTGGCGACCGGGCCATTGATTAGGAATTCTGTTTCTACGCCGTGGGCTTTTGCGTCGCTCACGAAGTTGGAAAGCTGCGCGCGGTTTCCTTTAAGGTGCGCACTCGACTCGATGAACACGCGGTTAATTTGCTTGGCTGCAAGGTTTGCGAAGAACGTCGTGCGGGTGGCCGATCCTTTCGCCGCTGCGATGGCCGTGGCTCCGTAGTCGCTGACCCACATGGCCCTGACAAAGGGGGCCGGGGAAGGAGTCGGGCTTGGGCACGCAGGACATACTGGGGTAGCCGTTACCGTGACCGTTGGGCCGGGGAGCGGGGACGCGACCACGGTAACCGTCGGGATGGGCGTAGGTGCCGGTTTCGGATTACAGGTCATCGTCATCGTCGCGCCAACGGTCGTCAGTAAGCAGATCAGTTCGTTCATCGTTTGCCCCTCATTTAAGTTCAGTATCCATTGTATTCAGTGGTTCTTTCGCGGCCAATTAACGCAAGTCCCTTATCCGTAATCTCGAAATCCCCTCGGCACCCGCAGTCACAGCCGCCAACTAAACCGCGGCGGTGGAGAGATTTCATTTTTGCCAAAGCCACTTTCTCGGGGGTGTCTTTCGGCATACTGAGATACACGTCTCCGGTATCTTCGTATCCCGGTTTTCCAACAAAATGGCCGTACCAAATGCACGTCCACTCGCCCTGTCGGTCGGCTAAGTATTCCAGCACATTTTTATCGCTTATGTCAGACGCCTTCATCCTTGCTCCTCGGTGCGGGGATCGGGGGTCTTCGTGAACTTCTCCAGGTCCGCGAGCAATGTGTTTCGAATATCCCTTACGCGCTGACTTCTCGATGTAGTCGTTTCGATATAGATCTCCGCCCGCTCAAGCAGCGCCGTCGCTTCGGAGAAGCGCATTTCGAGGGTGTCGAGGTCGTCGAGTAATTGGAGTATGACATTGAACTCGGCGCGATACGTTTGACTGTCCCGAGTTCTTGCGACAATTCGGAGCACGCTTCGTTCTTCTTTCGTCGTCTTCATACGTCTCTCCGTTCGAGCAGGGCGCGGAGATTCTCGTCCAGGCATTCGCGAGCCTCGCCTTTCTTCGGAACGAATCGAAGAAGCTCCTCGATTACGGGCAGGAGCCGATCGAACGCGGCGCGGTGGCCTGAAGCGAAATCGTCGAACCTGTCTTTATGGATATACCCCCCTGAAATTTCTGCATAGTTACATGCCACGTCTTCGCAGTCCCTCACCTCGGCGAGCAATTCTTGAATCGTTTTCATTATTGGGCCTTCC
>Ga0075163_10006853_pt1 | contig 15105 bp, 15 predicted proteins | sample JI1023141ADNA_FD_71478 | JGI IMG/M metagenome (GOLD analysis project Ga0075163, IMG submission 71478) | Wastewater effluent complex algal communities from Wisconsin, to seasonally profile nutrient transformation and Carbon sequestration -... | ecosystem: Engineered > WWTP > Effluent > Algae... | reverse complement strand
TGACAGAGGTGGTGAGGAGGCTGAGGAGCGTGCTGAAATAGACGCTGGCGGTGGCGAAGGCGGTGTTGCCGCCGAATTCGTGGGCGAGCAGAGCGGTGTTCACGGCGGTGGGTGCGCCGGCCGTGAGGATTAGCACCGCGGCAATGGGCGGCGGAAATTGCATGGCGTGCGTGATGCCCCAGGCAATGAGCGGCGCGGCGAGGAGGCGGATGCTGAGCGCGGAGAGCAGTGGTGCCTGAAGTGGCGCGGGACGTGTCTGGGAGAGCTGCACGCCGAGCGTGAGCAGCGCGGTGCCGACGAGCGCGGCTGCGAGGATGTCGAGCGGCTGCCAGATTCCCGTCACGCGCTGGACATCGAGATGCATGACTTTGCATAGGGCGGCGGAAAACACCGCGTAGAGCGACGGCTGGCGGATGGTGGAGAGGAGCGATCGGCGGTGACTGGTGGCCGCAGCGCCGTTGTTGGCGAGGAAGAGACCGAAGGTGAACGTGCTGACATTCATCACCACGAGGACATACACCTGCACGGCGGCGGCTTCATTGCCGAAGGCAAGCGTGACGAGCGGGATACCGAAGTTGCCGCAATTGCCAAACATGGAGGCGAGAGCGAGTGACTTCCGCGAGCCGGTATCCATGCCAAGGAAGCGTCCGACGATGCCGCTGAGCAAGCCAGCCAGGAGAATGACTGACAAGGTGCAAAGCATGACGCGCGCGGCCTCGCCACCGGCCAGAGGGGTATCGAGCAGCCGCACAAATATGAAGGCGGGGACGAGCAGGTAGAGGTTGATCTTGACCAGCGTCTCGAGGCTCAGCGCAAAGCGCCTGTCGAGCAGCCAGCCGAAGCCGACCACGACAAAAAGTGGCAGGCAAACGTCGGTGATGATCTGGAAGAACAACGCGGGAGACACGAGCGGGAGGCTTCCTCGCGCCCAGGCCCGGCACAAGTGCAAAAACAGTGATTGAACGATGCGGACTGCCCGCGCTCTGACACTTCAGCGCCGGAGAAAAGAAATCGCTGGCTGCTCATCTCAATCACATTACTATCGCCCCTTCAATGCACTCTGAGTCTGACATCCAGTACGCGCTCGATATGACCACGGTCCTGCACGAGCCGGACCGGAGGATCGATACCTTTGGCAACACTCAGTTTGAGTTTCAACTGGTCTCGGAGCTGATGGATGAGGTGAATCAGGTGCGGATTCGCAATGGGCGCATCGAGGCGCAGAAGCCGATCATTTTCAGGCCGGACGGCATCACGGGCTTTGACTTTGAGGGCTTTGGGCCGGAGGCGGAGAAGTTTGGCGCGTGGCTAAAGGAGCACGCGCACCGCATCGCGCTCTTCCAGTACGGGTTCCAGTTCCGCAAAAGCGACATGAGCGAGGAAATCGTGCATGAATCCATGGACGACGTGTGTGGAAAGCTGGTGGCGGAGACGCGATCGTCGGGCAATCCGATGCGCGCGGTGATCCAGGGTGTGGATGATGCGTGGGAGATCTGCCTGCTGAAATTCACGGTGGAGATGATCGCGAAGTCGCGCGGCATCAATGAGTTTGATTTCAAGCGTCGCGGCCTACTCTAGGCCTCGCGCATCCCGGTTGAAACGATGGCCAAGGCCCAACTCAAACTGCTAGTCTTCCTCTTCGCCGTCGGCATCACGGTCGGATGCGCGGCAGTGGCCTACTGGATCTTTGACAAGGAGCTGCGACGCGAGATGGAGGTGTCGGCCGATCTGAAGGAGATGCACAAGAACGTGCTGGCACCGCCGGACCCTGGGGCACGCCGCTTTGATGCCGCCGTGGAGCTGATACGGAACAATCAAGTCGATGCCGGGCGGGATGCGCTCTACAAGCTGCTGCAACAGTTCCCTGAATCACCGACGTGCGTGGAGGCGCGACGCATCATCGGAGAGATCAATCTCGACGGGCTCTATTCCCCGAACCAACTGGCCGGCAAGAAGGACTACATCGTGCAGCCCGGCGACTCACTGGCGCTGATCGCCAACAAGAACCAGACGAACATCGACACCATCGTGCGCATGAACGGCCTGATCGGCAACACGCTGCATCCGGGTGATCACCTGATTGTGGTGCCGCTCAACTTCGATGTCGTGGTGGATGTGTCGAGCCGGACGGTGGCGCTGCTGCGGACGGTGGGGACCAAGCAGTACTTTTTCAAAGAGTATGTCGCGTTCGATGTGCGCCTGCCGCCAGGAATGCGGGTGCCTGCCGAGATGGAGATCGGCGTGAAGCAAGCGCTGGTGGATGGCAAGGGCGTGCTCTCGAACGATCCGCGCTACATCGAGGCGGAGAAATGGGTACCTGGGAGCAAGCCTGGCGTTTTCTTCCGCACGGTGCCAGTCGCCAAGGCCGTGGTGGTCGTCGAAGAACCGAAGCCTCAATCGAAAGGAAAGGGCGCTGCATCGGTGATGGCCGAGCAGCCTGTGGCACTGGAGACGGGTGTCTTCATGGCGCCGGATGATCTGGAAGAACTCTTTGCGCTCGTGCGCAAAGGCTCGAAGCTGCGCCTCGTGCGCTGACGCCCGAATGGAATTGGAACGCCTATGAAACAAGTTTTGGAATTTGAAAAGCCCCTGATCAAACTGCGCGATGAGATCGAGGATCTGCGCAAGAAGCAGGCCTCGAAGCCCAGCGACAAACTGGCAGCGACCATCGCGGACCTGGAAAAACGCGCGCATTCGCTGCTCAACGACATACATTCACGCCTCACCCCTTGGCAGCGCGTGCAAATTTCTCGTCACATCAACCGCCCCTTCATGCTCGACTACGCGCGGCTGTGCTGCGACGATTTCATCGAGTTGCATGGCGATCGCCACGTTGGAGACGACAACGCGATGCCTGCGGGCTTTGCAACATGGGGCGGGCACCGGATCGTTCTGATCGGCCATCAAAAAGGACGCGACACGAAGGAGAACCTGCTGCGGAACTTTGGCAGCGCACACCCCGAGGGCTATCGCAAGGCGCTGCGCCTGATGAGGCTGGCGGAGAAATTTTCGATGCCCATCGTCACGCTGATCGACACTCCCGGAGCCTTCCCCGGCATTGGTGCCGAGGAACGCAACATCGCCGAGGCCATCGCCTTCAACCTGCGTGAGATGATGCTCCTGCGCACGCCCATCGTCGCCGTCGTGATCGGCGAGGGCGGATCGGGTGGCGCACTGGGCATCGGCATCGCGGACCGCGTGTTGATGATGGAGAACGCCTACTATTCCGTGATCAGCCCCGAGGGGTGCGCGGCGATCCTGTGGAAGCACCGCGAGCACGCGCCCGAGGCGGCGCAGGCGCTGAAGTTGAGCGCACAGGATTTGCAACGGCTGGGGATCATCGACGGCATCGTGCCCGAGCCAGCCGGTGGCGCGCATCACGATCATGCCGCCTCCGCCGCGCATCTGAAGGAAGCTGTCAGCAAGGCGATCTCGGAGTTGAGCACGCTGAGCACGGAACAGTTGCTCCAGCAGCGGTACGACAACTTCCGGGCCATGGGCGAGGTGGCCCATTGATCGGTGGCGAATGATCTTTGTCGTCGGACTGGAATTGTGCGGCATTGCCCCTATGATCCCAGTAACCCTTCCTGATAGCGCCTATGCAAACGAGAGCCGCACTTCCCTTCCTGGCAGCCGCCGCGCTTGCCAGTCTTTGTTTTGACACGTCCTGGGGGCAAGAGAAGAAACCCAAGCTGCTCCCTGGCGAGGAAGTTCGCCGACCCGTCATCCCCGAGGATTTGGTGGGCGACGAGCATGTGCGCGAGGAGTTCGGCGTCAATGAGTTCACCACGCCATCAATCCGGAAGCTCTTTGAGATGCTGGATTCGCTCGGAACCTTGTCCTACGACAAGTTGCACCGGAAAATCTCTGACCAACCGCCGTCGGACCGCGTGCTCGTCTCCCTTGGACTCGGTGCGCTGATCGCTGATGGCTTCTTGGTCGTGCAATGCGAGAAGGTGGAGGCAATGGAGGATGTGGGCCGTGCTTTACTAAAATACGCAAAATCTCTCGGGGCGGGCTCGCGCATGAACAAGCATACGCAGAGCCTCTTCGATCACAGCTTGAAGGGCGACTGGAAGCAATTGCGCACGGAGTTGTCGCTGACGCAGGCGGATGTGGAGGGGGAAATGGTGCTACTGAGGGATGTGGACATCGCGCATCTCGTCAGCCTCGGCGGCTGGTTGCGCTCGTTCCAGATTGCCACGCAGTCGGTGATCGAGTCTTATCAGCCAGAGAAGTCTCGGCAGCTAGGTCGTAGGGACATCGTCGAGTATTACATGATGAGCCTCGAGACGCTTCATCCTGACCTTCAAGAGCTGTCCTCGGTGAAGAAACTCAGGAAGGGGCTTGAGGAATTGATGCCCATGGTCGATGTGCCGGAGGGCAAGGTGCTCTCGATGGACGAGGTAAAGGCGCTCGGCGCCAAGGCTGACCAGCTTGCCCGCATCGTGACCGGCCAGCCCAAAAGTTAGTTCCTCCGATCCCCCTCAAAACTCTCAAATGGCAAATCTCTCCCCCGAACAGCTGCAGCAGGTCGAATCATGGGCGGAGGCGGGAGCGAACCTGAATGACATTCAGAGCCGGTTGAAGTCGGATTTTGGCATCTCCCTAACCTACCTGGATGCTCGGATGCTCATGATCGAGACTGGCGTCCGTTTGAAGGAAAAGGCCAAAGAGGTGCCCAAACCCGCCCCCGAGGCCGAACCGGCCCCTGCCACTGTGCCCGCGATGGCGGAAGATTGGAGCGCGGGAGAACCGGTTGGAGGAGGTGGTGTATCCGTGACTGCGGATGCGACTCCCGCCCCCGGCGCTATCGCCAGTGGGCGCGCCACCTTTAGCGACGGACAATCGGCCATTTGGTATGTGGATCAAAACGGGCAATTGGGGATCAAAGCCCCAACTCCCGGTTACCAACCACCGCCGAACGACATCCCTAGCTTTGAGCAGCAACTCGATGCCTTGCTCCAGGGACTGTGACGGGAATCAAGCGACCGCCCGATTCAGATGCCGAAGCCAACGTTGGTCCCAAGGGGACGACTGACGGCGACACGGCTTTTGGCTGCCTCACGAGCTTTGTTCCGGGCTAGGGTTGGCGACTCCACGACGGTAGCAGCCGGACCATCAAGCAAAGCAAGGCGATCACCATTGAATCCCAAAAATCTCGCCGCGCGCAGGCACTCGGCATCCGTCAGCCCTTCGACCTTCACATGGACGGGCGATTCGTCGAAGCGATCCCTTTCGATCCGACCAGTCAGCCGATCCACCGTCCGTTTCACATTTCCAGGGATCACAGCGTATTGCCCGGCTGCGTCCGCGTATGAGGCGGCCTGCACTAGCCTGCGGGCGTTCGTCAAATCATGGTGGTCAACGATGGACCTTAGGATTTGGGGGGCCTTGTCATAATCGGCAGGAGCCTTGCCCGTGACGATGTAATCGTGCAACTGGCCCACTCCCAGCAGGCCGAGCATGAACGTTGTAATTAGAGACCAGAAGTTAAGAGTCACGGGAGTGATGTGATTTACTCACAATATTATGTTAAGATAGCCACTTGTTATGGAAATTACAAGAAGGAATTGTGAATTGAAGAAAAAAGTCGCTTCACAGCTTGAAGGTAAACCAGCCTTAGCAATTTCCGCTAACTGCATTGACCCGAAGCTCCCGGACCTACCGCTCCCCTGCCCCTTTCTGCAATTCCCGCACCAACTCCTTCACCGCGTGAGCTTTTCGGATGTTCTTGAACTGAACCTCCACCCCCGCATTCCCCGCCGACGAGAAATCCACCGTGCCGATCCCCAGCAGTCCAGTCAGCCCCTCTTCATGGACGTCGATGGCCCGAATGTCACAGATGCGTACCTCCTTTGAGCTACGCCCGAGCAGCCCCCAAACCAATTCCACGCGCTCATCCGTGATGTAGTAGTCGTGGGAAAAGCGCACGGCACCCACGCAGAGCAAGGTGGCTAGTGCCAGACCAGATCCGATGCCGAGATAAAGCACGCCAAACTGCGCACTCAGCCCCGTGGCGATGCCGAGCAATCCGAAAAGCACGAGCGGCTTGGCATACGCCCACCACGACGGATGCGCGTGGTAGTGAATGCGCTCACCATTGGTCGTGTAGCGGAATCCATCGTCCGCCTGCACGTCGTCCGTCTCCTCTTCCGGCTCCTCGTCTTCGGGATCGGATGGTCCATCGGCGCGGATTTCCTGGTACGTTGGGCGGTCGATGCGCGCGCCGGGACTCCCAGCCCGAGGCGGAGCCATGCCGCCGATCAGCTCTCCCACCTTGTGTGACCGCCCGCTTCTCGAATCGATGCAAATGTCACCGCGCGCCACGGAGCCACGCTCAACGAGCAGGTAGATGTCCTCCTTCGACAGCAGGCCCGCAAAGCTCGGATTGTTCTCGATTCGGTAGCGGGCCGACATGGCTCAGGGCGCGGTGGAAGTGGATGGCTCGGCATCCTCAATCGGCGGCGGCAGCAGTTCCTCGCGCCTCAGCAGTTCCGGGATGCGCAGCAGCAGTAGTTTTTTTTTTTTCGTCTTGCGTGCCCCACCGAGAAAGGGTGTGATCCGGTCCACCTCCGCCACGGCACTATGCACCAAGCCACTGATGATCCGCTCGTCCGCCCGGTTTGGTGGAAACACATTCGTTATGCGGAACAACACCTGCCCACCGTCCCACTCCAGCTCAAAATTCCCCACCGTCAGCTCCTTGTTCACGCGCATCAGCAGTTCCGCAGTCGCCAAGTAATGCGTAGTCGGCACCGGAAACGAAGCCCCAGCCACCACCGTCATGATCCCGGACGCCCCAAAGCTCTGCACATGCAGCGACACCTTGGTGTGATGCGCCTCAAAATCCGCCTCGATCACCTCATCCTCCTCCACCTTGCGGTAGGCCCAGCCCATTTGTTTGAATGCATTGAGGACGGAAGCGTGCAGAGCGGACATTCCCGCATCAAGCATGTGAAATCCCAAATCTCAAATTTGAAATCTCAAATTCCGCGTCATTGACGCGAAGTGGTCGGGGCGGCGAGATTCGAACTCACGACTTCTTGCTCCCAAAGCAAGCGCTCTACCAGGCTGAGCTACGCCCCGCAAACCGCGCCCATAGTGCCTGTGAGTTGAGAAGGTGCAAGCGATACATCACCCATTCTCTTCAAAACTAAATTTCGCTGCGCGCCACTGCCGTCATTTACCGGGCATTCTGCAAGAGTTCAGGCTTTTCGGAATCAGAACGCGATGCGTGATCCACCTCTTCACGATGAACGCCAACTCTACAACGCCCGCACCATCTCCGCCATCGCCGGATTGATGGTGAGGATCTCGGCGGGTGGAGGGAGCAGGGGGTGTTGATTGGCGGCGGTGTCCTGCCAGTGGCGGGCGATATCGTGGAGGGCGTCGTTGAACATCTCGACGGCGCATTGCTCCTCGGCGCGGTGGAATTCGAGGCCGTTGAGGAGGGCGACGTGTTCGTAGCGTCCGACCCACTCGGTAGCTTTGGTTTTGTATCGGTCGCAGACGGCTTTGAGCAGGGCGGTGGCGTCGCCGGTGGCGGCTTCGCGGAGAAGTTCGACGAAGAGGCAGCGGGCGACTTCGGAGGCGGCGGCCATGAGTCCGGCGTCGGGGCGGGCATCGACGACCTGGTCATCGTCGAGGCGGCGGTGACGGTGCTCGAAATTGGAGCCGATATCGACCTGGCACATATCGGCGGACTGGAGATGTCGGTGCGAATCGCAAAGCATGGCGATCTCGAGTCCCCAGCCGGAAGGGAGAGAGAAATTACCGAGCGTCTCGATGTCGCCAGCGAACTCTCCGGCGAGCGGGTAGCGGAAGCTCTCGAGGTGCTGGAGGAGCGGGCGTGCTCCGATCTCGTCGATGAAGGCCTGAATGAGCGGGAAGACAAGGAGGCGGGTGACGCGGCCGTAGAGTCGGCCGGAGACGCGACCGTAGTAGCCCTTGGCAAAACGATACGGCATGGACGGATGGACGAGCGGATAGGCGAGCTTCACGAGCAACTCACGGCCGTAGCTGGAGATGTCGGTGTCGTGGCCGACGACGATTCCTTTGAACCCGCTGGCGAGGAGCCAGAGGAGGCCGGTCCAGACGTTGTTCCCCTTCCCTTGCTGGACGGGCGGACAGCCTGACGCCTCCATTTTTGCACGGAGTGCTAGTGCGGCGGGGCCGTCGTTCCAGATGATGCGGAAGGGTTTGTCGGCGAGTTTTTTGCGACAGAGGTTTTGTGCCAGTTTGAATCCGGCGGCGTCCATGCCATTCACGCTGAGAACGACCTGCGAGATGTAGGGCACGCGGGAGACGGTGGAGAGGATGCCGGGGAGCACGGGGCGCTCGAACTCGCAAAACAGCGCGGGGAGGAGGAGTGCGACGGGTTTGTCGTGCGTGAAGGATTCGATCTCGGCCTCGCGCTCGCCGGTGTTTGTTACGGCGAGATGATGCAGGGTTGGGATGCGTGCGTGCTGATAAAAATCCGGCATTGGTCAGTCTCCCTCGCTCATCCCCATGTTCCCGCAAACTGTCCTGTCAGATATTTTCCCCTGCATCAGCGGTCTTATCGGTGACGATGGTGGCGCCACTGGCTGCGTCTGTCTTTGAGTCGCCATTCATCTCGTCGGGCGACTCGGGCTCGATCTCGATCTCTCGCTGCCACCGGCGTGACACCCACGGACGGACGAGCCCATAAAGCAGGTAGCTGACGAAGAGCACGGCGGGCATCCATTGCCAGTTCCGCACGGAGAAGGCGATGACGACTATGCTGATGAGCACCCAGTGGAAGGAACGCTTGGTCCGCCAGTTCACGGACTTGAAGCTCGGGTACTCAATGTCGCTGACCATGAGGTAGGACAGCAGGATCATCAAAACTGGCAGGATGTACTTCCAGTTGCCGACGGGACGATCCGTTCCGTCCCACCACAAGAGGAAAAGCGTGAGCGAAGAGATGACACCGGCGGCTGCGGGGATGGGGCAACCGCGGAAGGATTTGCTGCTGCATTTGACGTCCATGGCGGCGATGCAATTGAATCGAGCAAGCCGCATAGCACCACAGACGAGGTAGGCGCTGGCGATGAGCCAGCCGAGGCCGTTAAACTGATCCTCAATACTATTGAGAACGATGTCATGGACGAGCAACGCTGGAGCGAGACCAAAGGAGACGATGTCGGCCAGCGAGTCGAACTCACGGCCAAAGGCGGATTCGGTGCCGCTCATGCGAGCCAGCCGACCGTCGAGCACATCAAAGAGACAAGCCGCGAGGATGCAGCCAATGGCATAATAATAATGCACCGTGACCTCGCCTTCGCGCCCTTTGAATATTTGCAGGATGGCCACAAAGCCCGACAGGATGTTCCCGGCGGTCATCAAGGTGGGCAGGAGGGGGATTTTCGGCTCGCGGTCGGAAGACATGGGGGTGCGATTCGCGCAGCAACTGTAACGCGATACTCCGGGATGCACAGAATAACTTTTGGGTTTCCACTTCCCTGAGTGCCGCTACTGTGCCCGCCCCCAATATGAGCACCGCCACAGTAGAACTACCCCCGCTAAAGGGAGACATGACCATGAGCGAAGTGCTGCGGGCGTATCCCGGAGCGCAGCGGGCCTTGTTTGCGAAGTATCACATCGGCGGCTGCAGCAGTTGTGGCTTTCAGCCCACGGAGACGCTGGCGCAGGTTTGCAATCGCAACGAGGACGTGCCCGTGGATGAAGCCGTGCGTCACATCCAGGAGAGTCATGAGTCCGACTCCAGCCTGCAAATCAGCCCGCAGGACTTTGCCGCTCTACGAAGCAGGCACGAGGGCCTCAAAATCCTCGATGCCCGCACACGCGAAGAGCACGAGGCGGTGAAGATCGAGGGCGCGCAACTCATCACGCAGGAACTGATCCAGGAAATCTTTGCCAAGTGGGACAAGACAAAGCCGCTGGTGATCTATGATCACACCGGGTCGCGCTCGCTTGATGCCGTGGCGTATTTCGTCGGCCATGGATTTTCAGAGGCGAAGAGTTTGGCTGGTGGGATTGATGCTTACAGCACGGAGATTGATCCAAGCGTGCCCCGCTATCGTATCGAACTGGAAGATTAACCCCTAATGGACGAAGCCAAACTACAAGACGCACTCGCAAACCCGCAGAACCTCGGTGAGATGACCGATGCCGATGCCGTGGGCACGGTGGGCAGCCCCGACTGCGGCGACATGGTGCGCATGTGGATCAAATACCGCGAGCAAGACGGCAAGAAGGTGATCGACAAGGCAAGCTTCCAGAGCTTCGGCTGCCAGACCGCCATTGCGGTTGCCAGCATGGCCACCGAGTTGATCCGAGGCAAGACGCGCGAGGAGGCGATGCAAATGTCCGGCGAAGACTTGTCGAAGCCCCTTGGTCCCCTTCCCCCGATGAAGATCCACTGCGGCCAGATGGTCGAAGGCGCACTGAAGGCGGCGCTGGAAAGTGAAAGCAGGGAGCAGGGAGCGGGGAGCAAGGGGCCAGAAGTCAGAGCCTCAGAACCTCAGCGATCACAAGGAGGCACGCTGGCCGACGCACTCGGTGCCGCTGGCAAGCAAGCCGGCAAAATCAAAATCGTCCTCCAATCCGTCCCCTCGTCTGCAAACTGAACATTCGTCATTCGTCAATCGTCATTTCCCCAACATGCACTCCTCCATTGAACTCAAACGCGAAGTCGAAGCCATTCAGATTCCCAGCGGTGAAACCGTGAAGCTGCCACTCGGCACGAAAGTGATCATCACGCAATCACTGGGCGGCACCTATACCGTCGCTACTGACTTTGGCCTCGCACGCATCCAGACCAAGGACGTGGACGCACTCGGCATCGACCCGAAGGCCGAGGAAAAGAAAGCGGAGCCAAGCCAGTCATCCAACATCCCCGCCGAAGCCACGGACCTGGAGCAGGAAGTCTGGGGACAACTCAAGAACGTCTTCGATCCCGAGATACCGGTGAACATCGTCGATCTCGGTCTCGTGTACGATTGCCGCGTCGTCGATACCGAGGACGGCAAGAAGCGCGCCGAAGTGAAGATGACCCTCACCGCACCCGGCTGCGGCATGGGTCCGACCATCGCTGCGGATGCGCAGAGCCGCATCATGACCATTGAGGACATGGACGACGCCGCAGTCGAACTCGTCTGGGAGCCCGCGTGGAATCAGGACATGATCAGCGTCGAGGGCAAGATGAAGCTCGGGATGGTCTAGACCTCGGTCGTCTCGGCCATCACTTCTTTTTGTCCCACTCACGCTCCTTCACGAGCCTCTGAAGCTCGTCCGCTGCACCGAACTCGGCGATCTTGAACTTGGCTAGGTATTGCAGCGCGTTGTTGAGTTGCATTACGTCACCTTTCTTGGACTCGACCTTGTCGGCGGGCGTCGCTTTAACATCGGAGACAAACGCATCAGCCATCGCCGTCGCCTGCTTTTTTGCACCGTCATCATTTGCGTAGCAGAGTGACTCCAGCAGATGCAGCAATTTCTCTTTGCCTTCCATCTTCGCCGCCTTGTCGCGGATGCTCGCTGCGATCTCGGCGCGCTTCGCGGATGTTTGCTCAGCACTCATCACGCTCGTGTCGCCGCCATCAATGGCGCGCTTTGGCAACGGACGATACCAGACATTGCGATAGCGCACGGGGTTGCCGTGATCCTGGAGCTTGAGCGGGCCTTTATCGGGGAACGGGCGGTCCTTCGTGCGCGCCTTGTGACCGCCACCACCTTGCAACGGCGTGTGATCCTGGAGTAGCACGCCATTGCAGAAGACGGTGAGGTAGCCCGCATCGACGAGTTGCCCGTTCTTATAGATGGGCCGACGGAAAATGATGTCATAGACCTGCCACTCGCCGGGTTTGCGCAGCGCGTTGGCCATCGGTGGATTCACGCCATAGACCGAACCAGCAAAGCCATCGGAGTAGGTCGGATTGTTGTAGTTGTCGAGCACCTGCACCTCGACCTGCCCCATGAGGAAGACACCACTGTTGCCGCGACCTTGGCTGTCGCCATGCACCTCACTCGGCGCGGACCACTCGATGTGAAGCTGGCAATCGGAGAACTCTTCCTTCGTCCGCACATAACCGGAACCGGGCACGCATTGCAGCGTGGCATCTTTGACCACCCACTTCGTCGGCTCGCCGTTCTTGTCGGAGATCCAGTTCGAGATCGCAGCATCCGTGCCATCAAACAGGACGACGGCATCGGACGGCGGCGTACCGGGCTTCTCTTGCGAGCTGAAAGTCCCCGGCTCCACGAGCGGCGGCTGCGGGCGATTCATGTCGTGGATGGCCCACGGATGCGTGGCGTCCGGCGGATCACCATAAAAGGCACCGTCGGCACGAACAGAAGAAACAAAGAGTGGGATCATGCAGACGGCGGCAGCAAGGGTTGATGTTTTCATAGGCAGGCGACGATTGTGGCGGGGAGATGGACAAGTGGCAAGCGCGAGTCAATCGGTTGAACAATTGACGAATCGCCCGACGTTCTGCGCCTCCAACATGAAAAACGTCATCCGCTTCTTCATCACAGCCTTTGCCGCCCTCAACCTTGCGTCCGGTGCCGAGTCAAAGCATCCCAACGTGCTATTCGTGCTGTGCGATGATCTCCGACCATCGGCGCTCGGCTGCTACGGCTCGCCGCATGTGAAGACGCCAAACATCGACCGGCTCGCAAATGAAGGCGTGCGCTTTGAAAATGCCTTCTGCACCACCTCGCTCTGCTCGCCGAGCCGCGCGTCCATACTCAGCGGCCTCTACGCGCACACGCATGGCGTGACCAACAACTTCACGGAGTATCCAAAAGACCTCGCCAGCTTTCCGAAGAATCTGCAACAGGCCGGCTACGAGACCGCCTACATCGGCAAGTGGCACATGGGCGAGGACAATGACGAGCCACGGCCCGGCTTCGATTACTTCGTCACGCACAAAGGCCAAGGGAAATACTTCGACACCGAGTTCAATCTGAATGGCACCAAGCGCGAGGTGAAGAAGGGCTACTACACCACCGTCGTCACCGACATGGCGCTCGACTGGCTCGGCGCGCGCGGAAGCAAGAAGCCCTGGTGCATGATGATCGGCCACAAGGCACCGCACAGCTTTTACACGCCCGAGGAGAAGTACGCGCACACCTTTGACGACGTCCGCGTCCCCTACCCCGCGTCCGCCTTCAAGCTCGACGGCAAGCCCGAGTGGGTGAAGGAGCGCATCAACACCTGGCACGGCATCTATGGGCCGCTCTTTGAGTGGCGGAAGAAGTTCCCCGACAGCAGCCCGGAAGCCGTAAAGGATTTCGAGAACATGGTCCACGGCTACTGGGGCACCATCCTCAGCGTCGATGACAGCATGGCACGCCTGCGCGAGTGGCTGGAGAAAACCAAGCAACTCGACAACACTCTCATCATCTTCATGGGCGACAACGGCCTGCTCGAAGGCGAGCACGGCATGGTGGACAAGCGCACGGCTCACGACCCTTCCATCCGCATACCGATCATCGCCCGCTATCCCGCTCTCGTGCCTGCCGACAAGCCGAAGGTCATTACGCAGATGGCGCTCACCATCGACATCGCGCCCAGCGTCCTCGAGATCGCTGGCGCTCCTGCGCTCAAAGACATCCACGGAAGATCATGGGCCAGTCTGGTCAAATCCGGCACCGACCCCGAGTGGCGCACCGGTTTCCTCTACGCCTGCAACTACGAGAAACAGTTCCCCTACACCCCGAACGTACGCGCCATCCGCACCGACGAGTGGCTCTACGCCCACTACCCGCACGGAGATGGCAAGCCCGACCGCCACAAAGCCGAGCTGTACAACATTCCATCCGACCCGCAGCAGATGAAAAACCTCATCGATAACTCGAAGTATGAGGACAAGATCACCGAACTGAAAACCGAACTGAGCCGCCTCATGAAGGAAACCGGCATCACTCCCGCAACCGACAAGATGCCCCTCGACGAAGGCATCAAGAAAGAGCTGCCGGATGCAAAGATCAGGTGAGCCGCGCGAAGGCGAAGCCTGATTGAGGTGGGAACGGCGCATTGGCCCTTTGGGCTTCGAAATGCAATGCTTGCCAGGGCTCACAACTCCGCTTCAATGCCCGCCGTGGATCCCAACACGCCTGCTCCGCTCACCAGCCACGATGGCCGCCGCTACGACTGCCCGCAGTGCGGGGCTCCGGTGCCATTCCGCTCGAGCATCAGCGTCTTCGCCGTTTGCGAGCACTGCCGGTCGATGGTCGTGCGGCGCGATTTCAATCTGGAGACCTTCGGCAAGATGGCGGAGCTGCCGCCTGATTTGTCGCCACTGCAAATCGGCACGCGCGGCTATTTCGATGGACACAGCTTTGTGCTGATCGGCCGACTGCGCATGCACTACGGCGATGGAAGCTGGACGGAGTGGTGCGCTGACTTTGGCCAGGGGAAGATTGGCTGGATCGCGGAGGCGATGGGCTTCTTCATGGTGAGCTTCGAGCAGAGCGCGCCCGAACTGGCGAAGATGAATCCGAACATCCAGCAAGGCACGCGCATCAATCTCGCGGGTGAGCAGTGGCTCGTGTCCGACATCAAAGAAGCGACCTGCATCGCCGCAGAAGGCGAGCTGCCACACGTCGCGCCGCCCGGCTGGAAGCGCACGGGCATCGATCTCACGGGCAACAAAGGCCAGTTCGGCAACATCGAGATCACCTCGGAAGGCAACGCATTCTTCAGTGGTGCCAACGCGGAATTTGGCGATCTCAATTTCACCGAGCTGCGCAAAGTGCCCGGCTGGGATCAGGACGCCGAGATCACGCGCAACCAGAGCGCCGCGATGAATTGCCCGCAATGCGGTGCGCCCGTGAAGCTGCGCGCCGAGGGCCAGACAATGGCCGCCGTGTGCGGCTCGTGCGCGACGATTCTCGACGCCAGCACGCCCAATTTGCAAGCCATCGGCCAGGTCGCCAAGGACACACTCAAGCTGAAGCCGCTGCTGCCCATCGGCACGCGTGGTATCTTGAAAGGCGAGACGTGGGAGATCATCGGCTTCATGCGTCGGCGAGATCGCTGGTGCTCGTGGGATGAGTTTCTTCTTTTCAATCCGTGGCTCGGCTTCCGCTTTCTCGTCACCTTCAAAGGCCACT
>Ga0075163_10006852_pt1 | contig 15105 bp, 4 predicted proteins | sample JI1023141ADNA_FD_71478 | JGI IMG/M metagenome (GOLD analysis project Ga0075163, IMG submission 71478) | Wastewater effluent complex algal communities from Wisconsin, to seasonally profile nutrient transformation and Carbon sequestration -... | ecosystem: Engineered > WWTP > Effluent > Algae... | reverse complement strand
GCCCACCCGGCGACACCGGGCCAGCCCACCACGCCACCACACCAAAAGCACTACCCAGCAACACAACTCGACATCACGCCGAGCCCACACCAATCACCACGAAAAATCCGGGCTAGCCGGCACGGCTTTCGCTGTCGCTGTACCTGGCCGTCGTATCGGGTAGGTCTCTGATTCATCACCTAGTGACTTCATTGCGCCGGACCGGCGGTGCGGGTGTAGTGACCAGGTGAAACAATGCCGAGGTGAGTCAACACGGCGCTCTCTGTCAGCGCTCCAGGGCCGTCGTCGTTGCCGCGTCTCGTTCTCCGGTAGAGGTCCAAAGATCCTCGATACTGTGCGCACAGTCCATGTCAGCTAACTTCCGATCCACCCGTGATGTGCGATTCGGTTAATCGAAATATGTGGCTCGACTTGAATGAAGATGGGGTCTGAAACCTAATTTCATGCCCCGGTATTTCGTCGCATGGAAAATAGCCTGAACAATGCCAAATATTGATTTGCTGGTGTGGTGTCAGTTTATGTAATTGCGGGATAAGCATAGGGAAAGCCACCGATTTTCAAGGATTCGATTTTTGCAACATAAGCACAACATGTGCGCCTCTCAGTTTATTCTCAGATTAATTGCCAGATTGGTTGCCTAGTGCTGAAAATGGCAGGTAGAGATCGTTTATCCGCCTGGGGTGTCGTTGCGGTTGCTCTCAGGATCGGGTCCGCCGGGCGTGGTTCGCGACGACTCGAACGTCGCTGCCTGGCGGCGGTTTGAAAATATGGGGGCCGAGCGGCTCGGGATCCAATTCCGCAACATACTGCGCGATTTCGGTGAAATTTGCTGTGGTTCAAAAATACTAAAAATTTGATTGATCCGGGGGGTGTGTCCGGCGGGGGCGGCGTCACGCCCGTCGCGGGAGGCTCGGGGCGGCGCCCTCCGTGAGTGTCGAGAGCCCTGCCTAGCGACATCAAAATCTCTGCGGCACAATGCATTTCGCGACAATCCCGGGATCGGGCGTATCTTGTGAAAAGGGGTCGGAGCGACGTGTTCCGGCTATCGGGACTGCGGGATCGGCCCAGGTGGGCCTTTGAGAGGTGATCAACATTACCCATTCTCTAATCAAAATCGGGATGACTTTCTCGCGGTTCCGTGTGAAAGCCGCTAAGCTACCCAGCAACACCGGCAACTTCGCGGGGATGGCTGGCTAACGCCGGGGTTCGCCAGCAGGCCGTGGAGCCCACAACGTTTTCGAGAAACCGAGGTGAGTGTTGTGTCCGTGACCCCCGTCGCTGTCATCGGCATGTCGTGCCGACTCCCTGGGGGAATTGATTCGCCCGAACAGCTCTGGGAAGGGCTGCTTCGAGGCGATGACTACGTCACGAAGGTGCCGGCCGATCGCTGGGACGCCGATGAGTACTACGACCCCGAACCCGGGGTCCCCGGCCGTTCGGTATCGAAGTGGGGTGCATTCCTCGACGACGTCGCCGGCTTCGATGCCGAGTTCTTCGGGATCAGTGAGCGTGAGGCGACGGCGATCGATCCGCAGCACCGCCTGTTGCTCGAGACCTCATGGGAGGCCGTTGAGCACGCGGGCATCGATCCGACGACCCTCGCGGGCGCGCTCGCCGGTGTTTTCGTCGGTATGACGCACGGCGACTATCAACTGCTCGCAGCTGACGCCCGATCGCTCGAAGGCCCGTACGGCTTCACCGGCAACAATTACAGCCTGGCCTCGGGCCGGGTGGCCTACATGCTCGGTGTCCACGGACCCGCCTACACGGTGGATTCGGCGTGCTCATCGAGCTTGTCGGCCATCCACATGGCCTGCCGCAGCCTGCATGACGGCGAGAGCGACCTCGCGCTGGCCGGTGGGGTTTCGATCAGCCTCGAACCGCGGAAGATGGCATCGGGTTCGGCCCAGGGAATGCTCTCGCCCACCGGTCACTGCCATGCGTTCGACGTCGCTGCCGACGGATTCGTCTCCGGTGAGGCGTGCGTCATGTTCCTGATGAAGCGCCTCGCCGACGCGGTGCGCGACGGCGACCGCATTCTCGCTGTGGTACGAGGCTCGGCCGCCAACCAGGACGGCCGCACCGTCAACATTGCAACTCCGTCGCGGGATGCCCAGGTGGCTGTGTACCAGGCGGCGCTGGCTCAGGCCGAACTGGACGGCAGTTCCATCGGTTACGTGGAGGCGCACGGCACCGGCACGCCGGTGGGCGACCCGATCGAGTTCACCAGCCTTGCGCAGGTGTACGGCACCACGGGCCCGTGCGTGCTCGGCTCCGCGAAGACCAACTTCGGACACAGCCAGTCGGCATCCGGTGCGCTCGGCATGATGAAGGTCATCCTGGCGCTCCAGCACGGGGTGGTCCCGCAGAACCTCCATTTCACTGAACTGCCGGAAGATCTCGCCCGGGTCGAGACGGGTCTCGTCGTTCCCGAGGCGATCACTCCCTGGCCGGTGAAGGGCGATCATCCGCGTCGCGCAGCCGTGTCGTCCTATGGCTTGTCCGGAACCAATGTTCATTTGGTCCTCGAGCAGGCCCCGCAGGATCAGGCTCCCCGGACTGTCGCCCAGGACAGCGAAGCGGAGTCCGCTCTGACCGGAGCGTTGCTCTTCCCGCTGTCCGCGACGTCAGCCGATGAATTGCGCGCCACGGCCGGGCGGGTGGCCGATTGGGTAGCCGGCCGCGTCGATGGTGACGGCATCGAGGGCACCGAGCTGACCGATCTGGCGTACACGCTGGCCCGGCGCAGGGCACACCGTCCGGTGCGGACCTCTGCGCTCGCGGGCACGGGACACGAGTTGGTGAAGGCACTGCGCGAGATCGCCGACGGCGACGCGCCCTACCAGCCTGCCGTCGGCAAAGACGACCGGGGACCCGTATGGGTGTTCTCCGGGCAGGGATCGCAATGGGCCGGTATGGGTGCGGCGCTGCTTGCCTCCGAACCGGCCTTCGCGGCGAAGGTCGCCGAGATTGAGCCGCTGATCGCCCGGGAGTCCAATTTCTCGGTGACCGCGGCGATGTCCGCCCCGGAGACGGTGACGGGCATAGATCGTGTGCAGCCGACAGTCTTTGCCGTTCAGGTTGCGCTTGCCGCGACGATGGCGTCGTACGGCGTTGCGCCGGGCGCGGTGATCGGCCACTCCATGGGGGAAGCCGCCGCAGCAGCGGTCGCCGGCGCACTGTCTCTGGATGACGCGGTGAAGGTGATCTGCCGCCGGTCGCGGCTGATGGAACGGATCTCCGGGTCCGGCGCGATGGCCTCGGTTGAGCTTCCCGCAGCCCAGGTGCTGTCGGAGTTGGCCGCTCGCGGTATCAACGACGTGGTGCTGGCAGTCGTGGCATCACCGCAATCAACCGTGGTGGGCGGGGCCACCGAATCGATTCGGGATCTGGTGCAGACCTGGGATCAGCGCGGTGTGATGGCGCGCGAAGTGGCGGTGGACGTCGCGTCCCACTCGCCTCAGGTCGATCCGATTCTCGACGATCTGGCCGAGGCGCTCGAAGACCTGGATCCGCAGGAACCGAAGGTCCCGTATTATTCGGCGACCCTCTACGACCCGCGCGACGAGCCGTTCTGGGATGCCGACTACTGGGTGGAGAACCTGCGCCACACCGTGCGGTTCGCGGCGGCGGTTCAGGCCGCGCTCGAAGACGGCTTCCGAGTGTTCGCGGAGTTGGCTCCGCACCCGCTGCTGACCCACGCGGTCGATCAGACGGCGCGCAGCCTGGACATCTCGACGGCCACCATGGCGGCGCTGCGACGTGAGCAGGAGCTGCCCTACGGATTGCGTGCATTCCTCGCCGATCTGCACAGTGCGGGGGCGGCTGTCGACTTCTCGGTGCTCTACCCCGAGGGGCGGTTGGTCGACGCACCGCTGCCGACCTGGACGCACGTACCGCTGCTCCTTGCACGTGACGCGAACGAGTCGCACACGCAAGGCGGCCAGACCCTGGCCGTGCATCCACTGCTGGGCGCGCACGTTCGGCTGCCCGAAGAACCGGAGCGCCACGTCTGGCAGTCCGACGTGGGCACCGACACGCATCCGTGGTTGGGGGACCACCAGATCCACAACGTGGCTGCGCTGCCCGGCGCCGCCTACTGCGAGATGGCCCTGGCAACTGCCCGTGCGCTACTCGGAGACGAGTGCGAGGTGCACGACCTCACCTTCGAGGAAATGCTGCTGCTCGACGCGGAAAGCCCCGTGTCGGCCCTGGCGACGGTGCCGTCTCCGGGCAAGATCGACTTCGCCGTCGAGACATATCAGGACGGGCTCACTGTTCGCCGGGCATCCGCGTCGCTGTGCACGGCGGAAGCGGGAGATCCGCCGGCCGCCTACGACATCGAACAGCTGATGGCCGCCCACCCCACCCGGGTGGATGGCGACGAGTTGCGCACCGGTTTCGCTGATCGAGGTCTGCAGTACGGTCCGGCGTTCTCCGGGTTGGCTGCGGTGAACACGGCGGACGCAAGCGAATCCACCGTGGTGGCCGAGGTCGGGCTGCCGGGTGCCATCCGCTCACAGCAGAGCGCATACGGCATTCACCCGGCTCTGTTGGACGCGTGTTTCCAGTCGGTGGACGCACACCCGCAGGTGCGGGCGGTGAGCCACGGTCAGCTGCCCATTCCGCTCGGGGTGCGCGAGCTGCGGGTATACGGGCCCACCCGCAACACCCATTACTGCTACACCCGACTGATCCATCTCGATCCGGGCGGCCAGGTCGAGGCAGATCTTGAGCTGTTGGACGAAGACGGCGCGGTGTTGTTGTCCCTGCGTGGAGCACGATTCGGGACTTCCTCGCCCACCGCTCGACGCGATCGCGTGCTCAACGAGCGCTTGCTGGGCATCGAGTGGAAGCGCCAGGAGCTCGCCGCGCCAGACCACAGCATGGCCGGGCCGTTGTTGTTGGTGAGCACGGGCGACCACGCCGACGGACTGACCGCCGAGCTGGAAGGCGCGCTGAGCGCCGGAGACTCCGCGGTCGAGGTCACAACCATTTCGTGGCCGGAGAACGGGGATCACGAGGCAGGCGCCGAGCAGCTGGCGTCCTACGTCGACGGTGGCGATTACAGCGGCGTCGTCGTCGTCGCCGAAACTCTGACCGGGTCGGCCCGGGACGGCGTGGCTCACGGGGCGGACGGCGTCCATCATCTGGTTCGCATCGCCAGCCAGTTGGCCCAGGTAGAGGGATTGACGACGCGCTTGTACGTCGTCACCCGCAACGCCCAGGCAGTTTTGCCCGACGACGTGATCAACCTGGAGTTGGCCGGCCTGCGCGGCTTGATGCGCGTGATCGGTACCGAGTATCCGCACCTCGGCGCAACCCAGATCGACATCGACGCCGGGACCGATGCGCAGGTGCTCGCCGACCAACTGCTGTCGAATTCCGAAGAAGACGAAACCGCCTGGCGCGGAGGCGAGTTCTACGTCGCACGCATGTACCCCGCACCGCTGCGGGCCGACGAGCGGCGCATCGCGGACGTGGATTTCGCGAAGGACGGCGTTCGGCTGCAGATTCGCACACCCGGTGACCTCGAGACCATGGAGTTCACCACGTTCACGAGGACGGCTCCCGGCCCCGGTGAGATCGAGGTTGCGATTTCGGCGTCGAGCATCAACTTCGCCGACGTCATGATCACCTACGGCCGCTACCCCTCCTTCGAGGGCCGGTTGCCGGAACTCGGCACGGATTTCTCCGGCGTCGTCACCGCGGTGGGCCCCGACGTGACCAACCACAAGGTGGGAGATCGCGTCGGTGGTCTGTCTCCGAACGGCTGCTGGGGCACCTTCGTCCTGTGTGCCGCCGACATGGCCGTCACACTGCCGGATGGATTGACCGACGTTCAGGCCGCGGCAGTCACGACTGCCCATGCGACCGCTTGGTATGGCCTGGTCGACCTGGCCCGGATCAAGCGCGGCGATCGAGTGCTGATCCACTCGGCAACCGGCGGTGTGGGGCAGGCCGCGATCGCGATCGCGAGATCGGTGGGAGCGGAGATCTTCGCGACCGCCGGGAGCGATGAGCGCCGTGAGCTGCTCCGCAGCTGGGGCATCAAGCATGTCTACGATTCCCGCAGCACCGAATTTGCCGACCAGATCCGTCGCGACACCGACGGTTACGGCGTCGACATCGTGCTCAACTCCGTCACCGGTGCGGCGCAGCGGGCAGGCTTGGAGTTGTTGGCCTTCGGCGGACGGTTCGTGGAGATCGGCAAGCGGGACATCTATGGGGACACCCGTCTGGGTCTGTTCCCGTTCCGCCGCAACCTTTCGTTCTATGCCGTCGATCTGGCTCTGCTCTCGGTGACCAACCCTGAGGTCAACCGCGAGCTGCTGAGCAAGGTCTATCAGCTGACCGCCGACGGCAGTCTGCCGATGCCCGAGATCACGGAGTATCCGCTGGCAGAAGCGACCACGGCGATTCGTGAGATGAGTGGTGCCCGGCATACCGGAAAGCTTCTCCTCACGGTGGCGCACACCGAGCAGACGCAGGCTGTGGTGCCGCCACAGAATGCGAATCCGTTCCGTGCGGACGGCGCCTACGTCATCACCGGTGGTCTGGGCGGCCTCGGCCTGTTCCTTGCCGAAAAGATGGCCGCGGCAGGCTGCGGCCGGATCGTTCTGAACGGTCGGTCCGAGCCCAAGCCGGAGGCGGTCGAGGTCATCGAGCGAATTCGCAGTGGCGGGACGGAGATCGAGGTAGAGCGCGGCGACATCGCCGAGCCGGGCACCGCGCTTCGGCTTGTCGAGGCCGCGACCGCGTCGGGCCTGGAATTGCGTGGGGTTCTACACGCGGCAGCACTCGTAGAGGACGCCACGATCGTGAACATCACCGATCAGCTCATCGACCGGGACTGGGGCCCGAAGGTGCTGGGCGCGTGGAATCTGCATCAGGCGACCGTCGGGTTGCAGCTCGACTGGTTCTGCTCCTTCTCGTCCGCCGCGGCGCTGGTGGGTTCGCCCGGTCAGGGAGCGTATGCCGCTGCCAACAGCTGGGTCGACGCGTTCACCCACTGGCGGCGTTCGCAGGGCCTGCCGGCCACGGCCATAGCGTGGGGTGCGTGGAGCGAAATCGGCCGCGGGCAGGCGATGGCCGAGCAGACCGACAGCGCGATCGCGCCTGACGAAGGCGCGTTCGCCTTCGAAGCATTGCTGCGTTACGACCGGGCCTATACCGGCTATACCCCCATCATGGGTTCACCGTGGCTTACCGCGTTCGCGCAGCGAAGCAGATTCGCGGAGGAATTCCAGTCCATCGGGCAGGGACGCAGCGAGGGAAGCAAATTCCTGGCGGAACTCAGCACACTGCCGCAGGAGGAATGGCCGAGCAAGCTCCGCCACATGGTTGGCGAACAGATCGGCATCATCCTGCGTCGTTCGGTCGATCCGGACCGGCCGCTGGCCGAGTACGGTCTGGACTCCCTGGGCAACCTCGAGGTTCGTACCCGTATCGAGACCGGTACCGGAGTCCGAATCAGTCCCGCTGACATCACCACCGTGCGGAATCTGGCGGCACACCTGTACGACGCGCTCGCCGCTCAAGCCGACGCTCCCGCGGCGACGTAAGGGGATTTCATGAACGCGACAAGCCGGACAATCGGGTAGGAGAGACCTTGCTTATCGGGCCAGTGTCGATCGGGACGATTGACCAATGGAAGGTGGGGCCGGGATCGGTTGTGTCCTGGCACCCGTCGCCTGCGTCGCGAGCAAAGGCGCAGGAAGCTCCAGTGAGCCCGGTGCCGCCCGGATACATGCAGGCTCAGCACATCCGGGGATTCTCCGACTATGCGGCGAAGGGCCTCGACTATTCGAGGCTGATGATCGCGTCCTACGATTCGCCCGGGCAGTGCGATGTGCGGACGATGACGTACGTCATCAATGCCCATGTGCGCCGTCACGACACGTATCGCAGCTGGTTCGAATACCAGGGCGACGACATCGTGCGGCACGCGATGGATAATCCCGCCCACATCAAGATGGTCCCGACCAAGCACGGTGATCTGTCCGCGGAGCAGTTCCGCGAACTGATCCGGTCTACGCCGTCGCCGGTCGAGTGGGACTGCTTCAGCTTCGGGATTGTGCAGAACCCCGACAGCTTCACGTTTTACATGAGCATCGATCACGTTCACGCGGACGCACAGTTCCTCGGCGTGGCCCTCATGGAGTTTCACTTGATGTACGTCGCGCTGGTCAACGGCAATCCGCCGCTTCGGCTTCCGGATTCCACCAGCTATTTGGACTTCTGTGTCCGTCAGCGGAAGTACACATCGGAGCTGACCCTGGAATCGCCGGAGATCAAGGTCTGGACCGAATTCGCCGATCACAACGGCGGGAGCTTCCCGACTTTCCCGTTGCCGCTGGGCGATTCGCTAGTGCCTTGTCCCGGCGAATTGGTCACGCATGAGTTGATGAACGAAGACCAGACGTTCCGTTTCGAGCAGGCATGTTCGGCTGGGGGAGCCCGCTTCATCGGCGGTGTCTTCGCGGCCCTGGGGATCGCCGAGCATGAGCTGTCCGGCACCGACACCTACTACGGTCTGACCCCCACCGACACCCGCGAGCCCGAAGAGTTGATGACGCTGGGGTGGTTCACCGGTCTGGTCCCCCTCACCGTTCCGCTCACCGGGTCGTTCGCCGACGCTGCCAAGGCTGCCCAGGCATCTTTCGACGCGGGCCGTGACGCATCACGGGTTCCGTTCGATCGGGTGCTGGAGTTGGCCGACTGGCTGGAAAAGCCCCGCGCCGCCTTCCCGCAGGTCAACTATTTCGATATCGGTCTTCCGCCGCTGTCGGCGTTCCTGACGTCGGACCTCTCCGGTGCGAATATCGGGATGTATTTCGACGGCAGATTGTCGAATCCGTTGTGCTTCTGGGTGGTTCGCCTCCAGCACCAGACCATGGTCACAGTCCTCTATCCCGGCAACCCGGTTGCACGGGAGTCGATCGAAACCTACGTAAAAGCGGTGCGATCCGTGTTCTTGCGGGTTGCCGAAGGTCGTGACGTCTCCGTGAGCGAGTTGACGAAAGCATGACCACACAGACAACGGCCGTGATCGGCAATGCAGCGGGAATCGGTTCGAGCAGGCGGACCGACCCGATGGACAGGAGGGAACACCATGATTGAGTCATCGATTTCCGCTGTTTTGCGTGAACGCGCCAGCTTGCAGCCCAACGAGATGGCCTTCACCTTCACCGATTACGACAAGGACTGGGAGGGTGTTCGCGAGAGCCTGACATGGGCGCAGCTGTATCAGCGCACCCGCAACCTGGCGGAAGAGTTGAAGGGCTGCGCGTCGACGGGGGACCGCGCAGTCATTCTGGCGCCGCAGGGTTTGGAATACATCGTCGCGTTCCTGGCCTCGCTGGAAGCAGGCGTGATCGCGGTTCCGCTCTCGACGCCCATGGTTGGTCACCACGATGAGCGCGTGACGGCGGTGCTCGCGGATGCAGCTCCGTCCGCGATCTTCACCACGTCGTCGATTGTCGACTCGGTGGTGCCGTACGCAGTAGGGACCGATGGACGCCCAGCGCCTGCAGTGCTGGAAGTCGACCGGATGGATCTCGACTCGCGTCGCAAGATCACACGTTCGCGGGAAGCGAAGCCGGAGACGGCCTACCTGCAATACACGTCTGGCTCGACGCGGACACCCGCGGGCGTGATGGTGTCGACGCGGAATCTCTCGGCCAACTACGAGCAGCAGATGGCCGACTATTTTCCCGAGCACGGCAAGGTGGCTCCGCCGGACACGACCGTGGTCTCGTGGCTACCCTTCTACCACGACATGGGATTGATGCTGGGTATCGCTGCGCCGATCCTGGGCGGCTGGCGGACTGAGGTGATGACGCCGATGGCCTTCCTGCAGCGGCCGGCGCGCTGGGTGCAGGGCCTGGGATCGGTCTCGCGCGCGGTGACGGCGGCGCCGAACTTCGCGTTCGATCTCGCGGCGGCGCGTACCAAAGACGAGGACATGGCCGGTCGTGACCTCGGCGACGTGTTGGCGATCATCTCGGGTGCCGAGCGAGTTCATGTCGCCACTCTGCGGCGCTTCGTGACGCGCTTCGCCCGGTTCAATCTCAAAGAGACGGTTCTGCGGCCGTCGTACGGATTGGCGGAGGCGACGCTGTACGTCGCAACCGCAGAATCGCGGCGTGCACCCGAGGTGGTGCACTTCGAGCCGGAGAAGCTGTCGGCGGGGCATGCCAAGCGGACCCGCAGCGGTACCGGTCTGGTCAGCTACGGCATGCCGGAGAATCCGCCGGTGCGAATCGTGGATCCCGAGACATGCTCGGAAGTTCCCGCGGGAACGATCGGCGAGATCTGGTCGCAGGGTGAGAACGTGGCGCTTGGTTACTGGAACAAGCCGGCGGAAAGCGAACACACGTTCGGCGGTCACATTGTGGATCCCTCGCCCGACGTCACGGACAATCGCTGGTTGCGTACCGGGGACTTGGGCTTCATTTCCGAAGGTGAGCTGTTCATCATCGGCCGGATGAAGGATTTGCTGATCGTCCGCGGTCGCAACCTGTATCCGGACGACATCGAGGCGACGGTGTCGATGATCTCCAACGGTCGCACCGCGGCGATCGCCGATCCACTGTCTGAGGTGGAGCAACTGGTGGTGGTGATCGAACTGAAGCGGCGCCAGGAGACCGACGAAGAGTTCGCCGAACGTATCGAAGCAGTCAAGTCGGAAGCGACGTCGGCGATTTCGCGCTCGCATGGGATCAGCGTGGCCGATCTGGTGATCGTCGATCCGGGCGCCATTCCGATCACGACCAGCGGCAAGATCCGCCGGTCGGGTGCGTCGGAGAAGTACCGCAAGCGCGAGTTCAATCGTCTCGACGGCTAGTTCGCCGGCGGGTCACTCGCTGGTGTGTCGCCCATCGGGGCGGGGGGTTCCGATGATCCGGACGGCACTTCGGACAGGTTCGCCTCTTGCGGGGCGGGCGCGTTGCGGCGCTTGTGCGGCTCGGGCTTGACCTTCGCGGGCCACCAGTTGGCCTTGCCGATGAGGGTGGCGATAGACGGCACGGTGACTGTCCGGACCAGGAAGGTGTCCAGCAGGATTCCCACGCCCACCACGAAGCCGGCCTGCAGCAGTGTAGAGATGCTGGCGAACAGCAGGCCGAACATCGAAGCCGCGAAGATCAGGCCGGCGGCCGTGATGACGCCGCCCGTGGAGCCCACGGTCTTGATGATTCCGCTGCGAATGCCGTGGGGTGATTCGTCGCGGATACGAGAGATGAGCAGCAGGTTGTAGTCGGCCCCGACGGCCACCAACACGATGAACGTCAAACCCGGCACACTCCAGTGCAATTCCTGGCCCAGGAGGAGCTGGAATACGACCACGCCGATCCCGAGCGCCGACAGGTAGGAGATGATCACCGAGCCGATCAGGTAGAGCGGCGCGACGATTGCCCGCAACAGCGCCATCAGGATTCCGAGCACCACAAAGATCGTCATCACGATGATGAGCCGAATGTCGTGGTTGTAGTAGTCGCGCACGTCGCGCAGCATCACCGAGAACCCGGCCATCGAGATTGACGCGCCTTCGAGCTTGGTGTTCGGCTGGGCGGCCTGAGCTGTCTCGATGATCTTGTTAACGAGGTCCATCGCTTCCGTGCTGAACGGATTGATGTCGTTCTGCACGAGATAGCGCACCGAATGTCCATCCGATGAGATGAACGCCGCGGCAGCCTTTTTGAACTCGTCGGCGGCCAGGAACTGCGGCGGAATGTAGAACCCGGCCATCGGCTCCTTGGCGGCGTCCGTCTTCATCGCCAGGAGGAAGGACGACGCCTCGGTGAGGCCCGAACCGATCTGCATGGTGGAATCCACCAGCAACTGAACGCCATCGGCGATCTGCCTGCTCGCCGTGGCCAGAAGGTCGGCGCCCTGTTGCAATTCGTTGAGGCGAGCTTGAATTTGTTTAGGAGTTCCCAGACCTGACGCGCTGAGTGCTTTGGTCGCGGCGTCCAGTTGGGCGTTCAGGGCCCGTGATGTCGCATCGAGCGTCTGGGTCGACTGCGTCGACTGCAATAAGCGGCCCAGGTCCGCAACTCGGTCGAAGGTTCCGTTGTCGCGGGCCTCGACGAGTTGATGCAGCTGATCCCGGCTCTGGCTGCACCGCGGATCTGCATCGCAGATCGGGCTGGCATCGAGCGCCGTCAGTACGGCATCGATGTTCGCTGTGAGGTCGAGGACGTTGGCGAGGTTCGTTCCAATCGCGCTTCCCAGGGCCCGCATGTTGTCGACGAGCGCGGCCGCGTTCTTGATGTCCTGGAAAGTCTTGTTGGCGCCGTATTGGTTCTGCATGTACCCAAGGGCATCGACAAGCCCTCGTACGGTCGCGATGGCCTGGGCGACCTGACCTCGGATGGCGCCGAGGCTGTCGGCCAGCTGGTTGGCGCCGCTCTTGAGGCGATCCAGGTCGGCTGAGCGGTCGTTTATCTGGGTGGACGCATCCTGCAATCGGGTGCCCACTTCGCCCGCCTGGTAGCTCAGCCGGGCCTGCTCAAGGGATTCCCCGGTGGGCCGGGTGATTCCCCGGACAATGGCGACCCCGGGGATCTGGCTGACGCGCTGGGCCATCTGTTCGAGGTCCGCGAGCGCCTGAGGTGTCCGCAGATCGTTCGGCGAGTGGATGAAGATGTACTGCGGGATGGTCTGATTCAGGGGAAAGTGCCGGTCCAGCGCCTGGTAGCCGACCGAACTGTCCACGTTTTGCGGTAGGGCTTTGCGGTCGTCGTAGTTGTACTTGACCAGCAGCGAGCAACTCGCGAGCGCGGCGAGGATCACCAGGCTGACTGCGAGGTGGATCCCCGGCCTACGGACGATCCGGATGCCCGAGCGCCGCCAGAACCGCGATGTGAGATCTCGCCGGGGTTTGATCCATCCCCGCCGGCCTGCGAGCACCATCAGGGCGGGCAGGAACGTCACCGCGGAAAGACAGGCGATCGCGACGCCGACGGCGAGAGCGATTCCGACCGTCGAGAAAATACTCAGACGCGTGAAGATCATGCCGAGGAACGTCACTGCCACCGTTGCCGCAGAGGCCGCGATGACTTTGCCCACCGACCCCATGGCCTTCTTGATCGCGGAGCCGGTGTCGTCCCCCATACGCAGATAGTCGTGATATCTGCTGATCAGGAACACGGCGTAGTCCACTCCGGTGCCGGCCATCATGGCGTTGAGGAAGATGATGGTCTGGTTGGAGATGGTCAGACCAACCACCGCCATGCCGGCGATGACACCTTGCGCGACCGTCAGCGATACCCCGATGGAGATGAGCGGTAGCACCAGGGTGATCGGATTGCGGTAGATCATCAGCAAGATGACCAGCAACATCACGATGGTCGCGATCTCGATGTGTAGCTGGTCCTTCTCGCCGACGTTGACCATGTCGATGAGGGTGGCTGCCGGCCCGGTGAGATTGACGGTGAGATCGGAGCCCTCGTTGGCCGCTTTGACCCGTTTCGCGATCTCGGTGGAGGCGATGTAGGACTCAGGTGAGCCCAGTTCACCGAAGACACCGACCGGCAGCATCCACGCCTTGTTGTCTTTGCTGGTCATGATCTCGCGCAGTGGCGGGACGCTGAGGAAGTCCTGCAGCATGATCACGTTCTTGGGATCGTCGCGAAGGGTGTCGACGATCTTCTTGTAGGTGCCTTCGTCGGCCTTTGTCAGGCCTTCCTCATTGGTGAGGACCACCAGCAGGATGTTCGCCGACGAGTTCTCCTGGAACGCCTTGCTCATGGCGTCGGTGGTTACCGTGACCGGCGCGTTGGTGGGCAGAATGGGCACCGGCTTGCGCTGAACCATCTCGGTCAGCGTGGGGAACAATGCGGGCAGGATGCCGGCAAGTGCCAGCCAGAAGGCGATCACCAACCATGGCCAGCGCACCACGACGGCGCCGATCCGCGGGAAAATGCCTAGACGTTCGGCGGCCGGTTCTGTGGATCTCGTCCGCCATGCCACCAATCCATCCTACTTATCGGCGTCGGATTGCCAGTCAGGCTGCGGGTGCGGGCCGCTGTGGCGGTTAGAATCCTTGCGCGGCGTTGATCCGGCGATCACCGGGGAGCTTTCGGAAGAACGGCACATCTGGTCAACGACTTGAGAAGCTCAGTAGAACCGAACGGGCGGGCCCGTCACAGCCCTCGATGAGCGACGTGCGCCGGGCGGCGCGCGTAAGCGGGGTGGTACCGCGGCGTTCGCGCACCAGCGCGGCGTCGTCCCCGTGCCTTGATGGACGGCACAGGAGACGAACGGCACCGTGACCGAGAATGGCTACCCGCGAGTGGCGGCGGGATCACCGGATTTCCCGGCCCTTGAACTCGAGGTCCTCGACTACTGGGCGGCGGACGACACCTTCCGCGCCAGTATCTCCGCGCGTGACGGTGCGCCGGAATATGTCTTCTATGACGGTCCGCCGTTCGCCAACGGGCTGCCGCACTACGGGCACCTGCTGACCGGCTACGTGAAAGACATCGTTCCGCGCTATCGGACCATGCGCGGATTCAAGGTGGAACGCCGGTTCGGCTGGGACACCCACGGCCTGCCTGCCGAGCTTGAGGTCCAGAACCAGCTCGGCATCACCGACAAGGCGCAAATCGATGAGATGGGCATCGAGAAGTTCAACGAGGCCTGCCGCGCGTCGGTGCTCAAGTACACCAACGAGTGGCGTGCCTACGTCACCCGGCAAGCGCGCTGGGTCGATTTCGACAATGACTACAAGACACTCGACCTGCCGTTCATGGAATCGGTGATCTGGGCGTTCAAGCAACTCTGGGACAAGGGGCTGGCCTACCAGGGGGTCCGGGTACTGCCTTATTGCTGGAACGACGAGACACCGCTGTCCAGTCACGAGCTGCGGATGGATGACGACGTCTACCAGAGCCGGCAGGATCCGGCCATCACGGTGGGCGTGCGGATCTCGCCGGGCAGCCGGCTGCCGGAGCCTGCGCTGGATGGCGCCTATCTGCTGGTGTGGACGACGACGCCGTGGACACTGCCGTCCAACCAGGCGGTGGCGGTCAACCCGGACGTCTCGTATGTGGTGGTGCAGTATGCCGAACGGCGTGTTGTGCTGGCCGAGGCGCGGCT
>Ga0075163_10006851_pt1 | contig 15109 bp, 14 predicted proteins | sample JI1023141ADNA_FD_71478 | JGI IMG/M metagenome (GOLD analysis project Ga0075163, IMG submission 71478) | Wastewater effluent complex algal communities from Wisconsin, to seasonally profile nutrient transformation and Carbon sequestration -... | ecosystem: Engineered > WWTP > Effluent > Algae... | reverse complement strand
CTGGGCATGACGCACTGCCGCGCCTACGCGCTGCGCGGTGCGCGCGGCCTGCCGCAGACCGTGCTGCCCACGCCCGAGCTGTTGCGCGACGCACCCTGGGTGGCCTTCGAACGCGACGGCGTGCACCGCGTGTACGACCAGTGGATGCGCCAGCACCTGGTGCCCACGCAGGTGCGTGTGCGCGTGGACATCTTCAACGCCGTGGCGTCCATGCTGCGCACCGGCGTCGGCGTGGGCATCCTGCCCACCTTCATGGAAGAGCGGCACCCGGAACTGGTGCCGGTGAGCGAGGTGATTCCGGAACTGAGCGTGCCGGTCTGGATGCTGACGCACCCCGACCTGCGCGAAACGGCCCGCGTGCGCGCCTTCATGCGCTTTGTGGGCGACGCCATGGCCAAGAAACTGGCAGCTGCACCGACTTGAAAAGGGCGAGGCCGGTACCCATTTCCGTATCACCATGAGTGACACCAAGATCCAACTGCCCTGCCCGCACTGCGGCGCCACCAACCGCCTGCCTGCTGAACGCATCGACGACAGCCCCAGTTGCGGCAAGTGTGGGCAGCCGCTCATCGACGGCCAGCCCATCGACCTGAACGACGCCAACTTCGACGCCGTGGTGGACGAAACGAAGCTGCCCGTCCTGGTGGACTTCTGGGCCGCCTGGTGCGGGCCCTGCCAGATGATGGCGCCGGCCTTCAAGCAGGCTGCGGCGCAGCTGAAGGGCCGCGCGCTGCTGGTGAAGGTGAACAGCGACGAGAGTCCGGAACTGAGCCGCCGCTACGGCATCCGCAGCATTCCCACGCTGCTGAAGTTTGTGAACGGGCGCGAAGTGGGCCGGCAGAGCGGGGCGGTGCCGGTTGGGGTGATCGTGGGGATGGTGGGCGGCTGAAGCTGCTTCAGCCGCGCGGCACCTGCTTGCGCCATAGCAGCACGTCGCTGCTGTGCTCCATCACCACGTTGCGGGCCTTGCCGGTCTGCTTGATGTCCTGCCGCAGCACCGTCATGGTGGCCGGGTCTACCCAGTGCACGGTTTCCAGCAGCCGCACGTGGTCCTGCACCACCGATTCGCCCTGGGCTTCGACGCGGAAGGCCTTGAAGCGGCCCGCCGGCACTTCCAGGTCCTCCAGAGCCGCGCAGCGGTGTTCGTAGAAGCTGCGCGCGCCCGGGCCGCCAGGGCGGGTGTTGGTGAAGGCTGAGCGCCAGCGCTTGCCCACCTGCAGGTCGGCCGGTGAGCCCAGCAGGGCCGGGTCCTTGGCGCCAAAGCGGTTGAGCAGCATGCCGCCCATCTGGTCGAAGATGATCTCGCCGCCGTTGACCAGCACGCGTGGGCCGTCGATGGCCGTGACCACCGCGCGCAGGTCGGTGGTCTTGCCACCGTCCAGGAAGTTCGTGCGGCGCATGGACCAGCTGTCGCCCACCCGGAAGCGGTCCGCGCCCGGCGGCAGCATGCGCACCATCTGCACGGCCTGCACCACGGGTTTGGACAGCTGGTCCAGCCGGAACTGCGCCACTTCGCTGATGCGGCCGTTGGGGTGGCGTTGCAGGAAGGCGTAGAAGTCCTCTGGCCGCGTGGACTCCTTGATGCGGTCCCAGTCGGCCTTTTCGGCGTCGAAGTCGGCGTCGCGGCGGTTCACCGGGGCCGCCGCGCGCTGGCCGGTGGCGAAGACGAAGTCGTCTTCCAGGCTGGTGCTTTCCCAGGGAATTTGCCGGCCCTGGCTGGCCTGGCGCACCCGCAGCCGCACGCGCTTGAAGACGTCTTCGATGCGCGCCTGCGGCTGCTGCAGTTCCTGCAGCAGGTACTTGGTGTACAGGCCGTTGCCGTCGGCGGCGCTGCCGTCTTCGGCCACGTTGCCGGGCGCGGTGGCGTAGGCGAAGAAGGTGCCCGGCGGCGCATCCAGCGGCGCCAGGCCCTTGGCCGTGCTGGCCTGGGGAAAGGGGTTGTCGCGGCAGGCGTCCAGCACCAGGATGTTCATGCGCGTGCTCGCGGCCTTGAAGGCGTCCAGCACGGCCTGCACGTCCACGCCCTGCACGGGCACGTCGGCCGCGGCGGCCAGTTGCGCATCCACCGGCAGCATGTAGTTGCGCCAGTCCAGCTGCAGGCCGTGGCCGGCGTAGTACAGCAGGCCCACGCCGTCCTGGCCCTGCAGCAGGCTGCGCGTCTGCTGGATGGCGGCCTGCATTTGCGGCCGGCTGGCGTCGCGTGCCTCCACCACCTGGAAACCCATGCCGCGCAGCAGCCCCGACATGGCGGCGGCGTCTTTCGTGGGGTTGGCGAGCGGCCCCATGGCGTAGGCCGCGTTGCCGATGACCAGGGCCACACGCGCAGCGCCGGGATTGGCCGCGTGGGCCCACGCGGGGGCGAGGGCGCTGGCCAGCGCGGATTGCAGCAGGGTACGGCGTGTCGGCGTCATGGGCGGGTGGCGGGTGGAGAGCGGCAGGCGCCCGCAAAGGGGTGGCCCGTCGTTTTCGGCTGCGCCGGCCGAGGCTGAAGTTTTGGAGTGGTCAGCGGTCCGCGGTCCGCGTCACGGCACCGACTGCACGTTCAGCAGCGCCGCCCCGAAGGCGTCGGAGCAGCTGGGCGCCCCTGGCTTGCCACACCCGGCCGCCGGCGTGCCGTTGGACAGCACCCACTGCAGCCGTGCGCGGCCGTTGCCGTCCAGCAGGGTCTTCATGAAGGGGCCGCTCTTTTCCTGGGCCAGGCCCTTCAGGTCCCGCGGCGCGTCGGTCACCATGACCAGCAAGGTTTCCATGCCTGCAGGGCCGCCAGCCACGATTTCCCAGCCCTTGCCTGGCAGGCTGAGCGGCTGGCCGGCACGGACGCGGTTGTCCTTCGCCAGGTCGTTGGGGTAGAGCAGGTACAGGCTGGTGCCGTCGCTGCCGGCCAGGGCCACGTAGAGGTAGCCGTCGCGGCTGGGTGTGACGTCGATCTGCAGCGGGTCGCGGCCAATGGTCAGGCGGTCCTTGCGTGCGGTGGCGGTGACGCGGCGCTGGCCGTCGCGCTGGCTGTGCAGTTCGGCCAGCACCTGTGCCGGCGTGGCGGCTGCGGGCGCGGGTGCGGCCACTGGCGTCGCAACGGGTGCCGGTGCTGCCGCCGCCGCGGGCCCAAAGGCAGCGCCAATCCAGGCGGGCACGAACTTGGGGTTGCCGGCCACGGTCATGCGTTGGCCCAGGATGCCCGGGTGCCCGGCCAGTGCGGTGGTGACCTTGGCCTGCGCGCAGGCGGTCACTTCGTCGGCGGTGACGGCGCCGCTGTGGTCCGTGTCCTTGGCATCGCCCAGCAGGCAGTCGCGCCAGGCGGTGGTGGCAAAGCCGCCTTGGGTGCTGCTGTCGAAGCTGACTTCGTCGGGCCGGCTGGCGGCCACGTGCACCACGTTTTCGGCCAGGGCCTGTTGTTGCTGCAGCGTGGTGGACAGGCTGCGCGTCTTGAAGTTGCTGGGCCTGGAGCATTGCTCCGGCGCACCGACGCGGGTGAACTTGGGCACCACCTGCTCGCCCGCCACGGTCAGGCTGCGTGCGCGGAACGGCGAGCCGGCAATGCCGCCGCTGAAGCAGGCGTCGTAGAACACCAGCATCTTGTCGGCTCGGCGGGCCAGGGGCGTGAGACGTTGGCCCAGTTCGGCGTTGGTGAGCACCTGCCCGTCGGTGGCCATCAGGCCTTCGGTGCACTCGTCTTGCTTGCTGCGGGCGTCGTACCAGCGCGTGCCGTGGCCGGAGTAGTAGATGAACAGCCGGTCGCCGTCGGCCATGCGCGTGTACAGGCCTTCAATCTCGGCGCGGATGCGGTCGGCGGTGGCGTCGCGGTCGCTGAGCACGCGGATGTTGGCGTCCGGTATGGCCATGGCGTGGGCCATGCGGCGGGCGCTTTGCAGGTCGTGCTTGACGCCCTTGAGCGGCGGCACGGCCGGGTCCAGGTAGTCACCGATGCCGATGATCAGCGCATGCCGGGTGTTGCGCTGCTCGGGCGTGGCGTTCGGTGCGCTGGGCTGCGCGCTGTTCTGGGCCACAGCAGGCCCGGCCAGCCCGGCGGCCAGCAAAAAAAGCGCGGCAGCCAGGGCTGTGGCGATGGCGCGGGCCGGCTTCATTCGAGTGTCACGACGCGCACGCGGCGGTTGTCGGCGGACAGCGGGTCGCGGGCGTTGGCGGGCTCAGCGGAACCCTTGCCCACGGCGCGCAGCCGGCTGGGGTGCACGCCCAGGGCCACCAGGTACAGGCGCACCTCGTCGGCACGCGCCTGGGACAGCCGCAGGTTGCTGGCCGGGCTGCCGCTGGCGTCGGTGTGGCCTTCGATGACAAATCGCTGGCCTTTGAGGTCGGGCGACAGCAGGGCGGCCACCAGGTTGCCCAGCACCGGGCCGCTTTCCGGGCGCAGGCGGGCGCTGTTCAGTTCAAACGGCAGCGCCAGCGACAGGCTGGGCGGCGGTTCTGCCGCTGCGGCCGCCGCCACTGGTGCGGATGTCGGCGCGGGTGTCGGTGTGGGTACCGCTGTGGGTGCAGGGCTGCCCGCCGCGGCCGACGAGGCCGGCGCGTCTGCCGCAATGGGTTCTATGGCAGCCGGTTGTGGCGCCGGGCGCACCAGCAGGTTGCGCTGCCGCGTCGGGCGCAGCGCATTCACCATCTCATCGGGCTTGGGGCTTGGCCCCGCCTGCGCGCCTGTCTGTGCAGCCGCGCCCGTGGCCCAGCCCTGGGCGGCGGTGCCGGCCAGGGCCAGCAGGGCGGTGCGGCGGCTGGTCACGAGGCCGCTCCCACGCGTATGCGCAGTTCCTGCTCGGCCGTGTTGCCCTTGTCGTCGGCCACTTGCAGGATCAGGCGATGCTGGCCGTCCGGCACCTTGGCGCCGTCCACCACCACGCCGTTTTCGGTGACGGTGGCGTGCTGGCGCAGCCGTTCGGTGAGGTCGATCTTCAGCAGGCCGTACAGCACGCGGAAGCTGCTGGGCACGATGCGTGCGCCGGGCGCGGGCGTGAAGGCCACTTCAATGCGCACCGGCGCGGCCACGGCCGTGCCGGCGCCGTTGGGGGTCACGACCTTGATGCCAGGCGAGTTGGGGCGCGGCGGCGGCGGCACCTGGCGGGTGCGGATCTGCGGTGTGGCGGCCTCGGCCTTTGCCGTGGCCTGCGCTTCGTCGGCCGTGATGAGATCAAAACCACCGGCGGCCTGTGCGGCGCCGGCCCAGGCCATCACCAGCGCCACGCCGGCCCTCGCCAAGTGGTGCTTCAAGTGAGGCAGGGAAGTACACATGATCAACTCCTTGTTCAGATTCGACCCGCTGCGCCGGCCTGTTGGTGGGTGATGTGCCGACGCTGGGGTGGATTGGATGGCAATGCGCGAGTGTGCCCAATGATCCCGTCGGATACCGAAGCGTTTTCGATGATCAGAGGGACGGCAGGCCGGCGGGTGTGCCGGGTTCCACGGGCACCATGCGGCGCAGCGTGTCCACCAGTGACGCCAGCGCCACAGGTTTGCCCAGCAGCAGGCACTTCTTGGGCAGCGGCACCGTGCCCATGGCGGCGATGCGGCCGGTGACGATGAGCGCCGGCACCAGCAGTTCCCATTCAGCCCGCAGCTCGATCACGGCGTTGATGCCGTCTGGCTTGCCGGTGCCCAGGTCCAGGTCGAAGACCAGCGCGTCGGGGAAGCGCGGCTCCTCGTCCAGTTGCAGCTTCAGCTGCTCCAGCGAGCCGGCGTCCACGAGGGTGGCGCCGGCGGATTCCAGCGCCGCGCGCAGGGCGGCGCGCGGGCCGGGCTCGTCGTCCAGCAGGGCCAGCAGCCAGCCGTCCAGCCGCGTGGGGTCGGTGGCGGCGGCACCGGGCGTGGCGCCAGCCACGGGCTGGGGGCCCGTGCGGCGCAGCGCCGCGGGCACCTGCACGCGAAAACGCGTGCCGCGGCCCACACGGCTGAGCACCGGGGCCAGCTGCAGGCCCAGCTGGGCCGCCAGGCCACGCACGATGGCCAGCCCCAGGCCGCGGCCGCCGCGGGACGCGCCGCCGCTGTCCAGCTGCACGTAGGGCTCGAACACGGCTTCCAGTTTGTCGGGCGGGATGCCGCGGCCGTTGTCCACCACGTCGATCACCAGGCCTTCACGGGTGCCGCCGCTGCCGTCGGCCTGCCGTTGCGGGCGCACGGCCAGCACCACGCGCGCGGCTTCGCCCGCCCGCACGGCCAGGCTGTAGCGCACGGCGTTGCCGGCCAGGTTCTGCACCAGGCGCGCCAGCTGGGTGCGGTCGGTGTGCAGCCAGTGGTGGCGGCCGTGCACCGACAGCTTCAGCGTGGCCGGCGGGTGGGTGGCCTGCAGGCTGGCGGCCACGCCTTCCAGCACGTCGCGCACGTCCACCAGCTCCGGGTGCGACTGCAGCGCGCCTTGTTCGATGGCGCTGAACTCGCTGAACTGGTCCAGCATGGCCACGGCGTCGTCGGCCGCGCGCATCTGCTGGCGCAGCAGGTCGGCGCGGCGGGCGTCGTTGTCGGCACCCCCGCGCGTGGCGCGGTCGGCATGCAGGCCCTGCAGCGCTTCGGCGTACAGGCGCACGGCCTGCAGCGGCTGGCGCAGGTCGTGGCTGATGCTGGCCAGCAGCTGCGTGCGCGCGCCCTGCAGTTCGGTCAGCTCGTCGGTGCGCTGGTCCAGGCTGGTGATGAGGGTGTCGCGCTCTTCCAGGGCCTGGAACAGCCGGCGGTCGTTGGCGCGCACGTGGGCCAGGTCTATCCACACGAACATCAGCGCCAGCACCGGCACCACCTGCCACAGCGTGGGGTAGGCGGTGATGGCAAATTCCCAGGCCACGGTGGCCCCGCCCGTGGCCAGCAGCAGCGCCAGCCCGCCTTCGCGGCCGGCCTGCCAGCCCAGGCTGGCCACGCCCACCAGCAGCAGCATGGCAATGGCGGCGGGCGAGCCTCCTGCGGCCGCAATGGCCGAGCCCAGCGCCAGGCCGCTGAGCAGCGGCAGCACGGGCTGCGGCCGCCGGCTGCCGGCCAACGCTGCCAGCAGCGCCAGACAGACCAGCGCCCAGGCCCAGGCCAGCTGTGGCGCGCTCAGGTGTTCAGAGCGGGTGAGCTGCTGCACGCGGTCCAGCGACAGCGTGTCGTAGGGCAGCAGCCAGGCGCCCCAGGTCTGCGCGGCCAGGCCCACCACGCCCAGCGCCACCAGGGCCAGGCCCAGCCGGCGGCGGCGGCGCGGCAGCTGCTCGGCAATGGCCGGCGCACTGCCGCCGCCTGCGCGCTGGCTGCGGCGCTGGCGCACCTCTGCCTCGGTCATTCGTCCGTGCCGCTGTCGGCGCCCTGGCGCATGGACGGCACCCGGTAGCCCTTCTGGCTCAGCAGCACCAGCAGCTTGGTGCGGTTGGGCGCGCCCAGGGCCTGCAGCGTGGCGGTGACGTGTTTCTTCACCACCACCTCGGAGCGGTCCAGCACACGCGCGATCTCCTTGTTGCGCAGGCCCTGCACCACGTAGCCCAGCACCTCGATCTGCCGCTCCGTCAGGCCCAGGGCCGACAGCTCGGACAGTTCGCGCCCGCCGCCGGCTTCCGGCTGCGCCGCCATGCCGCCGGACACGCTTTGCGGCAGGTGGATGCGGTGGTCCACCAGCACGCGCGTCAACGCTTCTTTCAGTTCGGTGGGCGACGCCGCCTTGCTGATGAAGCCCATGGCGCCGGCGTCCAGCGTGGCCAGCACGGTGTCGCGGTCATCCTGCGCGCTGAGGATGACCACCGGCACGTAGGGGAAGTCTTCGCGCAGCTTGCGCAGGCCGGCCAGGCCGTGCACGTCGGACAGCGTCAGGTCCAGCAGCACCAGGTCAAAGCGGCCGGCGGTCTGCAGCTGCTGGATGGTTTCGGCCAGGCTGCCGGCCAGCTGCACGCGCAACTGCGGCAGCACGTCGGCCAGCAGCAGCTGCAGGCCGTGGCGCACCAGGCCATGGTCGTCGGCCAGCAGCAGGGATCCGTGGGGGTTCATGGGCGTGTTCATCTGGGCGGTGGATGTCGGATGTTGAACAGGGCATGAACCTGCGGGGACGATACCGAGGTATACCGCGCCGGCGGTGCTTTCCGCAGCCCGGTATACCAAGGTGTCCTGTTCCTGCTGCGCTTGCAGTGGCGAAATAGCAGCCATGCCAAGCAGCCCTTGGCACCCGCCAGAAACACACCGACAGGAGAGCCGCCATGAACCGCATCGCGAACCAGATCGCCCAGGCCATCACCCAGACCTTCACGCCCGCCGCCGTGGCCATCGCCGCGTCGGCCACGCTGTTGTGGACGGCACCGGCGCAGGCTCAGAGCGCCGAGCAGGTGAAGGCCGAGTTTGCCCGCGCCGTCTACCTGAACTCCGCCGCCCAGGTGCACAACGAACAGCCGCAAGCCCTGCTGCGTGCCGTGGTGGTGCTGCGCGTGAAGCTCAACGAACAAGGCCAGTGGGCGGCGGAAGTCTTCCGCGACAACCCCGGCCAGCCGGAGATGACCCGCGCCGCGCTGGAGTCGGTCTCCAAGCTGCCGTTGCCTGTGGGCCTGAGCCCCAAGGCGCGCCAGCTGCTGCAGAACGACGGCCTGGTGGAAGCCTGGCTGTTCCAGAATGACGGCCGTTTTGCACTGAAGACGCTGGCCAAGCCCCAACGTTCGGCATGACGCGCCCACACCCAGCGGCGTAGCATTCCACCCATTCCCTCAGTTGCCCCTGCCTTTTAGCGAGACCCACCATGAAACTGCACTCCAAGATCGCCTCTGTCACGGCCCTCACCCTGGCTGCCCTGCTGGCTGTTGGCGGCGCCCAGGCGCAGCAGGAACGTGTGATGCGCGAGGGCCAGGTCACGCAGCAAGCGCTGATCGACGCCCTGGCGCCCGCCGCCGCGGCTTCGGCGCCCGCCGACGACCAGCCCCGCACCCGCAGCTGGAAGCCGGGTGTGCGCCCGGCGGCCGCGGCTGCAGGCACCGCCGCGGCCGCCGCGCAGCCGGCGCGCGCGTCCATCCTGGTCACCTTCGTCACGGGCTCGGCCGACCTCACCGGCGACGCCAAGCGCGCGCTGGACGTGCTGGCCGGCGCCATGAAGTCCGACAAGCTGGCCAGTGTGAAGTTCACCATCGAAGGCCACGCGGACCCGCGCGGCAGCGAAGACCTGAACCTCAAGCTCAGCCAGTCCCGTGCGGAAAGCGTGCGCGCCTACTTGACCAGCTCACACGGCCTGGCGTCCGACCGCATCAATGCCGTGGGCAAGGGCAGCAGCGCGCTGATGAAGCCCAGTGAGCCGGCCGCGCCGGAAAACCGCCGCGTGACCATCGTTGCCAACCCCACTTGAAATGAAGGCCACCCGGCAATTGCAGCTGGCGCTGGCGCTGGCCTGCGCCTGCAGCCCGGCCGCCTGGGCCGCCGACGCGGCGCCCGTGCTGCGCGAAGGCCAGGCCACGGAGGCCGCGCTGCTGGATGCGCTGGACCCGCCGCTGTTGACGCGCCAATGGAAGCCAGGGCAGCGGCCGCCTGCGGCCAAGCCGGGCAAGGCGTCACTGCTGATCACCTTCGTCACCGGCTCGGCCGCGCTGACGGCGCCGGCCAAGGCCACGCTGGACCAGCTGGCCGGGGCCATGGCAAACGCGCGCCTGGCCAAGTCGCAGTTCACCATCGAAGGCCACGCCGACCCGCGTGGCAGCGCGGAAAGCAACCGCCAGTTGAGCCTGGCCCGCGCGCAGAGCGTGGCCGACTACCTGGTGCAGTCCCGTGGCCTGGACGCCGCCCGTCTGAAAGCTGAGGGCAAGGGCTCCAGCGAGCTGCTCAAGCCCAGCGAACCGACGGCGCCAGAAAACCGCCGCGTCACCATCGTCGCGCGGCCCGGCTGAGCTGGGGCCCCTGCCAAAGGGGGGCCTCTGGCCCTGCGAGGCCTGTGAGACCCTTGGGTTCTTACCGTTCCCGCAGGAGCAGCCCATGGCCGCCTTATCTCCTACCGCCGCTGCCGATGGCGTCTTGCGCGTGGCCCTGCGGTGCAATGGCCAAGACGTCAGCGATGCGGTCGAGATCCTGTCCATCCAGGTCCGGCGTGCCATCAACCAGGTCCCCAGCGCCAGCCTGGTGCTGCGCGACGGCGACATGCCGAATCAGACCTTTCCGTGCAGCGACGCGGACACCTTCGTGCCGGGCACCGAAGTCGAGGTGCGGGCGGGTTATGGCGACAGCACGCAGACGATCTTCAAGGGCATCGTGGTTCGGCAGGCCGTGCAGATCCAGGGCGACAACGACTCGCGCCTGACCCTGGAGTGCCGTGACCCTGCCATCCGGCTGACCGCGGGCCAGCGCAGCCGCGTGTGGGCTGACACCACCGACGGCGCGGTGCTGGAGGACCTGATCCAGGGCCACGGGCTGCGGGCCTCCGTGCAGGCCACCACGGTGCAGCGCCGCAGCCTGGTCCAGCACGGCTGCACCGACTGGGACTTCCTGCTGGCCCGGGCCGCAGCCAACGGCCTGCTGGTGGTGCCGCAGGACGGCACGCTGAACGTCACCGCACCCGACACCGCGCAGGCCAGCGCGCTGGAAGTGAGCTGGGGCGTGGACATCATCGACTTCCACGCCGAATTGGAGGCCAGGGACCTGACGCAGCCGTTTCAGCAGCACCGGGGCCGGGTGCGAGGTTATGTGCGTTTCCAGGGCAGCGCGCTGGCGCAGGTGGGCGCCATGGTGTCGCTCAAGGGCGTGGGCGACCGCTTCAAGGGCGATGTGCTGACCACGGCACTCACCCACCACCTGGCCGACGGCACCTGGCTGACCGATCTGACTTTCGGGCAGCCGGCGCCCCCGGCGGCCGAGCCCGTGCCGGGTATCGAAGGCCTGCACGTGGGCGTGGTGGTGAAGCTGGAAGGCGACCCGCAAGGCCAGCACCGCGTGCAGGTGAATGTGCCCGCGGCGGGCCTGGAAGGCCTGTGGGCCCCGCTGGCCCAGGTCCAGGCCTCCAGCGGCTTCGGGGCCTTCTTCGTGCCGGAGCTGGGCGACGAGGTGCTGCTGGGCTGGCTGAGCCAGGACCCGACCTGCCCCGTGGTGCTGGGCAGCCTGTACAGCAGCCAGCGCCAGCCGCCGTATGAACTGCGCGACGACAACCCCACCCGGGCCATCGTCACGCGCTGCAAGTCCCGGCTGGAGTTCAACGACGCAGACCAGCTCATTGCGTTGACGACACCGGGCAACAACCGGGTCGTCATCAGCGACAAGGACCGGTGCATCACGCTCACGGACCAGAACGGCAACCGGGTCGAGCTGGCGCCCGGGGGTGTGACGCTGCACAGCCCGAAGGACGTGCACATCAGCGCCAAGGGCCACTTGACGCTGGACGCGGTGGGCGGCGTGGCCATCCGCTCACCGGGTGACGTGACGCTGGACGGACTGAATGTCCACTGCAGCGCGCAGGTGGGGTTTGCCGGAAAGGGTGCGGCAACGGCCGAGCTGTCTGCCAGCGGCCAGACCACGGTCAAGGGCGGCATGGTCATGATCAATTGAGGCCGCCATGCCGCCCGCCGCGCGCCTGACCGACCTGCACGTCTGCCCCCTGGTGACGCCGGGGCTGCCGCCCGTCCCGCACGTGGGCGGCCCCATCGTGGGGCCAGGCGTGCCCACGGTGCTGGTCGGCGGCCTGCCCGCGGCCGTGGTGGGTGACAGCGCCGTGTGCGTGGGCCCGCCCGACAGCCTGGTCAAGGGCTCGTCCACGGTGCTCATTGGCGGCAGGCAGGCCGTGCGCATGGGCGACACCACCGCACATGGCGGCAGCGTCGTGACGGGCCTGCCGACGGTGCTGATCGGCGGCTGAGCGCCTCAGGAGGCGGGCGCCTGCCGCTGCCGCGCCAGTGCCACGAACCAGTCCACGCAGGACGCATTGGCCATGGCGTCCGGGTTCAGCACTTTCGACGGCTCCGCCCCCATCAGCAGCTTCTTCACCGGCAGCTCCATCTTCTTGCCCGACAAGGTGCGCGGGATGGCACTCACCTGGAAGATGTCGTTGGGCACATGCCGCGGCGACAGCGCGGCCTTGATGGCCTGGCGCAGGCGTTGTTCCAGCGCGGCGTCCAGCGTGAGGCCTTCGCGCAGCACCACGAACAGCGGCATCCAGCTGTCGCGGCCCAGGTATTCCAGGTCCACCACCAGGCTGTCCAGCACCTCGGGCTGCGCCTCCACCGCGCGGTAGAGCTCGGCCGTGCCCATGCGCACGCCGTGGCGGTTGATGGTGGCGTCACTGCGGCCGTAGATGACGGCCCCGCCGCTGGGGGTGATGCGGATCCAGTCGCCGTGCCTCCACACACCGGGGAACATGTCGAAGTAGCTGTCCGTGTAGCGGCGGTCGCCTTCGTCGTTCCAGAAGCGCAGCGGCATGGACGGCATGGGTTTCGTGCAGACCAGTTCACCCACTTCGTCGGTCAGCTCGCGGCCGTCTTCGCTGAAGGCGGCCACGGCCGCGCCCAGGCAGCGGCACTGCATCTCGCCCTTCACCACCGGCAGCGTGCGCATGCCGGCCACAAAGGCGCCGGCAAAGTCGGTGCCGCCGCTGATGGGGTTGAGCCAGATGTCCTGCCCGTTCACCTTGGGGCATTGGTCCCAGATCCACTGGTAGCACTCGTCTGACAGCGGGCTGCCCGTGCTGCCGATGGCGTGGATCCTGGACAGGTCGCCTTCGCGCTGCGGCACCACGCCGGCCTTCAGGCAACTGGCGTAGAAGGCCGCACCGGCGCCAAACCAGGACACGCCGGCTGCGGCTGCAAAGCGCCACAAGGTTCCCCAGTCGGGCGCTTTGGCGGGCCCGCCCGGGTTGCCGTCGTAGATGCAGATGGTGGTGCCACCCAGCAGCGCACTGACCTGGGCGTTCCACATGATCCAGCCGGTGGTGCTGAACCAGTGGAAGCGCTCGCCCGTCCCCACGCTGGGCGCGATGTCGTTGTGCAGCGCGCCGCCCTTCAGCAGCTCCAGCACGATGCCGCCGTGCCCATGCACGATGGGCTTGGGCAGGCCCGTGGTGCCGCTGCTGTAGACGATCCACAGCGGGTGGTCGAAGGGCAGCCAGCGCGGCTGCCAGTCGCCGGGGTCGCCCGCGGTCCAGTCGTTGAAGTCGTGCGTGGCCACTCCAGCGCGCGCGAAGTCGGCGGCCTTGGCGGAAGCGTCCACGTCGGCCACCAGCACCAGGTGCCGCACGCTGGGCAGGCTGGCCAGCACCTCGCGCAGCACGGGCCGACGGTCGTGCGTGCTGCCGCCCCAGACCTGGCCGTCCACGGCGATGAGCACTTTCGGTTCGATCTGCCGGAAGCGGTCCAGCACGGCCACTGGGCCCATGTCGGGGCTGCACACGCTCCAGATGGCGCCCACGCTGGCGCAAGCCAGGAAGGCCACCACCGTGTGCGGCGTGTTGGGCAGGTAGGCGCAGACGCGGTCGCCGGGCTCCACGCCTGCAGTCTGCAAACGTGCCGCAAACGCACCCACTTGGCGCTTCAATTCAGGCCAGCTGGTTTCCGCCGGCGCGGCCATGCGTTCGTTCTGGAACACGATGGCCGGGTGGCCTGCCGCGTGGGCCGCGCCTGCGTGGCGTAGCGCCTGCCGTGCAAAGTTCAGCTGTGCGCCAGGGAACCAGCGCGCGCCGGGCATGGCGGCGTGCTCCAGCACCGCGCTGTGCGGTGTGGGGGACTCCACCTGGAAGAAGTCCCACACGCTTTGCCAGAAAGCCGGCAGGTCGGCCACGCTCCAGCGCCACAGCGCGTCGTAGCTGTCGAAGGACAGGCCGCGCTCTCGCGCCAGCCAGTCGGTGTAGTCGGTGATGCGCGGCTGCCGCACGCGGCCGTGGTTGAGGGCGTTGTCCATGCGCGCACGGTACGCCGCGCCGCGGTCCGCGCCTATCCGGATTCAGCCGGGCCGTGGCGGCCCGGCCGTGCGTCAACGCTGCACGGGCGGCATGCGGCGCCGCAGGCTCCACAAGCCCAGCAGCGCCGCACTGGCCAGCGCGGCCGATGTGGGCTCCGGCACGGTGTTGCCACCGCCGCCGCCATCACCGCGCCCTGTGTCGTAGCGGAGCGTGTCGAACATGGCCAGGCGTGACACCCCACCGCTGGCCGCCACCGAGCCCGTCAGCCGTATGGCCTTGATGTCGCTGTTGCTGCTGTTGAAGGACAGCGTGTCCCAGCCGCTGCTGCAAAAGTTGCCCGTCAGGCAGCTATCGCCAGCAATGTCCCAGCTGTCCAGGCCTATGCGCGTGGCGGCGCTGATGGTGCTGCTGTTGTAGACCGCCATGAAGGGCAGCCCGCCAATGCCGATGTGCTGGTCCGTGCCCACCAGGAAGGCCGCGGCAATGCTCACCGAGCTGACGGCGGTGTCAAAGACGATGTCGATGGCGCCGTTGCTCTGGTTGAAGGCATAGAAATTGTTCTGGCCGGACAGCCCCAGCACATTGCCGGCCGTGTGCGCCGACGACGAAGCCCAGGTCCGCACAGGCCCGCTGCCGGGGAAGGGCGCGCCGAAGGTCAGCCCGGCGTAGGCGTTGGTGATGTCGGTGTTGATGGCGCCGTCAAAGTCAATGGTGACGACGGCGGCCTGTGCCGTGCTGCCGAGCAAAGCCCCGGCAAAGGCAAGGTTGGCGAGTTTCATGTGGAGCTCCCTGTGTGGTTTGGCGTTGAGCGGCCGCTCAACAGGCACACGGTAGGGAGGCGGGCGTTACGGGCCCGTTATTCCGGCGGCGGCTGGGGACTCGGGTTCTTGGGGGGTGTCAGTACAACCAGTCTTCGTGCCGCACAGGCAGACGGTTCAAGCGTTGGCGCAGCTGCTGCCAATTCGGCAGGTGGCGGTCCATCAAGCGCACAAAGGCTGCGTTGTGGCTGGGCTCCAGCAAGTGCACCAACTCATGAACCAGGATGTACTCCAGGCATTCCGGCGGCTTCTTGGCCAGGTCGGTGTTCAGGCGTATGGCCCCTGTGGTTGGCGTGCAGCTGCCCCACTTGGTTTTCATGCGCTGGACGCGCACGCTGCCTGCTTGAACGCCCAACAGCGGTTCCCAGCGCGCCAGCAGCGGTGGCAGCGCCTGACGCAACTGTTGCCGGTACCAGGCCTGCAGCACGGCCTGCTTGACGATCTGCTCCCGCGCCACCACGCCGCGCCAGTCTGCAGGGCGGCGGGCCTTGAT
>Ga0075163_10006850_pt1 | contig 15109 bp, 13 predicted proteins | sample JI1023141ADNA_FD_71478 | JGI IMG/M metagenome (GOLD analysis project Ga0075163, IMG submission 71478) | Wastewater effluent complex algal communities from Wisconsin, to seasonally profile nutrient transformation and Carbon sequestration -... | ecosystem: Engineered > WWTP > Effluent > Algae... | reverse complement strand
CACGATGACCTTTGGATTGCAGGCCGATGAGAAGACATCGTTCTCCATCATGGATCGCGCGATTGACGCGGGGATCGACTTCTTCGACACGGCTGAAATGTATCCGGTGCCGCCGAGCGCGGAGTTGTTTGGCGTGACGGAGCAGATTGTGGGTAAGTGGCTGAAGGGCCGCACGCGCGGCGAGATCATCATCGCGACGAAAGTCACGGGGCCGGGGCATGGCTGGTTCCGTCCGCCAATCCGAGGTGGCTTCACCATGCTGGATCGCCGCCAGATCTTCAAAGCGTGCGAGGACAGCCTGAAGCGATTGCAGACTGATTACATCGACCTCTACCAGACTCACTGGCCTGACCATGGCATGAGACAAGAGGAGACGCTGGGCGCGCTGACGGAATTGGTGGAGCAGGGGAAGGTGCGCGCCGTCGGGTGCAGCAATGAAACGAGCTGGGGTCTGATGAAGAACCTCTGGGAGGCCGAGAAGCACGGCCTCGTGCGCATGGACACGGTGCAGAACAATTTCTCCATCATCAATCGCCGCTGCGAGAGCGAACTGGCGCAGGTGTGCCGCCAGGAGGGCGTGAGCCTGCTGCCGTATTCACCGCTCGGTGGAGGAGTGCTGACGGGAAAGTACAACGGCGGCGCGCTGCCCGAGGGCGCGCGCTTCAGCCATTATGTGAAGCATGGCGAGCCACGACAGAAGCGCATGGCTGCGCGTTTCCTCAACGACCGCACCATCGAGACGACAATTCGGCTACAGAAGATAGCCGCCGACATCGGCATGACCGTCACCGCGTTAGCCGTCGCCTGGAGCAAGCAGCACGACTTCGTCGCATCCACCATCATCGGTGCCACGACCGTCGCGCAACTCGACGAAAGCCTGAAGGCTGTGGATGTCGTGCTGGATGACGAAACCATCCGGCGCATCAACGAGATCGATGAAGCGATCCCGTGCCCGATGACCGAGGATGGGCTGCGGAGGTTGTGAAATGAACGCAGGTTTTGATTTGCGGTAACGCGAACGCCGTCCCGTCTAGGCAGCCTTCTTCACCGACGCTCGCCCCAGCACGAAGAAACCTCCGCCTGCGACCGCAAGAAGCGCGATGCCCAGGAGCGGGCGATACCACAGCCACGCGAGTGCGATGATGGTGAAGGTGAGGGAAAGAGCGAGGATGAAGGAGACGAACCCTGTGCCCGCACCCACGATGCGGCCCAAGAATGGCACCACATCGGCCAGGACCTTCAGTGGCGCGAGCAACATGCCGAGGCCAATGGTCATGAGCACAAAACCGACTAGGCGCAGAATCCATGTCATGATGGCGTTCTCGGACTCGGCGGCGGCAAACATGGCTTCCTTTGACAGCACGCCGCTGTTGATGCGCGAGATGGTTGTTCCAGCCTTGGTGGGGAACGGCTCAAAGGTGTCCTTCACCTGACGCGCGAGCACGCTGGCATCGCCCGCAGTGATGGACTCGAACTGCACGCGCGCATCTCCCACCTTGGGGGTATCGGGCGTCGCGCTGATCACCAGCCAGTCGCCCTGAATCTTTGCTGTCTTGCTCAGTTCCGCCGGAAGCTCTTCCACTTTGGGCAGAGCGTGCGGCTTGTAATCGCTCCAAGCCGACAGCAGCGACTCAGGCAGACGGAAGGCGCCGAGCGTGGCGGCTTGTGACATGAATGTTTCCGGTTTGAAGTGGGGCTCAGGATTGGCGTGGCCTTCCGGTTTGCGGAACTGCGACGAGTCATGCACTTCGTCGTCCCATTGGGTTGTGTAAGTGTACTCGGTGACGGTTGTCTCTTTGCCGCCCAGCTCGGTCTTCTTCGTCTCCTTCTTGTCCTCGACCCACTGAAACAGCTCCACGTTGCGGCGAAGCTTGATCAGGCCGATGGTCGTGGCACCGAAGACCTCATCCTTCACCACGTCCTTTGCATCGGCCTTGCCCGTGACGTGAATGAGCTTCCCTTCGTTGGAGGGATCGATCTTGTCGGCGCTGACGTCGATGGTGATCTTGGCTCCTTCAGCCAGTCCCTTGGCAGTCGTGACGCTGCGGCCTTCATTCCACCAGAGCAGGGCGGCGGCACCGATGCAGAAAATGATGCCGACCAAGATGCCCTTGATCGAGTTGCCGATGCGGGAAAACCAGCTGGTGCTGGTCGTCTCAGTGAAGCTGTCGTTGGCCATAAAGTGTGTGGATGAGGATGTTGGCGGTGCGGAACCGGAGTGAGGCAGACTAGCAGGCTCGGTGCATCGAAAAAGCGGTTTTCCCTCAACTCATGTTTTTGAAAAACGCATTGGGCGGCTCTTCGTCGGCTTGCGCTATATTCTGAAAAAGTCCCGTGCGCTGCGACCGGTGGTTTCTGTGATTTGGTCGAGGGCTGTTCCGCGAAGTGCGGCCACAGCCCTGGCCGTGTCGGCGACATACGCTGGCTCGCAGCGCTTTCCCCGATGCGGGACGGGCGCGAGGTAGGGGCTGTCGGTTTCCAGCATGAAGCCGCCGTCGGGTATCTCGCGCACGGTTTGTTGGATGGTGGTGGCGTTCTTGAACGTGACGATGCCGGTGAAGGAGACGAGGTGGCCGGCATCGAGCAGAGGCCTCGCCTGCTCCATCGTGCCGGTGTAGCAGTGAAACACGGCGCGCAGCCTGTCGCTGAACGGCATGACCTGCGCCACGAGGTCGTCCCAGCTCTCGCGATTGTGCAGGATGACATTGAGCCCGAGTTCGGCGGCGAGTTCGAGCTGAGCGCGGAGGACATGGGCCTGATGCGATCTCCACGATGCAGGATCAAAGCCATCGGGTGGCGCGTGGAAGTAGTCGAGGCCGATCTCGCCGATGGCGATGACTTTCGGGTGCGAGGCAAACTGGCGGAGCTGAGCGATCCAGGCCTCACCGCTGACGGTGTGGGCATCACACGGATGGATGCCGGCGGCCATGAACACGTCGTCGTGCTGATCGCAGATCGCCGTCAGTTTTTCGCAATCGTCCAGATCGGTAGCCGGCGCGATGATGCGTCCGACTCCAGCATCGCGAGCGCGCTGGATGACGGCGTCGCGGTCGTTGTCGAATTGCTTGCTGGCGAGGTGGCAGTGGGTGTCGGTTAACATGCAGAGGTCAGTAGTCAGAGCGTCAGAAGTCAGAAGTCGGAGGCAGATCGGCCTTGTCGTTCCCCTGGGGCTCTGATCTCTGAGTCTCTGATTTCTGCGGTGGCGGCGGCATGTCCCACGCTGTCATCCACTCGGTGTACATCTTCTTGAAGCCTCTCGTGGCGAGGCGCTGCTCCATGTCGGCCAGATGGGCCGCGCCGTAGAAAACGGCGATCCTCATCCGACCTTGGGCGATGATGCGATCCAGCACCTCCAGCGCCACGCGATTTCGCTCGCCGATGATCACGGTGCCACCCTCAGCTTCGATCCCGGCCATGAGCTTCTCGATTTGGTCAAACTCACGACCGACCAGCCGCTTGAGTTCCGTGGGGCTGTCTTTGCGGCAGAGGATTTCGAGCACCTTGGCGAGACCAGGCTGTTCCGGCAAGTCGCCCTCGGCCGCGAGGCTCATCTGCGCCGCCCAGGCCTTGAAGAAGAGGCCGAGAAAGGATTCGCCCTTCGTTTTCTGCGTGCCGAAAAACTCGCCGGTGCCCATGTCGGCGTGTACGAAGTTTCCCGCGCTGTAGTTGATGCCCTCCATCTGACTGGTCAGCGCCAAGGTCGTGCGCATCGTTTCATGGAGCCAGCTTACCCATTGAAGGCGGGATGCTCCCTCCGGCTTGGTCCGTGTGGCGCGCTCCTTGAACTCGCCGCCCACCAACTCATAGAGCACGGACTCGTAGGTTTTGAAACGCGCGTTCAGTGCATCGTAGTATGCTTTGTCGGCGATGTGGACGGCGCCGATGAGATCCACTTTCGTGCCCGCTGCGTCCTGGAATCTAGCCACCGCTGTTTGGAGGCGCGCACCTTTCTCATCCTCGACAAAGCGGACGTAATCGGGCTGCGCCGGCTTTTTCTCATCCGCGCCGAGGCAGCATCCAGCCGCTGCAAGGAGGCAGGTGATGACGATGCGGGGGAAGCGGACGCGTTTCATGAGTGGAATGGCCGGGAGACTATCATCGACCGCGCGGTGGTTCCAGCATCCGCTTTCGCGGCGTGAAGCCGGGCTTGGCATCGCGCCTGGCTTCTGCCACGATGGGTGGACTATGAAAGCACTCACACACACATTGCTCCTCTCGTTCGCGCTCCTGCAATGTGCGGAAGCTGACACGCCTGTGCTCGGTCAGGGAGACTTCCGCTACCGCGTGGTCGATGGCTGGGCGCGTGAGGCGCTGTCAAAAGTGAAGATCAAGAATGGTCACGGCCTGGCGATCGACACGGCGGGGCGCATCTTGTTCCTCACCGACGATCCGCAGAACAACCTCGTCATCCTCAGCCCGGCTGGTGAACTGGTCGAGACGTGGACGGCGCGGATGCCAGGCGCGCATGGTTTGACGCGAGCCGTCGAGGGCGGCAAAGAGGCGCTCTTCATCACGGACACGGCGCTCCATGAAGTGCGCAAGGTCACCCTGGCGGGCGCGGAGATGCTGCATCTGCCCTGGCCGGAAAAGTCGGGGCTTTACAAGATGGCGGCGGAGTATCGGCCATCGAAAGTGCTGCTCTCACCGCGTGGGGGCGAGTTCTATGTCTTCGATGGTTACGGCAAGGACTTCGTGCATCACTACGCCTCCGATGGTGCCTTGATCCGCTCGTGGGGCGGGACGATTGGCGAGGGTGAAAACCAACTCGCGCACTTTGGCCCACACGGCGGAGTCGTGGACACGCGCGACCCGCAGCGCCCGGTGATCCTCGTCTGCATGAGCGACAAGCTGGAGGTGAAGCGCTTCACGCTTGAGGGGAAATTCATCGACAAGTTCGCCATGCCTGGCGGCAATCCCCGCGACGCCGTGTTGTTCGGCGAGTTTCTCATCGTGCCGCATCTCGGTGATCAGTGGCCAAAGGACAAGAATGCGCCGGGTTTCGTCTCCGTGCTCGACCGGAACAACCGCGTGATCTCCAATGTCGGCGGCACGCCTCCCGTGTACGACGCCTCGGGCGCGCTCCAGCCGATGCGCTCCACCGGCGCACCATTCATCCATCCGCATGGCGTCACGGTCGATGCGGAGGGAAATCTGTATGTGGCACAGTTCGCGTCGCCGAGCGCGCCGTTGCTGAAGCTTGAGCGCCTCAAGTAAAGAAAATGGATGCCACCACACTGCTGCTGCTTTTCTGCGCTGGGCTCAGCGCGGGATTCATCGACTCCATCGCTGGCGGTGGCGGCCTCATCTCCGTGCCAGCCCTGCTCTGGGCCGGGCTGCCACCTCAGATCGCTCTGGGTACGAACAAATTTCAAAGCTCCTGCGGCACCATCATGGCTGTGCGCCGCTATGCTCGCGCGGGCCTTGTTAATTGGCGGGACATGCGTGTGGCCATCGGCGTGACCTTCGGGGCCGCCGTCTTCGGCACGTTAAGTGTGACGCTCGTTAGCAATGAGGTGCTAAAGAAAATCGTGCCCTGGATGCTCCTGGCCGTCGCGGCCTACACACTGCTGAGTCCGCGCCTCGGTCACCACGCGCGGAGCGCGCGCCTCGCACCCGTGCCTTTTGCGCTGCTGGGCGGGAGCGCCCTCGGCTTCTACGACGGTTTCTTCGGCCCCGGTGCGGGTTCGTTCTGGACCATCGCTTGCATCACGCTCCTCGGACTCGAGCTGACGCGCGCGACGGCCTACACCAAAGTCGTGAATCTGGCCAGCAATCTGGCCTCACTCCTCGTCTTCGCCCTCGCAGCGCGGGTGCGCTACGACGTCGGGGCGGTGATGATCGCCGGTCAGTTGATTGGTGCTCGGCTGGGTGCCGGGCTCGTGGTGCGACACGGCGCTCCTTTCATCCGCGTCGTCTTTCTCGCCGTCGTGTTTGCGATGGTGGTGAAGTTGCTCTGGGATCAATTGGCTCCCCAGGTTTGATCGCGCCAGCGACCTTCTCGAACCACTCCAATGATCTCGTCCTAGCGACGAGGCTCAAGCAGCGGGTCCGGCGGCCTTGGCGGCAGCGGCCGCCTGTCTGAAAGCGCTGGTGGCCTCGGGCAAGCGAGCCAGCCCCTGAAAAGTCCGGCCTGTCTTGAGCACGAAGCCGCGCTTGGCAAGGACGAGAAGCTTTTCATACGAGCGCAGGCGAAGCATCTCCTCGCCTCCCGAGATGAGCTTCTTGAGCTTGATGGCTTCGAACACCTTGTCAAACAAGGCCCGGAAGTCGTAAGCCTTTCCGTCACCTAGCACGGCGACCAGTTCATCCGTGAGATGATCGACCGGCCTTTGAGAAGAAACCATCTTGGTTTTGGCAGCCATAGTCACGGAAGATACCACACTTATTTAACCTTTGCGTGATGTTTGTTGTGTGGACAGCAATAAAAATAGGACAGGGCGGCCATCCGCTGATTGAACAGCGCCCGGTCCCGCAGTGCCTAATCCGGCCAGTTGATCGAGTCCCATGAGTTGTTCCTTGTTTGCCATCCTTTCCGTCATCATCGTGTCTCCGGCCACTTCCGTGCCTGAGCCGCCAAACCCTTGGATGACCTCTCTGGCCCCGCAGCCGGACGCAATCATTCCGCCGAGTCCGAAGTATCCGTGGAAGACAGACATCGTGGCCACGGTTTTCTGGGTGGGAGAGCTGCCCACGCAGAACAATCCGGTGCCCAACACGATGAGTTCATGGGACACACGGTGGCTGTCGAACTTTGGCGGCTATGACGATCCCAATCCCAACAATCGCGCGCCTGGGTTTCTCCCGTCTGGGTTTCGTCCGAGGCAGAATCCGTTCTACATAGCCCTGCCTTACAACGACATCTTGAACTCCAGCACGACCAAGGAGGAGGCTGCGAGAATCATCCCGTGGTTCAAGGACACATTCCGCAAGGCGGGCAAATCCGTGTGCCACAATCGCTGGCTCGCGATCCACCACCGAGGGCGCGTGTGCTTTGCCCAGTGGAGCGACTGCGGCCCTTTCACCACGACGGATGGCGATTACGTCTTTGGAGACGCCCGCCCCTCGAACACAAAAAACGCGGGCGCTGGGCTGGACGTCTCGCCTGCTGTGCGGGATTTCCTTCAACTCCCCAGTGGCGGCAAGTGCGACTGGCGCTTCGTTGAAATGCACGAGGTGGCCGAGGGGCCGTGGAAACACCACGGCACCAACAACCCATTCGCACCACCGCCGGACGAAGCGCCTGATCCAGTCTTCACCGCTGTTTATACCATCAGCTCCACGCGCCCGACGGTAGCGCGGGCTAAATCTAGCGCAGCGCCGGCCGCACGCGGCACGACGGAGACGCGCGCAAAAGCCAGCGGCGCATCACGGCTAAAGGAGCTGCGGCGTGCGCGGGACGAGTGGTTTGGAGGAAAATAAATCGTCCAGGTCGAAGCCGCCAACCCACGGGTTGACGCCATGAACCCGCAGGTTGAAGCCACCAACCCCAAGGATGAGCCGCTCAACCTTGGGGCTCAGGTGCTCAGGATCAATGATTTGGTGAAGAATGTTCGGATTTGAACTGCGACGCTGACATCCCAGCCTCAGCACCGAGCAAGACAGTGGGTGCGGCACCAGCGGAGAGGATGTGCTTGGCGATCTCAGTGTCGATCCACCTCTTCCACTCACGGCGGCACCATTCGCTGGCGAAATAATTCGGCGAGATGAAGGCGAGGAAGAGGCGCGATTTGGAAAGGCCGTCCTGAATGCGGTGCTGCCAGTCGTCGAGGCCACCGATGTCCTGTTTGTCAAAAAAGGCACCAACTCGCGTGATGCATCACCACCGGTGAACTTGCGATGCTCCGCGAGGAGTTCCTCAATGAAGCGCGTGATCCAGCCGTCCACGTTGTCCTTGCGGGCATACGAGACGAAGAAGTCGAACTGATCGGATTCAGCGGGAGGCGGGCATGGCGATGGGATGATGCGGCACGTTGTAGCGGATTCGGCGCTCAGTGGCGAGGGGGAAGCTGGTGGATCGTGGGCTGCAGTCCAACACTCACCATCTACAAACCACTCTCCGATTGCACATCGCGCCTCTCCGACGTAATCGGATGGGCCATCGCACCCCAGCCATGTCGAAAGATTCCCTTTCCAAACGAGCCGCCTCGCCTCCCGCCGTCCTCGCCCACGCGCCTGTCGCGGTCATCGAGAATTTGTATCCGAACCTCGAAGGCGGACGCCATCCGGTGAAACGCACCGTGGGCGAGCCGCTGGATGTCTTCGCGGATGTCTTCAAGGACGGACATGATGTGATCACGGCTGTGCTCAAGTGGCGTCCCGTCGGCAGTCAGCGCTGGATCGAGGCACCGATGCATCACATCGACAACGACCGCTGGAAGGGCGCGTGCAGCTTTGACTCCATCGGTCGCTGGGAGTACCAGATCGAGGCGTGGGGCGACACGTTCCGCTCGTGGAAGAAGTCCTTCGCCGTCCGCTGTCAGGCGCATGATCCCGATGTGCCCGTCGAGGCGCAGGAAGGCGCGCGATTGCTACGCGAGTCCGCGCAACGCGCCACGAGCGCTGGCTCCCTCGATGTGAGCGCACAGCTCGCCGACATCTCCGATCTCCTCTCGCGCCTGCCGGCTGACGAGTTGCTCGACGTGCTCCTCTCCGACGAGTTGCAGACGCTCATCGACCGCTACCCCGACCGCGCGCTCTCCAGCACCTCGCAGCTAATGCGGGTCATCGTCGAACGACCGCTCGCGCGCTTCTCGGCGTGGTATGAATTCTTCCCGCGCAATGCCGAGGGCATCGCGGACAAGCACTCGACCTTCCGTGACTGTGTCGGCCGCCTCGACGACGCGCGCGCGATGGGCTTCAACGTGATCTACTTCCCCCCGATCCATCCGATCGGCGTCTCGCATCGCAAAGGAAAGAACAACACGCTCACCGCGCTGCCTGGCGATGTCGGATCGCCCTGGGCCATCGGCGGTCCGACGGGCGGTCACTACGATGTCGAGCCCGCGCTCGGCACGGTGGACGATTTCGTCTGGCTCGTCGGCGAGGCAAACAAGCGCGGACTCGAGATCGCGCTCGACTACGCGCTGAACTGCTCGCCTGATCATCCGTATGTCGCCGCGCATCCCGATTGGTTTTACCAGCGGCCCGACGGCTCGATCCGCTACGCGGAAAATCCGCCGAAGAAGTACCAGGACATCTACCCGCTTAACTTCCACTGCGCCGACTGGCGGAACCTCTGGCGTGAGCTGATCAACGTCGTCCTCTTCTGGGTGGACAAAGGCGTGAAGATCTTCCGCGTGGACAATCCGCACACCAAGCCCGTGGCGTTCTGGGAGCTGCTCATCGCCGATGTGCAGCGGAAGGACCCGAGCGTGATCTTCCTCGCCGAGGCCTTCACGAAACCGAAGATGATGCAGGCGCTCGGCAAGGTCGGCTTCACACAGAGCTACACCTATTTCACCTGGCGCGAGTCGAAGCAGGAGCTTCAGGAATACTGCACGGAGCTGACGCGCACCGACATGCGCTGGTATTACCGCGCGAATTTCTGGCCAAACACGCCCGACATCCTGCCCGGCCATCTGCAAAACGCCGGGCCGCAGATGTTCCGCATCCGCGCCGCGCTGGCCGCCACGCTTTCATCCTGCTGGGGCATGTACTCCGGCTATGAGTTCTGCGAGAATGATCCGTACCCAGGCAAGGAGGAGTACAACAACTCCGAGAAGTACGAGATCAAGCAGCGCGACTGGAACGCGCCGGGCAACATCAAGGGCTTCATCCGCGAGCTGAACCGCATCCGCAACGAGCAGCCGGCGATGCATTTCTACGAGAACCTCGTCTTCCACCCAGCCGACCACGACAAGGTCATGTGCTACAGCCGCTGCACGGATGATTTTGCCAATCGCATCCTCTGCGTGGTCAGCCTCGACTCGGCGGCCACCGCTTCATCCAACGTCCACCTCGATCTCGGAGCGCTCGGACTTGATGCCGCCAAGCCCTTCAAAGTCCACGACCTCCTCCACGGCAGCACCTACGAGTGGCGCGGTAGCACGAATTTCGTCTCGTTGAATCCGAACGGTGTCTCGATGCATGTGTTCAAGGTCGAGCAGTAGCATGGTTTACGGTTCCCAGTTCCCGGTTCCCTGTTACCTTTTCTATGTTGAGCGCTCAATGTTCTGCCTTTCTGAATTCTGAACCGGGAACCAGGAACCGGGAACCCTGAACCGGGAACCTCATCATGATCCTCCGCTCCGCCATCCTCCTCGTTCTGCTCGCCGCCATCGGCTTCCAGCTCGACCGCGAACAGCGGGCGGGACGTTTCCAGCAGGCGGATGATTTGTTTCTCGACTTCCTGCTCGCGAATGTGCGTGACCGTTTTGTGGTCGATGAGAGCAAGCGCTCCGATCAGGTCGTGCTCGTGCGGATGCGAGAAGAGGAGAAGGCCGAGTACGGCGCATGGCCGCCGCCGCCGATCGACTGGCAAATGGTCTTGAAGGGGCTGGTGCCGTTTGAGCCGGAGGTCGTCGTGATTGCCACGCCGCTCACCTGGGGGCAGCCGCCGCCGGAGTTTGTCTCGCAAGTGGGGCAGGCGCTGCTGCCGTTCACGAGCGTGGTGCTAGCGGTCGAGGGGAGGGAAGGGAAGGATGAGAAAGACCCAAAGGCCTCCGCCTCAATGAAGGAGATGTTTCCCAGCATCACGCGTGTCCAGGGCGATGCGGCGCGGGTGCCTGCCATCGCTGAGATCAGCGCCATGCCCGACGAGCCGATCCGACGTCAGATGGCACTGGGCCTCACGGTGGGTGATCTTGGATCGATGCTCCCGGCACCGGCTGCCGCCTCGACCGCTGCCCAGAGCGATGCCGTTGAGTTGCCTGTCGTCTTCCGTCATGGCGGAGCCATCGCGCCCTCGCTCGCGCTTCAGGCGCTCACGCACTACACCCGCACGCCCTACGCGCAGCAGCGTCTCCTCATCGGCCCTGGTGCTGGGGCGCACCTTGGCGGAGGCCTTTACTTGCCACTCGCAGAAGACGGGCGGCTGGTTTTGAAATCAAACGTCACGGTGCCATCCGTCAACGCTCTCAACTTCATGACTGGCACTCTCGCCGATGGACTCAGCGCCGAGGACAAAGCCACGCTCGGCAAGAACAAGATCATCGTCATCGGCATCGACAACGACGCGGCCGAGCCGACGATTCCCCGCATGCAGGCGCAGGCGCTCGCTCATGCGCTCTCACTGCCGCGCGTCCACGCCATTGGCGTCACCGCGCGTTGGGCCATCTGTGCCGCGGCCGCATTGCTCGGATGCTTGCTGCTTCGATACCGTGGCGGCAAGGCCCTGCGCACTGGCTTGATCTTCATCTTCGGCGCGCTCGTCGTCAGCTTTCTCACGTTCCAGTCCCAGCTCACTTGGTTCCCGCCCACCGTCCCCGCCGCACTCCTGGCCGCGAGCACCTTGTTTGCGATGGTGTTTGGGAAAAAGGTCGGGGCAGCGCCGAGCCCTGTCGTGAAGACTGCCGAAAGCGCGGAGTGACGAGCGACGACGGCGATCAACGTTTCAGCCGTCCGAGCAATCGCGACACGTCGCGCCTCATGAGTGGGACAGCAGCTTGAACACGACCCACCAGATCAGCGCCACGACGGGAAAGACCACGCGCGCATCCGACAGGATGAGCATCGAGGACTTCAGCCACGCGGGCCGAGGGCGGCTCGCGCGCATCGGCCGCCAGACGGGTGGCGGAGGCGGGGCGGGTGGTGGTGTGGGGTGGCGCAGACGGTGTAGCTCACCGTCGTAGTCGGCTCGTTTGCGGGCGTCGGAGAGAATGGAGTACGCCTCGTTGATCGTCTGCATCTTGTGCAGCGCTTGTCGGTCGCCGCCGGACTTGTCGGGGTGGTACTTGAGCGACAGCGCGCGGTAGGCGGCGCGGATGACTTCCTGCGGAGCGTCTTCGGTGACTTTGAGGCTGTCGTAGTGGGTGCGCATCCTAGGCGTGGCGGCGGCACATTTAGCCAAAGCGGCGCGGGCTTGTCAGTCGCGTTTTTGCTGGCTGCCGGACTGGATCGCTCGGGTGCGATCTCTGCTGCGCAGCCGACCGCGCGAGCCGCGTGCTACCACTTGGTCTTTTTCTTCTCGGCCTTGGCTAGCTTCTTTTCCTTGGCGGTCTTCTGCGGGGCTTTCTTTTTCTCTTTCCGTGCGTCCTGGGCTTTCATGGGTGGTGTTGGGCTGTGGGTTCTCACCGCCGATTCTTCGGCGGCATGATGGCGTGCTTCGCGCGGGATTGAGGAAAATGCAATCGCCTCATTCGGCTTCCGCGAGCCTCTTCTCATAGACGTTCCGCGCGTGCCCATACGCGGCGACGGCGTCGGCGTGTTCTTTGGGATCAATGAGCGACTCTTTCTGCGACCAGCATTGATCCACTCCCGCGCGGCACCACTCGAGGCTGCGTTTCTCGCGGATGGGCTTGTCGGCGACGATGACGAAGATGGGGTTCGTGTGCGAGGAGGCAAAGATGCGCAGCGCTACCCAACTGCTCCGGGTGATCTCGACCTCGAAGCTCACGTCTTCCGCGTGGCCGTCGGCGGTGATGGCCTTCCTCGTCACGGGCGCTCCGTTCACGAGCACCTCCACGGGCACGGTGCCTGTGCTTCCGATGCGCGCGCGCTCGATGTCCCAGAAGGGCTTCACATTCAGCGGGCGACCTCTCATCGTGGGATCGGGTGTGGCCGCGAGCAGGGCGGCGACTTTGGCCGTGAGCTTGATCTTGCCGGGCGCGGTCAGTTTCAATTCACTGCCATTCTCTCCGAGCGCGACGTCGTTTGCGCGGAACTCCATCAGGTGGCTCTTGCCATCGCTGACGTAAGCGCGGCCTGCGCGGATGCCCTCGCACCAGGCGTCGTAGGTCAGGCGGCCATCGAGCTTCACATACGCGCGCCCCAGGCCGACACGCTCGCCATAGATGCAGGGGAAGTCCGTCTCACCACTGACGCGCGTGCGAAAACCAGCGTTGAGCGTGTGATACCAGATGTTCAGCTCCCACGGCGCGGGTGTATCGACCATGGAAAGAAAATCAACCGCAGGAACTGGCTTGCCCTCCGGCCCCTCCACCTCGTGCGTCACATCGACGATGTATTCATTCGCGCCGATGCCATCAAAGCGCGGGATGGCGTAGTCCGGCAGGTCTTGCGGCGCGGGGAGTTGCTCGTTCGGCACACGTCGGTCCGTCACTGGCTGGTCAGGCCGCTGCGGTGCCAGCCCCCATCCGCTGTGCGCGGGACCGCAGAGCGCGCCCTGCTTCTTGGCCCACTTCAGCGTGTTCAGGCACAGCGTGGGCCAGTGCGCGGTGCTGTCGCCACCCGGATACATCTGCTCCCTGAGCTTCAGCAGGCAAAGGTGACCGCTCCGGTGCGAGCCGAACCCACTCACCTCCACATCGTAGCGCAGCAGAAACGGATAGCTCGATTCCTTGTCCTCCTTGCCCGTGAAGAACTGCTTTTGATAATCGAAGCACGGTCCCCACGTCAGGTTCGCGCCGATCTTCAGATCCTCACCCTGGCAATGCCGCGCCATGTCCGGCGCGTGGACGCCCATCGTGGGCACCGAATAATGCGCGCAGCCAGCGGCGTGGATGTGATGGTCTCCGCTCCACCACCCGAGCTTCGACGGATCAACCCAGCGTCTCACCTGGAATCGCCACTCCTTCGCCTCCGACGACAGCTTGCGCACCTCCGCCACCGACTCCGGCCCGCGCTGGAACGTCACCTCATACTCCCCGCTCGGCAGTTTCATCGTCTCGCCATCCGAGCGATACACCTGCGGATGGAAAAAGAAATCAGGCGCCAGCCGCTTGAACTGTGACGGATACACACGCCGCGCCTTGTCACGGATCAGCAACGAAGCCGTGCACGGTTTCCCATCCTCATCCGTGATCGCCAGCTTCACCGCCTGGGCGGGCCTGCAATCAAAGAGGATGCTCACCTCGCTCCGGAACCCCAGATCCTGCGTCCCTTGCCCCGTGTCGAACGAGAAGGTCGCCTCACGCTTGCCCGCATCACGGCTGTAGAGCTGGATGATGCGGTACTCGAGATTCAGACCGCTCAGCGTTGGCTTCATCGGCTGGTCTTCGAACATTTGCAGATCCAACCACCGCGCTTCCAGCGCAGGCGCGCCCGGGTCCTTGGGCCGCGCGTTCGGCTCCACCGGAGGCGAGCCCGGCACATAGACCACCTTCGCAAAGGGACTGCCCGCGCCCAGCCTCGCCGTCACGCCCGCCTCATTGTTCACCCGCACCAGAAACTGCCGCCACCCGCCCTCATCCAGCACCGGCTTCGCCGCCCCCTGCGCCACCTTCACGCGCTGCTCCGGGTTGATCGTCACCTGGAAAAGCGCGTGCGCATCCAGCACCGCACACGCCCTCTCCACCGACGCTGCATCATGCGCCGCGATGCACTCATTCAGCGTCCGCGTCTCATCCTCACGGAAGGGCGACCCCAAAAAATCCGCCGCATCCATCACCCGTCGGAGCGCCGCCATGAACGGCTGCGGCTCCACCTCCACCGCGTTCACGCGCATCGCCGCGAGGACCAGTGACGAAATCAAGCACAGCATTTTTTGCTTCATGATGCCACCATTCTGCAAAAATCCCGCCCAGATGCCAAGCTTTCTCGGAGGGATTCAATGCCCATCGCGCAGCCAATGCCGCGTCCGTTTCCGAAGTCGGGGAAGAATGGGATTCAGAAGGTGACGCTGGAGTTGGGGTGAGGGACGAATGACGAATGCGGAATGATGAATGCAGAATGATGAATGGCAGAGGCGTGGTGCGGGCAGTCCAGTAGGTGACGACGTGAGGAGTCTCACTTCTCAATCGGTGCGAGCCGACTCTAGAGACTCCTCACGTCGTCACCTACACACTCATCACGGAGCCGCCGTCACCTTCAGGCGCATGAGCCCCGCAGGCGGGAAGCGTCGATGACACGGCAGATGCCATTCGAGCAGTTGCCTGCATCCGTTTTGTTAGGCTCATTTGCCGTGGAGGTAGGTCCGTATTTTCGATTTGAGGTCATGCTCGGAAATCGCTCCTTTCAATGTCCACACTGGTGAAAACTTGTCAGACTTCTC
>Ga0075163_10006849_pt1 | contig 15111 bp, 10 predicted proteins | sample JI1023141ADNA_FD_71478 | JGI IMG/M metagenome (GOLD analysis project Ga0075163, IMG submission 71478) | Wastewater effluent complex algal communities from Wisconsin, to seasonally profile nutrient transformation and Carbon sequestration -... | ecosystem: Engineered > WWTP > Effluent > Algae... | reverse complement strand
GCGCGGGTCTCCGCAGCAATTGCGCGGGACTCCTCGAGGATTGCGCCACTCTCCGCATCGGTTGCGCGGGTTTCCTCGGCGATTGCGCCACGCGTCGGGATGTTTGTGCCGGGTGCAGCAGGTGCTTGACTAACTCACCGGCCCGTATATAATCCGCGCCCTGTGTCCCGTGGAGGGATTCCCGAGCGGTCAAAGGGATCAGACTGTAAATCTGACGGCACTGCCTTCGAAGGTTCGAATCCTTCTCCCTCCACCACCCAGCACCAGTCAAAAGGTCCGCGCGAAAGCCCGGGCCTTTTTGCTTTTATGGGCCGTGCCGTGGGGGCGAGCCCGCAGCCGGGGTTGGCCAGGTTGGCGCAGCGTAAGCCGGTGCCGCACTTCCCGCGGGCACCGCGCGGCAATGTCGGGTCACGCTACGCTGACCCGACCTACGGGGCTACGGGGCTGCTGTAGCTGCGAATTCATTCGCACTCAGCCGGTAAAACCGGGGTGGATCCTTCGATCTGGCCTCCGCGTGCGAATGAATTCGCACCCACATGGCGCCGCAGATCCCGCGCCGCTTCAGCGCACGCTCAGGCTGATGCGGTCGTAGGCGCCGCTGTCGTCGAGCACGGTGATGTCGTAGCGCCCGGGTTCGGTGAGGCGTTGTTCGAAGCCTTTGCCGGCGGGCTGGCGGGCGCTGGGGCGGCCGTTGACCAGCCATACCACCTCGGTGCCGGGGCCACCCGCTTTGCCGTGCACCGAGTGGCCGCGCACCTGGAGGTGCAGCAGGGGCGCGTCGCCGCCGGCGGAGCGGCGCAGGATCTCGCCGTTGCTGGCGCCGACGATCTTGAGGCCGCTCTCCGGCCTTGCCTGGCCGGCGCAGGAGGCGGCCCACTGGGGCGGCAGCGCGCGACGGCGCAGCTTGTCGTCCAGCCAGGGTTCCAGCACCGCCGGCCAGCGCGCGATCGGCCGGGTGTCGAGGGGGCCGGGGTGGCAGTCGGGGCGGCGCGCTGGTGGGTGTCGGGGGTGGTCTGGATTTCGTAGCGGGCCTCGCCGCCGCGCAGGCGGTCGGGGAAAGTGGGCGGGGCGGCGTCGTTTAGGGTCCAGGCGAGGCGGCTCTGGTGGCACAGGCGCTCATCGAGGCCGGCGGCGCGGGTGCCGAGGGGCCAGCAGATGCGCTCCTGCTTCACGTTGGGCGGCGGTGTGCGCGGTGCCGGCGGGCCGGCGTCGAGGGCGTTGAAGAGGTCGACCAGCAGCGGCGCCGCGATGTTGGCGCCGAAGAAGCCCGGGTTGGGTGTGCCGTCGGGCCGGCCGACCCACACGCCGATGGTGTAGCGGTCGGAGACGCCCACCGACCAGGCGTCCCGGAAGCCGAAGCTGGTGCCGGTCTTCCAGGCGATGCCGCGGCGGATGCCGGCGCCGCTTTCCACCGCCCGGCCCAGCGGGCCGCCGGATTCGAGCAGGTCGCGGATGATGAAGGCGGCGCCGGCCGACAGCATGCGCTGCTCTTCGATGGGCGCGTCCGGCGTGTAGCGGGGCTTGCCGGCGAGGCCGTGGCGGGCGAAGGCGGTGTAGGCGCCGACCAGCTGTTCGAGGCGGGTGCTGGCGCCGCCGAGGATCACCGCCAGGTTGGGCTCGCCGCCCTTGGCAAACTCCAGCTTCAGCCCGCCCCGCCGCAAGAGCGCCACGAAGCGTACCGGGTCGAGGCGCTCCAGCACCTCCACCGCCGGCACGTTGAGCGACTTGGTAAGCGCCTCCGAGACGCTCACCGGGCCGTGGAAGGCTTGCTGGAAGTTGCCCGGCTGGTAGCCGCCGAAGGACTGGGGCACGTCGGCCAGCAGGGATTCGGAGTGGATCAGGCCCTCGTCGAGGGCCAGGCCGTAGAGGAAGGGCTTGAGCGTCGAGCCGGGCGAGCGCGGGGCCTGCACCATGTCCACGTGGCTGAAGCGCTCCTTGTCGGTGAAATCGGCCGAGCCGGCGTAGGCGCGCACCTCGAGGCTGGCGTTGTCGACCACCAGGGCCGCCATCGACACCCGCGCCGGCAGCCCGCCGAGGCGGTCGGCGAGCAGCAGCTCGACGCTCTGCTGGGCCTGCGGGTCGATGGTGGTGCCCACGCGCGGGCGGCCGGCGGCGGTTTTCCTGAGGCGTTCGGCGAGCAGCGGGGCGAGCAGGGGCTCGCGCAGGGCCTGGGCGTAGGCGGGCTCTTGCAGGGCGTCGGCGATGTCGGCATCGCGCCAGATGCCGCGCATGCGCTGGAGCACCTTGTCGCGGGCGGCGCGGGCGGCGGCGTGGTGGCGGTCGGGCCGCAGCAGCGACGGCGCCTGGGGCAGCACCACCAGCAGCGCCGCCTCGGCGTGGGTCAGGCGGCGGGCGGGCTTGCCGAGGTAGGCGCGGCTGGCGGCCTCGACGCCTTCGAGCACGCCGCCCATCGGGGCGTGGTTGAGGTAGAGGGTGAGGATCTCGTCCTTCGACAGCCGGGCTTCGAGCTGCAGCGCGCGCAGGATCTGGCGGGCCTTGCCGGCGAGGCTGCGGGGGGTGGGTTCGAGGATGCGGGCGACCTGCATGGTGAGGGTCGAGCCGCCCGAGACGATGTGGCCGTTGATCGCCCACTGGCCGGCGGCGCGCACGAGCGCGAAGGGATTGACCCCCGGGTGCCAGCGGAAGTAGCGGTCCTCGTAGCGCAGCAGGGCTTCGTGGTAGGCGGGCGCTACGTCGCCGAGCGCCACCGGGTGGCGCCACACGTGATTGCGGTCGGGGAAGGCGCGCAGCGGCGTGCCGTCGCGGGCCACGATGAGCAGGGCCTGGCCCGCGTCGCGGCCGGGCAGCGGCGGCGGGAAGAGCTGGTCGGCGATCAGCATCGCCCCCAGCAGCACAGCCAGGCCGTGGCGCAGGGGGCGGAAGCGGAACGGGAGGCCAGCAGCCACGGGGCTACTTGCCGTCGATCACCGTCAGGCTGCCGTCGCCCTCGGCCAGCCCGTAGGTGTCGGGCCGGTACATGTCTTCGGCGTACACCGGCGGGACGACGAACTTGCCCGGCGTGACCACCCGGGCCCGGTAGAACAGGTTGATCTCGCCCTGCAGGCGCACGGCGGCCACGAAGCGGTCGTCGCGGAACTCGACGTGCTGGATGCGCCGGTCGGCCATCGCGGCGGCGGGGTCGATACCGGCGATGCTGACTGCGCCCATCGCCTCGCCCTGCACGATGTTGAGGTTCTCGATCTCCAGCCCGGCCGGGATGTGGTCCACCACCAGGCCGTTGCCGATGTGCACCTTCGGCTTGACCTGCACGCGCACCAGCACGCTCTCGCCCACCTTCAGCGGCCGCGTGCCGATGGGCGTGCCGTCGCCGGCGTGGAGCGTGCGGACGAGGGCGATGGCGTCGCTGCGGGCGGCGGGCATCTTCGCCGGGTGGCCGCCGATCGCCAGCTCGACGAAGAGCTTGCCAGTGTGGGTGTTGCGGATCGCCAGCCCGCCGGCGAGGCTGGCGGTGTCGAGGGGGCGGACCTGGCTGCCGGGGCCGCTCAGGCTGGCAGGCTTGTCGGTGCCGACCTCGGCCGTCCAGGCGGCGCCCTTGTCGCGGGTGCCGAGTTCGCGGCCGATGAGGAAGAGGGCGAGCTTCTCCTGGGTGCTGGTCCAGGTGTTCTTCTCGAGCTCGGCGGCGGTGATGGCGACCAGGCCGGCGCTGCCGGCGGCGTTGATCTTGTGGCGCTGCAGCAGCGTGTACGACAGCGCCGCGTCGCGCAGCGGGCTGCCGTAGTCGCCCCACCAGTGGCTGCCGTCGCGGGGCTTGGCGATGCCCTCGGCGATGGCGGTGGTGGCGCGGGCGTCGTCGCCCATCAGCTTGAGGGCGATGCCGAGCTGGACCAGGGCCAGGCCGGAGTGGGCCTGGGCGCGCAGCTCGTAGAGCTGGCGCAGGGTGGCCAGCGGCGCCTTGGATTCCCGCGCCAGCACGTAGGCGCCGTAGGCGAGCACGCCGAAGCGGCCGCTGCCGGCGTAGCGGCGGTCCTGCCAGATGGCGTTTTCGTTGTAAGTGGGCTTGCCGGCGGGCAGGCCGGAGACGCCCTCCTGCAGCGCGCGCAGCAGGAAGTCGGTGGCCTTCTGCTGCATCTGCGCCGGCACGGTGAAGCCCTGCTCGCGGGCGTCGAGCAGGAAGTGGGTGACGTAGGCCGACAGCCAGTATTCGTACTCCGAGACATTGCCCCACAGGCTGAAGCCGCCGTTGGGGGCCTGCATGGCACCGAGGCGGGCGATGGCCTTTTCGAGCATCGCAGCGCGCTCGTCGCGGCTGAAGGGCTTGAGGCCGAAGCGGCGGGCGCTGTCTTCGTCGATGAAGACGTGGGGGTAGGCGGTGCTGGTGGTCTGCTCGGTGCAGCCGTAGGGGTACACCAGCAGGCCGCGGATGGCGCTGCGCACGTCGATGGGCGGCTGGTCCGACAGGGTGAGGTGGGCCTCGACGGACGCGCGCAGGAAGCCGCCGGTGTCGGCGTCCTGGAGCTTGAGGGTTTCGCCGGGGGCGATGGTGAAGCGGCGGCTGATCTGCTGGCGCGGTGTGGGGGCCTGGACCTGCAGCGCGAACTGGCGGCTCAGCTTGATCGGCCCGCCGCTCACATTCACCTGCACGCCCGCCAGGCCGAAGGCGCTGCCGGCCTCCACCGGGAAGCGCAGGGTCTGCCGGCGCTGGTCGGCGAGCGTGACGGTGCTGCTGGCGCCCTGGATGCGCAGGCCGTCGGGGGAGCTGACGTCTACCTTGAAAGTCTGCGCGGCACCCGAGAGGTTGTGCAGATCCAGGGCGATCACCGCGCTGTCGCCCACCGTGAGGAAGCGCGGGGTGGCGAGCTCGGCCACCAGCGGGGCGGCCACCTGCACCTCGGCCTCGGCGCTGCCGAACTGCTCGGGCGTGGCGACCACCGCCATCAGGCGCAGGCTGCCGTTGAAGTCGGGCACCGGCAGGGTGACTTCGGCCTCGCCCTGCTCGTTGAGGCTGACCGGGCCGGAGAACAGGTCGATCAGCTTGACCTTCTTGGGCAGGCTGGTGGTGGGCTTGGGGGCGGCGTCGCCGCCGAACTTGAGCTTGCCCTTGCGGCCGGCCATCTTCTCGATGAGGCGGCCATACACGTCGTACTGGTCGGCGCCGTAGCGCTGCTTGCCGAAGAAGTGGCCGTGGGGGTCGGGCGTGGGGAAGCGGGTGATGTTGAGGATGCCCACATCCACCGCTGACAGGGTGAGCAGGGCCTGCTGGCCCTTGGCGGCGGGCACCTTGACCTTCACCTTGAGAGGCGTCTCGGGGAGCATCTTCTTGGGCGCGGCTAGGCTCACCGCCAGCTTGCGCTCGCCCCGCTCGAGGGGCAGGTGGGCGAGGCCGAGGGCCCGCGCCGGGGTGACCTTTTCGCCGGCGCTGCCGGGGCGCAGCACCATCACCGACACGTAGAGGTCGTGGCGGCGCCAGGCTTTGTCGAGGGGGATGTCGACGGTGATGCCGCCGTCGGGCATCGCGATGCGCTGGGTCCACAGGGTCCGGTCGCCCTCGACGCTGATCAGGGCCTGGCCGCCGTGGGGCGGGGTGATGGTGAGCCGGGCGGTGTCGCCGTCCCGGTAGGCGGGCTTGTCGAGCTTGAGGGCGACCCGGTCGGGGCGGACGCCCTGGTCTTCGTCATTGCGGGCGCTCCAGCCGGCGTAGAAGCGGTACTTGAGGGTCTTGCCGGTTTCCGGGTCGGCGATCTCGAGGCGGTAGCGGCCGTATTTGACAGGCACCTCCAGCTTGCCGCGGCCGCCAGCAGGCACGCTGACGCTGCGGGTGGCGACGAGCTCGTCGGTCTCGGTGAAGCCGGAATGCCAGCCGCGCTGGTCGTCGAAACGCCAGTAGTAGCCGCGGTCCTCGCGGAACAGGCGGGCCGGCAGGCTGGCGCCGTGGAGCTTGGCGCTGCGGTCGGTGCGGATCACCTCGAAGGGGGCCAGGCTGCCCTCTTTGGCGTAGTCGCCCTGGAACAGCGGGCGCACGCCCACCAGCACCGGCGCCGGCCAGTAGGTGCGCTCGACCGAGCGGATCACCGGGCGGCCGCCGCTTTCGAGCAGGCTGAGGGTGGCGCGCACGGTGAAGGGCGACTGGCGCTCGGCGACCGGGGCGAGGTCGATGTCGAAGCCGCCCTTGCCGGCTTCGTCGAGGGCGCTTTCATCCAGCTCAGTGCGGCTCCTGGCGCTGTCTTCGTTGGCGTCGCCGAACTCGAAGCCGGGGAGCTGCTTGGCCAGCGGGTTCTTGTGGCGTTCGTACTGCACCACGCCGAGCAGGCGGTTGCCGGCGGCGGGGGCGCCGTAGAGGTAGCTGCCCTGCACGGCCAGCGCGAAGGGCTGTCTGGCGTCGAGGCTGGGGTGGCTGGGGGTGAGCTCGAGCTTCATGCGCTCGGGCAGGAACTCCTCGACGTTGAAGCGGTAGCTGTTGGTGGGCAGCTTGTCGGCCGGGTCGGCGCGGAGCTCCAGCACCCAGGCACCGGTGGGGGCGTCGGCGGGGAGCTCGATGGCGCGCCGGTAGTAGCCGCCGAAGCCAGCGTCTGGCTGCCAGCTGGCGGTGAACTGGCTCTTGCCGTCGGGCCGCTTGAGGATGGCCTGCACCGGTTGGGGCGGCACCGGGCGGCCGTCGGCGTCGCGGGCCAGCACCGACAGCTCGAAGCGCTCGCCGGGCCGGTACAGGTTGCGGCCGGACCACGGGAACAGGCGCACCGCGCGCCCGGGCAGGCCGGCGATGTCGAACTCGGAGAGGTCGAGGGCCGGCTCACGGGTGGCGATGAGCGACAGCTGCTGGCCCTGGCGGGCGAGGACCACGCGGGCGTCCCTGGGGCGTTCGGCGAAGCTGGCGCGGCCGTCGCCGTCGGTTTCGCCGCGGGCCAGCACCTTGCCGGCCGCGTCGAGCCACTGGATCTCGACGTTGCGCCGGCCCTTGCCGTCGGTGAGGGTGCTGACCACCGCGTCGGCGCCCTTGTCGAACAGGCGCAGGTGCAGGCCCAGGTCGCTGACGTAGAAGTAGCTCACCTGGTAGTCGTAGCGGAAGCGGTTGGGCTGGCTCATCACGGCGATGTAAACGCCGGGCTCCTGGAGCGCCTTGATGTCTTCGACCGGGATGAAGGTGACGCTGCGCCGGTTGGGCTGCTGCTCGGTGACGAAGCGGCCCGTGTAAACGCTGTCGGTGAGGCTGTGGAGGCTGTCGAGCTCCCAGTTGCCGACGGCGCCGCGCAGGCTCAGGCGGCGGTCGGCCTCGTCGCCGCTGTTGTCGTCATCGCCTTCGTCCTCGCTGTCTGGCGAGGGCTGCCGTGCCTTGGGCGGGCTGATGACGCGGTCGAGGAAGCGCGGCAGCTGGTCGGGCCGCACGCGCAGGAACTGGATGTCCACCTCGGGCACGTTGACGGTGACGACCGGCAGGCCGCCGTTTTGTTTGGCCGGCAGCACCATGCCGCGGCTGGCAAAGTAATAGGCCGGCGAGACGGCGGCGGTGCGGAGCGACAGGCGCGCCTCGGCGTCGAGCCGGGCGTCGCCCCGGGCGGGCAGGCCGGCGGCCACCTTCACCACATAGCGGGCCTGGGGTTTGACGTGGGGGAAGAACAGCAGGCGCGGGTTGTCGCCCACCGTCCACGCGCCCTTGACCCGCTTGCCGCCTTCGGTGGCGACATCCTTGGGGTCGCTGCTGGCCGCGGCGGGGGCTTCCTGGCGGGCGTCATCGTCGCCGTTGTCGTCAGCGTCGGTGGTGAGCACCTCGCCGTCCCGCGGCGGCATCTCGAAGACCTCGATCTCGCCGTCGTAGGCATGGCGAGGGTCGAGGGGCAGGCTGAAGGTGAGGGCGAGGGCCGGTGAGCCGTCGAAATCGCGGTTGGCCAGCTCGACCAGGCGGAAGGGGCCACTGCTGCCGGCGGCTTCGTCGCCAGCCCCGGGGCGGCTGAAGAAGTAAAACCCGGCAGCCAGGGCGACGGCCAGCGCGACCAGAACGGGAATCAGGGCAAAGCCCCGGCGGGTGGAGGCGATCACGGGCGGCTTCCTTTCGGGCGGGCGCCGCTGGGCACCGGCCTGCATGACGTGGAGATTCATTCGCGAATCTACACGAGTACGCCCTCGCGGTGGCCGGGAAGCTCGGGCCGGGCGGGTTTACACCCTGAATGCCGACGCGGCCTGGGCCAGGATGCGGCTGCTGGTTTCGGTCTGGCTGGCCAGCGCACTGGAGTCGGCCGCGTCCCAGGCGTTCTCGGACGACCAGCGGGCGATGCTGTCGATCTGCCCCGAAACCCGGTCGGCCGCAGATTCCTGGTTACTGAGGGTTTCGGTGATGTCGCTCACCGCACCATTGATGGCGTCGAGGGCGGCCTGGATCTGGCCGATCATGCTGGCCGCGGTGGTGGCCGTGGCGACCCCCTGTTCGGCCAGCTGGCAGCCCGATTCCATGCACGACACCGCCGCGGCGGTTTCCTGGCGGATGCTCGAGATCGTGTGCTGGATCTCGCCGGTGAAGTGCCGGGTGCGCTCGGCGAGCTTGCGTACTTCGTCGGCGACGACCGCAAAGCCGCGGCCCGATTCGCCCGCCCGCGCCGCCTCGATCGCCGCATTGAGGGCCAGCAGATTGGTCTGATCGGCGATCTCGGAGATGGCCGACACGATGGTGTCGATCTCGCAGGACTTGGTGTCGAGCTTGCGGATGTCGGCGGCGGCAATCCGCACCTGTTCGGCCACCTGCAGCATCTCGGCGGCGGTGCCATTGACGACCCTGCAGCCCTCCTGGCCCAGCGCTGTGCCGCTCAGGGTCAGCTCGCGGGTTTCGGCGGTGCGCCGGGAGATGGCGTGCATGCTGGCAACGATCTCGGCGAGCTGATCGCGTGCCTCGGCGGCGGCGTGGCTCTGGCCCTGGGCGCCGTCGGATGCCGAGTTGGCCATGCCGAGCAAGCGGGAGGTTGCCGCGATGTTGCCGGTGCTCTGGTCCTGCACCGACCGGGCAAAGCCGCTCACGGATTCGAGCAGCTTGTTGAGGGCGCTGGCGATCTGGCCCAGCTCGTCGCGGCCCCTGACGGGCAGGCGCCGGGTCAGGTCCTGGTCTTTTTCGATGTGCAGGATGCCGCTCAGCAGCTCGGAGGTGTCGCGGCTGATGGTGCGCAGTACCAGGCCGCCGAAGATCGTGGCGATCAGGATGCCGGCTCCGATGATCGCGCCGCTCAGCCTGAGGGTCATGTCGTGCGTCGCGTCCGCCGCCTCGCGCTTGTTGCGGGTGGAGGTTTCGATGGCCGTCATCAGCGTGCTGCGGCTCTGTTTGATGGGGCTGTAGTACTTGTTGGCGAGCTCGCCGGCCAGCGCGTTCACCCGGCCTGCGTCGCCCGCCAGCAGGGCCTGCTCGACGGGCTGCAGGTAGTTGGTGACGAAGGCGCTGACGGTGTTGACGAAGGGTTCGATGACGGCCTGGTCTTCCGGGCTGCCGGCGAGCCTGGCCAGCTCGGCCAGCTCGCGCAGGGTTTCCTGGTTGTTATCGGTGAGCGTCCGGCCCTCCTTCTGCAGGTTGGCGGGGTCGGTGTTCAGCCGGGTCTGGGCGACATGCAGGCGCGAGTCGAACACTTTGACGTTGATGCGCCCGATGATGATGATCTTGGTCTCGTCGTCGAAGATCTGGGTGGTGGCGTCGTGGTTCACGACCGTGCCGTAGATCCCCAGGCCACCGGCCACGCAGAGGGCCACACAGAGCAGGATAAGGGTCAGCCCGAGACGTGTGCTGATGGTCAGGTGTCGCAACCTGGACGTGTTCCGTAGGCAGGGTCGCCCGGTCTTCGCGGGCGGACGGGTGGGGTGAGAGGGGCGATCAGGCTGATCCGGGGGGAGCGACAGGTGCGTTTCGGTTTAACGGTGCACAGGGGGGCTTTCTTGAGTTCTCGCCGGGTCGTGTCGCGTTGCGGGTGTCGGGCTGTGTCGGGCGCTTGAGCGATGTTGAATGGGGCTCGAGTTGCAATAAGATTTTTTAGAGTTACAATTGAAACAAGCTCTTCGCGGAGAACACCATGCTCAACGCCCTCGACAGCAGCACCGACAGCATCGACCGCAAGGCGATTGCCGGCATGTTGATGAAGCTGTTCGACCACTGGAAACTCAGCACCGAGGAGCAGCTCGATGCCCTGGGCTTCTCGGTCACCAACCGGGCCGCGCTGGCCCGCTACCGCCGCGGCGAGCCGATCTCGGGCAGCCGTGACACCCTGGAGCGGGCCGGCCATCTGCTGGGTATCCACAAGAACCTGCGGCTGCTGTTTCCCGCCGATCGTGATCTGGCCTACGCGTGGGTCAAGACGCGCAACCACGCCTTCGACAATCGCTCGCCCATCGAGGTGATCCGCGAATTCGGCTTTGCCGGCCTGCTGATGGTGCTGGCCTATCTCGACCGGGCCCGCGGCCAATGAACGCGGACGTCTTCGCCCATGTGGGCCTGGCCGAGACCCACGCCGACCTGATGCGCAACATCGTCTCGCTGCGCGTCTCCCAGGATCTCTTCGACGATCTCTCCGACAACCCGGCCGACTGGAACGCGGCGATCGCGCTGGAGCTTGCCACCAAGCCGCCCCTGTTCAGCTCGGCCCAGCCGGTGCTGCATCGCCCCTTCGAGGAAGCCCGCTGGAACGACGCGATCCACTACCCCTTTCGCCACTGGATGCGCAGCCGCTACTCCGACGGCAGTTTCGGCGTGTGGTACGGCGCCGACAGCATCGAGACCACGGTGCATGAGACGGTTCATCACTGGCGCAGCGGCCTCCTGCGGGACGCCGGCTTCACCCGCCCGGGCATCCGGGTCGAGCGCAAGGTGTACCGGGTGCGCTGCGATGCGGCCCTGGTCGATCTGCGGCCAGCGGTCGCCCATGTGCCGGCGCTGCTTGACCCGGCCGATTACGGCCTGACCCAGCAGATCGGCGCGCGCCTGCACCGGGAGGGGCATCCGGGCCTGGTGTCACGCTCGGCGCGCTGCGAGGGCGATATCCACGGCGTGCTCAACCCCGGCGTGCTGTCCGATCCGCGTCAGGTGTGTTTTCTCACCTACACGACCACCGCGAATGGTGTGGCTATCGAGCGGGAGCCGGGGCGCGCGTGGATGAATGTCGACGGGTGAGTGCAGGCTGCCTGGCTGAATTAGAAAAGTCTGATTTACTGCTAGACTGGTCTGCATGACGCTTCTGTTTGCTGCTGTGTCGGCCGTCCCCGTCGCCAAGGGTGCAGGCGCGCCGGAATCGTGCGGATGCGGCGCTTTCCCACGCCGCATCCGCAGCGTGCCGGCACGGTGAGCGGGCTGGCCTTCGGGCTGTTGCCCCTGATCGGCCTGATCAGTCTGCTGGGGCTGAATCGGCTGATCCGTCGCAGTCTGGCCGCGCCGCGGGTGCCGGAGGTCGGGCAGCCCGATGGCCTGCCATGGCAGGCGGTGCGCATCCCCACGCTCCGCGGGCGGGGTCTTTTCGGGTGGTTCATCCCGGCTGGCGAGCGTGCGCCGGCGCTGGCCATCATCCATGGCTGGGGCGGCAACGCCGAGCTGATGCTGCCGCTGGCCGCGCCGCTGCACCGGGCGGGTTATGCGCTGTTGTTCTTCGACGCCCGCTGCCACGGTCGCAGCGACGACGACAGCTTTGCGTCGCTGCCGCGTTTTGCCGAGGATCTCGGCGCGGCCGTCGACTGGCTGCGCCTGCAGCCGGAGGTCGACGCGGAGCGGGTCGGCGTGATCGGCCATTCGGTGGGGGCGGGGGCCGCATTGCTGCTGGCGTCGCGACGCCGGGATCTTGCCGCGGCGATCAGCCTGGCGGCCTTCGCCCACCCGGCGGCGATGATGCGGCGCTGGCTGGCGGCCAGAGGGGTTCCCCATTTCCCGCTGGGCGCCTATATCTTGTGGTATGTGCAGCGGGTGATCGGGCATCGCTTCGACGACATCGCACCCTGCCGCACGATTGCCCGGGTCGGCTGCCCGGTGCTCATCGCCCACGGCTGCAACGACGCGACGGTGCCCGCCAGCGAGGCCGAGCAGATCCACGCTGCGCGCGGGGCGGCCCGGGCGAGCCTGCTGCTGATGCCCGGCAGCCACGACGAGTACGCCGATCTGGAGCGCCACCTGGGCACCCTGACCGGCTTTCTGGACGAGGCCATGGGCGTGGGCCGGCCCTGACCGCGGGGCAACTTTTCAGCGCTGCCGGCAGTCCATCACCTTGCTGCAATGCTTTCAATCACCACAACATCAAAGGGAGAACCTGCCATGAATCAGGAAAGCGTGTGGACCAAGCGTTACCAGGATGCCGGCGACGATTACCTGTTCGGCACCGAGCCTAACCGCTTCCTGGCCCATCGCGCCGACGTGCTCCAGGAGGGCCGCACGGCCCTGTCGGTGGCCGATGGCGAGGGCCGTAATTCGGTGTGGCTGGCGGAGCAGGGGCTGGAGGTGACGGCCGTCGAGATCTCTGCGGTGGCGGTGCACAAGGCCCGCCGCCTCGCCGCAGGGCGCAAGGTGCAGGTGGAGTTCATGCAGGCCGACATGCTGGCGCCGGGCTGGCCGCCGGCCGCGCTGCAGGGGGCTTTCGACTGGGTCGTCGGCATCTTCATCCAGTTCGTCGGCCCGGAATGGCGGGAGCGCCAGTTCGAGGTCATGAAGCAGCTCACGCGGCCGGGCGGGCGCATCCTGCTGCAGGGCTACACGCCGAAACAGCTCGACTATCGCACCGGCGGCCCCTCTGCGGTCGAAAACCTCTACACGCCGGAGATCCTCCAGGAAGCCTTTGCCGACTGGGTGATCGAGGAGCTGGTCGAATACGAGGAGGATGTGAGCGAGGGGGCCGGCCACCGGGGGCGCTCGGCGCTGATCGGCCTCGTCGCCCGCAAGCCCTGAGCCTTGCCGCGGCGTCGCGGGGCGGGGGCGTGACAAGGGTCGCCGAATTCCAGGGCGATTCGTAGGATAATGGCGTGCGCACCTGGAGGTGCAGCAGGGCTTGGGTTCGCGGATGCCGTAACGGTGTTCGCGGGATGACCACACGACTGCCGGACGCCCCCGTCCGCTTTCACGGGATTTATCGATGATTTCAGGCAAGAAGACGCTGGCGGCTTATCTCAACCTCGCGGCGGTTGCGGTCTTGGGCATGCTATCCGGGCCGGCAGCGGCAGAGAGCGAATTGACGCCCATGGAGTGGGCTGGTCTGCCCGACTATTGCAAGTCTGCCATCCTCCAGTCGGGCTACCATCACATCATTCCGAGCAGCAATACGCTCACTGGCGCCTGGGCGCGGGCGCAGGGCTTCAACGAGCACGGTCTGGCCGGTGCGCACCACTTCTGCATGGGCCTGGTGTACATGGATCGCGCCAAGATGGGGCGGGCCACCTTCAAGGATGCCATCGGCGAGCTGAACTATTCCCAAAGCCAGATGGATATCTCCGACCGCGGCTACCCCTATGCGACCAGCTATCTCGCGATGGCCCACTATCGGGCCGGCAACCGGCTGAAGGCGAATTCCCTGTGGCAGGGCTGCATCCAGACACATCCGCAGAATCGCTACTGCTACCTGTCGATGGCCGATGCGCTGTTCGCCGAGAAGCGGCCCCAGCAGGCTCTCGACCTGCTCCTCAAGTATGACGAGGTGAAGGAGGGCGAGTATCCGGACGCCGAGCACTTCATTGCTCGCGCGTACTACGACACCAAGCGCTACCCCGAGGCGCTCAAGCGGGCCGAGCGTGCGTCCGAACTGGGCTACCCGGTGAGCGGCCTGCGGGACAAGCTGAGGGCGATCGTCGCCGGCACGGGCAAGGGCGGCAAATGATCACGGACGCCCTGGCCGCCGTGATGGCCCGGGCCATGGGCGTTTCCCCGGAGCAGATCGGGCCGGAGACGGCCTTCCGCCAGCCCGGTAGCTGGGATTCATTTGCGGCGCTGGCGCTGATCTACGGTATCGAGGAGTGCTTCGGTGTGCTGATAGGCTACGGCACGCTCGACACGGCCATCACGCTGGCCGACCTGCAGGCGCTCGAGTCGGGCCCGCGCTGAGGTTCAGCGCAGCTTGAAGCTCGCCGGAATCGGCTTCGGGGCGAGCTTTTCAGCGGCGATCTCAAGGGCGTAGAGCGTCCCGCCCGTCACCAGCCAGGCGTTGATCCAGTCGGGAGTCGCACCTTCACCCGACCAGGTCAGCGCCCGGTTGGAGGGGTGCATGTAGCGGATGTGCGCGGTTTCCGGCGCGGCCACCGGCGCCTCCGGAGCTGGCTGGGCGACGGCGGCTTCCTCGGCTGCTCGTTCTGCAGCTTTTTCGGCGGCTTTCTCTTTCTTCTCGGCCGTCTTTCTTGCCGCTTCCTTCCTCGCGGCTTCCTTTTTCTCGGCGACCTTGCGCGCGGCTTCGGCGGCCTTCTCTTCCGCTGCCCGCGCCGCCGCCTCTGCGGCGGCCTGGGCCTGGCGTGCGGCCTCGGCTTCAGCCTCGGCGGCCTGGCGGATTCGTTCCTGCTCTTCCTGCTCGCGTTTGGCGATCTCGGCCTTGATCTGCTCGGCGAGCGTTTCGAGTTCGGGGAGATCGTAAGACTTCAGTTCGGTCATGGATGGCGTGGCGTTACGGGGGCGATGCAAGGGTTTGGCGGAAACCTGCCCCGGGGGAGCGTCTGGCATTGCGCCGGCAGATGTGCAGCCCTCGTCCGGCGGTCTTTGCCCGGATGCCGGGGCAGTGCTGGCGTCCGGATGTCCGGAATGTCGCCGGCAGAGGTTTTCCGCGAGGTCGTGAAGTTAGCACCATAGCTTCTCCTGCGCCATATGGAGAAGCAGGAAAGTCACGGCACGGCGGGCCTTCCGGCGGGGCGCCGTCACACCTTGTTGCACGGGAGGCGCGGAGTGAGGGGCTGGGCCTCGGAAGCGCCGGGCCGCGCCGACGGTGGCGGGCCGTCGCCAGCCCCATCCGCCAGCCATTATCCTAGAAACGGCAGTTGACCGCTTTTCGTAGCCTCAAGAGCCGCATGAGCGCACACTTTAGTACCTTCGCCGACGCTCACCCGGAGGGTGGCAGCGCTACACGCCCGCTGGCACGCCTGTGCGGGCGCCTGGCTTTGTCGCTCCGCCTTGCAGGCATGAGCCTGCCGCGTTGTCGCTTCGCGCCAGACACCCGCCCAGACGCACCAGCAAGCGCGTCCAAC
>Ga0075163_10006848_pt1 | contig 15112 bp, 11 predicted proteins | sample JI1023141ADNA_FD_71478 | JGI IMG/M metagenome (GOLD analysis project Ga0075163, IMG submission 71478) | Wastewater effluent complex algal communities from Wisconsin, to seasonally profile nutrient transformation and Carbon sequestration -... | ecosystem: Engineered > WWTP > Effluent > Algae... | reverse complement strand
TGGCTGCGACTGGCGCACGTCGCGGTGTGCGCCGCGCTGGCTGATGTCGCCTGCACCAAGGAGGCGCTGAGGGAAGCGCTGCTTGGGCGCAGGCCTACAGCCAAGGACGACGAGGGGACCAGCGCGGCCACCGCCCAAGTCCAACGTCGAGCGGATACGGTCACCGCCGCAGCGGCAGCCCTTGAGCGATCGCGGGGCTTTCTCTACGAGTGGCTCAAACTCCGGCGGCGGCCTTGGGGCAGCACGGACTGGGTCTGCTACGGGGCGGAGCTGCGCCGCCGTCGCCTGCTGGCCCGGTGGTCGGTGGCAGAGCTGGGGCGACAGACTCAGCTCCCTGCTTCGCTCATCCGCCACATCGAGCAGGGGCGCGGCAGACCCCACCCCTCGGAACTGACGCTGGCCAAGCTGGCCGCAGCCCTGGGAATGCCGATGCCCCCGAGGCCCGCAGGGGCCGGTGGGAACAATCCGAGCGGTCTGCCGCCAAAGTAAAATCCTCCCCCCTGATATGGGACGACCCGTCAAGGTTCCCACAAGGGGTGGGGCGTTTTTTTCTTGCGCGGCCGCTTGAGGGCGGGGAGGTGCGGAATCTTTCGACGGTTTCTCAATCTGATATCCGCGGATCGACTCTCGTCGCCGCATAGTCTTCCGTCCGTCGGGAGCTGGCTCTGACTTTGTTCGCGGATCAGAACGAATCTGCCGCCAGGGGGGAGTCGAGCGTACTCCCTTATTTCCGTCGCACCGCCCCGCTCTCAAGGGGCCGCTATGTCACATCTTGGTCTACCGGCGGCTTTTGGCTATCCGGCTGCCGGCTCGGGCTGCAGCTCAGGGGTGGGCAAGCCCTTGACCCTTCGAGCGATGGCCCACATGAAGCCCAGCAGCTCGCGGCTCACCGCCGTAGCCGCCTTGCAGCTGGGCTTGTTTTTCTGCTCCATGCGCGAAAACTTTCGGTACAGCCGCTTGTGGGCTTGGTCGGCGATCTGGATGACCTCGGGGTCCTGGCCAACGCGCCGCTTGCGCAGAGCCACTGAGATCCCTGGGCAGCGTCGAAAGTGCCAAGCCGCTTCCACCAGCACTCGTCGCAGGTGCGCGTTGCCTGTCTTGGTTAGCCCGCCTCGACGTTGACCCGATGGACCGCCGGAGCTGTGCTCGCTGGGGACCAAACCCGCGTAGCTGAACAGCTGCCCGGCTTTGTGGAATCGCTCCAGCTCTCCGGCCTCGGCCACTACCGTTGCGGCCGTTAGCAGCTCGACGCCGTGCAAGCACTTGAGCGCCGCGATAACTCGCTGCATCGGCTCTGGTAGCACCGGAAGCTGCTCTCGCAGGTCCGCGTCCAGCAGCGTCAGCCGCTGCGCTTGATGATCCGCCTCCAGTAGGTAGTCCTGGAGCGTTCGCTGTTGGCTCGGCTGGCTAAGCTGCAGCGTCCGCAGCCAGATTCCAAACTGCTTGCTAAAGGGCTTGGCTCCCTCGGGCTCTGAGAGGCCCTGGCGCAACAGGAACTTGGTGAGCCGATTCTGGGCCCGTTTGAGGTCTTGCTGCGCCGTCTGCCGACAGCGCAATAGGTCGCGCAGGGCTTGGGACGCCTCATCGGGCACCCAGACCGGCACAAGGTCGCCGGTCCGCAGAAACCGGGCCAGCTTCACCGCGTCCCGGCGATCGGTCTTTACCCGATCGCCGGCTCGCACTGGAATCAGCGTTGGGGCTGCCACAATGCACGGAATGCTCAGCTTCTGCAGCTGACGGTACAGCACATAGCCGCAAGGTCCCGCCTCGTAAGCGGCCTGTAGCGACGAGGCCGGGCCGAGCTTGCGCATCAGCCGCGCCACTGCCTCGGGTGTATTGGGTATCGTACCCAGCGACTGGCAGTGACCGCTTTCTTCGCAGACAGCGACGGCAATGGTTTCCTTATGCACATCCAGCCCAACGAATCGAATACAGTTTCCCACGGCCGGCTCCTTTCGCTTGTAGCTCTGCGTTTGTGCTCCGGCGCAGCGTAACCTACGAAGACGTATTACGCCGCGATCGGAGCCGGTCGTCCCATACTGACTTTGCCGGGCAGGCCCGCCCCTGGCAGGGGCTGGCACATGGAAAATCCGCCGCCGCACCAGCACCCCCCTTCTCCGCCCATTCAGCACCTGGCATCTTGCCTTGGGGCCCCTTGCAGATGCCGCGGAAACCCTTTTCCTCCCGTATCAGGCTCTGTCGTACCCCGATCTAATTAAAATCGCTTGCCTCGGGTTTTCCACTGTCCTCTTCGGAGGTGAGCGCGCCTCCACGTATCTTGTTCAAAAGCTGGTAGTGTCAAGGAAACTTCTGATACCGTCGAGAGCGGCTTACTGTAATTAAGGCGACCTGTAATTGGATAGGTTGGAGCGATTACGTGTGCGATTAAGTGTCTATCTATCCCTGAGTGTGGCTAGGGCTTCATTAGGTTGCGTGTATTCGGACGGAGATCCCTCGTTCCGCAATACGATCCGAATCCTGGCCTCACCACAAACACCTCTGCCAGGCTCACATCGGTGGCGCATGTGCCGCGTCAATCGGAACCTGTGCCCGGCTGACAGTCCCCACTTATCAATCGGCCAACTCCTCGTGTTCGGTTCGGCGACCGCCTTCTAAATCCGATGTCTGTTCTCGCTCGGCTTGCGTCCATGCGGCTTGCTCGGCTGCTCGGGCTTTTCGGCGGCTGTCCTCTTCCTGTTCCATCTTCCAGGGGGCGGGGCCACTCTGCCTGGTGCCCTTTATGGCAGCGGTGAGGCGGTAGACACCAGTGGTTGGATTACGGCCATGCTCGCCTACCGCTACGGCATCGGCATCAAGCCGTTCGGCACGAGCAAAGGCAGCCTCATAGCCCGGGCTGAGTTTCTCGAAGTCGACGTGTTTTCTCTTTGCTGGCATCAGTTGTGCTAATAGCGATTGAACGGCATGGCGATGTAGCATGCCGGGGCTTTCACGCAGATGTAGCAGCAACCAGAGGTCGAAGCATGGATTCGAGATAGCGACTTCAAGACCGTTATCGCGGGCGAGCTGTTTTGCCTCTGGTACATGTGGATGATCGTCGATGTCGAAAACGCAAAAAACACGTTCATAGCGAAGGAATTCGTCTGCTTGAGACTTTGCTTGCTCCTCTGCATTATCCCGTTCTTGACGTGCTCGCTTGACTAGCGTGAGCGGAACACCAGCCGCGTTCACAATGGAAACATGTACGAGAGGGTTTTTGCACCAATCACAGAAACTCTGTACATACTCCACCTCCGTAACCTGGCCTTCGCAGACCACCAGGATACGGGGCTTCGGCTCAATGATTGAAGCAGACCTTGCTGGACGACGTTTCTGGTTGCGACGTTGGGTGGCCACGGTGGCTACTTTCCGATCAGATCAATGTTGCCAAGAAAGGGAATCGCGCCATATCGCCCTTGAAGATAACCCCGTTCTAGATTCTCTGCCTTCCGCGGTTTGAAATCGGTCAGAGGATAAACACGCGTGGATCCATCGTCGTCCTTTTCGGTCAACCATATCTGATCACGCCGTAAGGCCGGTTCGCCTAGCGTAGTCCCAAGCAGGTTGGTGTCATGCGTCGAGAATATGAGCTGAGCGTTTTGAGGGTTCAGCTTGGGACAATTGAATGTCTGCACAAGAAACAGTGCCAGCAGCGGATGGAAGCTCCGCTCCAGCTCATCGATGACGAGCAGCGACCCGTGAGAGAGTGCGTCTAGTAGATGTGGAGCTAAACCAACAAGCTGCTTGGTCCCATTCGATTCCTGTTCGAGCGGAAGCCATGCGTCAGCAATGCTATTTTTGTGCTGAAAATACATGCGAAAGCGAGGCTTTTTCCTATTATATGGAACGAGGGCACCGGACAATTCTTCTTGCGCCTCAGATTCTATACGAAAATCAACAATGCTAGCATCAGCGGCACGAAGCAAGGCGCGAAACGCCTCCAGTCGTGTGCTTTGTGCAGAGCGGGCAGTCCGTTCCTCTGATGCGTTGTCGTGGAACAGAGAGAGCTGGGTTGGCTCACGCATGAGCGCTCGAGATACCGCCTCAACAAAAGCAAAAGGTGTTGATGGGGGTGGACCACCAGCAATATTAAATACACGTAATCTTCGAAACCATCGAAAGACTGGGACAAGCTGTTCGTGTCGATTCTGGACAGCCGCCGACAAAAATAGTCCATTTTCACGGGTAATTTTTGAGGACAGCCGATTTTCGCCTTTTAGGTTTTCGCCAAACTTGAAATCATCGCGGTCGCGCTCGAACCACATTTGCTTCCGACCTAGAGGCCAAACATGCAGCCACTCCTCAAGAATACGCGAGTCATCGATGACAAAGCCGTACTCATGTCGAACTCCATCGATCATGAATACGGCTTCAAAAAAAGATGATGCATCCCGCTTTGGCCCCCAAGCATAGGGGTCGCGCGGTACCCCTTCGTCCGGGGGCCAAAGGCGATGCGAATGAACGACTGCGTCGCGCATGAACCCCAAGGCGGACAGGAGATTGCTCTTCCCGCTGGCATTGGCACCGTAGAGGGCTGCTACAGGGAGATACTGCGGGTTAGCTACACCGTCTTGTGGCTGGGCGTCGCCCTCATCCCGAACAGCCGCCTCCATACTGAGCGCTTGTTCATCCCGCAGCGAACGGTGATTTTCTACACGAAATTCAACAAGCATCGGAACTCCAAAGCCACCTCACGAGTGTATTACGATCCACGTATTGCAAAAAACTTGCGCAAGCGCCATCGAAAAGCCGTCTGGATGCCAATGTTTTCACCGCCGATGTCTTGCGAGGAGGTCATCGGCGAACCATGGTCTCGACCGCTTGGCTAGCAGCGCGGCGCAAGGGGGCTATTGATGACCTAGCAGGTCATGCATCACCGGAACACTTCACGGCTTGCGTGAGCCGCGCGTGCAGCTGCGCGGACCAGGCACCCGGTCAGTGCCGCGAGGAGGCGGGGCCGCGCCTCTCGCATGGCCTGGTGCCATGGCAAGCGCCTTGCCAGCCACAGCTAGCACTAGATTTCTCGTCGGTGGTTAGGCTAAACTAGCCCCTCCTCAGACGGCGAGCTGCGCCCGGAATCCGGGCTTACCGTCGGTACCCGGACGATCTGTGAATCTGAAAGGCTTGAAGCGCGGTAGGGCAAGCCAGTCTGGTCAAGGCGCGGGTCGCGAGTGCGACGGCCAGATCACAGTTAAGCACGGATGCCTTCTCGGCCGTACAGAGGAATTGCTGACCCATAAGAGCCAGTACAGCGGGGTACTGACTGCGTCTGTCGCTGCATAGCAGCCGACGGACGCAAGACGCTTTCCGTGCTCGGCTCGAATCTGTCAGGCCCATCGTTTTCCTCAACCCTTTCCTGTCGGCGCTCAGTAGGGGAGTTCCCGAAGGAGATCGACTACCGCGGCATTCACAACAGCAATGATCAGCAGCCCGCGCTGGCAGCATACTTGTCGAGGTTCGCGGCCAGCGGCAGTGATGCGCTAGGCATTCCGCACGGCCCGCGGAGCAGAGACTCCGAGCGCGGTCAGCGCCCGAGGGCTTGCCCACTTCGTGAGCGGAACGGCGGGCCGGGGCTTGGCCTGCTGCCGGCGCTCCCACCGCGAGCAGGCGCATCGGTGCGTTGTGGCTCGGGCGGTCGGTCCGGGGACCTCGCAGTCGACGGCGCTATGGTGCTCGGAAGCCCCACCGCAGGCCTGGGCTCGGTCCTGCTGGCGATGCTTCTCTCGCGATGGATCCGTTCAGGCTCCTGATGCCGGCAATCCCAACCAGAGCACCGGGTCTGCGTGACTCGGGTCGGGCTGAACCTGCGGCGGTGCCCACCAAGTCCGAAGGCACGCAGCGGGCGAAAGCCCCATCAGGCCGGATATACCCGGTGCCCGACCGAGGACGCCAGAAAGCGGAGCGCCCGTTCCAGGGTGCCGAAGCTCGACATCCGAGCGGCCCGCAGGACCGCGAAATCGATCAAGCGGGTCAACGGAAGCTGATCCAGGGTCGGCTTGTAGCCCTTCCCGGCCGCGAAGCTCCGTGACAGCCATTCCTTGACCCCGCGGATCGCCTCCGGATCGCCCGAAAACGTCATGCCTGCCTGGATGCCGGGGCGCGAGCCCCCGTTCGGATCGACGAGCGGTCGACCGGCCATCAGGTGGACGCAAGGCAGGAACCACGCCTCAAACTCGCGATGGGCCAGAACCGTGGCGACTGGAAAGGGAAGTCCCGCATCCCGGATCCACCGCGCTGCCTCCGGTCCGCGCGCGGCTGGGCACCCGTCATCCTCGTCCCGCAGGATCAAGGCGCGGTCACAATCGCGCTTGCTGCGCAAAAGCGCACAGGCCTTGAGCATCCCGGCCTTGCTGTGCAGCGCGGTGCCCCGGATCGGCGGATCGGCACACACCACATCCGCCAGTTCCAGATCCCGCCACAATCGGGTGACCAGGTTCAGCGCAGCCTGCACTTCGCCGTGTCCCTCGACGACCAGGTAGAACTTACCCATGGTCACTTTCCCCGCGCTCCGGTCGCAGGCCCTCGGCGCGCAGCAGGTCACTGGTCGAAAACAGGTGCTGGCGTATCGCGGTGCGCTGTTCGCTCGCCACTTTGGCCACCGTGGTGGTCTCGCCGCGCGACACAACCAGGATCTGTTCGACATCCAGCAAGTCGAGCAGATCCGGGCTGTGGGTGCTCAGGACAATCTGGCTGCGCTGGCTGGCTTCGCGGAGGAAATCGAACAGCACGGGCAGCGCCCCCGGATGCACCGTAAGTTCTGGTTCTTCGACGCCCAGCAGAGTAAGCGCCGGCTCCTGCAGGAGCGCGGTGAGCAGGCCGGCGATGCGCAGCGTGCCATCGGACTCCGCGGAAGCATCCAGCCACTGCCGCCCGGCATGGCGAAACTCACTGACCAGATACCCGCCCACCGCCGTGACCCGGTAGTCCGTGATGTCCCCCACGATCCGTCCGAGTGCAGCCAGGATCTCCTGGCCGGCCCCCTCTTTCTTGAGCCGCCGCAACGTCGAGGTCCAATTCGCGCCATGCTCGTCCATCGGCCGCCGGACCGAGTCCGGTTTTTGCGGCGGACGAAGCTGATCGGGGAAGATCGTATAGCAGGCGATGTTTCGCAGGGCAACGACAACGTTTTTAAAGTCATCCTCGTGACGAAAGGGAAGAAGCAGTGCAGTTGGATCGTAGCTACGAGATTCCTCTTCTCTATCCAAGATAAGTTCGCCGTTGGCTGCCTCGAAGCGGAGGGGCGCAAAGGCAACCCTCAGCCACTCCGTGTCGCCCGCCTCCAGCCGGCTTAGGTGCTCTTGAAAAAACGGCTTTTTTGGTTCATCTGGATCGCTGGCTCTCTGACGAAACCGTTCAATAGCGTTGACCCGGATCGCCTCATAATCGGGTTCCCACTGGCACTCCTCACGGCTGATCAAGTAGTCGCCGCGCTCGTCCTCTTGCAGGCTGAACTCCCAGACCGCCTCGCCGGCCTCCAAGCACAGCTCCGTGCGAATCGTGATCGGAATGTTCGGCTTCTCACAGCGCCGGCGGATTGCCCCCAAACCGTTGCGCTTCATCAAGGCCTGAGCGACTCCGTCCCGCAGACACTCGGACACGAAGCGCAGCACGTCCAGGATCGCGCTCTTCCCGGCCGCGTTGATGCCGACCAGGGCCGTAAGCTGACCCAGGGGAATCTCCACCGACTCGCCCAGGCTGCGGTAGTTGCTGACGACGAGCTTTTTAATCACCTCCGTGGTGTATCATAGAGCCGGCGGCCGACCAAGCCATACGCGGCCTATCCACTAGGTGTGCGTCCCGCGAGTCCCTGATCGGACGTCCAGCCTGGTCAAATGGTTCGTGAGAACAAACGAGGCGAGCTGCCAAAAAACCCCCAACCGGCGATCGATGCAACTGCTTGCGGAATAGAGACCCTTTCCGGCGTTCGCCGGATTGCTCATTTCTCTCATGACCGCTCGCCGGGCCGGCGAGCCCTTTCCTCGGTTCGACTCCAACATGACCAGCCTTGCCTGGGCTGTTCAGTAAGGCCGTGTGGGTGTTGCGTTTGTCTTGAGCGACGGGTAAGTGTAGATCTGATGCAACACCTACATGTCAGCCTAACGTCGGGTCCAGATGGCGACTGTTACGCGAAGGTCCACCTTAAGGAGTGTCCCGGGGCAGGTTGCATTCGTGCTCTCCTCAGTGGTAAGAGTTAGCCGCTTTACGCTACACGTGGACGAGGCGAGGCAACAGGCCCTTTTAATCCTGCCTTATTGGCAGCTGGTTGGGTCTCGCCATGGCAGTGGTACCGAGGAAACGATTATGCGTGATACATCAGAGATGACCGGCGCCGAGGCGGGGCTCACTACCGAGCGCCAGATTCAAGTTGCCCTCCAAACGGTCGTTGATAACGGAGGTGCTGCAACCATCTCACAGCTCTACGATGCTATCAGCCAAAATATGCCATTAGACACATCACTTTCTCAGCAGGGTCGCGACACTTTGCGCTCTCTGATTAGCCGCCAAGCGGTAGAGCAAGGTTACATCGAGCCATATGACTCAACTCGGCCAGGGTGGCGGATCACTGCTAAAGGGCGTGCCTATCTTGACGAGATCCGCACTACCCTAGGAACGGAGGGTGAAGACACCCTACCCATTGAGCCTGAGGACGAACCGAGCAGCGAAACCGAGTTTAATACTGACCTTCCTTCTGATACACCAACAGCTCGGCCCTTTGATTCATCTGCCATACGTGTTGACCAAAGAATGATGAGCATTTTTCAGGTCATGCGAAAAATTAACTCTCACGATATCGATTTACGACCAGAATTTCAGAGAAATTTTGTTTGGAACTTAACGCGGCAGAGCCGGTTGATAGAATCCATTCTGCTGCGAATTCCGCTGCCAGCATTCTATCTGGATGCAACCTTGGATGATAGATGGTTGGTGGTGGACGGCTTACAGCGTCTTTCTACCCTGGAAAGTTTTTTTAACAAAAATGTGCTGATTCTTACAAACTTAGAATTCCTGACGGAGCATAACGGGAAAAGCTTCAGCGATATGCCCAGAAGCCTTCAAAGGCAAATTGAAGACACAGAACTCAATCTCTATATTATCAGACCAGACACACCGCCCAACGTGAAGTTCACTATTTTCAGTCGAGTGAATACAGGCGGACTTGTGCTGATGCCACAAGAGATTCGCCATGCTTTATTTCAAGGCCGAGCAACACGATTTTTGAGTGAGCTCGCCCAATTGCCGGAATTCCTCAATGCAACTACCGGATCCATCAGCCCCCTGCGTATGGATGACCGTGAATGTGCATTACGATTTTTGGCATTTTGCTTAACTGATTACAAACGATATGGAAAGATGGGACACCGCGACAAAAACGGTCGCTTGATCCAGCAAAACCTAGACGGTTTTCTAAGTGATACCATGGAGCGGATTAGCCGTATGAACGAATCTCAGCTAGATGAGCTTCGCGATTTATTCCGCATGGCAATGATTCGATGTGAGGCAGTCTTCGGGGGATATGCTTTTCGTAAATTTTATGCACTTAATGCCCGAAGATCTCAAATTAGTAAGCCGCTCTTTGAAGTTTGGTCTGTATCAGTCTTGCCTTACAGCAAGGAAAAGCTGGAACAAGGCCGCGGAATGATTATCGAGGGTTTTCTAAAACTCATGCGGAGTGTTGAGTTTAATAAAGCGATTTCCCTCGGCACAGGTAGCCCTCGTGCTGTGCAATATCGCTTTAGTGCCGTCGAGACGCTTTTGAGGGAGGTCGTACAATGATCCGCAAACTGAGGCTACGCAACTTCAAGTGTTTCAGTGATGAGAGCATTACGTTCGAGGCGTTGACCTTATTGGCTGGCGCAAATGCATCGGGAAAATCTACGGCCATCCAGTCACTGCTCCTACTGCGGCAATCTCATAACCATGGAGCGCTTACGCGAGGAGAGCTTCTACTGAATAGCGGTCTTGTGAACATCGGAACCGCCAGCGACGTAATCAACCAACGGGCTGAGAGCGACGATGTCTCCTTCACGTTAAGTTGCAACAATGGATCCGAGACGTGCTTCACTTTCAATTACAAGACCGCAGAGAAAGACTCATATGCACTAAAGGCAGACAGTCATTTGACTTATGATACTGCATCCAATGTTTTTATGAGTCAATTCAATTATCTTAATGCGGAACGCATTGGACCACGTTTATTATACCCAATGGCTGAACCGCGTGGTGATAGTACCTATGTGGGCGTAAATGGTCAATATACTGCGCATGTCCTAGCGCGTCATCGTGACAAGCCAATCCCATGTGAGGCTTTAGCGCGACGTGACGAAGCTGCTGGTGAAGTTTCGCTCATGTTGGAAGCGCAGACCAGATATTGGATGCGGACTATTGTTCCTGAGTTTGAGATGCAGTTAGAACAACTGACCTCAGCCGATCAGATGCGAGTGATGCTGCAGACGGGTTCACCTAGCCCTGTCCGCCCCACCAATATCGGCTTCGGGATTATTTATGCATTGCCAATTGTTGTCGCCGCGTTGGTCGCCCCCCAGGGGGCGCTATTTGTAGTCGAAAATCCCGAGGCACATCTTCATCCTTCGGGTCAATCTCAGATGGGACATTTTCTCGCTCGCGTCGCCGCCGCCGGTGTGCAGGTAGTTGTCGAAACGCACAGCGACCATGTGCTTAACGGGATTCGCCGCACAGTTCGTAACGGCCCCCTTACTACCGAGCATGTATCAATAAATTTTTTTGGGCCCGCTGGGAAACTTACTACACCAAGAATTTACTCTGATGGAGGTATCGATCCATGGCCTGATGGTTTTTTTGATCAAGCAGAGAAAGACCTGATGAGGCTGTTCTGATGCCTGCTATCATTATTAATGAATTATCCGCCATAGGGCAAGCACGGACTGGGCACGAGGCGGATTCCATCATGCGTAGCCTTGCTGAAACGCTACGCACTCTTGGATTGATACAGTGTGGTAGCTCAACTCACACACATAGCTCTATTTTTAATCAAAAATTATCAGAAAAACAGACTATTCATGGTTGGCTTGTGGCCCAAGTGCGTGATCGTGAAATACAGACTATTCGAGTGCTGCTGCTACGATTATTTAGAAAGGGCCCTCATATAGACATTTTACTCGCCAATGTCTCTCATGCATGTTATCGTACCATCGATCATTCAGGTACGGCCCTGGCTGGTGCGGCTCACCTTAACGCGTGGCTAGTAAGTCTTTCTAATTGCCCGCGGTTTCCATCTGGGTCATTAGTAGTGAATTATCGAGAAGGGCAGCGTAGTTTTGAACAAATTGACATATCACATTTTGTTAACGCAGATGATGCGCGTCGCATAAGGCGCATTTATGAACCGCACCCAAAGCATGGCACAATTCCCACAAGCGGCATAGTTGGCACACCGATGGATCTGAGTGACGCCGAGGCGCAGAGGGTACTCGACAATTGCATATCAATTCCTAATGAGAAGCGTGTTTGTGCTATTCACGCGGGACGAATTTACGTCTTTCATCCACACCGAGCCGAAGTCAACCTCTACCATGGCTTTCCTGTAGAGGTGATGGAACTACAACGCAAGTTGCCTGAACACTATCGATATCTGCTGTCCGCGGGAATGCTTCCTGCATAAAGCTTGGCCGCAGCAATCTTTCCTCGTGGTACATCTTCTGGGACGTTTCAGCTTGGTGCCGGCAATCCTAATTTGTTTAACGAGCCCGCTCGCCGGACCGCTACCAAGACCTCTCCGGGTCGGCTGCAGCCCCTCACAGGACTTGAGGACTGGCCTGAACGCTTGACATACCTCGGCAAAGGTAGCGGGCATTTTTTAGAGACACCTTGATTGACCACATATGCCTCAAGTCCTCAGCTCGATGAAACAATGGCTGCGGGGAGACCGAATCCGGCGCGATTACGAAAGACGCGACCTGCCGCTGTGCCGGCGACCAGATCTAGTCGCAATGATGCTGAAGATATATCATAAGGCCAATGACTATTGGCCTCGATGAATTCGAGCATTTGTGCAATTGCATTCATGCTTTCATAACGTACCCAGGAATGAGAGGTGGCATTCAACATCCATCGCTCATACTGGTCAGCGAGATCACCAGGCGAGTACAAAATCCATAGCCCCAATGCTGGTCCTTCAAGCAGTTTGGCGGCCTCCGCGTTCAATTCAATCTGCGTCGCGCCGCTGAGCTGCAACAAGAGAACGAGAAATGGTGGAGCCTCATCTGCGGTTTGATTGACTACTGGCCCAGCATTGAGAAGTTGACGCGCTAGAAGTTTGCCCAAATCTGCTCCTCGCACCTCAGCCTCGATGGGGCGTAATCCTGCTTTCGTATCAGAAACCAGGCGGGCAATCAGTCGTTTGACGCATGCATTGGCGATTTGCAGATCGTGTCGTAGTATAATACCAAGCGTCACTGCGATATCAGGATACTGTCCTGCCCATGACACGCGATGCAACAATGGATGAGCTGCTAGGGTTTCAATAATCAACTGCTCAAGTTGTCGAGCTTCCGCTCCACGGCCAACGGCGTGACATGCGAGGGCGACGAAGCTGCATCTGCCCAATTGGTCCCAAAAAAGGATCGGAGAGAGCCCGGCCGCCGCCGGTCCCAGATCGGCGATCCATCCCCGCTTATCGACCCAGCGTCTTGTGTCAGTGACAACAGCATCGACAAGTGCTGCAGCGAGGTTGACCAGTGGTATAGTTCGGATGGAACCGCCATAGCGAGCCAGCGCGACGATTGATCCCTCGAGATATAGGAAGAATTCGCGAAGGTCCGTTGGAGTAGCAGGATTGGGTAACCGCCGTTGAGCCGCCTCCGCGGCTCTGACCAGGAATGTTACCTTCGCCTCCGGGACGGCAGAGGCTTTGCCGAGCGCATCCACCACGTCGAGCCCCAGCGAGCTCCAGGGCTTTTCGCCGCCGATTAGCGCGAGCGTTCCTAGGTGTTGTCGAAGAGGCTCTGACAACTGCTGGCGCTCACTTTGGGTCAAGTCACGGAGGTCAACGTGATGGGTTGGACTGGGGTGCACCGTCGAATGGAACGGATTCCGTCCAAACGCCACTTGGCTTGAGATCGCAATTCCGGACCAACTTGGGTTTTGACCAGAAGGATGACTATGAGCCGCCTCAACAACGGCACTAGCGACCAGTTCAATAGGGATTTCCTCAAGATGAGGATGCGTCTGACCGACAAGGGCAAGAGTATCTATCAAAAGCGACGTGAAGACACCACCGCGGTGATCCTCACGAGCGCTCTCATTCATCCCGCACGCGCCGAGCAAGAAGTGGCCATCTGGCATCGCGACAGTGCGTCGAATTGCCTCCCCCCATTGCAAGTCCAACGCTAGGTCCGCTGCGCCCGCGAGGTGCCCACCAGCCTGACAAACATCAAAGAGAAAAATTGTTGCTTTGGGTGAATGTTCGGCGACGTACTGTGCCAGAAGAGAGACGGAGATGGCCGTTGCCGTAAGGCGATCTGGATCGCCATCTGATGGCAGCAATGATAGGCCGTATCGGTCACGCGTGACACCGTGAGTCGCGAAGTAGACCAGAGCCATGCCGTCGGCTTGTTCAGCTCGCGAAAGAAGCGTTGTAAGTGCCTCCTCAACTGCTGCTTTCGTAGGATTCGCAAGTAATTCGACATTGCCAAAGCATCCGCGCTGCAGATCCTGCGCATACTCCATCACCCTCATGCCATCTTTTGCAGCTCCCGGCAGCGAAGAATACCTTGGATGCTGGAATTGATCTACTGCGATGATGAGCGCAAATCGCTGGCCTGGATTCATAGTGCGAACCGACCGAAGAATTTTCTGATGACGATCTCACTAAGACGCAATTGCATTGCTGGATCTTCTTGCAATTTCTCAAGTTCCTCAGCCACGTCTCGCGAGGCGTGGATTTCGACACCGCCGAAAGTACCTCCATCGAAAGACAGCTCAACCTTTTCCATCATCTCGCAGAGTACATCGCGCTGGGACTTGAAATGTCTGCCATCAACTACATTTCCAGTCCCATCAGTTATTTTCTTTAACCCAGAATAGAAGACCCGCAACATGGATGCTTTTAATTCAGTAATCGTTTGCGCGACATGACGTTGAAAATCTGGGGATTTGCCAGCTTCAATCACTTCACAGGGGAATTCCCCTTGAACCGGGATGCATTCCATCGTATCGGTCCACGTCCCCCCACGGGCATCTACAAAGGAACTGTTGATACCGTGTACGTAGGTTATGCGCTGAAGTCTGTTAAGTACCTGATCCTGGCGTGCTCGATCATTTAAGATGTCCATGAATTCGGCCGTGAATCCCTGAACGGCTTCTGTGAGAAATTGTGACTGAACCCCTTTGTCCATGGCAGCTATGATACCATAGTTTTGGGTGACTATGAAATACTAGCGACGGCAAAGTCAGGCGGAGGCACCAAATGCAATAATTGGCCAGACCCACCGGTAGCCAATCACCTCGCGCCCTCCAAGCTTCTAACGAGCACGGAGATTTGCGGCTTTGCAGCGTTATCTCGCTCGGCGTTTCGGTCCATCGAGGCGAAGCCCGCCGTTACTTGGCCTACTGATCGCGCTCGAGCTTGCCGAGCGCCGATGATCAAGGCCACACAGCCCGCGGCATCCTGCGGCACGATAAAGGCCGCCGGATGCCGCACCCGGCGCTTGCCGCGCCGCTGGCCACGACCTTAGCGCTCGGAAGCGCTCGCGAGTCGATCGGCGTCTGGCTCGCCATTGCGATGGCGCACCCGACCGGCACCGCCAGCACTAACTCAGCCCGGTGGCTTGCCTGGTCTATTAGGAGGGGAAGTGCAATTGCCAGAAGCCACTGCCCCAGACAAGCTTTCTTAGCCACGCCATCGATGGTTACACCGAGAGAGCCTAGTTTCGATCCGTATCAAAGCCCGTGATTTGCAAGCACTTCGCACGATTGCGGATCGTTTGAACTCGTAGCTCTCTCGGCGTCTTCCTTATCACCGATGAAGACGACTGCTCGGTCCAGCTCGGGCGGCGCAAGGAGAACATGCCGGACGCCTTCGACTGCCCGCTACCCAGCGGAGACGCTCCCTCCGGCTGCTTCAACAGCGACTTCC
>Ga0075163_10006847_pt1 | contig 15114 bp, 9 predicted proteins | sample JI1023141ADNA_FD_71478 | JGI IMG/M metagenome (GOLD analysis project Ga0075163, IMG submission 71478) | Wastewater effluent complex algal communities from Wisconsin, to seasonally profile nutrient transformation and Carbon sequestration -... | ecosystem: Engineered > WWTP > Effluent > Algae... | reverse complement strand
ATCGGTTTTCTTCCGTATTTGCAACGAGCCACGCGCTCGCACTATCGCCCGTGTGCAGGACGCCTCGCAGCCGGGTCCACGCGCCCGCGTGCGGAGATCCTCCGCGACTTCCCGGCGACGTCGGCCACAGCAGCGACGAAACATGGCCCGCCACGCGCCCATCCGGGTCGCGGCGCAGCGCCGGCTTCGGCGCCCGCATGCGTGTTTTTGCTCCACACCAAAGTTCAGCGCCGGCGCTGCTTGTCCTGTTGTTACCTAGTGGTTCGCTGTGATACCGTCCGACACCGCTACAGACCGATGTCCTGCGGGACAGTAGGGATGTAGAACTCGCCCCGGCACCCGGGGCATCCAGCTCTCCCTCCCTGAGATACCCCAGTGCCCGTCGACCTTGAGGTGAGCATGCGACGATTCTTGACCGGCTCGGCTGTCCTTTTCGCGACAGCCTGGGCAATCCCTGCCTCTGCACATGCATCCGCGGCCGACGCGGGTCCCCCTCCTCCCCCGGCCAAGGCGGCTCCCGCCGAGGACGAGGACGTAGTTCTGGACGAGGCCGAGGGTGACACCCCGGCCAAGCCCGAGGGCGACAAGCCGGCCGGAGGTGACGCAGCGGCGGAGGGCGACGTGGCCGCCCCGACCGGCGACCTGTTCGGCGACGAGAAGGACCCCAAGAAGGGTGCGCCGCCGCCGGGTGAGGGCGGCAAGGTCAGCAAGGACAGCGAGAACCAGCAGTTGAAGGCCGACAAGGCGTTCATCACGGTCGTGCAGCGCCAGCGCTTCCTGAAGAAGAAGCGCTTCGAGCTGTCGCCGCAGGCGGGTATCACGGTCAACGACCCGTTCGTGCGCCACTACGCGATCGGCGCCGAGCTGAACTACTGGCTCACCAACCGGATGGCGATCGGCATCACGGGCACGGGGTTCATCGGCAACACGACCTCGCGCTACAAGAACATCCGCTTCCAGGAGGGCGTGCTGCTGACGGCCAACAAGGTGCTGTGGCAGGCCAGCGTCAACTTCCTGTACAACCCGTTCTACGGCAAGATCGCGGTGTTCAACCGCGCGCTGATGCACTGGGAGTCGTTCATTCAGGTCGGCGGCGGCGCGATCCAGACGCAGGTGATCCCGCGTTACGAGTCGCTCCACGAGCCGTTCCGCAACCTGACGGGTCAGGGCAACTTCGCCCTGGGGGCCCGCTTCTACGGCCCGAAGACCGACTGGATCTCGGTCAACTTCGGCGTCCGGACGTTCATCTACCAGGACAAGCTCGAGCCCGAGGAGCGCGGCCCGCCCTCGAACATGCCGAACCTCGACGACCCGGGTAACGCCAAGGACAACGCCACGAAGAAGCTCGCCTTCAACGTCGTGTTCTTCCTCGGGGTGAGCTTCTACTTCCCCACCACCTTCCAGTACACCACCCGCCGCTGAGAGCTCCTCGACATGCATAGGATTCGAACGCTCACTGTCATGGCGGCCACCCTCGCCGCTGTCACGCTGCTCCCCGACACCGCGCAGGCGAAGCGCAAGAGCCCGCTCGAGGGCAAACCGGTGGTGGTTCGCAAGCTCGAGCTGCGCAAGCTCCGGGTCGGCATCACGCCGTTCGTGGGCATGAGCCTGTCGCAGCCCTTCGTGCACAAGGGCTACGCGGGCGGCAAGCTGCACTTCGACTTCACGGACTGGATCGGCCTCAAGGGCATGTTCGCGTACGGCGTGATCAACCGCGACTCGAAGCTGCTCAAGGGCATCAACGACGGCGGCCTGCCGCCGGGCATCCCGGCGCAGACGGCGGGGACCAACCCGTCGAACGCGCCGATCCGCGACCCCGAGAACCGCAACAACCCGGCGCCGCTGCTCCACGACTTCCAGGCCGGCCTGACCCGCAACGACTGGCTCGCCTCGCTCGACGTGGTGTTCACCCCGTTCAGCGGCAAGCTCGGCCTGTTCTCCGGCATCTTCACCGAGTACGACCTGTACCTGTTCGGCGGCCTCGGCCTCGCCAACTTCGGGAAGCACTACAAGAACCAGAAGAGCACGACGGAGCTGCTGGGGAACCTCAACACCGACGACCCCAAGGCCGCGAACTACTGCAAGCCCAGCGACGGCAGCGGCAACGACATCAACGCCGAGTGTTTCCTCCACCCGGTCAAGGCCGACACGGGCATCAAGGTCGGCCCGAGCTTCGGCGGCGGCATCCACATCTTCCTCGCCGACTTCGCCGCCATCAACGTCGACGTGCAGGACATCATGTCCTACAACAACCTCGCCGGCCTCAACAGCACGACCACGGACGTGCCGCCGAAGGTCGACAAGGACGACAACAACTGGAACCACAACGTCATGATGTCGCTCGGCGTGACGTTCTACTTCCCGCCCAAGGCCAAGCGCTCGACGCTCAAGCCGGCCGCCAAGAAGTAGCCGCTCCGGCGCCTCGCGCCACACGACGCTCACGTACGCCGGCACCGCCGGCGTTTCTCTTTTAACCAGCCGTCAGCAGCCCTTGTACAGCGGCTCGGTGACGACGCTCTGGTCGTCGTCGTCGATGCGGGCGCGGAAGAACGAGTGCACGGTGCTCTCGCCGTCCTCGTCCTCGGCCCACACCTCGATGCAGTTGTCGGTCAGGTCGATCTCGAAGCCCTCGACCAGGAAGCTGCCGTCGTCCTCGGGCGCGACGAAGGCCCCGGGCAGGCCGCGCTTGTTCTCCTGCAGGAACACGGTGATGTCGGGCCCCGGCGACATGTCGTTGAGCTGGCCCTCGACGTCGACGCGCTGCACCGGCGCCGCGGTGAGGCTCGGCGGCGGGACCGGCACGGAGATGCCCGTGGGGATGATCTGCGGGCCCGCGTTGAAGTTCGTGATCGGGTGGCTGTTGCAGGCGAGCGGACCCGCGGCCAGGGCGAGCAGGGCGAGCGCGAGGCGGACGGTGCGGGTCATGGGAGGGGCTCCGGGGGCGGCATACGCACGGACTCGCGGCGGGGCCTGGCCCGGCACACGAATGACAAGCAAAATTCGGACCGGAAATTACCCCAGCAAGGTCGGACCGTAGCGCGGACGGCCGACAACGGCGGTGACGCACACCCGGTGCAAACGCCAACGAGGTTGGCGGTCACTCCCCGTCCTCGTCGGCCAGCGGCCCGTCCTCGGCGAGGCGCTTGAGCTTCTTCTGCAGGCCGAAGCGCGACAGCCCGAGCAGCCCGGCGGCGCGGGTCTGATTGCCCTGCGCGAGGGTCATCGCGCGGTCGAGGAGCTCGCGCTCGAGCCGCTCGAGCCGCGGTCGCAGGCGCAGGTCGTCGGGGTCGCTGGCCGCCGGACCCCGCGGCTCGACGATCGCCGGCGACAGGTCGGCCGGCTCGACGCGGGTCTCGACGAGCGCGACCCAGCGCTGGACCTCGTTCTCGAGCTCGCGGATGTTGCCCGGCCAGGCGTAGCGGGCCAGCGCCCGCATCGCCGCGCCGCTGACGGTCAGCCGCCGCTGCCGGTCGTGGCGCGCCAGGAAGTGCTCGATCAGCGGGGCGAGGTCGTCGGGGCGGCTGCGCAGCGGCGGCAGGTCGATCTTCACGACGCGGACGCGATAGAGGAGGTCCTTGCGAAACTGGCCGGCGGCGACCATCGCGTCGAGGTCGCGGTTGCTCGCGGCGATCACCCGCACGTCGATCTTGCGGACCGCGGTGTCGCCGACGCGCCGGACCTCGCCCTCCTGCAGCACGCGCAGCAGCTTGGTCTGCATGCCCGGGCTCATCTCGCCGATCTCGTCGAGGAAGATCGTGCCGCCGTCCGCGGCCTCGAACAGGCCCGGCGTGGCCCGGTGCGCCCCGGTGAACGCCCCCTTCGCGTGGCCGAACAGCACGCTCTCGAGCAGCGCCTCGGGGATGGCCCCGCAGTTCTCGGCGACGAAGGCCCGGGCCTTGCGCGCGCCGGCGTCGTGGATCGCGCGCGCGACCAGCTCCTTGCCGGTGCCGCTCTCGCCGAAGATCACGACCGGCACGTCGCTGTCGGCGAGGCGGTCGATCAGGTGAAAGACCTTCTGGATCGCCGCGGTGCCGCCGATCATGCCGCGGTACGAGCGACGCTCGGGCGCCCGCGCGGCCTCCCGCAGCCCGCGGACCTCGAGCTCGCGCTCCTCGAGCAGCCGCGCCAGCTCGCGCCCCTGCGCCGCGAGGGCCTCGGCCTGCGCGCGCTGCTCGGCGAGCGTGCGCGCGTGCGCGATCGCCAGCGCGGCCAGCTCGGCGAACTCCTCGACGAGCACCAGATCCGCCTCGCCCCAGGCCCCGCGCCGCAGCCGGTGATCGACGTAGACCGCGCCGATCGCCTCGCCGCGGTGCAGCAGCGGCACCGCGAGGACGCTGCGCAGGTTGAGGTGGCTGATCGATCGCGCGCCGTCGAAGCGGTCGTCGGCGACGGCGTCGACGCTCAGCACCGGCGCGCCCTGCTCGAGCACGCGGGCGATGATCGACCGCGAGAACGCGACGCCCGCGGTCCCGGCGAGCTCGCGCGCGACCTCCAGCCGCTCGCCGTCGGCGAGCACGACGACCGCCCCGCGCTCCGCGTCGCACAGGTCCATCACCGCGTCGACGACCTGCGCGAGCAGCCGGCGCAGGTCGTCCTCGCGGGCCAGCCGGCGAAACACCCGGATCAGGCGCTCGTGCCGGACGTCCGCGGTGCGCTCGCCCAGCCGCGGCGCGTCGGTCTCGGCTGACCCTTCGGACAGGTCCCCGAGGACATCTCCCAGGGCCGCCCGCGGGTCGGCCCGCACCGCCTCGTCCTCCATGTTCGCGTCGCTCATGTTCGGCTCCTCGCTCGCGTTCGTCGCTGACACCGGCCCCGCGTCGGCCTGAGCCGCGCTCGCGTCTCCTCGCGTGGGCGCGACCGGTGTCGCCTCGCCCCGCGCCGCGTCGGCCTGCGCCGCGCTCGTTGGTCCCGGAGGCGCGCCGACTCGTCGGGACGCCCGCGCCGCGGGGCTCGTCGCGCGCGCGAGCGTCGGGCTCGCATTGGGGCGGGCCGCGCCGCGCTCGCCCGACTCGGCCAGCAGCGCCGCGCGCACGGCCGGGCGCTCGAGCGGCGGGACCTTTTTAAAGAGCGCGTCCCAGCTCGCCTGCATGCGCCGCAGCAGCGCCGGCCGCCGCGGGTCGGTCGCGGCGAGCACCGACGCGAGCACCTGGTCGTGGCGCCACGCCAGCTCGAGCCGGCCCTGCGCCGCGAGGGCCGGCGCGCGCGGCAGGCCGGCCAGCTCGGCGCAGGCCGCGGCGAGGCTCTCGCGCCCGTCGGACGCCGCCGCCAGCGCGAGCGCCTCGAGGGCCGCGCTCACCTGCAGGTCGTCGTCGTGCAGCCCCGCGCCGATCGCCCGCGCCGCGGCCAGCTGGCGGGCCGCGAGGTCGAGCCGACCGCCCCGCCGCGCCAGCGCGCAGGCCCGCAGCCCGGACTCGACCGCCTCGCGGGTCGCCCCGGCCTCCGCGAGCTCCTGCGCCGCCGCGGCGAAGGCCGCGAACACGTCGACCCGCTCGCCGCGCAGCCAGGCGCCGAACGCCAGCTCCGCCTCGACCCGGCGGCTGCGCGCCTGCGCCAGCGGCCCGCCCGCGCCGCCCGCGAGCAGCCGGCGCAGCAGCAGCGCGAGCCGCTGCGCCTCCGCGAACGAGCCGGCCTTGACGAGCAGCTGCACGAGGTTGACCGCGAGCTCGGGCAGCGCCTGCACGCGCCCGAGCGCGAGGTAGCCGCGCAGCGCGGCCCGCCCGTGCGCGAGCCCGCGGCCGACGTCGCCGCCGACGATCGCCAGCGCCGCGAGGTTGGCCGCCAGCAGCGTGCGCCCGATCGCCTCGCCCGCCCGCGCGAAGCCCCCGGCCGCGCGCTCGTACCAGTGCACCGCCGCGTCCACGCGCCCGCGCAGGTGCTCGAGGTTGCCGCGCAGCTGGTCGACCCGCGCCCGCAGGCCCGCGTCCCGCTCGCCGGATCCGAGGCGCACCGCGGCCTCGACCAGCCACGCCTCCGCGGTCGCCTCCTCACCGCACACCATCGCCGCGAGCGCCGCCCACAGCCGCGCCTCGGCGCCGCCCGGATCGGCGCGGTGGGGACCTGCCCCCGCGGACATGCCCTCCGCGCCACCCGGACCTGCCCCCGCGGACATGCCCTCCGCGCCTGCCTGACCTGCCCCCGCGGACATGCCCTCCGCGCCTGCCTGACCTGTCCCTTCGGACATGCCCTCCGCGCCGCCTGTCCCTTCGGACATACCCTCCGCGCCGCCCGGACCTGTCCCCGCAGACATGCCCTCCGCGCCACCCGGACCTGTCCTCTCGGACATGCCCTCCGCGCCGGCCTGACCTGTCCTCTCGGACATGCCCTCCGCGCCACCCGGACCTGTCCTCTCGGACATGCCCTCCGCGCCGCCTGTCCCCGCGGACATGCCCTCCGCGCCGCCTGTCCCTTCGGACACCTCCCCCGCGAGCCGCCCGCGCGCCTCCGCGAGCGCCTCCGCGGCTCGCCCCAGGTCGGTCAGCGCGCGCCAGCGCAGCCCGAGCGCCGCGCCGTGCAGCGCCGCCGGCGTCTCGCTCGCCGCGAGCAGCGGCGCGAGCCGCTCGAGCGCGGCCGGGGCGCGACCCGTCTGCTCGAGCGCGCGGGCGCCGAGCAGCGCGCAGCGCGGGCTCGCCGGTCCCGCGTCCGCCAGGGCCAGCGCGCGCCCGGCCTGGCCCGCCCGCAGCAGCGCCGCGACGACCGCGGCCCGCCCCTCGCCGTCGACCCGCGCCGCCCCGTCCGCGAGCAGCCAGTCCACCAGCGCCGACAGCGCCGGATCGCGCTCCCACGCCCCATCGACCCGCGCCAACCATGCATCGACCGCCCCCGCCGCGTCGGCGTCGACCGCGAGGGCCAGCGGGACCGCGGCGCCTGGCTCCCGGGACAGGTCGTCGACCTGCGCGCGGGCCAGCGCGCGCACGTCCGGGCCGAGCACCCGCCGCGCCGCCGCGACCGCCCACGCCAGCGGATGCCCGTCGCTCGCGAACAGGTGCGCCGCGTGAGCCGGCCGCGGCCCCTCGGTCCCTGTCCAGCTCGCCGCGAGCACCAGCCGCGCCTGCCCCGGCGTGAGCTCGCCGTGGGCCGAGCCGGCCGCGGCCGCGACCGCCGCGGGCTCGGGCCGCACGAGACCGAGCCGCGCGCACGCGGCGATCGCCCGCACCGTCGCCCCGGGCCAGCCCCCGGTCGCGTGCAGCAGCGCGTCGGTCCACGCCTCGCGCTCGTCCGCCGGCTCGAGCACCCCGGCGAGCAGCGCGTCGAGCGTCGAGCGATCCCAGGCCGCCACGCGCACGACCGCGATCGCGCCCTCGGCCGCACCGCTGCGCGTCAACGCGGCCGCGAGCAGATCGTCGACCGGCAGGACCAGGCTGACCTGGGCCATCCCCGCGGCCGCGGCCAGCACCGCCGCGCAGCGAGCCGCGCCGTCCTCGTCGCTCGCGGCCTCGGCGAGCTCACCCGGCCACGCCGGCGCCTCGGGCAGCCCGATCACCGTCGCCTCCGCGGGCGCCCCGGCGATCCACGCGGCGAGCCACGCCGTGTGCTCCCCGCCCAGCGCCGCCCCCAGGCGATCCGCCGCGCACACCCGCGCGACCGGGCCCTCGCGCGTCCCCTGCAGGCTCTGGATCAGCTCCTCGACCACCCGCCCCCGCCCCGCCCCCGCCGGACCCGCGACCGCGACCAGCCGCGGTCGACCCGCGCCGGCCAGCGTGCCCACCAGCTCGTCGAGCGCCGCCCCGCGGTACGGCCAGCGCGCCGGCAACCACCACGTCGGCGCGAGCCCGGCCTCGCGGTCCCCCCCCGACCTGTCCGACCGATCCTCCAGTGGGTCCGAAGCGCCAGCCTCACCCGACCTGTCCGAAGCGCCAGCCTCACCCGACCTGTCCGGGCGACCCTCCACCCTGTCCAGGGAGCCAGCACCGCCCGACCCGTCCCGTCGATGGCCCGACCTGTCCGAAGCGCCAGCCTCACCCGACCGGTCCGAAGCCTCGCCCCCGGCCGCGAGCCGCCGCAGGTGCGCCGGCAGCGGCCGCAGGTCGGCCAGGCGCGCGCGCACGTCCGGATCCAGAAGATGCACCAGCAGCGCCGCGAGCCCGGCCGGCAGCGCGACCCCGGCCGCCGCCGCGAGCTGGGCGACGCGCCCGGCCGCCGCGCTCGAGCCGCGGCGCAGCGCGTCGATCACCGCGGCCGGCTCGCGCCAGGGCACCGCCCCGAACAGGCGCAGGCACAGCAGGGCGCCGAGCGCGAACACGTCGCCACCCGCCCCGCCGCCGCCCGCGAGCACCTCCGGCGCGAGGAAGCCCGGCGTCCCGCAGCCGAAGCACCCGATCTGCCCGAAGTCCGTCAGGAACACCCCGCCCGCCGGCGTCACGAGCACGTTGCCGGGGCTCAGGTCGCCGTGGTGCGTGCCGGCCTCGTGGATCGCCTGCAGCGCGTGGGCGACCGCCGCCGCCTCGGCCAGCGCGCGGGCCACCGGCACCGGCCCGGGCCCGAGCGGCCGGCCCTCGACCAGCCCCGTCACCAGCCACAGGTCGCCGGCCGGGTCGGTCAGCAGCTCGTGGACCACCGGCAGGTGCGGCGAGCTGACCCGCCGCAGCAGCCGAAACGCCGCCCGCACCTGCGCCGCCCGGGCCTGCGGCACGTGCTTGAGCGCCACCCGCCGGCCCGCGTCGGCGTCGGTCGCCTGCCAGGTCCCGCCCTCGGCGCCCTCGCCCAGGCGCTCGACGTCCGCGAAGCGCGGCGGCAGGCGGCCAGGTGGAGGCGTCGACATGCAACCGCAGTAGACACCACCCGCACTGCGATTGTCACCACCCTCGGCGGTGGTTGGCACCTGTCCTCCAAGACAGGCTGCAAAGCCAGGCTACCAGTGGAAGCCGAGCTCGATCGCGCCCTGCATGCCGTGCCCGACCGTCCACCCGCTGCGCCCGGGCAGGTCGCGGAACGCGTTGAAGCGGTAGATGCCGCTGACGCCGAGCGTCACGTTGGTCGAGATCCAGCCCTCGAGCCCGAGCCCGGCCCGCAGCTGCCCGCCGTAATGCCCCTGCCGCGTGGTGCCCCCCGACGCCGCGTCGGGCGTCTGCAGCTTGAGCCGCGCGAGCCCGCCGCCGACCTCGACATAGGGCTGGAACCGGCGCTTGAGCGGCAGGAACACCCGGGCGAACAGCGCGTCCCAGTACAACATCCCGTCGTTGGTGGTGCGAAAGTCCTGGGTCCCGACCTCGCGCTTGCGCGTCCGGCCGTGATAGTGGCCGGAGAGGCCCATCCCGAGGCCGAGCACGTTGTTGACGCGCCACCCGAAGTCCGCGCCGCCGCCGATGCCGAGCACCCCGGGCCGCGCCGGTCGGTCGCCCCCCAGCGGCCCGTTGACGACCATGCGAAACGACAGCCAGTAGCGGCCACGCCACGGCTCGCGCCGGATCTTGCCGGGATTGACCGGCGGCGGCGGCGGAGGCAACGGCGCGACCGACTGACCCCCGAGGTCGAAGCCCGCCCTCGGCGCCACCGGTGGGGCGCCAGGCGCGGCGTACGGCGTCGGCGGCGGGGCCCCCGGATACGGCGTCGGACCGGCATAAGGCGACGGCGCCGGCGTGGTCGGCAGCGTCTCCCCCGGCGTCGGCGCCGGCGTCGAGCCCGGCGAAGAGGTCGCGTCACCCGCCGGGGCCGTCGCGGGCGTCGCGGGCACCGGACCGGCCTCGCCCGGGGTCCAGCCGTCGGCCGGGGTGATCGGAGCCACCGGCGACGGGACCGACGGCGCCGACTGGGCGCTCGCGTCCGCCGCGCCCACGACCGGCAGAACGACCAGACCCGCGATCACGAACATGCAACGCTGGCTCATTGTCGGTGTCCTCGCGCCACTCTCGGAAGATCTACACCATGGGAGCGGGCCGCGACACGCTCGCCCGGACCGGCCAGCGCGGCGCTGAGCGCACGCTCCGCCTCCGCGCGCAGCCCGGGCTCGTCCTCGTTGGCCGCCGCGAACCGCAGAAAACCGACCGCGTCCGCCCCACCGAGGACGGCCAGCGCCCGGTAGCCCTCGCGCGCCAGCGCCGGCGAGCGCTCGACCCGACGCACCACCGCGGCCGCGTGCCGGGCCTCACCGATCGCCGTCAGCACCTCGAGCGCGAGCGCCACCACCTCCGGGTCGCCCTGCTCGAGCTGACCCGCGACCGCGTCGGCCAGCCCCGGACCCGGATGATCGCGGATCCACTCCAGCGCCAGCAGCTTGAGCTCGGGGTCATCCGCCCCCAACAACGCCGCCGCCGCGTCGCCGCGCCCGCGGGCGACCCCGAGGCGCAAGTTCAGCACCTGCAGGGCCGCCTCCGCCGCGCTCGCCAGCGCCGGCGCGGCCGGGTCGGTGTCGGGCAGGCGCATCCGCGTCGTGATCGCGGGGACATCGAACTGCGACCGCAGCTCGGCCGGGACCTCGAGCTCGACGTGAAGGAACAGCGCCGACGGGCTCGGGCTCGCCGCATCCTCGAGCTCGCCGTGGCCGACCGCGGCCGCGTGCAGCGGTCCGTCCTGATCCGAGGCCGACAGCCACACCGCGAGGCGCAGCGCCCCGAGCCGCCCGGACGCGTCGACGAACTCCGCGCTGCGCTCCAGCGCCGCGCCCAGGGCCGCCCGCAGGCTCGCCTCGCGCTCCGGCGATCCGGCCAGGACCCGCTCGACCGTCACCGGCGCGCGCCCGCCGTCACCCGCGCCGCACCCCGCGAGTCCACACGCGAAGATCCAGCCCGCCGCGATCGATCGAAGCCCCCGCACGGACCCTGACCATAGCAGGGCCGGCGCCCGGCGCCCCATCGACATCGACGTCTCACGCCGGCGTCCCGGGCGGTCCGATCCCAGGTCGGCGGTCCCACGCCGTCACGCCCGCGGGCGACCTCCAGTGCGATCCAGCGCCCACGCGACGCGATCTTCGCGTCGACCCGTCGCCACGCCCGCCACGTCTCGCCGCTGCGCCGCGCCGTCGGCCCAGTTCTCGCCGCTGCGCCGCGCCGTCGGCCCAATTCTCGCCGCTGCGCCGCGCCGTCGGCCCAGTTCTCGCCGCTGCGCCGCGCCGTCGGCCCAGTTCTCGCCGCTGCGCCGCGCCGTCGGCCCAGTTCTCGCCGCTGCGCCGCGCCGTCGGCCCAGTTCTCGCCGCTACCGCCGCGCCGCCCGACGAGCCCCGTCCGCGCCGGGCCGCCTGCGCTCACGCCGCCCAGCGCAGCGTGTGCCCGGACGACGCGGCGAACAGCGCCGCATAGCGGCGAGCCGCGGCCTCGACCGAGATCGCCGCGCCGCCGACCGCCCGTGCGCTGGTCACCTCGACCCCACGCAGCCCGCACGAGACCAGCGCCCCGAACAGCGCCGGGTCGACGTCGAGGTTGAGCGCGAGCCCCTGCACGGTGACCCCGCGGCTCAGGTGCACGCCGATCGACGCCAGCTTGCGGTCCCCGAGCCACACCCCGGGGTGGTCCATCCGAAACTCGCACCCGGCGACCCCGAGCTCGCCGAGCAGCGCCCGTGCCGTCTCCCCGAGCCGCACGATGTGCTCGCGGATCTTCCGCCCGATCGGCAGCACCGGATACGCGACCAGCTGCCCCGGCGCGTGCAGTGTGACCTGCCCGCCGCGCGGCGCCTCGATCACCGTCATCCCTGCCGCGGCCAGCTGCTCGTCGGTCCAGAGGATGTCCCCCGGCGCCGCCCGCCGCCCGAGCGTCAACACCGGCGGATGCTCGACCAGCAGCATCGTCGGCGTCGCCCCGGCGATCACCGCCTCGCGCAGCGCCAGCTGCATCTCGAGCACCTCGTTAAAATCCCGCCGCCCGAGCCACCGCGCCTCGAGCACCGGAGCCGCGACCGCACCGCCCGGCCCGCCCGGGACCGGCCCCTCCGGCGCCGGCACCCGCTGGCCGTGTTCCGTACTGCCCCCGACCTCCGGCGTGCGGGGGCCCGGGACCTCAGGTATCGAGCCCACTGATCGACTCGATGACGGTGGGGTCGAGGACGGTCACCTCGATCGCCATGGTGCTGACCCCGATGCCCTGGGTCCGCAGCCAGCGCGCCAGCTCGTGGGCCTGGATCGTGCGCAGCTCGCCGTTCAGGTCGGGGGCCTCGCCCATCGCGAACACGAGGTGCCCGCCGCAGGCGTTGCGCTCGCTGTCGCCGGCCCACGCGCTCGCGTCGATCGCCGTCTTGCGCGGGAGGACCAGCGCGAGCAGCCGGCCGTCCTCGTCGTCGGCCTCCGGGTCGGCGACCACGAGCTTGCCGACCCCGCGGGTCGGCGGCAGCGTGGCGATCAGGCCGAAGCCCTCGCGCTCGAGGTACATCCTCACGATCGCCTCGAGGGCTCGCGGTCCAAGTGACTGCAACCACTGGACGAGCTGCGCCGTCGTCTCCTCGTCGACCGCCCCGATCGCGGCGCGCAGCGACTGCTCCGCCGCCGCGGCCGGACCCGGCAAGCGCGACGTCTGGAGCTGGTAGCGGGCGTCGCCGCGAGCCACGAAGCGCGAGGCCCGTCCGAGCTTGCGGATGTCGAGGAGGATCCCCGCCGTCACGGCGCGCTCGATCTCGGAGATCTCGCCGCCCAATACGTTCTGTCCCGCCAGGTTCTCGGCGATCTGGCGGATGTGCAGCGAGCGGGCCCCGGCCTCGCCGAGCACCTGGGCGACCAGTTGCAGCAGGCCCTGCGCCTGGGCCTCGCCGCCCCGCGCGTCCCCGCCGCCCTCGCCCGTCCACTCGACCCGCCGCCCCCGCTTGCGCCGCCGCCGACGCCGACGCCCCCCGCGGTCGTCCGCGTCGTCCTGCTGCTGCTGCTGCTGCTGCGACTGCTGCGAGGGATGATTGCTGTTGCCGTTGCCCCCGCCGTTCGCCGGCCGGTCGCGCAGACCCGGCAGCGGCTTGCGGCTCAGCAGGCCCGGGCGACCCTCGGCCGCAGGGGTTTGCGCAGCGGGTGCACTACCACGCTGCAAGCTCTCGAATTCTCCGCGCAATTCAGGACGCTCCTCGGCCAGTCGGGACATCGCGTTCGCCATCACCAGCGCGACGTCGGTGACGCCGTTGAGCCCGGCGCCGCGCGGCGCCTCGAACTCGAGCTGCTGGACCTTTTGCAGCACCTCGCTGCGCTTGCTGGTGTCGGCGCCGCGACGCGACGGCTTGATCGCGACCAGCTGCGGCGGCGGGGCCTCGCCGCGCACCCCGAAGCGGCTGCGGCGCCGCTTGCGTCGCCCCCCGCCCTCGCTGCTGCGCCCGGGCTCCTCGCCGCCCTCGTCTTCCCCCTCCTCCTCGCCGTCCTCGACGCCCGCGGCCTCCGCCTCGGGCCCCTCCGCGGCCGCAACCACAGCTTCAACTCTCTCGGGCTTCGCCTCGACATCCCTGGCAATTTTCGCCGCAGGAGCAGCCGCCAACGGAGCCGCCGGAGCGGCCGGAGCAGCCACCACCGGAGCCGCCGGAGCCGCCGGAGCGACCACCGGAGCCGGGGCCGCAGCGACCACCGGAGCCGGGGCCGCAACCCTGACCTCGGGTGCGGCTGCCGGCGGGGGCAGCTCGATCCCCGGTGCGAGGGCGTAGTACCCCGGCTTGTTGCGGACCAGGATCGCCTGCTCGCCGCGCACCGCCGAATTCAGGCAGGTGCGCATGGCCGCCTCGGGATCGCGCCCGACATGCGACAGCAAGTTCCGCACGACCGCACGCTTGGCGATCTCGGCGAAGTGCAGCGGCTCGGGCTCGTGGCGGAGGACTTCGATCGCAGCTTCGAGGAAGGTCATTGTGTGAGGCGCGCCAGGCCCGCGCGCAAAGGGCGAAGGGAGGGCCAAAAAGGCGATCAAGGAAGGCGAAGGAGCACGGAGGAATCCGGAAGGAGCCGAGGGCTGGGGAAAAGTCCGAAAACTTGCCCGGTGGGCGCCGGGTCTGCTAGCGGCCCTACGTCATGCGCACGCACAACTTCGGCGTCCTGGTAGCTGCATCGGCCCTGGGTGGCGACCCTGCCGCTCGCGGCCAGACCCCCACCGCGGGGGATGATAGCCAAATCGACACGCAAAGTGGCCAAGATCTTGTCGCCGCGCTGCGTCGCCTCGGCCACCCCGCGACCCTCCTCGAGGCGGACGACGACCTCGACCTGACCCTCCGGGCCGCCCGGATCTCCGCCTGCGTGCTCGCCACCCACGGTGCCGCCGGCGGCAGCGGGGAGCTCCAGGGCCTCCTCGCCCTGCGCCAGATCCCCTTCGTCGGCCCCTCCGCGGCCGCGGCCGCCCTCGCCTACGACAAGCTGCGGGCCCGCCAGATCCTCGGCTTCCACTCCCTCCCCGTCCCGGCCACCCTGGCCCTCGGCGGTCCCGAGGCCCTCGATCGCCACGCCCTCGGCCTGCTCGGCTGGCCGGCGGTCCTCAAGCCGCGCCGGGGCAGCCACGGCGCCGGCGTGCGCTTTCTCGACGACGCCGCGGCCGTGGCCCTCGCCGCCGACGAGCACCACCAACCGGGCGGCGGCTGGCTGCTCGAGCGCGCGGTCGCCGGCCGCGAGATCCAGGTCGTCCTCCTCGACGGCCGCGTCCTCGGCGCGATGGAGGTCGAGCGCGACCCGGCGAACCCCGGGCAGATCTGCGCGATGGTCTGCCCGCCGCAGCTGTCCCGCAGCCGCCGCCACGGCATCGACAACCTCGCCCTCCACGCCGCCGGCGCCCTCGGCCTGACCCGCGGCCTCGCCCGCGTCGACCTCCTCCTCCACGAGCGCCACAACGAGGTCATCCTCGAGGTCGAACCCCTGCCCCCGATGCACCAGGCCGGCGTCGTCGCCAAGGTCGCCCGCGCGGCCGGCCTCGCCTACGACACCCTCGTCGCCGCGCTCGTGCATGACCTCATCGACCAGCCGACCCTCCAGACCCCTCGCGCCACGTTCGAGTCCGCGGTCCTTCAATAATTGAGTGCGAGGCTTCATGGGCCTGACGTCGCGCGGGCTTCATGGGCCCGGCGTCGAAGGAGCAGGCGCGGGGCGAGGCTTCATGGGCCTGGCGTTGAAGGAGCAGCGCGGAACGAGGCTTCATGGGCCTGGCGTTGAAGGAGCAGCGCGGTGCGAGGCTTCATGGGCCGGAGGGCGGGGGCCGCGAAATGGGTCCCTAGCGCGACGGCGGGGCCTCCCCATTGACCGTGCTC
>Ga0075163_10006846_pt1 | contig 15116 bp, 13 predicted proteins | sample JI1023141ADNA_FD_71478 | JGI IMG/M metagenome (GOLD analysis project Ga0075163, IMG submission 71478) | Wastewater effluent complex algal communities from Wisconsin, to seasonally profile nutrient transformation and Carbon sequestration -... | ecosystem: Engineered > WWTP > Effluent > Algae... | reverse complement strand
GGTTCACGCCCCGGGGTTCCGGAAACCCCTCCGATAGATCGACCGCCCCCGCGCCCCCACGCACCGGGTTCCGAAATAAACGCTAAAACCCCAGGACGATGCCCAGGTTGGCGTCGATGTGCACGCCGAAGTTGAGCTTCGAGCTGCCGACCTCGCTGACGACCGGGATGCCGACGATGGCGTTCAGCTGCGCCAGGAGCGCCAGGCCGCCGCCGAGCTGCGCGGTGTAACCGGCGCCGACGTCGATCCAGGCCGGACCGATCGCGACGATGTCGGTGTCCATGGTCTCGTCGGCGACGCCCTCGAGCTTGATGGTGTCGCGCATGATGCCGCCGCCCAGGCCACCGACGACGTGAAGCCCGCCACCGGTGGGCGCGAACCAGTGGGTGATGCGGACCATGCCACCCGGCGCGGCGGTGGCGTGGCCCATGATGTTGGCGCCGATCGGGAAGCCGATGCGGCCGGCGACCGAGAGCGCCGTCTGCGGCGACAGGTAGAACCCGATCTCCGGCATGACGTGGACGAGCTGGGGCGCGAAGCAGCACTTGACCGCGTTGCCCTGCTGCTCGGTCTCGCCGCTCACCAACCCGCCGCCCGAGCCGGCGACCAGGGCGATGAAGACGGTGTTGCGCTTGGCCTTGCCACCACCACCGCCGCCGCGGTCGTCACCGCCGCTGGGATCGCCGCCGCCGCCGCCACCACCACCACCACCACCGCCCAGGGGGTTGTCGTCGTCATCGCCGCCACCACCGCCCGCGGCGACGCGCCCGGTGACCTCGATGATGTTCGGCGAACCCGCCGAGCCCTTGGACGCGATCAGCTTGCCGGCCTGGTTGAAGGCGGCGATGTAGTAGTGGACGACGTCGCCGCTCAAGGCGTCGTTGGGGATGGCGCCGCCGAAGACGCACTCGCCCGACAGCGCCATCTTGGCCTCGGTGAAGTCGGTCGCGCCGCGCGGGCGGTACATGATCGCGACCTTCGCCGGCTGGACGTCGGCTCCGACCGCCGCGGTCATCGCCAGGGGCTTGCCGCGGGTCGCCTCCTCGATGATCGTGTGCTGCACGCCGGTCACGGCGGCGCAGTCGATGGCCAGCGCGGGGTCGCCGCCGGTATCGCCGCCGCCGGTGTCGCCGCCGCCGGTATCGCCGCCGCCGGTGTCGCCGCCGCCGGTGTCGCCGCTGCCGCCCGCTTCGGCCTTGGCCTCGGCCAGGAGCTTCTGCATCTCCGGGGTCGCGTAGGCCTTGTCGAGGGCGATCGACTTGTCGATCTCGGCGGCGTTCAGGAACGACAGCTTGGCGCTCTCGGGATCCTGGAGGCCGGCGAAGTACACGATGCCGAGGCGAAGGTGGACCTTCGCGGTGATCGGGTCGCTCTCGATCTTGGCCTTCTTGGCGATCGTGAGGGCCTGGTTCAGGATCTTCCGCGCCTCCTCGTACTCGAGCAGGTCGTAGTTCTCCATCGCCTGCGTCATCTTCTGCTCGATGTCCTTTTTGGCCTTGGGATCGGCCTGCGCAGAGCGCGGCGCGCTCACGCCGAGGAGCAGCAGCAGCGCCGCCACGGCGGCGGCCAGGACGGGGACACGTCGAGCAGACATGCGGGAGTGATTAGCACGACGCCCCCCGCGGATGTCGGTTTTTGCAGGCGAGCTTGCCGAGTGACAGACGGTGACAGGCCCCGCCGGCCCGCCCCGCTCCCCCACCGACCGCGCACCGGCCGGCCGCCGACCGGCTACCGCCCGGTGATGAAGAACTCGACCCGGCGGTTCTGGGCCCGGCCGTCCTTGGTGCGGTTGTCGGCGATCGGCACGCCCTCGCCGAAGCCCTGGGACTCCATCCGCGCCTCATCGATGCCGCGGGCGATCAGGTACTTCCGGACCGAGGCGGCCCGGTTCTTCGACAGCTTCAGGTTGAACTTGTCCGAGCCCTGGCTGTCGGTGTGGCCCTCGATGCGGACCGTGATCGTCGGGTTGTCGCGCAGCGCCTGGGCGACCTCGTCGAGCAGCGGGAAGCTGACCCGCTTGATCGTGGCCTTGCGGGTGTCGAAGTAGACCGTCTGGGACAGCTCGATCTTGTCCTCGGTGACGGTGATCATCGTGTACTTCGGCGGACAGCCGTCGATCGTCTTGGCCGGCTCGGCCGGACACTGGTCGATGGCCTGCGGGCACTCGGGCACGCCGTCGCCGTCGTTGTCGCAGTCGGGGCAGCCGTCGTCGTCGGCGAAGCCGTCGGCGTCCTCGGGCTCGTCGGGGCACTGGTCCACCCGGTCGGCGATGCCGTCGCCGTCGTTGTCGGGATCGGGGCAGCCGTCGGTGTCCTCGGTGCCGTCGCGATCCTCGGGGTCGAGGGGGCAGTCGTCGATCTTGTCGTTGATGCCGTCGGCGTCGTTGTCGTCCTCGGGGCAACCGTCGGTGTCCTCGAAGCCGTCCTTGTCCTCCGGCACCCGCGGGCAATCGTCGTCGGTGTCGAGGATGCCGTCCTTGTCGAAGTCGGCCGGCTTGGCCGGCTCGACCGGCGGCGCGTCGGCCGGGTTGCACAGATCCTTGGGCGACTTCTCGATCGCCCGCCGGGCGTTGTCCTCGGCGACCTCGGCCTCGCGCTTGGCCGGGAAGTACTGGCCCTGAGATAGCTGCTCCTTGGCGACGTCGTTGTGGACCTCGGCCAGGGCCAGCTCGACCGGGGCGCAGCGCAGCGCGCCGTTGTCGCGCGCGGTCTTGATGAGCTGATCGATCGTGCGGGTCTGCGAGCGCACCTTGGCCCCGGCGCAGGCCGCGACCAGCGCCAGCGGCAGGAGCCAGCGCGCGGTCACGGCCGGTCCTCGCCGTCCTGCCTAGCGGGCAGGATCCCGTCCTGCTCGGCGGGCAGGAGTTCAGCCGGGGTCTCGTCGTCGCTGCCCGGCGGCAGCGGCCGGCGCGGCGGCGTGATCTCGTCGAGCAACCGGGGATCGGCGGCGCGACGGATGGCGTCGGCCTTGGCCCGCTCGGCGGCCACGGTCGCCAGGCGACCGAAGCGGTTGGCGGCCTGGAAGTTGGCGTGGGCCGCCTGCTCGCGGGCCGCCCGCAGGTACTCGATGGCCCGGGTCCAGTCGTAGGGTGCCAGGCGCTCGGCGTCGACGGCGCGGGCGTCGTCGACCGCCGAGGCCGCCGTGCGCGTCACCTGGCTGACGTACTCGATGGGGCCACAGGCCGAGGCGGCGGCGAGGAGCCCGGCCAAGGCGAAGAGCACGAGCGCGCGACGCATCGGGCGGTCAGTATCGGCGCGCGCCATCAGCCGGTCAAGGAAGCCGGCCGCTTCCCGCGCGGCGTCGTGACGTCAGCGCGCGCGCACCCGACGACCGTCGCGGGCCAGCTCGAAGCCGACGTAGGCGGCGGCGGCGATGGTGGCGACCGTGGCCACCAGCACCGCCCACCCCAGCTCGACGCTCATCGGCCGACCGATCGCGCCGACCTGATAGCCCCGGTAGGTCGAGGCGGCGGTCAGGCGCGGGAACAGGATCGCGACCGCGACCACGACCGCCAGGCCGACCGCGCCCACGAGGTAGAGGTGCAGCCGCCGACGCTCGGACCGGACCAGGTGCGCGCCCAGGTACCATCCGCCGACCACGACCAGGCCGTGGGCGACGACCAGCGGCAGGATCGCCAGCGCCGGGACCTTGGCCGGATCGATCAGGTAGTGCCAGGTCCACGCCGGCTGGACCGCGTAGAAATAAAACGCCACCGGCAAGGTCACCACCGCGGCGTGGGCCGCCACCAGGAGGAAGGCCGGCGGCGCGCTCGGCCCGTCGGCGCGGATGCGATCGCGCGCGACCAGCGCGAACGCCAGGGCCAGGCCCAGCTCGACCAGGATCGCGACTAGCATCGATCACGCACCGGTGTCGGGCTCCTTGCCGCCGAGCAGGTGCGCGGCGGCGGTGAACAGGTCATCGTCGATCGCCGGCTCGAGTAGCTCGGGCGCGGGCGTCGGGACGTCGATCTCGCCGGCGACGAAGGTGCCGGCCTCGAGGGAGCCGGTGGCGGGCGCCGCCGGGGTGTCGATCGGCGTGCCGTCCTCGAGGGTGTGGCGGTGGCGCCGCCGGCCGGGGTGGCGGACCACCCAGGGATCGCGGCGGCGTCGGGCCGGGCCGGACGGGGTCACCGCCGGGTGCTCGCCGCTGGCGCCATCGCCGGCCTCGCCGGAGTCGTCGCCGGCCTCGCCGGAGTCATCGCCGGCCTCGCCGGAGTCGTCGCCGCTCTCGCCCCCGTCGAGGATCACGCCGGCCAGCTCGGCGTCGATCGTGTCGACCGACCGCTCCTGGGTCTCGTCGACGACGATGATGATCCGCTCCTCGGTGTACGGGTGATCGAGGCGGCTGTCGCCGTCGAGGGTGGCCAGGGCGGCGTCGAGATCGCTGGCCGAGTCATCGCTAGCCGACCGCGGGCGGCCGGTGGCGGTCGGCGGCCCCAGCCGATCGAGCGCCGGGTCCGACGGATCGATCGTGGGATCGATCACCACCACGCCGCTGCCGTCCGACGCGGTCGGCGCGACCTCATAGACGGTGGCCTCGAACTCGTCGTCGACCGCGATGGGATCGCCAGCGGCCACGACGCCCGGGGCCTCGCCGCCGCCGGTGGTGGCGTCGGCGAACCGGTGCCGCCACTCCGGACGCTCGGCCAGCTCGGCGTAGGCCGCCCGCACCGCGCGGCGCGAGGCCGACGCGGTGAACTCGCGGCGAACCCGGTCGTAGCCGTTGGCCGCCAGGCGGTCGCGCAGGCCGGGATCGTCGAGGAGCCGGCGCAGCTTGCGGGCCAGGTCGAGGTGGTCGCCGGGCGTGAACAACAGGCCCTCGCGGCCGTGGTCGATGAGCATCGCGACGGTGCCGCGGCGCGGCGCGACCACCGGTCGGCGACACGCCATGTACTCGAGGAGGCGGGTCGGATACAGGGCATGGGCGTGGGGCGTCAGCTCGGTGGCGGCGGCGACCACGCACAGGGCGGCGCTCGCCAGCAGGGCCGGCACCTGATCGTGCTCGATCGCCGGCCGGACCTCGACCCGCCCCGACAGCCCGAGCTCGGCGATCGCGGCCTTGAGCGGCGACTCGAAGCCGGGCGCGATCGGGCCGACCATGATCAGCCGGGCCGGCACCGCCTTGACCACCTCGGCCACGGCGCGTAGCAGCGTGCGGATCCCACGACCCGGTCCGATCGCGCCGACGTGCACCATCGCCGTCGGGCCGGACCGCACCGCCTCGTCCCAGTCGAAGCGATCGACGTCGACGCCGGGCGGCGACAGCCGGACCCGGTCGGGCAGGCCCCGGCCTTGGGCGTGGCGCAGCGCGACCTCGCTCGGGACCAGGACCAGGTCGGCGGCCAGGACCGCGGCGTCCTCGTCGCGATCGAGCTGCGCCGCCAGCTCGGGGGGCAGGCCGTCGCGCTCGCCGCCGCCGCGGGCCAGGTCGAAGACCACCGCGTACCCGAACTGCTCGCGGGCCTCGAGCACCGGCGCGACCGCCCAGGCGTCGCGGCAGTGGACGACGTCGTAGTCGGCGCCGTCGAGCTGGCGGCGCAGCGCTCGCTGGTAGGCGAGGATCTGTCCGCGGCGATCGGCGTCGTGGGTCGGCACGCGCAGGAGCCGCCCGCTGCCCTGGCGCTCGACGTAGGGCTGATCGCCGTCGCGCAGGACCAGGAGGTCGACGGTGTGCTCGGCCAGGGCCCGCACGACGTGGCGGAGCTGCACCCCGGCCCGGGATGGACCCGGCACCGCGCAGAACCCGGTGACCAGGATGCGCGCCATCGCGCCCCCATGCTCGCAAGAGGTGGCCCGCGGCATCAAGGGCCGCGCGCCTTGCGTTGGTCGCGATCGCTTTGGTACATCGCGCCGGTGCAGCGCCTCCTCGCCTTCTTGCGCGACAACATCTTCCTCGACTTCCAGGGCGACCTCGACCTGGCGCGGGTGCGTGAGCTCCTGGCCGGCGACGACAGCCCGACGGCGCGCAAGCTCCTGGCCCACCTGACCAAGGACGGCGGCACCGAGGGCTTCCTGGTCGCGATCGCCGACTGCCTGCTCGAGCCGGTCCAGGCCGCGCTCACCGACGAGGTCCTGCGCGAGCAGGTCCACACCTACGTCGAGTCGTAGCGATAGCGCGGGGGGGCCTTTGCGGGTACCCTTGGCGCGATGGCGCAACCGGTGTCCGACTCCAAGCTCCCCGCGCTCGTCGCCTTCGGCCTGTGCGCCGTCGGCCTGTTGATCGGCCTCGTCGGCGGCATCAGCCAGGGCTCGTACCTGGGCGGCGTGCTGGCCGGGCTGGGCGTGATCCCGGCGATGGTCGGGATGTGGAAGGGCATCCAGCAAGAGACCCAGACCACGCTCGGCCTGTCGGTCCTCGCGGTGCTCGCGGCGCTCGGGGTCGGCGGCCTGCTGCTCATCCTGGCGATCGTCGACACGGTCCGGTCGTGACCGCGCGGGCCTTCGCTGCGCCCCTGGCCCTGGCGGTGGCGACCGCGCTGGCCGCCCTCGGCGCGCCGCCGGCGCGGGCCGACGAACCCGCGGCGGCCGCGGCGACCAAGCTCATCCACACCGACAAGGCGATGGGCACGGTGGTGTCGGTGACCCTGTGGTCGGCCGACGAGGAGGGCGCCGCCCGCGCCGCCCAGGAGGTGTTCGCCGAGTTCCGCCGGCTCGACGCGCTCATGACCACCTGGACCCCGGACAGCGAGGTCTCGAAGATCAACGCCGCCGCCGGCTCGGGCAAGCCGGTCGCGGTCGGCGCCGAGGTCTTCGCGGTGATCGCCCGGGCTCAGGAGATCAGCAAGCGCTCGCGCGGGATCTTCGATATCACCGTCGGCGCCTACGCCGGGCTGTGGAAGTTCGATCAGGACATGGACGGCACCCTGCCCGACCCGGCCGAGGTCGCCCGCCGCAAGCGCCTGGTCAACTGGAAGGACGTCATCCTCGACAAGAAGCGGCGCACCGTGCGGCTGCGCCGGGCCGGCATGAAGATCACCCTGGGCGGGATCGCCAAGGGCTACGCGGTCGACCGCGCCGCCGCGCTCCTCCGCAGCGCCGGCTACCACGACTTCATCCTCCAGGCCGGCGGCGACATGTTCGTGTCCGGCAGCAAGGGCGCGACCCCGTGGGTGGTCGGGGTCCGCGATCCGCGCGGGCCGCGCGAGCAGAGCTTCGCGATCGCGCCGATCCGCGATCGCGCGTTCTCGACCTCGGGGGACTACGAGCGCGGCTTCGTCAAGGACGGCGTCCGCTACCACCACATCCTCGATCCTCGAACCGGGCAGCCGGCCCGGGCCACGCGCTCGGTCACGGTCTACGCGGTGGACGCCTTCACGGCCGACGCCTGGTCGAAGGTGCTGTTCATCCTCGGCGCCGAGGCGGCGATGCCGCTGGTCGAGGACCTGCCGGACTTCGAGGCGGTCTTCGTCGACGCCGGCAACCAGGTCGTGCCGTCGAGCGGCCTGCGCGAGGTGCTGAAGGTGCTGGCGCCGCCGACGCCCGGGGTGTGACGGAGAGGACGTGAAGGAGGAGGAGGAGGAGGAGGAGGAGGAGGAGGAGGAGACCGAGACCGAGGCGGAGGCTGAGTCCGAGACCGAGGCGGAGACCGAGTCCGAGTCCGAGTCCGAGTCCGAGACCGAGGCCGAGACCGAGACCGAGGCCGAGTCCGAGGCCGAGGCAGAGACCGAGACCGAGTCCGAGGCCGAGGCAGAGACCGAGGCGGTGGGAACTATGGCCGGAACGGCTGCTCGTCTTTGCCGCGCACCGGGTTGGACAACCGCCGCGCGACCGCCTCTTGCTCGTCCTTGCTGAGCCGGCGGACGTAGATGCCGGCGGCGTCGATCGAGCGCGCGCCGAAGAAGCCGTCGGCCACGAGGTACTCGACCTCGACCACCATGTAAGGGTCGTCGCCCATCCACACCAGCTCGTGCTTGCGCGGCACGCCGACCCACGAGCTCAGCATGAACTTCTGGCGTGAGCCGTCGTCGTTGATGACGACCATCGTGATGCGCTCGGTCGCGGTCATGTCCGACGACCGTACCCGCCGCGGCCGCGACTGTCGACCAGCGCGTCGAGGGATCCTGTGAGATCGGCTGAGGGAACCGTGCGATGCGCGCGCCGCGCAGAGGGCGCACACCGAAGGCGCGGACGGCCATCGCCGTCCTGGAGGTCCTCATGCTCGCGCGTTTCGCTTCGATCCTATCGGCCGCCGCCGTCGTCGCCTGCCACGACGGCGGCCCCGGCCAACCCGACGCCACCACCCCCACCACCCCGGCCGCCGCGCAGGGGCCCCAGGGCTGGCGCCTGACGTTCTACGACGAGTTCAACGGCCCGGAGACCAGCGGCGACGCCACCGGGCCGTTCGCAGCGAGCTGCTGGAACGCCAACGTCACGCCGCCGCGCTGCGCCTGGGAACGCGGCAAGTCCGATCCGTGCAACGCCAACCCGCTGCGCGGCCCCGGCGCCCTCGAGCCGAGCTTGAACCTGGCCAACCTCGACGACCTGAACAAGTGCGCGTGGACGGTCTACGATCAGTTCAGCTACTGGGGCGAGGCGGTCGCGCGCTTCCAGCCCGATCAGGTCGTCTTCGCGCCCCATCCCACCGAGCCGGGCAACCGGATCCTGCGCCTGCGCACGCAGCTCGGCGGCAGCACGGCGCCAGCCGGCGACACCTGCGGCGCGTACCAGAGCGCACCGTGGGGGCACGCCGGCCGGGCCTGCCCGATCGTCTCGGGCGCGTTGACGTCGCGGCCGGCGACCGGCCTCGCCGGCGCCGCCCAGCGCTACGGTCGCTTCGAGATCCGCGCCAAGCTGCCCGAGGGCAAAGGCGCGTTCCCGGCCCACTGGATGCAGAGCGCGACCGGCTCGCCCAACGGCTGGATCGATCCGACCTGCGGCCACTACCACTACGGCGAGGTCGACATCATGGAGTGGACCCCGTGGCGACCCGGCCGGACGATCGGCAGCATGCACTACGGCTACGATCGGCCGGGCCAGTGCGGCGCCGCGACCGATCCGGCCCTGGGCGGGAGCTTCTCGACCGATCACGATCCCGGCGACACGCGCTTCACCAGCGGCTTCCACACCTACGCCCTCGAGTGGGAGCCGGGCGAGGTCCGGATCGAAGTCGATGGCCTGCGCCTGGCCCACTACCGCGAGGGCCAGGTCGTGATGGCCGACGACCTGGCCACCAACGGCTTCGAGGCGATCGGCGCCCACCTGCCCGATGAGGCGATGTTCCTCATCCTCAACACGTCGATCGACGACTCCGGCGGGGTCAACCTCCAGACCTTCGCCAACTTCCAGACCATGTTCCACGACCTCGACTACGTCCGCTTCTACGAGCGGTGCGACCTGTCGTCGCTCGATCCGGCCTGCCACGCCCCGGCGCCGCGGGCCGCGATCGTCACCGACGACTACGGCATGAGCGGGCCCCACGTCTACGACTCGGCCGGCGATCAGCCCACCGGCCCGGTGCTGTGGTCGTCGGCGCTGCGCCGCCTCGAGGTCCTCGACGTCGACGGCGACGGGAAGGACGATCTCCTGCTGCGCAACCGCGCTCCGAGTAACCACTCGAGCTACCTCTTGCGCGCCGTGGGCGACGGCGAGTTCGCGGACCGGGTGGTGGTCGACAACCTGTGGGGCATGAGCCGCGCGCTGTGGGCCGACGATCGCCGGGACTTGGTCCACGGCGACTGGAACGGCGACGGCTGCGACGATCTGCTGTTGCGGGGCCGGACCGCGACCGAGGCCACCTACCTCTTGACCGCCAACTGCCAGGGCGGCTTCGCGCCAGCGCAGCTCGTCGACACCGCGGCCGGGATGACCCGCGCCGCCTGGGCCACGACCGCGGCCGCGGCGGTGGCCGGCGACTTCGACGGCGATGGCCGCGACGACCTGCTCTTGCCGGCGCGGACCACGACCGCCGCGACCTACCTCTTGCGCGGCCAGGCCACCGGCGGCTTCGCGACCCGCGTCGACGTCTCGACCGCGGCTGGCATGACCGCGGCCCTGTGGGCCGACAGCCTGCGCCGCGCCATGGTCGGGGACTTCGACGGCGACGGCGACCACGACGTGTTGCTGCAGAACCGCGCGATCAGTGGCCACGCCGCGTACCTGGTGCGCGGCAGCGCCGCCGGCTTCACCTACCGGCAGGTGGTCGACACCGTCGCCGGCATGTCGCGAACTGCGTGGGCCGACGACCTGCGCCTGGCCCACGTCGGCGACGTCGATGGCGACGGCGCCGATGACGTGCTGCTACAGAACCGCGCCGTCGCCGAGTCGGGCTACGTCGTCCGCGGCGGCGCCGGTGGCTTCGCGAGCACCACCGCGCTGTCGGCGGCCGCGGTCCGCGCCGCCCTGGCCGAGGCCGGCCACCGGGCCGCGGTCGGCGACCTCGACGGCGACGGCCGCGCCGACGTGCTCTTGCAGCCGACCACGATCGCGTCGGCGCAGACCGACGGCCGCGCCTGGATCCTGCGCGGCCTGGCCACCGGCACCTTCGCGGCGCCGGTCGACGTCACCGACGCCAAGGCCATGAGCAGCCCGCTGTGGGCAGCCGATCATCACACCCTGGCGATCGGGCAGCTCGCCGGTGGCGGTCGCGCCCGCTGGGTCCTCCAGGGCGACGGCACCACCAACACCGCGCTGACCCGCGTCGACGCGAACGGGGTCCCGAGCCAGTGCTCGACGGCCGCGCCGTGCGAGGCCCACGACACCTACGTCCTGTCGTGGTGAAACGGCGGTCGGCGGCTCAGCCCAGGCCGAGCAGGTGCTTGGCCTCGGGATCGGGCGGCCGGCACAGGACCCGCTCGACCACGCCGCCGACCCGGGCGTAGATCACGTCGCACACCGGCGTGAAGCTGGCCTTGGCGAAGGCGCGGATCGACGCTTGGTGGCCGTGGCCGATGAGCGCCCACGAGCGGTAGACGTCGAGTTCGCGCAGATCGAGGGCCAGGCGCTCGAGCATGGCCGGCGCGACGGCGCGGCCGCGGGCGGCCGGGGCGACGAAGACGTCGTGGACGTAGGCCTCGTACTTGGTCAGCGACAGGCTGCGCGCCAGCTCGGGCACCGCGACCGGGCCGCGGGCCGCCCAGGCGATCCCGGCCGGGCGCTCGCCGAGGTGCGCGACCCAGGCCTGGTCGCCGCGCTGCCAGGTGGCGCGGGCGCGCTCCTCGTCGAGGTTGAGGTGACCGACCAGCTCGGCGCGGGCCGCCGGAGTCAGGGCGTCGAAGCCAGCGAGATCGAGCGGCGCGATCGTCAGGTCGGCGGGAGCGGCGATCCCGCGGGACCACATCTGGCCGCGGTACAGGTGCAGGCGCTGGTAGTGCGCGACCTCGGTGGCGGCGCTGCGGATCCGCGCCCACGCGGCGCGGGCCTGGGCCGCGGCCACCCCCGGGGTCTCACGCACCGCGCGCGCGCCGCGGCGCACGGTCTCGACCCGGCGCGACACCGACGCGGTCCGGGTCGCGTTCCAGATCGTCACCGCGACCGCGCCCTGGCGCGACACCGGCAGCGGCGGCAGCGGGTACTCGGCCGCCCCGGTCACCACGTCGAGGGCGACCCGGCCGCGGCCGCGGGCGGCGGTGGCCTCGGCGGCGATCAGCCGCTCGGCCGCGCCGCGCCCGACGTGCTCGGGATCGATCGCCATGGCCAGGACGACCGCGCGATCGCCGTCGTCGACCACCAGGGCGGCGGCGATCGTCTCGCCGGCGTCGTCGTCGCGGGTGGCCAGGCGGGCCCGGCCCTCGCGGCCGAGCGCGATCGCGACCTCCTCGAGGAGCGCGCTGGCCTCGGGATCGGCCAGCGGGCTCTGCTCGTCGCGCTCGGCCCACTCCAGGCGGCTCAGGCGGCGCAGCGCGCTCATGCCCTTGCGGATCGCCGCGGCGTCGGTGGCGGCCGCGCTGGTGGTCAGGCCGTCCTCGGTCGGGGCCCGCGCCAGGCCGAGCGCGATCCGCCGCGCGCCGCCGCCGGCCGGGGCCGACTCGACGGTGAAGCCGGCCGAGCCCAGCCGGGCGACGAAGTTGGCGCGGATGCGCGACGGATCGGCCAGCGGCTCGAGGTCGATCGCGTCCCAGGTCTTGCCGACCTCGGCGATGGCGCGGGCGAGCTGGGCGCCGGCCTTGTCCTCGAAGCCGGGCTTGACCAGGAAGTCGAGGGCCGGCGGCCGCGGCCCGGCGTCGCCGAGCATGCGCAGCTCGCGCACCTTGGGCAGGGCCCGCGGGTTGGTCCGCACGTACAGCGGCGCCAGGCACACCAGCTCGCCGTCGGCCCACCCGGCCATGACGTGGAGCTCGGCCCCGAGGATCTCGCGGTAGGCCTGCCACCACGGCAGGATCCACTCGGGGCCGCGGAACAGCGCGCCTGCGCCACCGCCGGTGGCCAGCTCGCGCCACGCCGGGGTCAACTCACGCAGCCCGGCCACATCGCGCACGACAGAGAACTCGACCGACATCGCTTTGGCGTGCACCTTACCCCCAGATCTCGCCGGTGGTGACCGACGACCCGGGTTTTCAGCGCGGCCGCTCGAGCACCGCGGCGAAGAAGCCGTCGGTGCCGTGGCGATCGGGATCGACCAGGAGGAACTGGCCGTCGGCGGTCGCGACCTGGGCCGCCCGGGCATCCCAGGCCTCGGCCAGCGGCACGATCCGCAGGCCGCGCTCGCGGGCCACCGCCTCGGCCACCGCCTGATTCTCCTCTGCGAGGATCGTGCAGGTCGCGTAGATCATCCGGCCGCCGGGGGCCAGGAGCGTCGCCGCGCGGCTCGCGATGTGGTGCTGGCGCTTGGCGAACTCGGCGAGGTCGCTCTCGCGCAGGCGCCAGCGCGCCTCGGGGTTGCGGCGCAGGGCCCCGACGCCGGAGCACGGCGCGTCGACCAGCACCCGCGGCACGCGCTCGCGGCGGCGCTCGAGGGCGTCGGGCCAGTCGCCGTCGTCGAGATGCAGGGTCTCGACCGTGGTCAGGCCGGCGCGGCGGGCGCGCTTCTTCAGCTCGCCCAGCTTGCCGCGATCGACGTCGCACGACAGCACGCGGCCGCGGTTGCCCATCTGCGCGGCCAGGGCCAGGGTCTTGCCGCCGGCGCCGGCGCACAGATCGACCACCAGGTCGCGCTCGCCGCCGCACAGCTCGGCCAGGAGCTGGCTGCCTTCGTCTTGCGCCTCGAAGTCGCCGGCGGTGAACTCGGGCAGCGCGAACAGGTTGGTCCGGGTCTCGACGATGAGCCCGTCGGTGGCCAGGGCGCACGGGGTGGTCGCGAGCCCGCGCGCGGCCAGGGCCGCCGCCAGGTCGTCGCGCGTGGTGCGCAGGCGATTGGCCCGGATCGTCATCGGCGCGCGCCGCGACAGCGCCCGCGCGATCGCGACCGCGCGGGGGCCGTGATCCCGCGCCAGCCGCGCCGCCAGCCAGTCGGGCAGCGAGCACCCGATCGCGATCCGCCGGATGGGATCGCGCTCGCGCTCGAGGGCGGCGTCGAAGCCCACGACCGCGGTCCAGTCGAGGCCAGGCTCGCGGAGCGCGGCCGTGGCCGGGGTGATCGCGCCTTCGAGCACCAGATAGGCGAGCAGCCGCTCGTCATCGCGCGGCGGCTTCGACGCGCCGCGGCGCGCCGCGGCGATCGCACCATCGACCCGGCGCGCGTGACGCACCAGGCCATACAGGGTCTCTGCGACGAACCGCCGCTCGCTCCCGCCGACCCACGCTTCTTTGCGAAACGCTTGCGAAAGTCGGTCGGACACGAAGCCCCAATCGAGGCGGGTCCGCTGCCACAGCTCGAGGAGCAACCCGCGCAACCGACCGCCGGCGATCACCGCGGCAGCGAGCCGCTGGTCTTGCGCTTTGTCTTCTTCCGTCATTGAATTCCGCTCGCAATCGGTCGCGACGAGTTGCGACCACACGCGCCCTCGTATACACCGCGCCCGCGGGCTCACCCGCCAACCAGGATCACTTCATGAGCAAAGAAACCGAGAAGGTCGGCAAGACGACCGCCGAGATCCAGAGCCTCAAGGATCGTGGGAACCTGTTCGAGATCGCGACCCGTCAGGTCGAGAAGGCGATGAAGCTCATCGACCTCGACCCGAACGTCGCCGAGATCCTCCGTCAGCCCAAGAACGAGATCATCACGAACTTCCCGGTCCGCATGGACGACGGGAAGATCAAGATGTTCAAGGGCTACCGCGTCCAGCACAACAACGTGCTCGGGCCGTACAAGGGCGGCATCCGCTACCACCACGAGGCCAACCTGGACGAGATGAAGGCGCTGGCGGCGTGGATGACGTACAAGAGCGCGCTCCACGAGATCCCGTTCGGCGGCGGCAAGGGCGGCGTCAAGGTCGACCCGCGCCAGCACTCGATGGCCGAGCTCGAGCGCATCACCCGGCGCTTCACCTCGGCGCTCGGCAACAACATCGGGCCGGAGTGGGACATCCCGGCGCCCGACGTCGGCACCAACGGCCAGACCATGGTCTGGATGATGGACACCTACGTGAACATCGTCGGCCAGAACGAGCGCAACTCGGGCCGCGGCGTGGTCACCGGCAAGTCGATCGCGGCCGGCGGCAGCTACGGCCGCGCCGAGGCCACCGGCGCCGGCGTGGTCCACTGCATCACCGAGTGGGCCAAGGATAAGAACTTCAACCTCGACGGTTGCCACGTCATCATCCAGGGCTTCGGCAACGTCGGCAGCTACACCGCCCGCCTGCTGTCGCAGAAGGGCGCCGTGGTCATCGGCGTCGGCGACGTCGGCGGCTACCTGGCCAACCCCGAGGGCATCAACCCGCACAAGCTCGGCGAGCACGTCCAGAAGACCGGCTCGGTCGCTGGCTACCGCGGCGCCACCAAGATCACCCGCGAGGAGTTCTTCGCCCTCGAGGCCGACATCTTCGTGCCGGCCGCCCTCGAGCTCGAGCTCGGCGTGGCCGAGGCCAAGAGCCTCAAGGTCAAGATGGTCGTCGAGGGCGCCAACGGCCCGACGTTCCCCGAGGCCGAGGAGCTGCTCCTCGGCAAGGGCGTCGACGTCATCCCCGACATCCTCTGCAACTCCGGCGGCGTGATCGTCAGCTACTACGAGTGGCTGCAGAACAAGCGCAGCGAGCAGTGGGACCACGCCGACGTGCTGGCCCGCCTCGAGAAGCGCATGAAGCA
>Ga0075163_10006845_pt1 | contig 15117 bp, 13 predicted proteins | sample JI1023141ADNA_FD_71478 | JGI IMG/M metagenome (GOLD analysis project Ga0075163, IMG submission 71478) | Wastewater effluent complex algal communities from Wisconsin, to seasonally profile nutrient transformation and Carbon sequestration -... | ecosystem: Engineered > WWTP > Effluent > Algae... | reverse complement strand
CGATGACGGCACGCCCGATCGTCCCAAGATCCCCACGGTCTGTCGTGAGTTCGGCATCCGCGTGATCAAGCCGCTCGACTTCATTCGCGAGAATCGCTGGGTCTTCACGCATCGCAGCACGTAGCCCGGCGCCCGCTGCGCGGGCGAGCGGCCTGCGGCCGCCCACGATGCGCGCAAGACGACGCCGCCCGACCCGTTGAGGGGTCGGGCGGCGTCTGCATCGTGCTATACCCTACCTGCGCCTAACAACCGTTGCTGCAGACGGCGGCTGCGCCGCCGCTGCAGAACGTGGTGTTAGGCCACAAGGCTTCGCTCCATAGCATCTCGATCACGGTCGCGCAGTACTCGCACCGCAGCCAACCCGACCCTCACTGACATGGTGCTCGCTGCGATCCCAGTTACCTCCGAAGAACACAAGGCGCGAGTAGTTCAACTCCTCGCCTAGAGGGGTCTCCAGCGCAGCGCCCGCATCTCCGACCTGCCATCGAACCACTCGAGATCGTGGGCGACCTTGAAACTCAAGACAGATCGTGTCGGGAATGACTCCCAACGAGGTGGTTAGATAGCTGCCTACACTGTCGGCAGAAGCACGGGATGGTGACCATAGCTCAATCCAGCGAACCGTTTCCGAGCTGTCCGGGCTGGATTCGTAGGACGGCAATCCGAGTCGAAGCGAGAACCTCCGGAATCCCAGCTTCGCACCAGGAATCTCGCCGCCTGGAGATGTGCTTGAGTTGGGGCCGAAAGTCAGCGATGCGATCCGCTGCATCGCTTCGCCGTACGTTGCGCCAATCCGTGCCCCAGAAACAAACTCGTTCAGCGTATCGTCGACGAGTGATGATTCCGAGGGCTGCCGCGACTGACAGCCGAGCGCCGCGAGCCCGAGAAGTGAAACCATGAGGAATCGTCGTATCATGGCTTTGCCGGTGAGTGTTGGAGGTCAGTGCCGCCGGGAGCGATCCACGCTTGGCCGGAGTCAATTGCACGTCGTGTCTCCGACTCGCAGTCCTTGGCTTGATCCATTCCAATTGATCTCCCGATCGCGTTGTTCCTCAAGTCCATCTCGCGTACCGCGGGAGGATTGCCTGGCATATTCTCGTGGGTGTCGCCAAGCCGTCGCGCGCGAGCATACGACTGTGACTGCGTGACACGACACTGGCCGTAGATGTGCTTGAAGGCATCCCACTGGAGGTTCGGGGCCCGGACCTGGTCTGGGAAATGCTGACCAGCGAGAGCCTCAGCTTCGCTTGCGATGCGGGCGGTCTGGACCAGCGCGGTCGCTCCATCCGCCGCGAGAGCCTCTTGATCCTGCGGTCGCAAGCCGTCGAATCGAGCACAGCGCTTGCTGGAGATCTTCATGTACCACGGACACAGTCCAAACGGATCTGAGAAGTTGATCGGATCGCCGTTCGCGTACCCGTAGAGATTCAGCCCCCCCGCCAGCCCGATCGGGTCCTGTTGCGTGAACCTCCCAGTCGATGGGTCATAGTACCGATTCCGCCGGTACAGTGTTCCGACCAAGTCCAACTTCTGGTTCACGAGCGTTCCGTGCCAAGCTGTGATAGTATCGGGCGCAAGTCGATTGTAGGCAAGTCCCCCCAGCGGCCACGCAACCGCGACTTCGCGGGAATCGCCCTGGATCGTCTTCCGCTTCCGCGCCGCACCGTTTGAGAACGTACCCGAGCTAGCCTCGCCACGTGCGTTCCAATGCGGCACGAACGTGAACACCGGCCAGTGATACGCGCTGTCGGTTGGTTGAGCCGCCCATCGATCGACATAGGCGAAGCGGGTCATGCTCAGCGGCCGGTCGAGTGCCGTCCCATGCGTGTAGGCCACGCGCCCGTACAGCTTGTTCGGATCCCAGGCGGACGGGTACGTTCCCGCCGCTCGCACTGGAAGGCTGAGCATGAGCGTATCGCTCTCCATCTGTGCTTCAGTGATGCTGTAGCTCTGCGCGGGGCGCTGGATCTCCACGAGCTCGCGGTCACCCGCCCAAATCGTCCGTCGCACAACGCCGATGTCGCAGTTCATCGGCTTCGCTTGGGTGTACGTGTGACACTCCATCATCGAATGGACGAGAATGCGACGCCCGAGCGGATCGTAGCGATACGATTCGATGTAGCGCTGGATCTGCCCGAGCGCCTCCCACGCCGCGTACGTCGGGCGCGAGTGCAGCCGCCGCTCGGATTGGACGAGCTGTCCCGACCCGTTGTAGTACGACACGCGATCGTCGTACGCGATGTCGCCCGCCGTCGGATCCGACGTCGCGAGCGACGAGAGGACAGTGTTGCCGGCCGAGTCGTACTTGAACGACTGCGTGTTCATGTACCGATACTGCGACGTGATCCTGCCGGTGCTCGCATCGAACGTCGAGGTGCTGGTGCTCGTCGAGCTCTTCATCCCGTACGGGGTGAACCATCCCGCACTGCCCCACGCGGCCGTGAATACGTTCACGCTCGAGTAGACATTCCCCATCGGGTCGTGCAGGATGGTGTCGGCGATCGCGGCGGTCAGCGGGTTCCCCATCATATTGACGCCGTTCGCCCTCACCCGGTTGATGCGGACGTGCCCGATTCCGGAGTAGAGTACACGAAGCGTGTCCTTCGGCCCTGCGGCATTCCGGACGGAATCGATCTGTCCACGGAGGTTAATGAAGACCCGGGAGGAGTCGATCCATTTCGGGGTAAAGCGATCCGTGAGTCCGCTGGGCGTATTGTTTTCGATCGCATGGAAGTTCATCAACCCGTCGCCGTCGTATCCGAGTCTTTCATTGATGCCTCCCGGCATGTAGATGTCAGTAACTTGGCTCCTGTCGTTGTACGCGAAGCTGAACTGTTCGTTCTGCAGCCCGTTCACCTGATTCAGGAAGCCGGTCGTGGCGTCATAGCCGTACGTCGTCTTGGCGCGCGTGGTGTCCATGAGCTGCGAGGGATACCAAAGCGTCGTCACCCGGCCCGCGATATCGTATTCGTAGCGCATTCCGTACGCGTTCTCTGCGGTGCGCGACCATGACCTGATCCACACACTGTCCCGTTCGAGGGCCCCGAACGCGGTGTAGGTGCGGAAGATGCGACCGTCACGGTTCGCTGCCCGCACGACTCGCCCCATTGCGTCGTACTCAAATGTGGTGGTATCGCGCGTCAGTACCCAGACCCCGTACGGCGGATTCCACGTCGCGTACTCTGAGGTGTCCTTGGATGTCGCACCGAAGCGGTACGTCGCCGTGTCCGTCGCCGCGTGAACGATCCTTCGCGCGACGCGCCCCAGCGTGTCGTACGTCGTGTAGATCGAGTTCCCGCGTCGCGTGATCCGTTCCACCTCGTTGCCCGCAACATTGTACACGCTGCTGTCGCGGCGCCCGCCCGGCTGCACCTCGGTGAGGCGCCGCCCTCCAAGATCGTACGTCCACGACGTGACGAGGGAACTGAGGTTGGTCGGGTTCGGCGACTGCGTTCTGGTCAATGTCAGCAGGTTGCTCTCATCGTCGTAAGTGTTCACGACGATCTGTCGCTGCGCGGCGACTCCGTTGAGCGGATCGCTGTACGTGACCTGCCGCGTTACGCGGCTGAGACGGTCATAGCTCGTGGTGTCGCCCTGCGTGACGCCGCTCCCGAGGAGTGTGCGTGAGACCGTCACACGCCCGATGGAGTCCGTCACGTATTCCGACCGCCGGCCGACCGGTGACTTCGTCGACGCGACATTCCAGCGGCCAGCGTCGTAATAGATGGAGTCCCGCGCGCCACCCGGCCAGACGGATGACCTGAGCAGACCACTGCCGTCATACTCGAACGCTGTTCGGCTCGCGGATCCGCGGCCATCCTCTTGCCACGAGAGGTTGCCGGTCGTCGCATCGTAGTCCGCGCGCGTGAGCGCACCCGACGGTAGCGTGATCTGCGTCGGTTGGTTCCACTTCGTGTGCCATTCGTATCGGGTGGTCGACCGAAGACCGCCGATGTTCAGCGACGAGTCGACGGCTGTCACGAGATTGCCACGGTCGTCGTAGGCAGCGCTGGAGATGTGCCCATCGGCTTGCCGCGTGCGCGTCGCGAGCGCGGGGAAGCGCGGATCGCCACGGCCGATGCTGGTCGAGTCACCTCGGGCGTTCCGGATCTTCGTCGGAGCGCCGTTGCCGTCCACCCAGAAGACCGCGGTGTCCGGCACGTCGGTGCGAGGTCCGTCGATGATCGTCCGAACTTCGGTCGGGGCGACAAGTGAAGTCTGGCATGCGGTCATCCCCATCGACTCGGCGACGCAGTATCTCACCATGGCCGAGTCGGTGGTGTTCAGCTTCAGTCGCGATTGCGCCACCCGCTGGGTCGAGTCGTACGCGAAACGAACGACTCCGTTGCGACGGTCGGTTCGGCTCACCGCGAGTTTCGTCACGCCCGCGTCGTAGCCGAACACGACGGCGGTCGACAGTCCGGGATCGTACACATGCGTCAGGCGTCCGCTGCCATCGACCGTCACCTGCGTCACGCGCGTGGAATCTATCGGCGAGCCCGGCACGGAGATGTAGTCGATCTTCCCGGCGGCATCGTACGCGAAGACATACGTCAGCATGGCCGACGACGGGGGCACCGTGATCTGTGCGACCCTGGAGCTGTCGTCGTATGCGATCGTGGTACTCTGATTGAGACGGTTGGTCGTCGCGACGTGCCTGAGCTGCGCGTTGAACTTGACGAACCCGCCGTTGGGCAACCTCCGCTTCCAGGAGCCGTCGGAGGCCGTGTAGCGCAGGGTGTCCGAGTAGGTCTGACGTGCCGCCATGTAGACGGTGTCGCTGCCGACGGTCGAGACCTTCTCATAGACGCGCGTGCTGCCGTCACCTCCGATCCAGAGCTTCCGGTTGCCCGAGAGCGGCTTCATCTGCTCGATTCCCGACAGCCACCAACCGGCGCCGAAGTAGCTCGTGGCGCGGTTCACGATGGGCATTGAGCCCGATCCGCTCGCGAGGACTGAGTTCCCCCCGCTCCAGAAGCGCCGCACCTCGATGGTGTAGTCGTAGAGCCCCGTGGAGTCGGCCGAGAGGTCGATCGCGATCATCGCGCGGCGGGCCTGACCGGCGGGGAATTGGCTTCCGGCGACCCTTCGCCTGAACGCGATGCCCTTGATCACGACCGTCGTCACAACGGAGTCGGGCGTCGGCTGTCCCGCCGGAAGCGTCGCAGCGATACTGAAGATCGGCCGCGGGCTTGCCTGCTGGCTCTCATAAGTGAGCACAGGGGCACGGACGGTGCTGTATGTGCGTACGCTGGGCAACGAGTGTGCGAGTCGTAGCGTTCCGCACTCTACGCTGGCACCAGGACCCGCAGGCGTGCTCAGGCAGAGCGAGCGCGTCGCGATCACCGGGTTGGGGATGATCTGGATATTCGCTACCGCGTTGTCCGTGTTGTCCCCGTAGCCCACGTCGACGGCCGTGAGCGTGAGCGAGCCCGTGGCCGCCACGGCTCCGCTGACGCTGTACGAGGCGAGGACATCGTTCGTCGCGCCGGCGGCGACCGTCACCGATCCCGGCTGCGACATACCAGTGCACGTCACGATACCGGAGCAGGTCACCGAGAGCGTGAAGCTCCGCGAGGTCGTCGCCGGGTTCTTGACCTTGAAGATTCGTTGCACGACCGATCCCGGGATCATCTGCGCCCCGGTCGAGGATGTGCTGACATCGACCGGTGCCGGCGGCTCTGTGTACGTGATGGTGAGTCCGACCGACTGCTCGAACGAGAGCCCATCGCCGGCGTCGATCCAGAGCTGGTTCGTGCCGCTCACGAGGTACATGCTCACGTCGTAGGGCTGCGGGTACAACCCGGGTTCGCAGCTCATCCACGAGCTACCTCCGGACGGAGTCAGCGTGGTGCTGCCGCCCGTGTAGAAGTGTTGCGAGGTGAAGTAGATCAGCGCCGCCGGTGCGCACACCATCACGCTGACGTTCAGGACCGGATCGGTGACCGTCGTGTTGTCGGCCCGATTGAAGTAGACCCCCTCCGCCTGCGCACGCGCCGCGCCGGCCGAACCGGTCGCTGCGGCCACGAGCGCCACCATGATCACGAACCATCGACGCAACCTCATCGCTCTGTCCTCGCTGTCCATCGGGTGGGGTGGTGGTACATCACGGCCGCTCCCCCGTGCGCTGGCGCAGGGGATCGCTGATTCGCATCGCGTCATCGTCGGTCCGGATGACGCGCGGGGTGAGGAAGACGAACAACTCGCTCTCGATCTCCTGCGACGATGCGCGACCGAAGAGACCGCCGATCCACGGGATGGCGGAGAGGAACGGCAGCCCTCCCTGACGCTTCTCGACCTGCCGGTCAGTGAGGCCGCCCAAGGCGACCGTTTGGCCGTCGCGAACCAGGAGCTGCGTGCGCACGCTGCGCGTCGCGATCACCGGCGCGTTGAACGCCAGTTCCGACGTCGCCGTCGAGACCTCCTGCATCACCTCGAGTTGCACCGTGCCGTCGCTGCTGATCGTCGGCCGCACGGTGAGCTTCGTGCCGACGTCCTTGTATTGCACGATCTGGTCTCGAGCCGCGGCATCGGTCGGCAGCGCGCGCTGTACCTGCACGAACGGCCGCTGGCTACCAACGACGATCTCCGCCGTCTCGTTGTTCGTCGCCAGCACGATCGGTCGCGTGAGGATGCGGACGTTGCCACGCCCAGACGCCAGACGCAGCGTGCCCGTGAGGTCCATGCCGCCGATGCCCATCACGCGGATCGCGAAGTCGCCGAGCCCGGCTTCTCCGATTGCGCCTTCGATCGTCGCACCATTGCGCCCGATCGTCGTCGGCGCGAGCTCGCCCTCGACGTTGATCCCGAGTGACTTGTCGCGGCGCACCTCAGCCACGAGAACCTCGATGAGCACCTGCAGCGGACGCACGTCGAGCGCGGTCACCACGGAGCGGATCAGCGCGAGATCGGCCCCGTTCGCGCGCACCAACAGGGAGTTCGTCCGCGTGTCGGCGACGATCGTCAGACTGCCGCTGAGGCTCCCGCCCGACCCGCCCGCGTCCGCTCGCGGTTCGGGGAGTTCACCCTGAGGCGGCACGAGGTTCCCCTGCAACTGCTCGGCGAGCGTCCGAACTCGCGGACCGACCGCCCCACCCATGTCTCCGCCGGCGCCGTAGAGCGCATTGACCGTCGACGCGACGTCAATCGCGCGCGCGTGTTGCAGCGGCACCACAACGAGGCGACCGGCCATGCTGTCCGCATTCACCGGTCCCCCCGTGCCGGCTCCGGGAGCCAGCGTCGGTGCCGGATCCTGCCGCCTCGCACGCACGCGGAGCAGGCCCGCCGTCGTGTCGTCGACGAGTTCGTATCCGTTGCCATCGAGGAGCCCCGAGAGCAGCCGGTGGATCTCCGCCCGCGGGATCGCCGTGGGTGTCTCAAGGGTGACGTTGACGCCACCGGGGCCTGAGAAGAGCACCGGCTTGTCGAGGAAGGGCGCGAGCAGCTGCACCGCTGAACGGATGTCCACGTCGACCAGCCGGATGCTGATGCTGTCGTTCCGCGCAGTCACTGCGGGGGTTTGCGGCTGCACGCGACCTGCGAGAGTGCTCGCGAGCAGAAGCGCGCGCACAGCCTGGGCACAGATGCGACGGGACATTCCGCTCGACCGCCTCATCGCCGCACCGACGGCATCGACACCGTCCACGTGGTGTCGGACCAGATGAACCGCACACGACCGGCGTCGATCGTCACCACCACCAACGAGTCGACACGGTCCCCCATGCGAACCACGCGTGGTGCCGAGGTGCCCGGCCATCCCGACACGAGCGCGCTCCACGGCGGCCCGCCGACGATTGCGCGTACGTCGAGCGACGGAAGCGTGCGCGGCTGCGCGACCGGGATCTCCGCATCCGCGACGAACTCCGCTGAGGCCCCGATCCGGAAGATCGATCGCGTCTGACGGTCGTTCTGGAGAGGCGGATGGGCTGGTTTCGCCGGTTCCGCCACCTCCGGAGCCGCGGCGGCGCTCAGCGACGCGACGAGCGGCGCACGCGCGGTGCGGAGGGCGGCCGCGCCGATGGCTGCGAGTGCGACGATACCGAGCAGGAGGTCGAACGACGCCGCACGTGTCATCGGGCCGCGACCTCCCGTTCGACCGCAATGCCTTCAATGGTGAGCTCCACGCGAAGCGCTTCAGCGTCGTTCGGCGTCGCAATCGGTGCCGGTTGCGTCACGCTCAACGACCGCACCCGCAGCGCCTTAGAGCCATGCTCGAGCTCGGAAACGAATGCGCGGAGGGCGATGCCGTCGAAGGAGAGCTGCAGATGCACGACGACGCGCGCGACGCCGGAACGAAAGCCGCTGTCCGCTTCGGGCGAAGCGGAGAGCAAGGTCCCCCCAAGCACGCGCGTCAGGTTACTCAGGTGCGCGGCCGCGGTGGCGGCCGCCGCAGTCGGTGTCGGCCCCTGGAACGCCAGCTCCGTGCGCCAACGCGCGTCATCTGCAGGACTCCACCCGCTTCCGATTGCAGCGCTGCGAAGTCGCGTTGCGCGTTCGATCGTCAGCGTTGCGCGTTCCTCCCGCACGGCGAGCTCGCGGGTGGTCCGATGTAGCCAAGGCATCCCGCGGCCGCCGAGCAGCACGACGCCACAGACGATCGTACCGATGACGAGCGTACGACGGTCGCGGGAGCCGAGGCTGCGATGGATCCCGGTCATCGGCGCGCCCGGGCCTGTTCCCACGTCAGCGTCGTGCGTTCGAGCGTGAGCCCGCCGAAAGCCTCTCGCTCGATCGGACCGCTGATGCGTGCCTGCCGGAGACTCGGGATCGCAACGAGCCGCGCGAGCGATTCGGACGCATCGGGCGCGAGGACCGTCAGCGCCCCGCTGCGGGGCTCGAGGCGGAGTGCGGTGATCGCGCTCGAGTCGCCAAGCGCGTCGCCGACGAGGTCGAGGAGCGCCGTCACGTCGCCCCGTCCGGTCTCGACCACCGCGACGAGCGATCCGAACGCCATCGCCTGCTCACGCAGCGAATCGGAACGCGTGGCCGTCGCGAGGTACTCCGCCGCCGGCGCGGCTTCACGCTCCAGCGCCCATGTGGCGTGCGCCTGCAAGACGGCGGGCGCGATGAGCGCCCACGTAGCCGCGAGGATTGCGACCGCCGCGAACGAACCGCGCCGCACGCGAAGCGTACGACCTTCGCGCGCCGATCGCTCGGGGTCCACGATCACCTTGTGCGTCGACGTGAGGTCGCACGCACCTCGTGCGAGCGCCGAGAGATCATCACCGGCAGGGCCGTCACTCGGTGCCACTGCCCGCAACTCAAGACCGGCGGTCCGTGCTGCACCGACCAACGCGCCTGCCAGAGCGCTCGCGAGGACGACGCCTTGCCAGCCCTGCTCACCGCGCCAGACCGAGCCGGCGACGAGACCGTCTGGACCGGGGATCGTGAATGACTGCGGCGACTGCGCGAATGCGCTCGTTACCTCGTCTCTCTGAAGGGCCGCGTCGACACCGAAGAGCGGGATCACGCGACAGCGGCGATCGGCGACGCAGACGCCAAGGGAGGGGCGTCGCCACGACGTTCGTTGCGTCTCCGCGAGCAGTCGGGCCAGGAATACCTGCCACGGTTCGTCCGCCGGACGCTCGGCGACCACGACATCCTCACTTCGCCATTGCCGGACCGTGATGGCCACCATCTCATCGCGGATCGCGATGCCCAGCCTCGGCGTGCTCACCATGTACGCTCCCGTACCGCGGCGATCGTCGATCCAAGGCGACGGACGAGGTCCTCGACGCGGATCACCGTCCGCCCCTGCTGATCCTTCACGACCGCACGGATCAGCCAGCCGTCGGGGTCCATCGTGCCCTGACCGGCGAGCGTGGCGATGGCTGCGAGGAGCCGGGGACGGAGTTGGCGCGGGGCTTCCGCGACGAGTGCATCGAGAGTGCGAACCGGTGCACCGCTGCGTCGACGCCAGAGCATGTAGTCAACAATCGCGTCGTCGAGTCCATTGATCGACAACAGGAGCTCGCGAGGCGCGTGTTCGAGCGCAATTTGCGCGCTCTCGACATCAGTGAGATCGAGTAGTCGCGTCGCGTCCTCGAACCCCTTCACCAACCGGAGTTCCTCGCGCGCCCGGAAGTCGCCGTCGCGCGGCGGGACGCGGCCACCCGCGGTGTACCAGTCGCGCTCCGCGCCACCTGGTCGCGTGGTCCCGTCCGCATCGCGCCAATCGAACAAGGCGTTGGTCAGCGCGACCGCGTCGGATCCTGGCGCGGCGGCCCGCACGAAGCGCATCACCGAAAGCGTGTCCGCCGTGTTGAGATCGAAACGAATGCCGAGCGGCTCGGCATCGATCTCACAGCGCGGATCGATCCCGATCGTCGCATCGCGAAGCACCTCATCCGCGCGCCGCCACGCAAGGGTGTTCCCCTGTGGGCCTCCTGCGTCTTGTATTGCCTCGGCGAGCGCCGCGCGAACCGCTGCGAGACAGCCGCGGCCTACCCAACGGGCACGCTCGCTCGCGACCCTGCGAGTGGCCGTGTCGACGACCAACCGACCTGCCCGCACGGTGACGAGGGCGATCGAAGACAGCAGTACGAGCAGCCAGAGCACGGTGACGAGCGCGAAGCCCGCGCGACGGTTGCTCCCGATCATCGTCCGGCTCCGATCGGGAGGACAAGCGTGTCGATGCTGACGATCGCCACCGCATCAGGGCGGCTGATTCCGTCTCCCCAGGTGGTGAAGGTCTGCACGCCATTCGACCCGTGCACGAGATAGGCGAAGTGCGCCGTCGACTCGACGGTTGCGAGCGCGATCGGTGCGTTCGCGTCGAATGCCACGGTCAGGACGCGGGCCCCCGAGGTGCCATCTGCGAACCCGAGTAGCGCACGGCAGCGCTCGATCCAGCCGCCGACGCGCTCGCACCAAGTCGGAAAGGACGCCTCACGCGGGTCCCCGGCGAATGCGTGCAACTCTCCCGCTCCGACTTCGGCGCGGGCGGCGAGCGCGAACAGGAGGTCGGCCGCCGCCGCGTCGGCCAGACTCGAATCCGCGAGGGAGACCACGCGGTCGGAGAGTTCCTGGGTGCGCTCGACGAGACCGGCGGTGCCGAACAACACGAGTCCGCTCATCGCGAGCGCGACGAGCAGTTCGACCAGAGTGAATCCGCGGCGGCTACGGAGCATCGCTGCTCCGCCTCGGCCGATGCACCACGGTCTCGACCAGGATCGCTCCCGTTCCGGTGTCGACAAGTGCGATCCCGATCAGCTCGTGCGCGGCGATGCCGACGCGCACCTCGTATCCCTCGACGCGGCGGCGGCCCGCCCGACGCTCAAGCGGAGCGCGTGGTTCGCGCGCGATGGCGTTCAGCAGCCGTGACGCCCTTCGAACCCTGACCTCGGCGGCAAGCGCCTGAGTCATCGAGGCATGCGTCTGTCCGATGGCCGCGACAATCGCGGTCCCGGTGGCGCCGAGGAGCGTGAGTGCAACGATGAGTTCGAGGATCGAGAAGCCGCGGCGAAGGTCAGCGGGCATCGGGGACCTCACCACTTGAGGACGTCGCGACACCCGCGAGCGAATCGATCAGCACGAGGCCGGACGGCCACGCCGTCGCGCGCACGGTGCGATCTCCGAACGCGATCGTATCGGTGGTCGGTGTACCCGCGAGGACTGCGTCCCTGCGCAACCGCTCGATCTCCTCTCGTTGCGGCCGACGCGTGCGGCCGGCGAGCGGACCCGGCGCCGCGACGCCGAGGACGACGCCGACGATCACCAGCACCACGAGGAGTTCAACCAGGGTTAACCCCTGACGCGCTTGCCGGCTCGGTGCCGCGGCGGCGCACCTCATGAGGGCCGGACTGCGTAGACGGCCTGGAGCATCGCTGTCGCGACGAGCGCCACCAGGCCAGCGAAGAGGAGGATCAGCGAGGGCTCGATGAACCGGACGAGCGCCTGTGTGAGCCGGACGGCGCGCTGACGCTCGAGTCGTGCCGCGAACGCGAGCATTGAGGGAAGGCGTCCGGCCTCGGCGCCCGCCGAGACCAGCTGCAGCGCCATCGGTGTCAGCACTGCCTCCGCATGCAATGCGCGACCGACGGGCTCACCGGCATCGAGCCGAGCCCGCGCGGACTCCAGGCGAGCAGCGATCTCGGAGTCGCCGATCGCGGCGGAGGCGTTCCGGAGTCCTGAGCGCAACGCCATCCCCGATTCGAGCATCGCGCTGAGCGAACTCGCGAATCGCGCCGTCGCATTCGCCCAGCGGATGCCGCCGATCACCGGCAGCCCGAGCATCGCGCGATCCGCGAATCGGCGTCCTGTCGGCTGCCGCATCCAAGCGGAGACAGCCACGCCGAGCGCAACCAGCGATGCGCCGATCGCCAATCCCCACGCACGAATGAAGTCAGCGATGCTGAGCACCGCGCGCGTTGATGGCGGCAACGCCTGTCCGAGGTCGGCGAGCACAGCGCCAAAGCGCGGCATTACGACGCCGATTAGGAAGAGCAGCGCTGCACCGCCGACCACTGCGATGAGCGCGGGATACGCGAGCGCAGAACGGATTGTCGCCTGAATCGCAGCTGCTTCCTCCGTGTGCAGGGCAGCGCGCCGCACCGCGGCAACGATCCCGCTCCCCGATTCACCAGCCTGCACGATGCCGATCACGATCGGCGGGACGCCAAGATCGATTTCCCCGAGCGCGCGCGCGAGGCCGCGTCCTTCGCGAACGGAGGCGATCATCATCGGCACGGCCGGCGCCCAACCGCGTGGTGCCACCTGTGCGAACACCTGCAACGTCCGCGTCAGGGGAAAGCCCGCTTCGAGGAGGTCCGCGAGCACGTTCAGTCCTATCGCGAGCTCGTCGGCGCCGAGTGGCGCGCGGCGACCGCTTGTGGGTGGCATGTTCATCGCGTCACGGCGCCACGCCACGCGGTGAGATCCTCGTCCTCACCCTCGCCTCCGATGCGGCCGTCTCGACCGAGTGAGTACAGATCGTAGCTCGTCGGATTCGCCGCGCCCGGCAGCCGGTAGATCCACTGTCGACCCCACGGATCGGCTGGCACCTCCTGGCGCAGGTACGGGCCCCGCCACCGTTGTCTCGTCTCTTCCGACAGGGGGGCATCTCGGAGGACGCGGAGGCCGTCCTCCTCGGACGGGTATTCGCCCACGTCGAGCCGATATGCGTCCAACGCGAGTCCGAGGACGTCGAGCTGGGCGCGACCCGCGGTGCGCTTCGCTTCGCCAACATGCCCGAACAGCGCGGGTGCGACCACACTCGCCAGCGTCGCGATGATCGCGATCACGACGAGCAGCTCGATGAGCGTGAAACCGCGACGCGTCCACCTAAGCACGAACCGCACGGAGTGCCTCCTCGAGGGTGGTCACGCCTTCGCGCACGAGCGCGAGGGCGTGCGAGGTGAGCGGCGCATAGGCGTCCGGGGTGCTCGCCTCGCGGAGCGCGACCTGATCGCCACCGCGCACGATCACACGACGTATTTCGTCGGTGATGCGCAGCGCCTCGAAGACGCCGGTGCGTCCGCGGAATCCGGTACCTCGACAGGCGTCGCAACCGACGCTGCACCACACCGGCATGTTCGCGTCGGCGTCGCGATCGAGGAGCCCGATGCGCGTCGGATCGGCGCTCGCGCGCACTGCGCACGTCGTGCAGAGGCGGCGCACGAGCCGCTGCGCGACGATCAGCTCGACCGTCGCCGCGACGAGGTACGCGGGAACGTCGAGATCGATCAGGCGCGGGATCGCTCCGAGCGCGTCATTCGTATGCAGGGTGCTGAGCACGAGGTGACCGGTCATCGCTGCCTGCACCGCGATCCCGGCCGTCTCGGCGTCGCGCGTTTCGCCGATCATCACGACGTCTGGATCCTGCCGCAGGATCGCCCGCAGCGCGCTGGCGAACGTCACGTTCGTCTGGCGATGCACGGGCACCTGCGTGACGCCATCCAACTGATACTCGACGGGCTCCTCGACGGTCACGATCTTCTCGCGCTGGGCGGAACGGCATTGCAGCGCCGCATACAGCGTCGTCGTCTTGCCGCTGCCGGTCGGCCCAGTGACGAGAAGCATCCCGTGCGGTCGCTCGATCGCCGACTGCACCATGGCAAGGACCGCGCTTCCCATGCCGAGCTCGTCGAGCGCCACCGGTCGTCCACCGCGATCGAGCAGGCGCAGGACCACGCTCTCTCCGTGGACCGTCGGGACGGTGGAGATCCGGAGATCCAGCTCGCGATCCTCGAGCCTCACGCGGATTCGCCCGTCCTGCGGACTGCGTCGTTCTGTGACGTCCAGCTCCGCCATCGCCTTGAGGCGAGAGACCACCGCGCGCTCGAGCGCGCGCGGCGGATCGGGGGCCGGATGCAACACGCCATCGAGCCGGAATCGCGCTACGACACCCTGGCGGGTGGCTTCGAGGTGGATGTCGCTCGCATGCGCGTCGTGTGCTTCACGCACGAGGAGGTTCACATAGCGCACCACTGGCGGCTGGTTCGCCAGCTCACGCACATCCTCGAGGCCGAGGTCGCCGTCGTCCACAGCGTCCCGGCCGGGATCGCGCGTGCGGGCGTCCTCCGTCACCAGTCGTTCGACAAGCTGATCGAGTTCAGCGTCCCCGACCGAGGTCATGTCGAGGACATCGCCGTATGCCGCCACCAGCTCGGTGATCGCGTGCGCCGCATGATCCGACGTGACCGCGAGCGCAAGTCCGCCGCCTCGCGGCGTCCGGATCGGACAGACCCGGTGCCGCAGCAGGTACTCGCGCGTGACCCCTGGTGCGAGATGTGGAACAGCAAACGTGGATGGCATCGATCGAGTGCAATTGCACAGGACGTGCCACGAACAACGCGATCACTAAGTCAATAGCTCGTCGAGACTTGGATGCTCTGCACGAATCACTGCGTCACTCTCATGGCACTCGCGCGAGACTCGATGAGAGTCGCATGAGAGTCCGGGTGTCGACTGCGCTCGCTCCTTTCGCCAGCGGTGAATCGTCTGCGCGGATGCGTGATAGTACTTCGCCTCGTCAGCGACCGTCTGAAAGACCGGGCGCAAGCCGCGTTCGAGGTCATGCACCCATCGCTCGTGATTCGATCGAGCGACCGTCACTCCGTTAGTCATCCCGCGCGGCAGGTGACCTCGGTGAAGCACAGGACCGCCCTCGGCATTCAC
>Ga0075163_10006844_pt1 | contig 15118 bp, 12 predicted proteins | sample JI1023141ADNA_FD_71478 | JGI IMG/M metagenome (GOLD analysis project Ga0075163, IMG submission 71478) | Wastewater effluent complex algal communities from Wisconsin, to seasonally profile nutrient transformation and Carbon sequestration -... | ecosystem: Engineered > WWTP > Effluent > Algae... | reverse complement strand
GCGGTGCGCAGCTGCTGGCGTATCCGACCTGCCACATCGCGGCTGCGAAGGCCGCGGGTGATGCGCGCCAGCCCGCCCTTTACGCGGCTGCAAACGGGTCGCGCTGAAGACAGCTCACAGCGCTTGGAGTCGTGCGCCGGACGCACGTCGTACAGACAGAATCTCGTGCCTGACGAGCCCAGATCGACGATCAGATGCACCCCAGTTTCTGGAGTTCCGACAGGCTGACGCACGACTGCGGTCGTGGGACCGCACCCGATCAACACCGTCAGTAATCCTAGGGCCAGGAGCTGGCAACTCCGCCGCATCCGTCCTTGTATCATACCGCGGTTCGAGCCACTCACGCTCCACTGTCGCGCAGCCTGTCACGCAGCCTGATGAACATCCTGTCGTAGGAGACGCAGCTTGCGGGGTGTGCCGAAAAAAAGGGTCTGCATCCGGGTACTTGGCTGCGCAGCAGACCTCCGCATACCAGGTGCACAAAGCTGCGATTGAGCACCCACTGGACTATCTTTCTCCGCCGGTTTGCGGGTCTGTGCGGGGCTCTGACCGACTGATCTTTGAAGCGAGCAGCGCCGCGGCGGAGAAAATATGCTGACCTCCATTTCCCAATTCACATGCACGGAGGCAGAGGTTCCGAAACCAAAAGCGCAGCGACTTCGGACTCCGGATCGACCTGACCTGGGATGCAGCTGCTGATGCCAGCCCACAAAGCTGCGGGCCTCGCGCTGCCGCGCTGCTACACTGCGCCCATGCTGCTCGACCTGAGCCCGCTGCGCCGTCATCGCGACTACCGGCTGCTGTTTCTGGGCCAGGGGCTGTCGTTTTTCGGGAGCATGCTCACCATCGTTGCCCTGCCCTACCAGATCTTCAAGCTCACCGGCTCGTCCCTTGCCGTGGGCATGATCAGCACCGTGGAGCTGGTTGCGCTGCTCGCAAGCGCCTTGTGGGGCGGAGCTTTTGCCGATGCCTTTGATCGGCGGCGTCTGCTCATCGGCGCCGAGCTGCTCCTGGCGCTGGGCTCATCGGCACTGGCCTGGAATGCGGCGCGCGCGCACCCGAGCATCTGGCTGCTCTATGTCATTGCCGGTCTGATGTCAGCCTTCAACGGCTTTCATCGCCCCGCGCTCGAGTCCATGACGCCCCGCCTGGTCGAGCCCCATGAGCTTCCCGCCATCGCGGCCCACGGCACGCTGCGCTACAGCGTTGCGGCGATTGGCGGACCTGCGATCGCAGGTCTCCTGCTGGCGCGGGTCGGCATCGTTGCGACCTACTGCATCGACATCGCCACCTACGCCATCTCCCTCCTCGCCCTGTGGCGCATTCGCTCTCTTCGCCAGCCAACATCACCTGACCAGACCGACAGCTCCCAAGCCGAGCGCCCCGGTCTGCGCAGCATTGCCACCGGGCTGACCTTTGCCCTCAGTCGTCCCGAGCTCGTGGGCACCTACGTCGTGGATCTGACTGCGAACCTCTTTGCCATGCCGATGGCGCTGTATCCTGCACTCTCGGAGCGGTACGGCGGCGCGCGAGCCCTGGGCTGGCTCTACGCCGGCATGTCCATCGGCAGTCTGCTCATGACGCTGCTCTCGGGCTGGACCGGTCGCGTGAAGCGGCACGGGCTGGCCGTGATCCTGGCCGCCGCGCTGTGGGGGCTGGCGATTGCTGCGCTCGGTCACGCGCCCACCCTTCCCATCGCAGTGCTCTGTCTGGCGCTGGCCGGCGCCGCCGACATGGTCAGCGGCCTGTTCCGCATGACGATCTGGAACCAGACCATTCCTTCGCATCTGCGCGGTCGGCTGGCCGGAGTCGAGATGATCAGCTACATGACAGGGCCGCTCCTGGGCAACGCGCGCGCTGGCTGGGTCGCATCGCTGGCCGGACTCCGGACCTCGATTGTCTCGGGAGGACTGCTGTGCACCGTGGGCGTTGCCGCCTGTGCGCTGCTCTTGCCCCGCTTTCGCAGATACCGATCCACGGTCTGAGCTATCTGCCGCCCTCCCGCTTGGAGATCTTCACGCCGCACAGCGGATCTTTCGCGCAGTCATCGATCTGGGCAACCAGACTTCCCGCAGTCGCACTGCCGCCTCCGGATGCAGGCCGACTGGCCGACGCGACATGAGACGGCTGCGGACGCGGACGCGGCTTTTCCAGCAGCTTGTTCAGCCGCGCCTCCAGCTCTGCGATCCGCCTGACATCCGCTGGATCACTGCTGGCCACCGCCGCTGGCGCCGGAGCGGAAACTGTCTTGGTGACCGTCACAACCACCGGAGCTTTGGCCTTCTGGGCATTCCACGCCGACGCAGCGGCCGTGATCGTCAGGCATCCCAGCAGCATCGCAGCCGCCAAGTAGCCACGCCGCGAAGGCCCAGCCTGGCCTGCTGCGCCGCCCACCTCGATCGAGCTCAGCCGCTCCGACAGCGCGGCCCGCTCGGTCTGAATCGTCTGAAGCTCGGCCGCCAGTCGCGCCGCCCGCTCGGCTGCCTCGGCCGCTCGCCTCTCTTCGGCCACCCGCAGCCGCGCCTCTGCTTCGGCAACGCGCAGGCGATGCAGCTCCGCCTGCTCCCGCTCCTCGCGCTCGCGGCGCCGGCGCTCCTCCTCCTTGCGTCGCCGCTCCGCTTCCAGCGCGGCCTCTTCCGCGATGCGCTCGCCCTCGATGCGCTGTAGCTCCGACAGTGCGAACATGACGCTAGATTCCGTGGTTCCGGCCATCGACGTGTCCTCCTGCCGAGGCCATATTGCAGCCGCCATGCCGGCCCTCATCCAGGCCGCATGCAGCCGGCTAACTCGTCGAAAACGCAGAGCTCTGGCGATGCGGCCGCGACCACGCCAGCAGCAGCAATCTACGAATCATAGAATCCGATTCTACGATTCGTAGAATCTACTTGCGCACCCGCAGACCCAGCTGATTGAAGCGCAGCCGCACCCGCCGGGCACTGCTCGCCCCCTCCCCCTTGCCCAGCAGCAGCCGCCTGGCCATCGCAGCAAAGTCGCCATCCGACTCGCGATGCAGCTCGGCATAGATCTGGCGCTCCACGTCCTGCGCCACTTCATGTAGCGACTGGGCCGGACTCACCTTCACACCCATATGCAGCGAAGCAGCGCCGGCAGCGCTCGACTTGCCGGACTGCGCCTGCTCTTCGACATCCTGGGCTGCCGGCCAGCTGCTGCGCAGCAGCTCGCGCACCAGCTTCGCAGGGATCGGAATGGTGGCTGCCGCCTCGGGCACCGCGCGCTTGCGCTCCGCAGCGCTCAGCGCATCGGCCAGTGCAAACACCGCGGCGTTGCCAATCAGCATCTCCAGCTCGCGGACATTGCCCGGCCACGGATGCAGGCGCAGCGCCTCCAGCGAAGAGGCATGGATCGCGAAGCGCACCCCGCGTCCGGTAGCCGCCTGCTTGCCAATGACCAGCTCCGCATGCGGTGGCCCATCGAGACCCGCGACATCGCAGTACTGCGTCAAGAGCTGCCGGTTTGGACCCGCTGCAAACACCTTGCGCAGCAGCCCCTTGGCCAGCAGCTCCAGATCCTCGACCCGCTCGCGCAGTGGCGGCACCAGCAGCGCAGCCGCCGGATTCAGCCGCGCATATAGATCCGCGCGGAAGCGGCCCGCCCGCACCGCAGTTGCCAGATCGGCGTTGGTCGCGGCCACCAGCTTGACCTGCACCGGACGCGGTGTGCTCTCGCCCAGCCGCGTCACGCGGCCATCTTGCAGCACCAGCAGGAGCATGCGCTGCACTTCCAGCGGCAGGTTGCCAATCTCATCCAGAAGCAGCGTCCCGCCGCTCGCGTGCTCGAAGCGCCCTTCGCGATCCACAGCGCCGCTAAACGCGCCGCGCGCAGTTCCAAACAGCTCGGCTGCGACCAGCGAATCGGGCAAGGCGGTCAGATCCACCGCGACAAACGGCCCGCTGCGCGGAGCTGCCGCATGCAGCACCTGTTCGCACAGGGCACTCTTGCCAGTTCCCGTCTCGCCCAGCACCAGCACCGGCAGCGAAGTGCGCCCCAGCACCTGCGCATCCCGCCGCAGCCGCGCCATCTGCGGCGAGCGGCCAAACAGATACCCGCCCGCTTCCGGAGTCTCACGGCGTCGCAGCAACACGCGCTCGATGAGCAGCCCGAGCGCGCGCGCATCCAGCGCATCGGCCCCCGCCAAGGTCACAAACTCATCGGCCGCCAGCTCCTCTGCGGCATCTTCGTAGCCCAGCTCCTCCTGCGCGGTCATGAGCACCACGGGCAGCGCCCCGCGCGAGCGGCGGATGTGACCCAGGATCGCCAGCCCTTGCAGCCGCCGCTGCCGCTCCAGCGCCGCTTCGGGATCCTCATCGGCAATCGCGCCCTTGCGCAGCGGCAGCAGCTGCTCCCGCGGCAGCTCGAACGCGATGTCGAGCAGGGCCACCTCCACATCGGGATGGCGCCGCAGCGCCTCCTCCGCCTCCTCGGCGTTGTGGGCATGCGTCAGCCGACAGCCCGGCCGCTGCGGGCACTGCCAGCACGGCCCTGGGAGCTCGCAGCGCGTCGCATAGCTGTAGTCGCGCAAGAAGTGATGCAGCAGCTCGATGTAGCGGTCGCCGTCATCGATCAGCAGGAGCTTCGGACGCATGCTCGGCCTTGAGCTAGGACGCGCGCTCATCGCGCTCCCTCCGCGGCATCCCGCGCCAGCGCCCGCAAGAGCTGCTCGACCTCGCGCGCAAGCCCGCAGGCCCGCTCGACCGCAGCCAGCTCCCCCATCCGCACTCCTTCCTCCAGCGCTGCGAGCTCGTTGAAGATCTCCGCTACGCGCGCCAGCCGCGGCTCGCCCAGCTGGGCAGCAATCGGAGCGGACAGCTTCGCGAACAGCAGCGCCGGCCCATCCACCTGCGGCGCGGCCCCATACAGATCGCGGCACAACATATCCAGCAGCGCCGCATCGATGGGCGCCGTGATGTGGGGCGGCAAGTTGCGCGCAGTGCGAGCAACATACTTGCCGACATCATGCGCCAGCCGGGATGCTGCCGCGCGCAGCGGGCCTCGCAGCTCTGCCGGCAGATCCGAAAAGGATCCCGCAGCGGACGAAGGCCTGGCCATGCTCACTTTGTCACCTTCAGCGCCAGCCGGATCGCCGCCGCGTCGAACGTCGGCACCGCGCGCACCAGGCCATAGAGCTTCTGCAAGTTCGCCAGCCGCCGCGCAGGAAAGTCATGGATGAACACCGCAGGCTGGCTATGCCCGCGAGCTCGCAGCGCAGCCAGAATCAGGATCCCCTGCTGATCTTGCAGGTAGCGCACCGCCCGCGCCTGACTTCCGCCAAACAGCCGCGCCGCTGTATCGGTGACATCCCCAATCAGCGCATCCACGGGAGCGCGGTCAAAGCGCATATCGATGAGCAGCGCATCCATCCGCAGGTCGCTCAGCATGGCCAGGGTCGAAGCTGCCGACGTTGCCTGATGCACGACAAAATCGGGCTGAAGAAACAGCCGCGCAAACTCGGAATATTCGTTGCCATCTTCGATCACCAGAAGCTGCCTGGGCGTCATGGCGCATCCCCCGGGAGCAGCGGCGGCGGCGAAGGTGGCAGCGGCGAAGGCGGCGGCTCCTCGCTGCTTGCGGCTGTCGCATCCACCGCCGTGTCGGACCCGCTTGCGGCTTCGCTGTCATCCAGGGCGCGAAACAGCTGCACCGCCACGCACTTGCGATACCCGCTGCGCCCCGGCAGCACCGCGATCGAGCCGCTGTACAGACTGAGCGCGGCCGTCACCAGCCCCAGCCCATGCTGAACATTGACCGCTTCGGCATCGCTGCCATGGCTGCCATAGATCTGCTCGGGGCTCAGCGGCTCGGGGTTGGTGTCGTGCACGCGCACGCGGACGATCTCCTCGCCGGTGGGCAGAATCTCCAGCGCAGTGTCGATGGCAATCTGGCGCGGCGCCGGCGCGCGCCCTACGGCCAGGATGGCGTTGCGGATCAGGTTCTTCAGGATCAGCAAGAGGTCGGTGCGGTACACGGCAACCGTGACCGGCTCGGCGGGCCCTTCGATCTCAACGACATCCAGCACAACCTGCCCGGCCAGGTGCTCGCTGCGCACAGACTCCACCGCCGCGGTCAGGAGCTCCAGATCCACCGGCGTCCGCTGGAGCCGCCACAGCAGCGCTGCCAGCCCGCGGTCAAAGCGCTGCAAGCGCTCGTGCGCCGAGACGAGCTTGCGCACCGCGGCCGGATCTCCGCGAAGCAGCGGCTGCTCCAGCGCCTGAAGCTCGTGAATCGCGCGCTGGGCATCGGCGAAATCGCGGTCGCTGCGCACCAGATCGAACTCGGGTCCGAGCGCCCGGTGAAAGCTCTGCACGTAGCCGCTCCAGGCCTCGTCCAATCGCTCGCCGCCATATAGGCGATGGCGCAGAAACTCGCGCTGGGCAGCATCCGAGTCGCCCCGGGCCAGCGCGCGCGTGACCTCGGTGGCGGCGCCGATGCGATGCTTGAGCAGCTCATGGCGCAGCCTACCGATAAGGTAGGCCAGCGCCGGCTGAAGCTCGGGATAGGACACCGCCAGCTCCGCGAGCGAGCGACCGCGCCGGCGGCGCTGCATGAGGCTGGACAGCGCCGTGGCCAGCACCAGTCCGAGCGCAGTGCCCACGAGCAGCCCCACCACCGATGGCACGAGCAGCCGCGCCGGTCGGCTCTGCTGTCCCCCCGGCCGCAGGCCATCGCGCGCGCCATCGCCATCACCTTCGGCATCACCTAATACGCCGGCCACGCTCCCCAGCTCGCGCTCCAGCAGCGCCAGCTCCTGACTGGCCACCCCTGAATCCGGAGCGCCGGGCAGCTGGCCCAGGTAGCCGCGATAGTACTGAACCGCCAGAAACAGGTTCTCTTGTCCGCGACAGGCGCGCGCCAGCGGCAGATACAGCGCCGGATCCATGGGCGCCAGCGCCTTGCCGCGCTGTAGCTCCTGACGCGCTCCGGGCTCGCCGCTCTCCAGCAGCACAATGGCCCGGCGGTAGTGCTCGGCCGCTGCGCTCAAGCGGCGACTTGCGACCTGCCCATCGGCGGTCCTGGGATCGAGGCTGCGCCAGGCGCCGAAGCCCGCCGCCAGCTCCCCCTGACGCCACTGCTCCTGCGCCCACTGCCAGCGCGTTCGCGAAGAGGGTGCGGGCGACTCTTCGGCCGCTGCCCGCGCTCCCCCCTGCACCATAGGCGCCGCCATCCCACAAGCTGCGAGCAGCAGCCACACGCAAGGGCCATATCCCCGCCGCCGCCAACGCCAAGGCAAACCCATGAGATCATTTTAGCATCCCTGCGGCGCCTGATGGCGGCCGATGCAGAGCGCGTGCTGGCTCAGCGCCCTGCGGGGATCAAGGGCGAGACGCAGCCAGCGCGGCGGAGACATTGGCGAGGCCGCTCCTGAGCTCATCCGAGGAGGGCCAGCCGTAGCCGATGCGCATGTAGCGGCGCTCCATCTCGAACCAGTGGCCGGGGCCGACAAACGTTCCGTGCTGGCTGTTTAAGATCTTATAGAACCGCTCCACGTCCACGCCCGAGTCGTAACGGATGCGGGGAAAGCAGACCACCCCGCCGCTCGGCTCGACCCACTCCAGCGCTGGCTGCTGCGCCATCCACTCCTTCACGATTCCGAAGTGCGTGCGAATCATCTGGAACGTGGCGGGCAGGAACCTTCCCTTCTTCTTCAAGAAGCGATAGGCGATCTCTTCATCGACCACAGAGTTGGTGACCATGATCTGCTCTTTGGCAGCCAGGAACCGCTCCTGAAGCGCCCGATCGCGGGTCGAGAGCCAGCCGATGCGGATCCCCGGCAGACCGTAGGTCTTGGACAGCGACGACACGCTGATCGCGCTCGCCGACAGCGTAGCGGCGACGGGCAGCGGCCGGTCAAAGGCCATCTCGCGATAGGTCTCATCGCAGAGCAGGTAGCAGCCGCGCGCCTCCACCAGCTCCAGGATCTTGCCCAGCTGCTCGGCGCTCATGGTGGTGCCGGTGGGATTGTGCGGCGTGGTGATCGACAGCAGCCGCGTGCGCGGCGTGATTAGCCGATCGAGCTTGTCGAGATCGATCCGCCAGCCCTCATCAAAGTCGAGCTCCAGAAACGAGACATCGGCGCCGATGGCCAGCGGGGTCGCGATGTTGGTGGCATAGTTCGGACGCATCACCACCAGGCTGTCGCCGGCATCGAGCAGCGTGGTCGCGACGATGAACAGGGCGGTTGCAGCCCCCGCGGTCACCAGCACATCATCCGGCCCCATGGGCAGCCGCCCCGAGCCAGCGCCCGCGGCGTTCGACTCGGCTGCGATGAGCTGGCGCAGGCCGGGATGGCCCAGGTGATCTCCATAGCAGATGACCAGCTCGTTCAGGTTCAGGTCCAGATCCTGAAGCCGCGCATCGGTGACCGAGCTCTCGGTGAGGTTGCACTTCAGGTTGGCGTAGCCCATCTGCTCGGGCGACTCGATCTCGATCGGCATGCGCACGTATTTCATCTGGCAGCTCCCACTGATGGCTCCGCCAGTCTACACGCTGCCTGCCTCACCTGGGACCAAAGACCACAGGTTGAGGCCCGCAGACCGCAAAGCCGCTCCCAGGCGTGGGGCGCTGCGCCCTTGCACCCGTCGAGACAGGGCGCTTTCGCGAGCGGTACAAAAATTGCGCGCCTATCTTCCCAGCGTGAGCCCGGTCCGCTTGGCCGGGGTCAGTCTGAACCTGGCCTTGCCCAGGCCCCCGCCACCGCTTTCATGAAGGAGGAGATCCGATGCAACGCCTCACCATGCTCCGCACCACCGTCCTTGCGACGCTCCTGGCCACACTCGGCGCTGTCGGCTGCGGAAATCCCGAGGACAGCGACCTCGCCGAGGAGCAGCAAGGGCTGACCGGCTGCACCGGCGCCCCCTACCCCATCATCCTGGCCCACGGCATGGCTGGCTTCGAGCGCATCGGCCCGCTCAACTACTTCTTCAACATCGCCGCCGACCTGCGCGCGCGCGGCGAGATCGTGGTCGAGTCCCAGGTGCCACCGTTTGACAGCTCGGCCAACCGCGCCGCCTACCTGGCCCACTTCGTCGACGATACCTTGATCAGCACCGGCGCATGTAAGGTCAACATCATTGCCCATTCTCAGGGCGGCCTGGATGCGCGCTATCTCGTAAGCTCGCTCCACTACGGCAACCGCGTCGGCGGCGTCGTTACGGTGTCCACTCCGCACCGCGGCTCGGTGGTAGCCGACGTGGCGCTGGGCCTGGTGCCCGGTATCTCCTATGACATCATCAACGCCGTCCTACAGGCGCTGTGGGGCATCACCTCAGCGCCCGGTGACGCGAGCATCCAGGCCTCGCTGCGGCAGTTCGTGCGCGAGAACATGATCAAGAACTTCAACCCGGCCAACCCCGACGATCCCAACGTCAAGTACTACAGCGTGGCTGGCCGCAGCGCCGGTCGCATTGCAAGCGACGAGTGCGCGGGCAGCCTCTGGGACAACACCCTGCGCATCGATCTATTGCAGCCGCTCATGGCCGTGGCCGCGCCGATCTTTTCGCTCACCAGCCCCAACCCCTTGAGCCCGATCGTCAACGACGGCCTGGTGACCGTCGAGTCCGCCCGCTGGGGCAAGTTCCTTGGCTGCGTTCCCGCCGACCACCTCGATGAGGTTGGCCAGCTCGGGCACCTGTTCCCCGACCCCATCAGCGGCTTCAACCACAAAGACCTCTTCCGCCGCATCGTCGCCCAGCTCCACAGCGACAAGCTGTAAAGCCGTGACACCTCTCCGCTGGCGGAGAGGTCGCCGCAATGCGGCGGGTGAGGTGGGCGTGCAGTGGATGCCAACGCGCGCCCACCCCACCGACGCCTACCGGCGTCGACTCCCCGCCCAGCGGGGAGTCACTTCAACGTGGCAGATTCATTTCGGAAGGCGCTAGCGGGTGGGGAAGCGGTGGGGCGGGCTCGGGCGCAGGTCGATCTTGATGTCCGCGTGCGACTGCTCGCGCTCGCTGGTCACCTTCAGTCGGCTTGCAGCCTGGCCATAGAGGCGCGTGGTGCCATCTGGGCCCGGGGCAGCGGCGGCGCACAGCGAAAACTCGCTGCCGGGCACGGCGATCAGGTGGGCCAGGAAGCTGCCGCTCTCGGTGACCGGCACGCGCTGCACCAGCTGCGCCTTTTCGTCCAGACAGTCGCCCTTGCTGACATAGATGTAGACCAGCCGCGGCGGCGAAATCTCAGGCGTGAGTGCGATCTCACCGCTGACCTGGATGCTCGGAATCGACAGCGGGTCGGCCGGATCGTAGGGATGCGACGGCGGCACCGCGGGCAGCGGGGTCGGCGCCGGCTGCGCGGCCGGTGCGGGCGCAGGCGCCGGACGCGCGTCGATCACGAGCGGCGGCCGGTCGGCCGACTCCTGCTTACATCCGAATCCGAGCGCTGAGAGAATCAGGAAGGCAGAGCAGGCAGAGGGCGAGCTACGTCTCACAGCTGGCCTTGTTTTTGGCCAGCCGGCCGATCTCTTTGATCTGCTCGTTGGCATCGCTCTTCAGGCGGGTCTTGGGATACAGACGCAGCAGCTCCTGGAAGAAGGTGCGCGCCTCGGTGCAGCGCTTGATCATGAAGAAGGCCTGGCCGCTCTTGAACAGGGCCGTCTCGACCTCTTCAGACTTGGGGAACACGTCGATGACCTTGCGGAAGGCCACCAGCGCGTTGGCGTACTTGGCTTCCTGGAAGTAGGACTCGCCAATATTGATCTGCGCCTTGGCCGCCCGCGCGTCGTTCGGGTAGCGGTTGAGGAACGCCTCGAACACGCGCCGCGCCTCGTTGAACTGGCGGGCGTCGTACTTGTGCTGCGCCTCGGCAAACAGGCCGTCGGGGTTATCGGGCAGCGGCGGGTTCTTGATCGTGCTCACCGAGTTGCCAAGCTGCTCCAGCTTGGTGTCGGAGTTGGCGCGGTAATCGCTGAACTGCTTTTGCAGTCCGTCAAGGCCGCGCTGCATCTCCTCGACCTTGCCCTGGAGCATCAGCAGATCGGCGCTGAGCTTGTCCGACTTCTGCGACGAGTCGGCCAGGCTGGTGGTCAGCCGTCGCGCCTCTTCGAGCAGCTTGTTCAGCTCCTCGCTCTGCCGCTGAAGTTTGTCGCCCAGCTCCTGGTTCGACTGCTGCGAGCGCTGCTGGAGCTGCGCGATCTGCTGCTCCATCTTCTGCCCCTCTTCCAGGGACACATAGGAGCAGCCGCCAAGCCCAGCAGGCACGAGCACCAGTGACAGGAACAGTCCGAGACGCTGCGCCCTCATCGCCATTGGGTCTCCACGCGCCGATCGCGCTCCCAGCTCGACTCATCGGTGCCGTTGGCGTCAAGCTCGCCGCGCGGAACCGGGATGACCTTGTCTTCGCTGACACCGAGCGCGGTCATGCGCCGTCGCACTGCCTGCGAGCGCTTGTCCGACAGTGCCAGGTTGTACTCGGGGGTGCCGCGGGGGTCGGTGTGGCCGACGATGTTCACGCCGCGGTTGTTCTTCTTGATGCAGTCGACGTTCTTGTCCACGACCGCGGTGGTGGTGGAGTTGAGATCGAACTCGTTATAGCCGAAGTAGACCGACTCCAGCGTGCAGCCGCCGTCGGCCGCGTACTTGTTGCGGTTGGCCGGGGTGCAGCGGCCGGCAATGCAGTCCTCGGTCTCGGCGCAGTCGTCGCCGCTCTTGCACGCCTTGCGGGTGTCGGCCTCGCAGCGGCCGGAGCTGCAGCGCGTGCCGCCCGGGCACTGCTTGTCCTCCTTGCACGAGACGCACTTGTTCTTCTCGCACAGGCCGCTCGGGCAGTCGGTGGGACGGGTGCAGAAGCCGGGGATGGCTTCGCAGCGGCCGGCATTGCACTTCTTGCCGGGGCCGCAGTCATTGCCCCCGGGCCGGCACTGCTGGCACTGGCCGTTGACGCACCATTCCTTGCCTTCGGCATTGCCTGGGCAGTCGGTGTCGCCGTTGCAGTTGGGGTAGTTGGGCTTACAGCCGCCAAAACACAGCAGCAGACAGAGTGTCGTCGGTAGACAGAGCCACTTCATGTAGGAACCTTATAGGGGGACAGCGTCAGGCTGTCAATTCTACACGCGGTCGGCTGACGTGGAGACATTTTTGAATCAGGTGCAAACCCCAGCCAGTTCCGCAATTTAACCCGCATGGACGCGAGAGGGTCCGGACCCTTCTGGATGCATGCATCGCAGGGTTACGAGATGGTGCCGACCATCCGGGCTGCATGCAGCGCATGGGAGCGAGATGGTTCAGACCATCCGGGCTGCATGCACTGCATGGGAGCGGGAGGGTCCAGACCATCCGGGTCGTGTGCAGCGCATGGACGCGAGAGGGTCCAGACCATCCCGGCTGCATGCAGCGCATGGGTGCGAGAGGGTCCAGACCATCCCGGCTGCATGCAGCGCATGGGTGCGGGATGGTCCAGACCATTGGGTCCGACCAATAATCTGTCTTTTTTGCTAATTGGACCATTGCGAACCGGATGGCACGACTTACGGTCTATGAGCTTTTTTCACACAGGAGACCCATGGACCCCACTCAAGAGATTGATCCGCAGATCTATTCCCGTTTGCCGCCGTACCTCGATATGGTCACGACCCTGGCCCTGGCCCGGAAGCTCATTGCGGCAGCTCCGACCCGCCCTTCGCCGGGCGCCAGACGCACGGTTGTGTCGCTCCGGGAGATGAGCGATGAGCTGGATGCATTCCTCATCGATGCCCTGCGCGGCTCATCGAATGCTGATAAGCGTCCGCTGGACTTTATGACTGACCGCTCGTGGGCAGCGCTGGAGATGCGGCTGGCTGCCTGGCTTCAGATGCCGGCCGATGAACAGCACGAGGTCGCTGCCGAGATCTCGGAGGCCGCGTCTCTTCACAGCCGCCTGTTTCCCGATGGGCTGCGCTTCACGCAGCTGGAGTATGGCTCGCAGTGGGTCGAGGCCGAGACGCGGATCAAGATGATCAAGGAAGACCGCCTGGAGCAGCGCCTGGCGCACCTGTGCGGCAAGCCGTTCCTGGATGAGCTCCTGCGCTGCCACGCCATGTACGGCGACATGGTGGGCGCCGTGCCTCCGGCGGTCGCGGGCGGTGCCGGCCATGCCCGACCTGCGGCCGAGCGGCCGGATGCAGCGACGCTGAAGAAGCGGCTCCAGCAGGCGATCCTGGCGCATCAGCTTCAGCTGGTGGCCATGTGCATGTCGGGGGATGCCGACGAGGCCACGGCCGCGCGCCTGGCGCTTCGCCCGGTGGACGACTACCGCGAGAGGCAGACGCAGGGCCGTCCGACGTCGCGCGCCGAGTCACCGCAGCCATCGTCTCCGGCGCTGCCATCGCCACTGCCCGACGCCCCGCCCAGCATCCCACCCGCCGGCTAGCACCTCGTCACATCTTTTTCGCCCCCTTGATGCCTCCGAATTCTCTTCCCGTCGGGGAGAGGCCAGGTGGGGGGCGGTGTCGCGACGGGCGCCGCTGCCCTCACCCGACCTCTCCCCGAGGGAGAGGGGACTTGGGATGGGGACTGGGCAGGGGGCTTCGGTCCAAGAGGACGCGGGCCGGCATCTTTTATATGGCCAGTCCGGTGGGGCGCCTCTGGCATCCTTTTCAGTCATATGGGCATGGGCCCAGAGCGGCACACCTGCGCGCAGGCCGCAGAGCGGCGGAGGCGCTGCCTATTTGGATGAATAGACTGCAGCGACTTGGTACCGTGTATGTGGGCCCTCATCTCAAGTCCCCAACGTCCGAGAACCCAGGAGGACGATATGCTGCGATGTCTGTCTAGATTTGCTCTGGCCTTGGCTTGCTCTCTGGTCCTGCCCCTGCTCTCGTGCAACGGCAACTCGGTCGGCCTTGACGACGGCGGCAACGGCGACGGCGGCGGCACCTGCACCAACCTGCGCTGCCAGGTCGTTGACTGCGCGGCCAAGGGAAGGTCTTCGACCACGCTGACCGGGGTCGTGAACATCCCGGCCGGAAACCTGCCCCTTTATAACGCCACGGTCTATGTGCCCAACAGCGCAGTAGGGCCCATTGAGAGCGGCGCCACCTGCGATCGCTGTAGCGGCCTGAACTCGGGCGACCCCATCACGGTGACGACCACCGATGCGATGGGGCGCTTCACACTCAAGGACGTTCCGGTGGGCAGCAACATCCCGCTGGTCATCCGGCTGGGCAAGTGGCGGCGGCAGCTCACAGTGTCGACGGTCTCGGAGTGCACCGAGAACCCGGTCGATCCGGTGCTGACGCGCCTGCCGCGCAACCAGAGCGAGGGCGACATTCCCAAGATCGCGCTGACCACCGGCGGCTACGACGCCATCGAGTGTCTGCTGCGCAAGATCGGTCTGGATGACTCGGAGTTTACGCCCGAGACTGGTACCGGCCGCGTCAACCTGTTTGCGGGCCACGGCGGCACAAAATCGTACTGCACCACGGGCACTGCCGGCTGCACCAAGACGCTGAACGGCGGCGCCAACTTCACGGTGGCTTCCGACGGGGCGCAGGCGGGCTGGTGGTCGAGTCTGGACAACCTGAAGAAGTACGACATCGTGCTCTTGTCGTGCGAAGGCGGCCTCTACACAGCCGAGAAGAGCGCCAACGCGCACAAGGCCATGTTCGACTACATCAACATGGGTGGCCGCGTCTTCGCATCGCACTGGCACAACATCTGGATAAGCGCCGCACCCAAGCCCATGAGCGACATCGCCACCTTCAGCACGGTCGCGAGCGGCGTCGAGTACAACTCGCCGATCAACGCCAGCATCTACACGAACTTTCCCAAGGGCGTCGCGCTGGCCGACTGGATGCAGAACGTGCAAGGCTCGACGCAGCGCGCAACGTTTCAGATCCTCAAGGCCCGCGCCACGGTGCTGACCATTCCCGATACGACCCGCACCGAGCGCTTCGTCTATTACGACGACCCGGGCAGCGGCAAGCGCGCAGAGCAGTACTTCTCGTTCTTCGCTCCGATCGGTTCACCCAAGGAGCAGCAGTGCGGACGTATGGTCTTTACCGACATGCACATCAGCGGCAATGATGTGGACAGTCTGGATCCCACCCTGGATCTGTCGGCGGCAAACAAGCCATTCCCGAGCGGCTGCATCACCACGGCGCTGTCGGCTCAGGAAAAGGCGCTGCTCTTTC
>Ga0075163_10006842_pt1 | contig 15120 bp, 10 predicted proteins | sample JI1023141ADNA_FD_71478 | JGI IMG/M metagenome (GOLD analysis project Ga0075163, IMG submission 71478) | Wastewater effluent complex algal communities from Wisconsin, to seasonally profile nutrient transformation and Carbon sequestration -... | ecosystem: Engineered > WWTP > Effluent > Algae... | reverse complement strand
TGTAGTAGGAACTGGAGAAATTAAACTGAGGAACTACGGCAGTGATGAAGTGATTTCTTACAAAGTCTCACCGGAAAAACCAACCGTTGTTGATATGCCCGCAGGATACGTTCATTCGATAAAGAATGTCGGGAAGACCCCCATGATTACGCTTTTTTGGAGTGATGAAATACTCAATAAAACTAAACCAGATACATATTTTGAGGAGGTGTAAATGAAAAAGTTAAAAGTAGTGACCATACTTGGTACCCGTCCGGAAATAATCCGCCTAAGTGCAGTTATCAAAAAGGCTGACCAATACTTTGATCATGTCTTAGTTCATACTGGTCAGAACTGGGACTACACTCTTAATGAAGTATTCTTCAAGGACCTAGGACTGCGTGAGCCAAATCATTACCTAGATAGTGTCGGAAAAGATCTAGGGGAAACGATGGGTAATATCATTGCAAAATCCTACGAGATACTAGAAAAAGAAAAACCTGACGCCTTGCTTGTTCTTGGTGATACAAATAGTGCACTTTCTGCAATTAGTGCTAAAAGGCTAAAAATTCCTATCTTTCATATGGAAGCAGGTAACCGTTGCTGGGACTGGAATGTTAGTGAAATGATTAACCGTAAAATAGTTGATCACATTTCTGACATAAACCTACCATATACTGAGAATTCTAGGCGCTATCTTCTGGAAGAAGGTGTTGACGGAAAGACTATTTTTGTAACTGGTAGCCCAATGAGAGAGGTCTTGAGAGATCATAAAGAAAATATTGAAAAAAGTAGCGTCCTAAATGAGCTCGGTTTAGAAAAAAATAATTACATCCTATTGTCTGCTCATCGAGAAGAGAACATTGATAATGAAGATAACTTCATGAGTCTCATGAAAGCAATAAATACAATCGCAGAAACCTACGATATGCCAGTTATATATAGCACTCACCCGAGGAGCCAAAAGTATATCGATAAGAGGAAATTTAAATTTCATAAAAACGTGAAAACTCTTAAACCATTTGGTTTTATCGACTACAATAAGCTCCAGCAAAATGCATATTGTGTCCTAAGCGACAGCGGGACTTTAAGCGAAGAAAGTGCAATGCACGGCTTTGCGGGAGTACTTATACGTACAAGTACTGAGAGACCGGAAGTACTAGATAAAGGCACTGTTGTTGTTGGTGGTATATCTGAAATTTCAATACGACAAGCGATGGAATTAGCTGTGTCAATGAGAGACAATGACGAAGAAGTAGCAATGCCACTAGACTACGCAGACACTAACGTATCTGTAAAGGTTTGTAAAATAATTCAAAGTTACACGGAAATAGTAAACATAACTACATGGAGAAAATAAGTTGAGTAAACAAAAATCAACAGAAGACGTCAATCAAGAGTACTACGGTGAAAACTTTAACGAAAACACTGTTAAGTATCTAGAGAAAAGTGCAGGTAGTAGGTGGTTTAAATATTTACTAATATCAGTCCTTGAAAGTGTCGAAAAGAAAAATGTAAAAACTGTCGCTGATGTTGGTTGCGGCGTCGGGCATAAGACAGCGACAATCAAAAGTCAGTTACCAAAAGCTACAGTTTCGGGTTTTGACTTTAGCCAACAAGGAATTGATGCGGCTAAAAAAGCTTTTGGACCAAAGGGTGTTGAGTTTAGTTGTCGTGATATAACAAAGAAGGACTACAAACAGACTTATGATTTGATTGCGGCTTTTGATGTGCTAGAACATATAGACAAGTGGGAAGAAATGGTCGATAAACTGATACGGGTCAACAATCGCTATCTGCTTTTGTCCTTCCCTGTCGGTAGGATGCGCCCTTACGAAAAAAACATAGGGCACTTCAGAAACTTCAAACGAAATCAGATGGAAGAATTTCTGTCCACAAGAGGCTACAAACAAGTAAAGTCATATTACGCGGGCTTCCCTTTCTTCTCACCAATTCTAAGAGACTTAACACAGCTTTTCTCAAAAAACTACACAGAAACTTTTTCATCTAAAATATCGCCGGTTGGTCAAATAATGCATAATATCTGGTACATTCTGTTCCGTTATTTTTCTATGAAACAAAAAGGTGATGTCTTTATTGGTCTTTTCGAAAAGGAAAAATGATTCATCCGATGAAGAGTTCGAAAAAAATACTCATCGTATGCCAACACTACTGGCCGGAAAATTTTCGTCTTAATGATATTGCGCAGTTTTTTATAGAAAAAGGAAATAAGGTTGATGTGCTTTGTGGTATACCAAATTATCCAAAGGGCAAATTTTTTGACGGTTATGGTGTTTTCAAAAAAAGAAAACAAGAAATAGATGGCGTGAAGATTAGGAGAGTATTTGAAATACCTAGAGGTAACAATTCAAATATCCGAATATTTATTAACTACATGTCCTTTCCAATTGCTAGTTTATTTCATATTCCTAGGCTCTATTTCAAGAAGTACGATAAAATATTCCTCTATTCTCTGTCTCCTGTCTACATGTCAACTGCTGGAATAATATTAGGGCGACTCACCAAAACTCAGACAATTTTATATGTTCTTGATCTATGGCCCGAAAACCTATACTCCGTTCTACCTATTAGGAATAATCTTGCAAAAAGATTGCTTAAAAGAACATCGCATTGGCATTATAAAAACGCCGATAAATTAATCGTATTGTCTGAACAGATGAAACAACACATGATAAATAATGTAGGAGTACCGTATAAAAATATTGCTGTTATTCCGCAAACGTCAGAAAAAATATACGAAAAAGATATCCAAGATAAAAAATTAAAAGCTAAGTACAGTGGCGGATTCAATATTGTTTATGCAGGAAATATTAGCCCTGCACAATCTTTTAGAACGATGATAGAAGCAGCAAAAATACTAAAAGAAGAGGGTCTTGATGATATTAGGTGGATTATCCTAGGTGATGGTATGTCTGCTAATAATGTAAAGGCTGAGGTCAAGAAAAAGAATTTGTCTAAATCATTCATTTTTGAGGGTATGAAGCCTATCGAAGATATTCCTCGCTATAATCCTATAGCAGATGTTTTGGTAGGGTGTCTAACTAAAAGCAAGCTGTTAGAGGCGACTGTGCCTGCTAAGGTTATGTCATACATAGCATCTGGACGTCCTATAGTCTTGGCGATGGACGGAGAGGTTAAAGATTTAGTTGAAGATAAAATCAAATGTGGTTATGTCGGGCCAACCGAAGACGCACAAGAACTCGCAAAAAATATACGTAAGCTATACGATATGCCCTCAAAAAAGCGCGATGAATTAGGCAAGAACGCTAGAAAATATCATTTTGCAAACCTAGAAAGAAATGTGGTTCTGAAAAAAGTCTACGACTTCTTATTCGTCTAAAAATACTGTAGAATTATACAGTGTCGAAACTAATCATCGCATTATACGTATTAACTACAAGCGCCGCATTGGTAGTACTAAAACTGGCTTCAAATACCGGTGCACCCGTCAGTGTTGTAAACAACAAATTAGCACTTAATATAAATCCCGTTACGGTTCTTGGGGTAATTCTCTTCGGTACCAGCTTTATTCTCTATACATACCTAATAAGCACTTATGACTTGGGTTATATCATCCCGCTAGCTGCAAGTTTCGTCTATATATTAGTTTTCAGTGCATCATACTTCATTTTTAATGAAAGCTTTACAATTTTAAAAGTTATTGCGATTTTACTAGTCATAAGTGGCATAGCCCTACTCAACTTAGGTAATAAGTAACTCGCTAGAATCTACTTCTTATTTTTGGATTTTCTAACCGGCTTGCTTGTTTTGATTATTAAATATTTATCTGTGATTACCAAAACTAGTGACAAAAGGCCGGCAATAACAGGCCAATAGATGTACCTGTAGTCGGCAGCTATTCCGGTAGGTATAAACGTTGCGATATACAGTAACGCTGAGGACGATACTGCATATACATATATACTTAGTTCTTTCAATTTCCTCGCATAAAACAGCAATGCGGTATTTAAGAATAACCAAAACCAAGGTTCGTATAGATATTGGAAATGTTTATAACCAAAATTATAAACATACATCCTATTTATCTCACCCAGTCCCTTAAACTTGTCGTCTATACCAAACATATTTGAATCTACTCCATCGTGCCAAATATATCCCCTGCCCTCAGGTGGAAAAATAACATAAATAAACACCGTAATTCTTCGTTGTATATACTCTAAAGGCCTATTGGTAAGAGTCCATTTCCATAAATCCTTGACTTCATTTGGGAAAAGTATAAGTACATTGGTTTTATCTTGTTCTTCTCCACATGGAAACGCATCAATGACATTCTTTTCTTTTTGTACACACTGATGAAGCTTTACTAATGATGCTTTTAGCTGGGCTGGCGCTTCTGAATTATTAATCTCATCTACGTTCAAAATGTGAACGATATCATCCATCATCGGTCCTGCTGTATTAGTAATATGCCTTTTAACTAATACTGTTCTGATAATAAAAGACGCTAGAATAATTGAAACAAAAAGACAGAAAGTTGCAAAAATCTTTTTTTTACTTGTTAATTTAATTTTTGATTTTTCAACTATCAAGTAAAGGATAGGTATTGTGGCCAACACAGAATTATTTCTGACCATACCTGCGTAGAAAATAAAAATTAATGCTATGAATAATAGGCTTAATCTTTTCTTTGAAAATTTTTCATTCTCACTTAGGAGTGCAACAACAACTGCAAAAAGCAAACAGAAAGCCAAATGATTATCGCTCCAAATAACACCAGAGATATTAATAATAAAGGGCGCAAGACCTACAGCAATTGGAATTAATGATACCGACTTTCTTGCCGTTTTTTGGTATACAATTATTGATAATATAGCTATGCTTAACCATAATATTATTAACTGTAAAAACAACATCGATGCGACCGATCCTGAAATTAAAATGAGAACCCTCCAAATAATCGGAAGAATTACTGGCTGTAAATCAATAAAAGGCGAAACTCCCTTTGCTTGATTAAGATTTCGCAAAGTGTCTGAACTCATATAACCAGGATAGAAAATTAAAATATTTACTACCAACAACACTACACATATAAAAATTAATATGTATTTCCACCGTTTATGCACTATTTTTCTTAGATTTTCTGACATCTTTCTATGAATTATACAGTATGGACCGGTCTTGTGTTTAACGTCTTATTCTCTGGACTTTTTGCTTTTATTATGGTAATGTTTATATATGGTTTACTACAAAAATAAAGACTTCAAAAAAAGATCAAAGAAACTTCTAATTGTTTGTACTATAGCGCTCGTAATTGTACTTTCTGTTGTTTTTTTAATAATGAAGAATTACGAGAAAGCCCCAAGCAACAGTCATGATTCTATATCTCAAACGACGAGTACTTCTCCGACCGCACAGGAAAACTTTACTGATGGTGATGAAAGGGAGCCTGGAAGCACAAGTAATGAGTCTGAGGGCGAAGGAACTGTAGTCGACAACCAGGGAGCAGATGTCATCGATACAGATGAGAGCACCTGGTCATCCTCAAAAACTGGCGAAATAATTGTGTTCACCCCCATCAACAACCAAATACTCTTATCTGGGAATATTTTAAGCGGTAAATCAATTTTAAACGAGGTTTCTTTTAGAATTATCGACGATGTTTCGGGTGTAATTGCAACAGGCATACTGGATGCAAGTAGTGGCAAGTTTTCTGGATCATTCAGCTTTAACACCACTGCAACTGAGGGCAGAATTGATGTCTACGGCGTAAAAGAAAACGGCATAGAATTTGGTAACGTTGAAATACCCGTGAGGTTTAAATAAATGTTACAAAGAAGCAATATTTATCGGTCAAATCTATTCTTATTAAAGTTTATTTCAATATTATTATTGGCCATTACTGTATTTACGGTAACTAATACAAAAAAAGCTGCGGCAACTTACGACGGTAGTAGACTGATAGACAATGGGGTTTTTCTAGATGCCAACACAATGACAAAAGAAGATATTCAAAGCTTTTTATTAGGTCAGAATAGCGGTTTGGCATCGAGAAATTACGTATTGAACTGCTACGCATCTGATAGTAAGGAGAGGCAATGGTACACTGCTGTTGGTGCTCCGTGTGATCAAACAATTCCAGCATCACACATCATTTACTATGCGTCTCAGATATACGGAGTTAACCCCCGCGTTGTGCTTGCAACACTCCAAAAAGAACAAAGCCTAATCACGAGCCCAAACCCAACAAGCTGGCAGATAAGCCAAGCCATGGGCTATGCGTGTCCAACCAGCGGGAGTTGCAGTAGCGAATCAAACTTCTTTTATCAAATTGATAGTGGTGTGTGGGTTTTGCGCTATCATTACGAGCGTGCAAACGGAAATATGGAATGGTGGCGTCCAAGTACTTCGTGGGTCTGTGGAACTCCAAAAAATCTATATAGTACCGGTCTCTACCCCGGTAACTCGGTAACGTTCATAGATACCGACGGCGTTCCTTATCGTACTTTTACTATAGCAAACGCTGCGACTGCTGCATTTTATTGTTATACACCCCATACGTACAATAATCACCCAAATGGAGCCGCAAATTCAGATTACCCGACTGGAACACGATGCTATCCATATACTTCTCATTTTGAGTATGGAAATACTGGGAGATGTTATACGGGTAGCTATAACTTCGTAAGGTCCTTTGAACAGTGGTTTGGAACTACTCAAAGAAAAAATGGAGAGATAGTGATAACCGGAGCGGTAAATATATCTGACAATACCCCAAAGGTTGGGCAGCAAGTGCTACTCTCCTACTCTGTATCTAATACGAGCACCTATACTGTGGACAGTGGAGTTTTGTGGATTTGTGGCGAAATGAATGGTAAGGCGTTTGGGGGTGGTTCAAAGAGAAAAATTTTGGCACCTGGTGAATCTTTAACAATGACTATGAACTATACGCCATTTTCTACTGGAACTATGGCAGTAAGAGCTTGCGGTGACGTACCCAATAGTTCTGGTTTTTCACCAGGATATCCGTACGCTACATATGCGGATCACGGCTTTCGAACATATTCTGTTGGGACAAACCCAATATCAATCTCTAGTGGCATAAATCTATCTAGACTTAATCCTTTAGCGGGAGAAACCGTGGATATTAGTTATAAGGTAAAAAATAATGATTTAATCAACTTTGATTCAGGTCAACTGTGGATTTGTGGCGAAATGAATGGTAAGGCGTTTGGGGGTGGCTCTAAACGGAAGATACTAGCCCCTGGAGAGGAATTATTGGTCACTCTACCTTACACGATAAAAGAAAAGGGTACGCTAGCTGTCGCAGCCTGCGGTAATTTGCCAAATGGTCCAGGATTTGTTGTAGGTTATCCAAAGGGCCCAACCAAAGATTATGGATGGAAAAGCTTTACTATAAATACCGATGCTATAAAAATTGTTGGCGCAATGAATATCAAGGATCTACAGCCAAATATAAATGTACCAACAACAATTGCATATGCAGTTAAAAATTATGCTTCATCTAGTGTAGATAGTGGCGTCCTATGGATTTGTGGCGAAATTAATGGTAAGTCATTCGCAGGTGGCACGCAACGCAAGGTTCTTTTACCAGGCGAAATACTGACAATTTCAATGAATTACACACCAACTCAAACTGGAATTTTATGGGTCGCAGCCTGTGGCAATCCCCCAAACGGCCCTGGCTTTGTTGCAGGATACCCTTTCAGATCATCAATCGATCATGGTCTACGAAATTACCAGGTAATTCAGTAGTTGCCGAAGATATTCTAAGTACACTTGCTTGTTATCAGCTATACTGTTTATAAGTTTATGAAAAAAATTCTAGTACTTTGCCATTCTGCCTCAATTGGTGGTGCGGAGCTTGCACTAGCATCGCTTATTGAATACACTCACGAAATATATGAATGGCATTTGGTTTTTGCAGATACAAAAAAAGCACCCAACACATTAACCGCTAGAGCGAAAAAAGTAGAATATATAGACCTACCTTGGTGGTGTTATGAGGCTCATGATAACCCTAAGGTTATACATAAAAAATCTTTACTGAAGTCAATGAAGAAACTTGAGTCACTCAGTCAAAATGCGGACGTTTTATTGACAAATACTATTACGATTCCCTGGCTTGGATTTATTGCCCAAAAAATTAATAAGCCCCATATATGGTATGTACATGAATTTGGAGACATAGATCATAATTTAAAATTCATTTCAGGATATCAAGAATCGTTGGAAATCATATCAAAAAATTCTTCCCGTATCTTAACTATAAGCGATGCCGTAAAGCAACACATTGCCCAAACCATACCAGAGTCAAGAATTGATATTATTCACCAATCAATTGATTTTACTCAAATACCTTTCGGTCCGCCCAATCTAAATGAGACCAGCTTAGTCAAGCTAGCAGTACTTGGAGCTATGAAGCCATCAAAGGGCCAAAAAATAGTCATTGATGCCGTCAAGAAAATTAACTCAATTTCAGGAAAATCATTTACGCTAGATGTTGTAGGTCCGAATGCCAATGAAGCATATGTAGGCAACCTGGAAAAAATTGTAAAAGGTGACAATCGGATATCAGTTCAGTCTAGGTATTTTGAACTAGCGCACGAATTAAATAACCATGACGTACTTATAATGGCGTCAGAGAATGAAGCCCTTGGTAGAGTAACTCTTGAGGGATTGGCTGCAGGAAAAACAGTAGTTGGATACGCCTGTAAGGCTACTGAAGACTTACTAAAGGACGGCAGGGGCGTACTTTATAGTCCAAACAGTCCAGATGCCCTCGCAAAAGTCTTAGCCGACCTGGTAGACCTTTCGAAAAATATTAATTACAAGAGTAATGCACTATTCGCAAAAAAAACACATGGGCCCGAGAGACAATCACTGGATTTTGAAATATGTATAAATAATTCGAAAGACACTTCAGTCGAGTCCAATGAAACATACTCTAATTACCTCGATTCACTTGCTGAGAAAAGCTTATACATTGGAACCATGAAGTCTATTAAAACAAATGCAAAAAATGAAATTGCAAAGAAGACACCAAAAAAAATAAAAACAGCGGCTAGAAAGCTACGATTTCTTAAGTGATTTCTTAATTTTTCGAGCAGCTTTATAAGTTACCCGGGTGGTCTTATGTATTGTTTTCTTAATAATCTTTGGGGTGTATCTATCGTATACCGCTAAAACTGTTTTTAGATCTGGTGATAGGCCATACGTAATTGATGGGTGATCTTTTCTGATATATAAATCTTCTAGATGGTTAAACAATTTACTTCCAAAATACATATCGTCTAATCGTTTCAATTGATAGTTTAAAATATAAGCATCAAAAACTGGTAGTGCTTTGTATGCATGTGCCATTTTGCTAAAGTTATCAAGCACATTATCTTTCGCATAATTTTCCAAAACAACAATATCGGCGAGCAGTGCTGGAAATACTCGAATCTTTCTTCCCAGGGACGCAATCGCTATAGTGTTTTGCCAGTCTGAAAAATTATCCTCGCGTTTTACTGTACTTTTTTTAAAAAGCACAATGACTCGTCTATTATACTTCTCTTGCAGGTATACACTTCCGATTTCTGGTGGATACGGTGTAAAGAACGTGATTCCTTCCAATTTATTTCCAAGATACGTTGGCACAGTTTCATATACCATAACTGCGTCTGTGCCATTGTCTATATGCAATAGTCGGGACATATACTCAAGTGCTCTTGGTCTTAGCAGGTCACCTGCGTAGAGCCTGATATGATCACGAGCATATACAGCTGTATAGCCAGAATTCTGAATAATAGTAGCTTTAAAATCAACCTGCTGTAGCTCTAGTGATTTAAGCGTATTTTCAATATCTTCCTTTTTTCCTGTATCTATAATTTCAATATCTACTTCTTGTGCTTGCCCAGCAGATTCTCTGGAAATAGGTTGAAGTTGATCTAAAGATTTAAGTGAATAAGTGCTATTGATTATATCTTGTTCATTCTTATAGTGTTTACGTAGTTTAACCGTTCGTTCGGAGCGCTGCCCAACAGTATTGATTGACTTCTTAACAGCTCTCGCAAAATCATCTGCATTTGGCTCTACCAAAAAATCCGCACTAAATGTCTTTGCGATAAGTTCTGGTGTCCCACCCGCTCGTGCCGCCAAAAAATCATGCCCTATACTCATAAGCTCCAAAACTGCCATTGGATGATTGTCTCCGGTATACGTTACCAGCGCCAGGCTATCCCTGCTTGTTTCTGCTAAAGTATTCAGTAGCTCTTCACGATCAAGAGAGTATACTCCCACTGAATAATTTGATTTAACCTTTTCAAGTAAAGTTTGTAAGTGTTTCTCTTGAACATCTATTGACGTAGCATACACCGAAACCTCTTCAATAGTTCTAGTAATGTCCGGATAGAGTTCTTTGAGTCTTATTAGAGTTTCCAAGAACAAGTCGAAGCCCTTAATTGTAGAGGTTTTGCCGACATAAATTAGACGCTTATAGCCTACTAATTTGGCACCTTCGGGTAATCTTGTGTAGTTAAATGGAAGTCTTTTTATAACCCGAGACTTATCCTCCAAATTCAAAATTCCATTATCAATATATGATTCTTTCAAAAATCTTGTTGGTAATATGACTACGTCAGATTCTTCGAGCGTAAACTTCTCTCTATATGCAACGTGAATATTTTCAAGTTCCAGAACATCTCTTCTGGCTTTTGCTAAGTGAAACGATGAACCATGACATGTGGTTATTAACTTGATTGTTGATGGGATCTGCCCTATTTTTTTTGCTTCTATTGTTCTATAAAGTCCCATTTCTTGACACTCAATATTTTGTATGTCTGGGTAAAAAAAGAGGATAGATTTGAGCGCTTCAAAAACAAGGTCAGCCATTGTGTCGTAGTTTGCGAACTCTATTTGTTTTACTGAGTCTCTACTCAAAAATGCTTGAGCGCTGAGCCACCTATTGGATCTAATTTTCACTTCATCTACGTCCCGATTGTTATCTATAATAAGGACTGCCGAATCATCACCGTATAGCTGATCACATTCATTTATGTACGAGCCGATCCCCCCAGTAACCCTATATGCCGAATGCTCCGTGGTAACTAACAAATGACTAAAGGTCGATTTGGGTAAATGATGTAGCTTTAAAAAGTTATCGTAATCAGATTTTGAACAGGTGACTTCAAAAGAATACACACTACCGGTAGATGAGTCGTTTGCGACAATAAACCCAGATGAAGTAAGTAGCTTTCTCATCCCATTTTTGTCCCATTGCCTATACCCATAAAGTTCGCTCCTGACGGCCACAGCGCCACAAATAACTACCTTCTTGCCGGATTTCGTACACATATCTCTCACCACAGAAAGTAGTGGACGTATATCTTCTAGATATTCCAGTGCATTCACTAGGACAAGTGATTCTGCAGATGCAAGTTTTTCTCTCACACTTTCAATATCTATGTAGTTAGATAAATTAAGTCGGCTTGATGTATTCTGTTGCCATAAACTATCCTGTAGTAAATCTATTCCTTTAATATCAATTGACTGAGGGCTAATTAATAATTTTTTTGATGCCTTCCTATTAATAAAATGTTCCGGATTAATTACAGGAACTCTACTAAAGTCCGGGTAGTCCGTGTGTGCTTGTGCGCCAAAGTATTCTAGGTTTGAAAGATTTAATAAGTCAGTAATTTGTTCGTCCATTATTTGCCTAGTAGTTTCTTTTTTGTTTTGCTTGCTGTTTGCCTTATACCGTTCTTCTTTATATATGCTGGGTAGTGCATTATTCTTGAACTTAGGACTTTAGTTGAATGCTTATAATCTCGCTTCAGTATCATTTCTCCAGAATCAAGCCTGCGTGGGTTATTTAATGATCTTGCCAATTCAGCTGTAACATTTGACCATGAATATCTGCTTGCAGCATCTTTATAGCGGTAATTGTCTGGCTGATTTTCCAGTACATACTTGAAAGTGGCCAGCAAGTCTGCAGGAGTAGTTTTAAATGCGATTTTTCTACTAATTAAATCTTCACCCAATGGATCTCCCCCGTTTGTGAGTATTGGTCTATGCGCCAAAACATAGTCCATTAAGCGAGTGCGCCAAGCAAGCTCGTTTTCAAGTCCTAAATGGTTTTGTGTAATTATTGCGGAAGCTTTTTCGTAGACTTCGAATCTATCTTTAAAAGGATGCCAGTCGATATATTCCACATTGATTCCAGCTTTCTTTATCGATTCCATAGTTCTTTCATAGTGAGCCAAAATTCCAGGATCTTTATTGTATGGATTCTTTGCACCAGCAACAATAAACTTAAAGTTCGGAATATTTTTTGATATATCTCTTACTGAATTAATAAGCGATTCCATATCAAACCAGGAATAGAATGCTCCATACCACAATAATGTAGGATTATTAGGCAGGCTACTTAATTTTTTAGGACGCTCATCTGGATCAACCCCATAAGGTACTTCGAACATTCTGTCACCGAGCTGATTATATGTTTTCGGATTAATCTTGTTGATTCCTGACAAATACCCTAGATAGTAATTTTTTTGTGCAGGAGATGCATAAAGTATGTAGTCAGCACGCTTTGATGCAATCTCACTACTTTTCTGTAACTTCAAAAAATTGTGTTGCTCAAACTCATCATTCGAATTACGAGCAGAGACCTCTATAGATATTGGTATGTAATTGTCAGAAACAAGTACGTGGTGATCTTCTAGCCTTGAAACGATCTGCTTAGCCTCGCCCATTGCGTATCGCATAACTATGACAGTGTGTGCGACAAGCAGTTCGTCAATCTTGTCGCCATCCCAAACTGTTAGAGTTATTCCCTCCGGTATTTCTTGCTTATCGTAATCACCAATTTTGAAAGTACTTCTGTATGCAAAAGTTACTTTGTGTCCGTGATTTATTAAACCCTTGGCAAGCCCCCAAGCCCTAAGTGAACCTCCTTCTGCCGGAGTATCGCCCAACGGAGGTGGGCCTTCTGATAAAACTAGGATTTTATTTTTCAGCATTTTTTTGTATCCTGAATTTTATACTATACTTTATATGCTCTCTTACTGTTTTTGGTAGATTCTGAATTTGCCTCTTAAGTATAGCGTTCTCCGCTAATAATATCTTATTATCTTGCTCAAAATCAGATAGTTTTATAATTTGTTGAGCTTGTTTATGAATCTTATGCAAAACAAAAGACTGAACTTTTCTTTCTAATCTTGGCTTATTTGATTCAATGATTATTCTTGAGAGTTCTTTTGCATATTTATTTATATGCAAATCATCTTTATACTGCTCCAGTCGGGCTTTTGCGTCTTCTAGTAGTTCTTTGTTATCGAGTAGACTGTTTATGGTTCTTGTTATTGAGTCCCTATCAATTCCCGTCCTAAATGCACAACCTTTATTTATTAGCATTTCGCCCAGTGGATCACCTCCATTAGTAATAACAGGCACACCATTTCCTGCTAAATCAGAAACCCGTATTCTCCATGAGTATTTATTTTCCAAAGTATCAGCATTCAGGGAGATTGCAACATCAGATTTATTAAACACCTCCATTCTCTCGCTATAGCTAACCCAGTCTGAAAAAAATACCGATTTACCGTATATGCCTAGCTTTTTTGAATATTCAGTAGCCTCATTATACTGACCATTGAATCTAAGGTTTGTTTTTTTATACATTGGGTTACTACCCCCAACTATTAAAAGCTGTGCTCTTTTTGATATAGACCTATCATTAAAGCATTCCAAAAGGGATTTGATGTCATACCAGGGATATAATGCTCCAAACCATAGAATTGTTAACTTATCTCTATTTTTAATGTTTTTTGAGATAAATTGATTTTTAGAATACTCAACAACTCCTGGCATCTCAACAAATCTTTCTACCCCAGCACTTTCAGGTGAAAAACCTCCAATTCCCGACAGTAATCCTTCATAAAAAAACTTTTGGTTATCACTAGCATAAAGTATGTAATCAGCTTTAGAAAGTGCTTCATTTCCAGCCCAAACCATGCCCTCATACCATGAGTCATTCTTCATATCAAAGGTTCTAGAACCACTTCTCGTTGACGCCTCAACATAAAATGGCGCATACGCATCAACAATTAACTGCTGTTGATTTCCCACGTAACTTATAAGTCTACTGCTCTGCCCAGACATTGACATAGGGAGTATTACTGTATCAAAATAATCCAAGAGCTTCTTGTCTGAATCATCACCAAATCCCCAATTAATTAGTTTAATATCCTCATATTCATTTTTAATTAGCGGGAAATCTTTCCATACGCCGATTGTTACATCCAAACTTTTTTGAGCATCTAAACCATGCGCCATTCTCCACCACCTTAGTCCAGTACCCTCAACCAATTCATCACCATTTAAGGGTACGTTGTTCATTGAGAGCAACAAAACCTTCTTGGACTTATTAATGCTACTCATTTTTATTCATACCTCGATTATTATTGTACTTCGTCATATACAGTCCATTATATCTTAACTGTTGTAGTATGCTTACTATATAAAGTGTCAGCAACGAACAGGAAAATAAGATGCAGAAAAAAAATGTTGAAGTGACCAATAGTTATATATTCCATGTGATTAGTGCACGCTCAATTTCTTCTGTGCTTTTCACGGGAGGAATAAATGATAAGTTGTTGTTAGACACTCTAAGAAAGGGTTTCTTGACATATTTGGTAACCAAGAACGCTACAGAATCAATAAAATACGAAAGCTTACTAAAAGAGCACGAGAACTTACGTCTACTTAATGCTATCCCTCAAGAAAAAAAATTTAGCATTATCATTTACTCACATATATGGACTACTTCGACCTTAAGAAAAAGTTCAAAGTCTATAGCGCATAACGTAAAAATGTTAACCAACTTCCTCGAAGATGAAGGCGAGATTGTTATCATAGCAGAAATGCAAAGCCACCTATTAAACAACTACTTGTTAGCATCCGATGCAACTAGATGGCTAATGAAACATAGGATGCTAAAAAACTCATTCCCAAAGATTCTTAGGAATGATTTACATAGAATTGTTGGCATGAAATCATCTTTTTATTATCCTTACCCTACAACAGAAAATCCGAATTTCATTTATAGCGACTCGTATTTTCCCCAGAAAGACGTTGAATTTCCTCTAAGAATTTTAG
>Ga0075163_10006841_pt1 | contig 15120 bp, 7 predicted proteins | sample JI1023141ADNA_FD_71478 | JGI IMG/M metagenome (GOLD analysis project Ga0075163, IMG submission 71478) | Wastewater effluent complex algal communities from Wisconsin, to seasonally profile nutrient transformation and Carbon sequestration -... | ecosystem: Engineered > WWTP > Effluent > Algae... | reverse complement strand
GCACAGTCCGACCGGCTGATCCGGGCCGACCCCCAACTCGCTTAGCTGCGCAGCCAATCTCTCGGCAGCACGGTCTAGCTGCGCGTAGGTGAGTCGCTGGTCCTCATAGACCACCGCCACCACATCGGGCGTAGTGCGCGCCATGGCCGCAAACATTTCATGCAGACAAGTGGTGACTTCCGGCTGGGCGATTCCACCGGTCCAGGTCGCAAGCAGCTCTTGTTCGGCGCTCGGCAACAGCGGCAGCAGGGCAATTGGCTGCTCTGGCTGTTCCACCATCGCTGACAATAGGACGGTCAGGTGTTGAGACCAGCGCGCCATGGTCGACTCGTCGAATAGGTCGCGGCTGTACTCGAAGAAGCCGTGAATCCCATCGGGCCGTCGTTCCATCTGAAGCGAGAAGTCGCACATCGCGGTTCCGTTGTGAGCCTCGAATCGGCTCACCGACCACTGCGATGGCAGGTCGGCCCCTGGTGGATCGAGCAGGCACATCACCTGAAACAGAGGCTGCTGGCCCAAGCTTCGCTCGGGACGGAGATCTTCGACGAGCTTTGGGAAGGGGAGTTCGCTGTGGTCAAGTCCGGCGAGCACCGTCTCACGCACCCGCTTGAGCAGCTCGCGAAAGGACGGCGAATGGGCGAGATCGATCCGCAGCACGATGGTGTTAACAAACGGTCCAATCAGACCCGATAGCTCGGGTCGCTGCTGGGCCGAGACGACGCCCGCAATCGGTAGCTCCTCTTGCCCGGTGTAGCGATGCAAAAGAGACGCAAGTCCGGCCACGAGCGCCATATACAGCGTCGCGCCTTCCCGCTGTGCCAGTGCCAAAAGACCGGCACTCAGCTTGGAATCGAAGTGAAGCGGCAGGCGAGCACCACGAAAGCTCCCTTGGGCGGGCCGCAGGTGGTCTGTCGGAAGCTGTAGTACCGGCAGTGCCGCGAGCTGTTTGCGCCAATATTCCAGATGCGGCGCGAGCTGCTCCGGTCCGAGTTGGGTCTGTTCCCAGGCGGCATAGTCGGCATACTGTAGCGACAGGCGCGAAAGGTCAGGTCCGCCCTGCTGCTGCTGCGTATAAAGCTTGAAGAGCTCCGGTAGCAGAACACTTGCGAGCGACACCCCGTCGAAAATGGCGTGGTGGAAGACCAGCAGCAAGCGATGCTCATCCGGTGCAAGACAGACCAACTGGGCCCGTAGCAGCGGCGGCGTATGCAGGTCAAACATCTGCCTCGCGGCGTCATCATGGAGCGCCCGCACCGCATGACTTTGCTCCGACTGCGGTAGGTGGCGCAGGTCGTGATACGCGATGGGCAGCGTCACCTCATCGTGGATCCGCTGACACGGCATTCCGTTTTGCATCTCGAAGGTGGTGCGGAGAATCTCGTGTCGCACCAGCAAGGCTTGCAGTGCCGCCGTCAGCGCATCGGTATCGAGCGAACCCCGGATTGTGACCGCGTAGGGTTCGTTGTAAAGCGGGCTTGTGGCATGCAGCAGGCTGGTCAGCCAGATCTGCTCTTGCGAAGAGGAAAGCGGCAGTCGCTGTTGCCGATCCGCGATCGGAATCGCTACGACAGACGCCGCGCCTGCGGTGGACAGATAGGCCGAAAGAGTCCTCGCCGTGCGGTGCGCGAACAGCGTTCGTACCGGCAGACTGACCCCCAGCCGGGTGCCGATGAGCGCCGTCACTTGCGCGGCCCGCAGGGAGTGACCGCCTAGCTCGAAGAAGTCATCGGTGGCACCCACCTCATCGAGACGGAGAACCGACGCAAAGATCGCGGCAACCTGTTGTTCCAGCTCGCCAACCGGGGCGTGGTACGGTCCCAGCAGTGGCCGAGCCGTCCCCGGTGGAGGCAGCGCGGCGCGGTCGATCTTGCCGTGGGTGGTGAGCGGAAGCGCGGGGAGCGCAACGAACGCCGATGGAATCATGAACTCCGGCAGCCGACTTCCCAAGAAGGCCCGCAGGTTCGACACAGCCAGGGCCGCTTCCGGATGCAACACCACGTAGGCACACATCCGCCGGTCACCGGGTTCATCCTCACGAACAATGACCACACACTGCGACACGCTGGGATGGCGGAGCAGAGAGGCCTCGACTTCTCCTAGCTCGATGCGGAATCCGTGCAGCTTGACCTGATGATCGATGCGGCCCAGAAATTCGATCTGACCATCGGCACGAAAGCGAGCGAGATCGCCGGTACGGTACAGTCTGTTCCCGGGCTCGGGGTGATAGGGGTCGAGCAGGAATCGCTCTTGGGTAAGCTCTGGTCGGTGTAGATAGCCTTTGGCCACGGCAATTCCACCAATGCACAGCTCTCCTGCTTCTCCGATGGCCACCGGCTGTTGGGCTTCATCCAGGATGTAGACGCGGGTGTTGGGAATCGGTCGTCCGATTGGCGGAGTCGTCTCTGTGACATCCTCGGGTCGCAGTCGTGCCAGGGTGACGCAGACCGAACCTTCCGTCGGTCCGTAGGCATTCCAGAACTCCCGACCCGGTGCAAACCGACGTACCAATCGAGCGGTGCAGGCCTCTCCGGCGCTTAGGAGCACGCGTAGCGTCGGTAGTTCTATCTCCGGCAGAGAAGCCAGTACCGAGGGCTGCAGCGTCGCCACCGTGACCCCTGCCTCGTTGATGAGCCGAGCCAGAGACTCTCCGACGAGGAGCTGATCTTGCGGCACGAGTACTAGCGCCGCGCCCGCCCCGAGTGCCATCAGGATTTCCAAGATCGATGTATCGAAACCAAACGCGGCGAACTGGAGCAGTCGGTCGCTCGAGAGAATGCCACACAGATCAATGTGCGCTCGCGTGGTGTTGTAGGTGCCGCGATGAGGAACTTCGACACCTTTGGGAATTCCCGTCGAGCCCGAGGTGTAGATGATGTAGGCGATCTCGGTCGCCGCGATGGCGAGGTCCAGGTTGTGCGGACTCTGCTGGGACAGCTCCGCCTGAATCGAATCAAGACACAGAGTTGGATTGGGAAACGATGGGAGACTGGTCACAAGCGGCGCTTCGGTAATCAGCAGCGCGGGTGCAGCGTCGGACAGCATGAACGCCATCCGTTCCTTCGGATACGCCGGAGAGATCGGAACGTAGGTACATCCGGCTTTGAGGACTCCCAAAATGGCCACGACCATCTCGATCGAGCGGTGCAGACACAGAGCGATTCGCTGTCCGCTGCTGGCTCCGTGATTCAGCAGAAAGCGAGCCAGTTGATTGGCTTGGGCATTGAGGGTTCGGTAATCCACCTGCGCCGCACCACAGACGAGCGCCGTGGCCTGGCCGTCCTTGGCAACGTGTTCCTCAAAGAGCTGATGCAGACAGCGATCCCGTGGGTAATCTGCCGTCGCAGAGTTCCACTCAAATAGAATTTTCTGTTGCATCTTTTCATCAAGATGATTCCTGACCATTGCGATTCCCCCTGACACTTACCGGTGCGGTGGATGAAGCGGAGTCTTGAGCCCACACCGGGAACTTCCAACCAGTCTAATTCAGAATGAGCTCCGTGCAGAACAGAAGATTGATTTTTCTTGCGGACAGAATGGGCACAGTTGTGCCAAAATACGAAACCGGCATAAAAAATATTCCCATGAATAGACTGGAAGGCTGATGTTTTGCTGTTCGGTCTTGATGTGAGAGTATATTTTAATATCTACATATCTGGTGCTGAACGTGGTGGTCGGGTGTCCAATTTTCGGCTAATACGAACGGCAAAGACTGGGATTTCTGACGGTGATTCATTCGATGTGGCACGGTTTGTCAAGGCAAATGGCGATCGGACGAGGCGGTCGTTTATTCGTTTTCGGAGTCCGCTAGCAGATGAACTATGGTTATAAATGTGAATGTTTTATATTGATAAATAAATCCCACTGATTGATGATCAAATGGTAGGGTTTTCCAGGGTGGGTGTGATCCAACGCACATAATGAGGCGCGCTTGGGGTTGTGATCAATCGCACAAATTGATTCCTGGCAGGGTATTGGGTCGTCGGATGGATTTCCGCCAGAGGACCGGCTGCTCCTGATACGCTGTGGCCAGAACGTTCCTAGTGGAGGCTCCGATGATCCTTGTTGTGGGTGCTAGCGGTACGATTGGCCGAGTGGTGGCGACCCAGCTTGCTGCCAAAGGAGAGAAGGTTCGAGCAATGACTCGGGATCCGGAAAAGACCCGTGCTCTGCCCGGATTTGAAGGCGTGTCTGTCGTCGCAGGAGATCCCTCTGATCCTGCGAGCCTGGTGCAGGCCTTTGCCGATGTCGATAAGGTGCTGCTGATTCCGCCCAGTGGCCCAAGCTGGAATCAGGGGGAAAAGAACCTGATTGATGCGGCGCGAGCGGCGGGAGTGAAGTATGTGGTGAAGGTCTCTGCCATGGGGGCAGATCCGGCACACCCGTCGATGTCGCTGTCCTTCCATAGCCAAGGCGAATCGCTACTTCGTGAGTCTGGAATTCCTTTCACAGTGCTCCGTGGAAATTCCTTTATGCAGAATTTCTTGGTGTTTTATGCACCAAGCATTCGCAGCGAAGGGTCGATTTATCAGTGCACCGGAGACGTTCCCACCGCGCTCATCGACACCCGCGACATTGCCGATGTGGCCACCGCGCTTTTGACCTCTGGTTCGGCGGAACACCACGGCAAAGTCTACGAACTGACGGGTCCGGAGTCGCTTTCTTATTCCCAAGCGGCTGCCAAGATCGGTGCGGCCACGGGACGTACGGTCCGCTACATCGATGTACCTCCTGATGCGTATCAGCAGGCACTGGTCGGATTCGGACTGCCAACGTGGGCCGCAGAGGAGGTGGTGAACATCTATGGCCGTAGCTTCTACCGAGAAGGCGGGGGTAGCAAGGTCACCAGCGTCGTACGTGAGATCCTGGGGCGTCCGGCGCGCAGCTTTGATGAGTTTGTGAAGGATCATGTGATCCAATTCACACCCTGATACGAACCGCTGCTTTTGTGACGCTGAAAATACTCTTCCAGCAAGTTCCAATTCCTCGGTAACATGTATTCTAGTCGGGCGGTTGTTTGATCCGCAGGCTGGGAGCCTATTCGGTGCAGGAACTGACGGTCGGAAGCATCTTTGTCAATCGGTTCCAGATAGAGAAGCGGACCCAAACGGGAGGGATGGGTCACATCTATCGGGCGAGGGACCGCCAAACCGATCGGATGACTGCACTGAAGCTGATGCGTCACGAAGCGAGCAGCGTCGAGCTGGACCGCTTTATGCGAGAGGCTCGCACGCTATCGGAGCTACGCCATCCCGGAATTGTTTCGTACGTCGCCCATGGAATCAGCAGTGAAGGGGTTCCGTACCTGGCCATGGAGTGGCTGGAAGGCGAAGATCTCGGACAGCGTCTTCGTCGGCAACCGCTGACGCTGGACGAGGTGATGATCCTGCTGCGAAATGTCGCAACCGCCCTGGCTGCGGCCCATGAGGCGACGATATTTCACCGAGACATCAAGCCGAGTAACCTCTTTCTGCGCGACGGAAACGTAGAGGGAGTGGCGCTGATTGACTTCGGACTGGCGCGGCGGGCCTTCAGCGGCGGAAACCTCACCCAGACCGGAATGGTGGTGGGGACGCCAGAGTACATGGCCCCGGAACAGGCACGTGGCGATCGCCAGATTGGACCGAGCGCCGATATCTTCAGCCTGGGCTGTGTGGTGTTTGAGTGCCTGACGGGACAGCCTCCGTTTGTGCATGAACACATCGCTGCGGTGCTCGCCAAGATCCTGTTTGAGGAGCCGCCTCCGCTCAGTCGGGCTCGTCCCGACCTGCCCGCCGATCTGGGGAACTTGGTGGCGCGGATGCTCGCCAAGAGCCCGCAGAACCGCATTGCCAATGCCATCGAGCTTAAGAAGGAACTGGACGCGCTCGGTCAGATTTCATCGGGTACGCCGCCGACCCGGCGAGCCGCGCTAAGCTCGGGTCCAAAAGCGCCGCCCGTAGATGGCGAGCAAATCCTGGTGAGCGTGGTGATGGCCCAGAGCAATCATCCGCAAGCAGAACCCCGGGCGACGCTCGACTCCTCTTCCGCCGAGTCGCATCGAATCCAAGCGTCGGCGATTCGTGACGAGCTGGCGCAGCTTGGGATTACCGTGGACTGCATGGTCGACGGCTCCGTGATCGCGACGCTGTCTCGCCAAGGAGCACCTACCGAGCAGGCCATCCAAGCGGTGCGCTGTGCGCTCATCATCCAGGACCGGTATCCCAACGCCCTGGTCGGCATGGCCACGGGTCGGGCCGTGATGGATCAGGGCTCGCTGTTTGGCGAGGTACTCGGGCGTTTGGCTTCCATGCTGGAGACCGCGCAGCATCTACGCACTCCGGTGCGAGGTTCTGTCATCATTGATGACACCTCGAGTCGGCTGGTCCAAGATCACTTCACTCTGGTGCGGCTGCCCTCGGGCATGATCACGGTGTCACGGTCCAGCCCAATGCAATCGGACAACTCCCGGGTGGTACTCGGGAAGCCGACGCAGTGTGTGGGTCGTGAGCGTGAGCTGAGTCTGCTTGAGGCCTCGTTCGTGAGCTGTAGTGAAAATGACACAGCCACAGCGGTGCTTGTCACAGCCTCCGCTGGTATCGGCAAGTCGCGGCTGCGGCACGAGTTTCTACGTCGGATTCAGGCTGCGCGGGCGGATTTGCTGTTGCTCCATGGCCGAGGCGATCCGATGGGCATCGGCACCTCGTACGGCCTGCTTGCGCAAGCGCTGCGTCGCTTGTTCGAGGTGAAAGAGGGCGAGGATCTCACGACTCGCCAAGAAAAAATATCCGCCCTGGTCACCCAGTACGCCGAGACGGAGGAATCCCACACCGTCGCTGCATTCCTGGGCGAGATGTGCGGGGTGTCGTTTCCTGACAACGTGGTGCTGCGTGCTGCCCGACAAGATCCCCGCGTGATGGCGGACCAGATCTCGCAGGCATTTGTGTCCTTTGTGCGGTGGCTGACCCGGCGCAATACGGTGCTGCTGCTGCTGGAAGACATCCACTGGGGAGACGCGCTGACCTGCAAAGTGGTGGACAATGCGCTACGTGAGCTGGGCGATCGTCCCCTGATGGTGCTGGCCCTGGCGCGTCCCGAGGTTGAGGATCTGTTTCCGAAGCTGTGGGCCGACCGAGCGCGACAGGATATTCGTCTGGGACCGCTGCCCAAAAAGGCGTGCGAGAGACTGATCCAGCAGGTAATGGGAAACAAGATTTCGCCCACCATTACCGCTCGCATCGTGGAGCAGTCCGCAGGCAACGCACTGTTTTTGGAAGAGCTGGTACGGGCTGTTGCGGAAGGCAGAGGAGAGGAACTACCAGAGACGGTGCTCGCGGTCCTGCATGCTCGCTTGATGCGGATGCCAGCTGATGCGCGAAGGGTTTTGCGGGCGGCCAGCGTGTTCGGTGAGACCTTTTGGGAAGGCGGTGTACGTCGGTTGGTGGGTCGAGATCGCGGCAGTGATCAGTTTGCTGGATGGCTCCAGATCCTGACCGAATCCGAAATCATCTCCCAACATCGCGAGACGCGATTCCCAGATGAAGTGGAGTTTAGCTTTCGCCACGGCTTGATGCGTGAAGCCGCCTACGAGATGCTTCCTGAAGAGGATCGCAAGGCCGCTCACTATCTGGCCGGTTGCTTCCTGGAATCTGTAGGGGAGCGCGATGCGGTGGTGTTGGCAGAGCACTTTGAACGCAGCGGTGACTTGATCCGTGCGATGGGACACTTCCTGTATGCTGCGGAGCGGGCGTACGAAGCGAACAACTTGGAAGGAGTCCTCCGTTGTGTGAGCAGAGGGCTAGCATGCGGAGCGGAGGGAGAGACCCGCGGAGCCTTCCTATCGTTGCAGTGTGTGGCGTGGTTCTGGCGTAACGAGCTGGATCATGCGCTGACTGCGGGCTGTGATGCCATCAAGCTGCTGAGTGAAGGAACGCTGCACTGGTTGCGGGCCGTCTCGATGGCCACGGCGTGTGCGGCGGCGCTTGGCAAGGGCCAGCTCGTCGCAGAGCTATCGCTTCTGTTTGGCAGCGTGGCACCATCGCGAGACATCATTGGCAGCTATGTCGAATCAAACACGATCCTCTTGATGATGCTCGGCATGATCGGTGATCGCGAAATGGCAGAGCTGTTTCTGTCTCACGTGGAACGGACAGGGGGATCGCTTTCTCAAAGCGATGGCTACGTCCGCGCCTGGATGAACTATGGCAAGGGTCGTCATAGCAACGCCCTCCAACCGACGCCGAGCGCTAGCGTGAAGTACTTCCGGAACGCGGTGGACTCCTTTCGTGAGATCGGGGATCGGCGCATGACCTCGGTTGCGGTAGGGGATCTCGGTTATGCCTTGGGGCGCATGGGCTACTCGAATGAAGCAGAGGCCTGCTTCCGGGATGGGCTGACAGTTGCCCTCCGCCTGGATGAACCGATCACCATTGTGTGGGTACAGATGCTGTACGCGCTGCTTCTCGCCGAGCGCAACGACCCTGCGGCTCAGCAGGAAGCGGAGCGGCTGGCGTTTAGTGTCCTCAACAGCATTGGGAATCACTCCTATTACGCGGCCTTTGCGCAGTGTGCGCTGGCTGCTCACTTCTACGAACTCGGAGACAGGGTCAAAGCCGAAACGGAAGCTCGCATGGCCCTCCAGATCTTCAAACCACTTCGGAGCAGCGCACCCGTCGCATACTTAGCCCTGGGACGTGTGCTGCTGATGAACGGACAAGTTGCTGAGGCAGTTGCGGTGATCGGGGAAGGAATCGAGCTCATCGACTCTCTTCATGGAACCGGTGGGAGTGAGATTCCGCTGCGACTTCTTTGGGTGGATGCACTCCGAGAACTGGGTGATGAAGCTCGAGCGGCGCAGGCGTTGGTCGAGCTAAACCGTCAGCTCGCAGCTCGACTTCTGGACATTGAGGATGCCGCGCACCGAACGAGCTTCCTACGGCGGCATTCACTGGAAAACGCTCGCCGCATTCTGTTTTAAGCGCCACCGCGGCGCGACGCGGGTTGTGGCTGGCGATTCCCTGAGCACATTTTCCGGTCACGCTGCTTTTCAGCCGCTATTCTTGGCCGAACATGAGTCGGCGTGTTCAGCCAGTTCCGGTGTTTCACTTCGATGGGAACCGGGTGTCCCAGCGGGTCGAGCAGGTCTGCGTCGAGTCTCCGCTGCAAATCCTCTTGCGCAGCGGACAGGGTGGTGCCGCACAGCCGCTGACAATTACGATGCGAACTCCGGCACAAACGCGAGCGGAGCGAGACGAAGATGATGCCGACTTGGCGCTCGGTTTTTTGGTAGGAGAAGGTCTGGTTCGCTCACCGTCGGAGGTGCTGGCGGTCGAGACCCCCATCGGGGATGACAACTCGGTGGTGGTAACACTGCGTGAGGGTGTGGAGTTGCCAACGGCGCGACTGGCGCGGAGCTTCTTTTCGACGAGCGCCTGTGGGGTGTGTGGCAAAAGTTCGCTCGATGGGCTTATCTCGACCCCTAGCGAAAGCCTGCGTCCGGACTGGCCCAAGGTGCAGCTTGCGGATCTGCCCAGGTTGCCGATCCTGCTTCGTCAAGCGCAGGCGACGTTTGAGCGAACGGGAGGGCTGCATGCGGCGGCGCTGTTCGATGCCGATCTGCGCCTGGTTGCGCTTAGGGAAGATGTCGGACGACACAATGCCGTCGACAAGCTGATGGGCTCGCGACTTCGCGCCGGGACGCTGCCGCTGCACGGTCACATCCTGCTCGTCTCGGGCCGGGCCAGCTTTGAACTGGTGCAAAAGGCCCGGATGGCGTGCGTACCGGTGTTTGTCGCGATCGGAGCCCCATCGAGCTTGGCGCTGGAAGTGGCGCGCTCGGCGGGAATGACGTTGGTGGGTTTTTTGCGCGACCAGCGAATGAACGTCTACTGTGGGGTGGAGCGGTTACACAGTGGCCAAGGTCCGCTTTGGCGCGACGAAGAAGTAGACGATAGCGAGGACGGTCCAGCATGTCAGACGCCAATCAATCCAGCAGTGGGGCGCAGACTCCCGACGATTCCAGCGAAGTAACCCTTGCCACCCGAGCGGAGCAAGCAGGGGGCACCGCTGCAATTTTGTCGACGCTGCACGAGATTCGTCGCAACGACACCGGACTTTTGCGCGGGATACAGACGCTACTCAAGGTCAATCAGCCCGAGGGAGTGGACTGTCCCGGCTGCGCGTGGCCCGAAGCGGCGGGTGAGCGAAATGAGATCGAGTTTTGCGAAAATGGAGCCAAGGCGGTCACTTGGGAATCTACCCGTCGTCGCATCGACGCCGCGTTCTTCGCCCGTCACAGCATCGCCGAGCTACTGAGCGAGAGCGATTATGTCCTCGGTCAGTATGGTCGTCTCGTCGAGCCAGTCTATCTACCACCGGGCGGAAGTCACTATCAGGCCATTTCTTGGGATGCCGCATACCGACTGATTGCCGACGAGCTTGGCAAACTGTCATCTCCGCACGAAGCGGCATTTTACACCTCGGGACGAACCAGTAACGAAGCGGCGTATCTGTTTCAGCTCCTGGTAAGACAGCTTGGGACGAACAATCTTCCCGACTGCGCCAACCTCTGTCACGAGTCGAGCGGGGTGGCCTTAAAAGAGACGGTGGGCGTTGGCAAAGGCACGGTCCAGCTGGAAGACTTTGAGCAAGCCGACGCGATCTTTATCCTCGGACAGAATCCGGGGACGAATCACCCACGGATGATGTCCACGCTGCAAAAAGCAGCCACCCGAGGCTGTGAGATCGTCGCGGTCAACCCGCTTCCAGAGGCGGCGCTTTTGCGCTTTGCCCATCCACAGAATCCGACCGAGCTGCTCGGTGGCGGTTCGACGATTACCAGCCTGTTTTTGCCGGTGCAGATCGATGGTGATGCCGCGCTCTGTAAGGGCATCATGAAGGAGCTTCTCGATGAAGAGCGCAAGCGGCCCGGTAAGGTGTTCGATTGGGAATTCATTCGCCAGCACACCTCCGGTATCGATGCGCTCATCGCGGATCTCGATGCGGCGACCTGGGCTGAGCTTGAGTCCGGCTCCGGCCTCCGTCGTCCCCAGATTCGTGCTGCCGCCGAGGTCTGGCTCCGTTCCCGTCGCATCATTGCCTGCTGGGCGATGGGGCTTACGCAGCACAAGGCGGCGGTGGCAACGATTCAGCAGGTCGTGAACCTGCTTCTGCTGGGGGGCCACATTGGACGACCCGGCGCGGGGCTGTGCCCAGTGCGTGGTCACTCGAATGTTCAGGGTGATCGCACCATGGGAATCACTCCCAAAGTAGAGGAGGGGTTTCTGTCTCGTCTGGAGCAGCGCTTTGGGTTTGTGGCGACGCGTCAGCCGGGCCTTGATACCGTAGGTACGATTGAAGCGATGCGGCAAGGGAAGGTGGCGCTCTTGTTTTCCCTGGGCGGCAACTTCCTATCGGCGACTCCCGACACCGAGGTCACCGCAGAGGCGCTCCGCCGTTGCCGTCTGGCAGTTCATGTCTCGACCAAGCTGCACCGTGGACATCTGATCAGCGACCATGGTGCGCTCATTTTGCCCTGTCTTGGACGAACAGAGCGCGATCTTCAAGCGACTGGACCGCAGTTTGTCACCGTCGAAAACTCGATGAGTGTGGTCCATCGTTCGCAGGGACACCTAAACCCGGCTTCTGCGCAGCTCCGTAGTGAGGTTGCGATCGTCTGCGAGCTGGCCGATGCGGTACTGGGCGGACGCAGTCGGGTCGACTGGCTCCGTCTGCGCGACAACTACGATTTGATTCGTGATCACATCGAAGCGACGATTCCCGGCTTTGCGCACTTTAACGGACGGGTGCGTGGCGGCGATGGCTTCATCCTGCCGAACACAGCGCGGGAGCGGAGCTTTGTAACAAGCTCTCACAAGGCGATGTTTACCGTCCAGCCGTTGCCTCGTCACGACTTACTGCCGGGGCAGCTATTGATGATGACGATTCGCACCCACGATCAGTTCAACACCACGATCTACGGACTCCATGATCGGTATCGCGGCGTGTTCGGTGGCAGACGGGTGATCCTGATGAATCAGGAAGATATCCAGAATCGTCACCTGCAAGCGAAGCAGCTTGTCGATCTGCACAGTCACTTTGAGGCAGAGACGCGAACGGCGCGGCGCTTTGTGGTGGTTCCCTATCCGATTCCGCCAGGCTGCACCGCGACCTATTTTCCCGAGACGAACGTACTTGTTCCCTTGGGAAGTCGTGCTGATAAGAGCCGTACTCCAACCTCTAAGTCCGTCGTCATTACTGTGACTCCGAGTGACTCCTAATAAGAGTCATTTCACAAGATTCTTATTGGACTGAATCAGTGCAGCCAAGCGCTCCGCGATCTGATCGCGGGCGCGTCGGAATCGAGCAAGGAGTTCCTCCGCAGCGAGATCCTGATTCTCGCTGGCCGGATCGGGAATCGGCCAGTGCAAGCGCTCGACCGGTCCTAGATACACCGGACAGACCTCTTCAGCACACAGCGTGATGACCATCGTCACCGTGGCCGGATCAATCTCTGTGACGGACTTGGAGTACTGTCCGCTCAGATCAATTCCTCGCTCCTTCATGACCGCGATCGCATATGGGTTGACTCGGGTCGGCTGGCTGCCGGCGCTCTGCACCAGGACTCGAGTTCCAAACAGATGGCGGGCGAGACCTTCGGCCATTTGACTTCGGGCAGAGTTTGCAACACACAAAAAGAGCAGGCTTGCCTGGTTCTGCTGACGCTGTTCCAAGAGCTGACTCCTGTATCAATCCGCTGTCTGTCTGTCCCGGACTAGGAATCATTCAATCGGCCGGGAACACCAGTCAGGAGAGCTTGGCGGATCCGGAGAAAAATCGTCGCTGGGCCCATAGCGAAATATGGACTAGACCGATGAGGGCTGGAACTTCTACGAGCGGACCAATGACGGCTGCCAGCGCCGCCCCGCTGTGAATGCCAAAGGTCGCCACCGCTACCGCAATCGCTAGCTCGAAGTTGTTCGACGCGGCAGTAAAGGATAGCGTGGCACTCTGCTGGTAATTGGCACCAATGCGTTTGCTCATCCAAAATGACAGCCCAAACATGATCACAAAGTAGAGCAGCAGCGGCACCGCAATTCGCAGTACATCGAGCGGAAGCTGCACGATCGTCTCGCCCTTCAAAGAGAACATCACCACGATGGTAAACAGCAGCGCTACCAACGTGAGAGGACTGATTCGTGGCACAAACTGCGACTCGTAAAAGGCGACTCCCTTTGCCGCGACCAGAATCTTCCGGGTGAGAAAACCAGCCAGAAACGGGACTCCCAAGTAGATGGCGACGCTCTGTGCGATCTGCGCGATCGAGATGTTCACAATGGTGCCTTGCAGTCCCAGCCATCCCGGCAGCAAGTTGGCGAAGAAGTAGGCGTAGACCGAAAAAAACAGCACCTGGAAGATCGAGTTAAACGCCACCAGTCCCGCGCAGTACTCCGTGTCTCCTTTGGCGAGATCATTCCAGACAATGACCATCGCGATGCAGCGGGCGAGTCCGATCAGGATGAGTCCGAGCATGTACTCGGGACGATCTCGCAAAAAGACCACCGATAGCCCGAACATCAGCAGCGGTCCCACGACCCAGTTTTGCAAAAGAGACAGTCCCAGGACGCGACGGTTGCGGAAGACCTTACCAAGCTCGTCGTAGCGCACCTTGGCGAGCGGGGGATACATCATCAGGATCAGCCCCGCAGCGATCGGCAGCGACGTGGTGCCAACACTAAGGCTCTGTAGCGTGCGCGCAAAGCCGGGTGTCAGGAATCCGAGCGCGACACCGATTCCCATCGCGAGGAAGATCCACAAGGTTAGGAATCGGTCCAAAAACGAAAGCTTACGGACCACTACAACATCTGTCGTTGGCATGTCAGTCCACGAAGGTTGGGTTCAGCATCTCGGCTGCGTTGCGGAGGCTGCTTGAGGGCACTGGAGTCACGAACGGAATCGCACAGACCGTCGCGCATCACCGACCAGCCTTCGCTGTCCCCACACCGCGATCGCAAGCGAGAGCAGGGTGGTGATCGAAAGAGCCATCAGCGCGGAAGAGATTCTATTGGCTGGCGTAATCACACCAAGCAGCATGGTCAACGTAGGCAACACCACCGGTACCACCGCCACAAGGGGCAGTGCGGCGCGCAGATAGGCTCTCTGCAGCGCGGTGGCCGCGATCGCACCACACTTGGGACAAGGAACCAGCGGAAGTGCTTTTTGGGCTTTCGCGGTCAGCGTCTTTTGGGCCTGTTCCAGAGCGGCTGCGCGGAACGCCGGGCTGCGACCACCGATCGGTTCGTCATCTGCAAAGGAATCGGGATCGTGAAACACTACCGGCGCGCTATGGCGACAGCTCGGACACGCAAACTGCGCCTGACAGGTCTTGGGGTAGAACAGGATCTCGGTCGGCGCTGCGCTCGCGGCCATTAGTAGCTCTCGTATCCCACGGTGAATCCGATGCTGGAGATCGAGCCAACAGAGCTTACGCGGGCGTCGTTGTTGAGCGGCAAAAACAGGGGCTCTGCTTCGAGCCGGAGCGAGATGGCCCGGCCGCGACCGCTCGTGGACGGCTTGAGCGCGATATCGGCCCCGAATCGGGCCAGGAAGCCTCCCGCGAAGTTCGAGCCACCGTAGCGATCGCTACCGGCAAAGCCGAGTGCTGGACCCCCTGACAGCACCCAGATGCGCAGAAAATGAACCTGTGCGAGCATCGCCGCGTTGATCTTGTAGGCTTGGAACGACGGACCCGCCATGCCGGTAAGTCGAGCTTCTCCGAGCAGCGCAAACTGGGGATGGAAGAAGTAGCCCATGCGTGCCGACGCGCCAAAGGCCGCGCCACCGACTCCCTGACCGTAGCCTGGCTCGGCAATGATCCCGGCACCCGCCATCGCCGAGATGCCCCAAGTAAAGCCACGAGGCAGTGGCGGCGGCTCGGGAATTACGACGCCTTCAGCGGGTGGTGGTGGGGCCTCGGCAAAGGGCGGGGCTGCTTCTGCCACAGGGGGAGGAGGAGGAGGCGGCGGCGGCGGTGGCGGCATCGCGGCGTCCGAACAGATGCCGAGAGGCACCGGCGCAAAGCGGGTGACCTGGCCTAGCTCGGGATCGGTATATTCGAGCGATACCTCGACCGGATCGTTCGTCTGG
>Ga0075163_10006840_pt1 | contig 15120 bp, 14 predicted proteins | sample JI1023141ADNA_FD_71478 | JGI IMG/M metagenome (GOLD analysis project Ga0075163, IMG submission 71478) | Wastewater effluent complex algal communities from Wisconsin, to seasonally profile nutrient transformation and Carbon sequestration -... | ecosystem: Engineered > WWTP > Effluent > Algae... | reverse complement strand
TGGGGGCGATGCGCAGCCACACGATCGATTCGCCGAGCCTCGAGGTGACGCTGACGACGGGGCGGCCGGACGCGTGCAGCCTGTGTCACATCGATCGCCCGCTGGCGTGGACGGCGGAGCCGCTGGCGCGCTGGTACGGGCACGAGCGGCCGCCGCTGGATGCGGCGCAGGCGGAGATCTCGGCGGTGGCGCTGTGGGCGTTGCGCGGCGACGCGGGGCAGCGGGCGCTGGCGGCCTGGCACCTGGCCTGGGGGCCCGCGCAGGCGGTCGGCGGGTCCGACTGGCAGGCGGCGATCCTGGCGGAGCTGCTGCTCGACCCGTACGCGGCGGTGCGGCACGTGGCCGCGCGGGCGCTGCGGCGGCTGCCGGGGCTGGCGGGGGTGGAGATCGATGCGGAGGCCAGCGCGGAGGCGCGGGCGGGGATGCGGGCGGCGGTGATCGCCGCGATGCCGCGGGGAGCGGCGGACCGGTCGCGTCTGCGCGGGGTGGACGGGCCGGAGCGGGCGATCCTCGATCGATTGCTGGGCCAGCGCGACGAGCGGCCGGTCGATCTGCGAGAGTGAGGCATGCCCGGGGTCCAGCTGCATCTTCGCCTCGGGTGGCTGTGGCTGGCGGTGTTTATCGCGGTCGGGCTCGGGCTGGAGGCGCTTCACGGGATGAAGATCGGGGCCTACCTCGATCTGTCGCAGGCGCCGCGCAGGCACATGTGGACGCTGGCCCACGCGCACGGGAGCCTGGTCGGTCTGGTCCACCTCGGGCTGGCGGCGACGCTGCACGCCCGGCCGGCGCTGGCGGAGGCACGCGCGCTGCGGCTGGCCTCGCGCTGTCTGATCGCGGCGGGGGTGCTGCTGCCGCTGGGTTTCGGGCTCGGCGGGCTGTGGACCTTCGGCGGGGATCCAGGGCTGGGGGTGCTGCTGGTGCCGCCGGGCGGGGTGCTGTTGCTGCTGGCGGCGGTGCTGGTGGCGCGGGCGCTCGGCGGGGCGGAGCCCGAGATCAAGGAGTGAGGACAATGCCCTGGCCGGCGCTCAGAACGGGCACTGGTTGCAGTCGGCGTTGATCATGCACAGGAACATGTCGTCGAGCGGCTTGCCGTTCATGCCGACCTGCATGCATTGAAAGGCGCAGCCCATCGGGCCGTTGCCGGCGAAGATGCAGTCGAAGATGCAGTCGCACTTGGCGTCGGCCTGGCAGGCGTCGTATTCCGTGCAGCACTGGGTCTCGGCGCAGGCCTTGCACGGGGGGGCGTTGGGCTCGGCGGGCGGGCAGACGACGGGCTCGCCGGTGCTGCTGCTGCCGCCGGTGCTGCCGGTGCTGCTGCTGCCTCCGGTGGTGGTGTCGCCGGTGGTGGTGTCGGGCGTGCCGGTGGTGGTGATGACGGTGCCGGTGCTGCCGTGGCCGGTGGTGGGGTCGGTGGTGAGGTCGGTGGTGGTGCCGGGTTCGCCGGAGCTGGAGCTGCCGCTGGTGGTGACGGGCTCGCCGCTCGAGCCGGTGGTGGTGCCGGTGGTGGTGGGCGCGGTGGCGGTGGTGGTGGCGGTGGGATCGGCGGTGGTCGAGCCGCCGCTGCTCGCGTCGGACTTGCCGTCGCCGCAGGCCGCGAGGGCGAGGGCGAGGGCGAGGGGGAGGAGTCGGGGGGAGGAAGTCATGCGCGGACCGTACGCCGCCGCGATCGGGCTGCCAAGGATCGCGCGCGGACCGGGGCGGCGGAGCTCGGCACGCGGCCGCGGGTGCTCGCGGACCGCTGCCGCGGCGCAGGCCCGCGGGTGCTCGCGGACCGCTGCCGCGGCGCAGGCCCGCGGGTGAGGGCGTTCTTTGCGCACGGGCGAGGGGGACGCGGCGGGGCGCGGGAGAGCCTCGTGTGCATCGGGTCTTGCTGGCATTGGCTTGCATGGCGGCCGGGGTTGCGCATGCACGGGGCCCAGCGCGTCGCGCTCGTGCGGCGCCGAGGTTTCACCGCGACAAGGTCAGCCAATCATGCATCGTTCATCTGCCACAATTCTCCTCGGCGCCGCGCTGGCGTCCGCGCTCATCTGCGTCGGTTGCAAGAAGGATACGGAGACGGCGAAGCCGGGGGCCGAGCTGGGCGGGGCCGGGGCGGACGGCAACAACAGCGCGCCCGACAGCCTGTCGAACGGCGGGGCCGAGCCGAGCACGGTGCCGGAGGACGAGGTCGGCACGCCGCCGCCGCCGGCCGCACCGGCGCCCGACCCCGACGCGGCGATGCCCAAGTGAGGCGCGAGGGAGCGCCGCATCGCGCCGGCCTGGGCGCGGGCCCAGGCGGGTTCGCGCGCGTCGTGGGGTATCGCCCCCAATTGGGTGTACCTGTCTCACGGGACAGGTAAGGTCCGAGCCCCGTCCGTGGCGGGGTGGCGCTCCTCGGGGGATGATCGGCGCCGTGATCTCGACCTGTCGCGCGCGCTTGTTGGCAATGTGGGTCTCGCTGGGCGCCTGCGGCCCCGGGAAGGTGGACAGCGCGGGTGAGAGCGAGACGGGGCTGCCGGGCAGCACCGGCGTCGGTCACTCGAGCACGCCGACCACCAGCGGTCCGGGGGACGGGCCGACCAGCGAGACGGGCGCGCCGCCCGACGATCCGGGGGCGAGCACGGGCGTGGACGACGGGGGCAGCAGCGGCGTGCCGCCGATCCCCGGGCCTCCGCCGGTCCCCGAGCCCTGCGATCCCTGGCTCGAGAATTGTCCGGCGGGGCTCAAGTGCGTGCCGGTCGACGAGTTCGGCGCCGGCACCTGGGACGCGCTGCGCTGTCGACCCGTCGACCCGGCGGGCAAGCAGCCGGGCAAGGGCTGCAGCGTGGCGGACAGCGAGCTCAGCGGGTTCGATGACTGTCAGTTTCACGCGCTGTGCCTGGAGGTCGACGGCGAGCTGCACGGCCGCTGCTACGGCATGTGCACCGGCTCGCCCGGTCAGCCGGTGTGCCCCGAGGGGCTGGCGTGCGCGCAGCATAATCAGGGCCTGCTAAACCTGTGCCTCACGCCCTGCGATCCGCTGGACCCGATCACCTGCGACGGCGAGGTGTGCATACCGAACGGGCAGGGCTTCGTGTGCGCGCTGCAGGAGCTCGGGGTCGACGGCGCCGACGCGGAGCCCTGCGACGCGGTCAATGGTTGCGACGCCGGGCTGGTGTGCGCGGACCCGGGGTCGGCGCCGGCCCACTGCGACGTCGAGGAGACCGGCTGTTGCCTGCCGTTCTGCCCGACCGACGACGTCAACTTTGTGTGCCCGGGGAGCACGGTCTGCCTGCCATGGTTCGCGGAGGGCGCGGCGCCCGAGGGGCTCGAGCACGTGGGGGTGTGCGCGCAGCAGATTTGATCGGGATGTCCGGAGGGACAGGTTGAGCGGGCGCTCAGCGCAGGCGCCGCGGCGGGAGAGGGCGTATCATCGCGCCGCCATGACCGACAAACCCCACAAGCGCACAGCGATCGTCCTCGGCGGCTCCGGCTCGGTCGGAGCCGGACTGCTCCGCGAGTTGTTCCACGACGACGGCTTCGACGCCGTCATCACGCTGTCACGCCGATCGCTGCCGGAGGCGGTGGCGATGGCCCGCACCGCCGGCCGCCGGCTGGTGGAGAGGCTCGTCCCCGAGATGCAGCCGGCGCCGCTCGCCGCGGCGACGCTCGCCGCGGCGAGCGAGGTCGACGGCGATCTCGAGGGGTTTAGCGTGCTCGGCGTCGGGGCCGGCACCGCGAAGCTCACGCTCGCGGAGCATCGCGCGGTCGACGTCGCGCTGAACGAGGCGTTCGCGCAGGCGCTGCGAGCCTCGGGCAAGGTCCGGCACCTCGGGTTCATGAGCGCCGCGGGGGCGGACCCGACCGCGAAGACCAGCGGCAGCGGCGGCGCAGGCATGTCGCGTTACAACCGCGTGAAGGGCGAGGCCGAGGCGGCCGTGCGCGCGAGCGGGCCGGCGATCGTGAGCGTGTTCCGTCCGGCGATGATCATCGGCTCGCAGCACACGCCGTGGCTGCTCGAGAAGGCCCTGCCGCTGTTTTCGTTCGTCACGCCGGCGAAGTACCGATCGATCCGGGTGGAGCAGATCGCGAAGGCGATGGTCGCGGCGGCGAAGCAGCACCCCGCGGCGAGCGCGGTGTACCACTACCCGGAGATGATGGCGCTGATCGCCGGCGACGTCGCATAAGCTGGCTCCGCGACGATGCTCGGCGCCCTGCTCCTCACCGGCCTGCTCGCGGACGAGGTCCCCGAGCCGCCGCCGCGCGATGCGATCGCGTGGGACGCCCCGCGCGGCTGCCCCGACCGGCCCCAGCTGACCGCGGCGATCGCCCGCAGGCTCGGCCGTCCGCTTGTCGCGGGAGAGCTCGAGCTGACCGGGACGGTCACGCACCACGCCGATTCGCCGCGCTTCCGCGTCCAGCTGCAGCTCCGTGTCGGCGACGACAGCCAGGTGCGCACGCTGACCGCCGAGCGCTGCTCGTCGATCGCCGACGCGACGATCTTGCTGGTCGCGCTCGCGGTCCAGCGGTCCGCTGCCGCGAGCGCGAGCCCGCCGTCGCCCGAGCCGCCCCTCGAGCCGGAGCCGGAGCCGGAGCCGGAGCCGGAGCCCGCCGAGCCCGAGCCGGCCGGGCCCCCACCGGGACCTTCGTCGGCGATCGTCGGCGATGACTCGATGGTGTACGTCACGCCGGCGCCTCCGCCCGGGCCGCCGACCTCGCCGCCGCCTCGCCGCCCGGGCCTGCTCGTGCGTCTGCACGGCGGTCCGGAGTACGGCGCCGTGCCGCGGCTGTCGGGCGCGCTCGGGCTGGCTACCGGCGCCCTGTGGCGACACGCGCGGCTCGAGCTCGGCGGGCACTTCGTCGCGCCGCAGACAGCGCGCCACGACCCGGCCACCGCGCGGATGTTCGTGCTCGCGGCGACGGCTCGCGGGTGCGCGCGGCTCGGCCGTGGGGTCGTCGAATTCCCGGTCTGCGGCGGGCTCGAGCTCGGCGGGCTGCGAGCCGCCGTCACGGGCCCGGGCGCGCGCTCGGTGACTGGCCTGTGGCTGGCGGGTGCGGGCGCGGCGGGCGTGGTGTGGCACGTGCGTCCGCGGGTCGGTCTGACGCTCGCGCTCGAGGTCCTGGTCCACGTGACACGCCCCCGCCTGAACATCAGCGGCCCCGGCGCGGCGGAGACCCTCTACTACGTGAAGCCGGCGTCGGGTCGGCTGCTGGTCGGCCTCGAGATCCGCCTTGGCGACCCATGGTGACGGATCGCCCGGGTGCCGGAGATCCGGTCCAAGGAGCGCATGTTGCAGACCCAGAGCGAAGCCGAACCGTCGCTGGACCCCCCACGAGACGAACAATTTCGCGCCATCTACCGCGCCGAGTTCGAGTTCGTATGGGCCGTCGCGCGCCGGTTCGGCGTGCCGCCGGCGGCCCTCGACGACGCCGTCCAGGAGGTCTTCCTGGCCGCGTTCCGCCGGCTCGACGGGCTGCGCTACGAGGTCTCGCCGCGGGCCTGGCTGTTCACGCTGGCCCGCCGCGTCGCGTCGCGCCACCACCGAACCATCTCGCGGCGGTCCCGTGGTATCGCCGCGCTCGCCAGCGCGACCGGCCTCGCCAACGCGGCCCCGCACGCCCGGCATGACGCCGCGATGCAGCTCGAGCAAATGCTCGCGCAGCTGTCCCGCGGGACCCGCGACGCCTGGGAGCTGACCGAGCTGCACGGCATGAGCGGCCCGGAGATCGCCGCGGAGCTCGGCCTCCCGCTCAACACCGTGTACTCGCGCCTGCGCCTCGCGCGGGCCCAGCTCGCCGCGCTCTCGGCCGACACCGTCGCCGCCGGCGTCGCCACGGCCCGCCGCCGCGACCAACCACCGCCCGACGCGGCCCGCCGCAACTGGGCGCTCATGGTCCCGCTCATGCCGGTCGGCGCTGGCGCGACGGCGACGGTCGTCGGGGGCTGGGTCGCCAGTCACCCCGCGCTCGCGGCGACCCTGCTCGCCGTCGGGGTGGCGACGGTCGCCGGCGTCGCCACGCCACGGCGCGGCCCGCCGATCAGCGCGTCGACCCGCGAGCTGCCGCCCGCCCCGGCCCCACGGGCCGCGACGGCGACCCCGTCCGCGCCGATCGCCGTGCCCGACCCGCCGACCGCCGCTCCACGGCAATTCACGTCGACGATCGGCGACGATCGGCTCGCCGCCGAGGTCGCGCTGATCAACCGCGCCGGCGACTGGCTGCGCGCCGGCGACGGGGACGCCGCGCTCGCGCTGATCGACCGGCACGCGCGCGAATTCCCGGCCGGTACGCTGAGCGACGCCCGCGAGGCCGCCCGCGTCGACGCGCTGTGCCTGCGCGGCGCCGCTGCCGAGGCCGACGCCGCTGCCGCGCGCCTCGTCGGCGACTGGCCGGGCTCCCTGCTCGCCCGCCGCTACCTGCATTATGTGTGCACCCCCTGAAGATATTTTTTTGCGCATGACGGAACCCGCAGGCTCCGGAGATCCGCAGCAATAGAGGTACTCACATGGCCCGCTCATGCACCGTCCACGCTCCGCTGCTCATGCTCCCCCTGCTCGCGGCCTGCCCGCTCGACTTCCACGTCGGTGACAACCCGGAGGAGACGACCGGCGTCGGCGACATGTCCGAAGGTACAGGCGAACTCGGCACCAGCGGGCCGGCCGCGCCGACCACCGGCGAACCGGCGTCCGCGGTCTGCGGCGACGGCATCGTCGCCAGCGGCGAGGCCTGCGACGACGGCAACGACGCGGACGACGACGGCTGCGACGTCGCCTGCGCGCGCACCGGCAAGCTCGAGTGGATCTGGACCGACCCCAGTCCCTTTGTCGCCAGCGACATCACCGTCGGCGTCGACGGGCGGATCGTCGTCGCCGGCGGCGATACGGTCCTGGCGCTCAGTCCCGCGGGCAGCGAGCTGTGGCGCCGCGCGATCCCCGGGGCCCTCTCGCTGAGCACGGTCGTCGTCGACGACGCCGGGAACATCTACACCGGCAGCCGCGACGGCGTCGTCTACGGCCTCGATCCCGCGGGGTTCCTGCAGTGGACCAGCGGCGTGAAAGACGACCCCGACGGCGCCGTCCGCACGGAGATGACCTCGCTCGTCCGCCACGGCGGGACGCTCCACGCGCTCGCCATCCAGGGCGGCGACGACGGGTACCGCACGCTGCTGCGCCGCATCGACCCCGGGTCGGGCGCGCAGCTGACCGAGACGCCGTCGCCCGCGGAGCTCACCGCGACCGCGTACGACCTGGCGATCGGCGCCGACCGGATCGTCGCCGTCGGCTCCGCCGGCGCGCTCGCCGACGCTGACGACCCGCTGTTCATGCACGCGTTCGTCGCCACGTACGACCTCGACGGCGCGGCGCTGTCGTTCACCATCGCCGACGAGCCGGGCCCGGTGTTCCGATCGATCACGGCGACCGCCGACGGCTATGTGCTCACCGGCTTCGACCCGCTCGCACCGAGCATCATCGTCCGTGGCCTCGACGCCGACCTGAACACGCAATGGGACCACGAGGATAAGACCTTCCCGGCCCCGGTCATGTATTCGGTCGCGGCCGGGCCCGGCGGCGCGCTCGCGGTCGCCGGCCGCGTCGAGCTCGGCGACGAGAAGGCCGCGCTGGTCCGCCGGGTCGCCAGCGACGGCGACCCGCTGTGGACATCCGTGCTCGCGAGCCCGGACGACACCGGCATCGGCGGCGCCTTCGCGCTCGCGTTCGGCCCCGACTTCCTGGTCGCGCTCGGACCCGACGTCGCCCAGACCGACCAGGGCTGGACGGTCTGGGTCCGTCGATTTGCGATCGACTGAAGGACCTCACGGCCGCGGCGACGACGGGCGCAGCGCCGCACGCAGCGAGCCGGGGCCGAGGCCCTCGCAGCGGGCGAGCAGCCCGAAGTAGACCGCGGCGGCGACCGCCAGGCTGAGGGCCGCTCCGGCGAGGGCGGGCACGGCCCCAGCGAGCCCCCACCCGACCCCGAGGCCCGCGAGCGCGGCGAGCAGGCCCCACAGCATCAGGCGCCACACCGCCGCCACGAAGGTGGCGAGGCGCATGCGCAGGACCGCGAGCGCGAACGCCAGCAGCACCGCGAACGCGATCGGATAGCCGACGACCCAGGCCCACGCCACCGCCGCGAAGCCCAGCTGGTCGCCCATGAGCGCCGCGGCGGCGACGAAGCAGACCGGCATGGTCAGCGCCGCGACGGCCATGAATTGCAGCGTCAGCGCGGGTCGACCGACGCTGTCCAGCAGCGGCGGGACGACCATGCCGAGCCCGCGCAGCACCGCCGCGATGCAGAGGATCCGCACCACCGGGGCCGCCGGGACCCAGCGCTCATCGAGCAGCTCGAGCAGCGCCGGCGCAGCCACGACCACGCCGATCAGGAAGGTGCCGATGATGATAAAGTTGATCCGCGCGAAGTGCAGGAACAGGCTCGCCAGCGCCGCGGGTCGCTCGCGCGCCCGCGAGAACGCCGGGAACGCGACCGATACGACGACCTGACCGAGCACCCGCGACGGGTCGAGGGCGAGGTCGCAGGCCGCGCGATAGAGGCCGAGCGCCTCGCGGCCGAACCAATATCCGACCACGTAGCTGTCGACGCCGGTGTACACGAAGAAGAGGATCCGGCTGAGCGATGTCTTGAGCCCGAAGTGCAGCGAATCTCGGGTCGCCGCCCAGTCGAAGCGCAGGCTCGGCCACCACGGCCGACAGCGCTGGATCCCGACCGCGAGCACGGCCGTGCGCGCGAGCGGTGCGTATACGAAGCACCAGATCCCCGCGCCACCGCCCGCCAGCGCCAGCAGGCTCGCGTTCTCGACCAGGTTGGCGATCACGCGGATCTGCGAGAGCTCGCGAAACCGCAGCTCGCGGTTCAAGATCGCGTTGGGCACGTAGTAGATGTTCTGCAGCAGCAGCTTCAGGCAGTAGAGCCGCAGCATCTCGCCGACGATCGGCGCGTCGTAGAGGGCGGCCAGACCCGGCGCGAGCGCGAACAGGACCGCGGCGATGAGGACCACGCCCATCGCCACGTTGAGCCAGAAGATCGTCGAGAGCCGGGCCGGCGAGTGGTCGCCGCTGTGGATCAGCGCGGCCGACAGGCCCATGTCGGTGGCGAGATCGAGGATCGGAAACGCCGCCAGCGCCAGGGCCGCGGTGCCGTACTCGGCCGGCGTGACGAACAGCGCCAGGATCACGCCGATGACCGCGACGTTGAGCACGCCGGTGAGGGCGCTGGCGGCACCGACCCACGCGAGCCCGCGATTGACCTTGACCTGCTCCTCTCGCTCGTTCATCGCGCCCAGGGGACCACAGATCAGTCGACGCGGTGGAGCTCGAACGCGACGTCGTTGGCCGGCGGGACCAGCGAACGAAGCAGGGCCTCGCGCTCGCGGAGCTGACGGCGGGCCCGGTCGCGGGCCCGCGTGTCGGCGTCGTAGGCCCGGCGCATCGGCGAGCGCAGGCCGGTCGCCGGCGCCCGGGTGAGCGAGCTCTGGCACAGGCGCACGTCGTAGAGGAAGGCGCGGAGGTTGCGGATCTTGCACACGTGCGCCGCGCGGAAGATGAAGTCGTCGTCGGCGCTGACCCGGGCGGTCCCGTCGAAGCCCTTGAGCAGACCGAAGGCCTCGCGCCGGACCACGCAGCTGGCGTGCTTGACCAGCGAGCGCAGCCCGAGGCTGCGCCACAGATTGACGTTGTGGACCATCGGCCCGTGGCGGACAAACTCGCCGCGCTCGGTGACGTAGCGGACCCAGGACCCGACGATGTCGAGCCGGGCGTCCTCGAGGTACTCGACCTGCCGCGAGAGCCGGCGCGCCACGCTGCGATCGTCCGAGTCATGGAACGCGACGTAACGGCCGGCGCAGCGCGTGAGCAGGGCGTTCTTGAGCCGGTAGGTGCCGACATTCACGGTCGAGCGCCACAGCACCAGGCGGCGGTCGCCGCGAAACGGGGCGAGCGCCGCGAGCCACTGATCGTCGGGCGACGCGTCGTCGACGACGTGGAGCTCGAGGTCGCGCAGGTCCTGCGCGAGCACCGAGGCGACCGCCTCGGCCAGATAGGGCTCATTGCCGAAATGCGGCATCAAGACGCTGACGAGTGGCATCTTAGCGTGACCATTCCATGCGCCGTCCGCCCCGCGATCGACGACGCAGTATGGGAGGAGCGAGGCGCGGGCGCGGCGAATCCTAATCAGGTCCTCGGTTCGCCGGCAAGCGCCCGCCGGGGCGCCCGGGGGGCCCGGAGCCGGCGATGTCACGCCGCGCCCAGCGAGCGTGACACGCACGACACGGGCCCTCCGCCGTCCGTTGGCGCGGGCGCGACATCCTCGACGAGATCGCAACGAATCAGCGACGAATGCGACACGAAGGTCGCGGCGATATCCGCTGAGTGAACATTACGTCGCGACCCGAGCGCCGCCGTGAATAACGTCACTATCGCGGCCCGCTTGCTGGGGTGCGATGATTCCGCTAGCTTCGCCCCGCCTTGCTCGACAGCCACCCCCACGACGTCCTGCTGGATCGACTCTCACGCCGTACCGCCCACATCGCCATCCTCGGCGTGGGCTACGTCGGGCTGCCGCTCGCGGTGGCGTTCGCCGAGGCCGGCTTCACGGTCACTGGGCTGGACATCGACGAGGACAAGCTGACCGCCCTGCGTGCGGGTCGCTCGTACATCGAGGACATCCCGGAGGCGCGGCTGCGGCCCTTGGTCGGCCGGCGGCTGTTCGCGTCGGCGGACTTCGACGCGGCGCTGGCCGTCGCCGACGTGGCCATCATCTGCGTGCCGACCCCGCTCAACAAGACCCGCGACCCCGACCTCCGGGCCCTGACCGCGGCGAGCGCCGCGGTCGCCCGCTCGCTGCACCCCGGGATGCTCGTGTCGCTCGAATCGACCACCTATCCCGGCACGACCGACGAGCTGCTGCGCCCGCTGCTCGAGGCCGGGGGGCTCCGCGCGGGCCGTGACTTCTTCCTCGTGTTCTCGCCCGAGCGCATCGACCCGGGGCGCAAGGACTTCGTCCTCGAGACGACCCCGAAGATCGTCGGCGGGGTCACGCCGCGCTGCCGCGAGGTCGGTCTCGCGGTGTACCGCCAGGCGATCCACCGCGTGATCGGCGTCGGGTCGAGCCAGACGGCCGAGATGTCCAAGCTGCTCGAGAACACGTTTCGCGCCGTCAACATCGCCCTCGTCAACGAGCTCGCGCTGATGTGCGACAAGCTCGGGATCGACGTCTGGGAGGTCATCGACGCCGCGTCGACCAAGCCCTACGGCTTCATGAGGTTCACCCCGGGGCCCGGCGTCGGCGGCCACTGCATCCCGCTCGACCCGCACTATCTGTCGTGGAAGCTGCGTACCCTCAACTACAACGCGCGCTTCGTTCAGCTCGCCGACGAGATCAACAGCGCGATGCCAGCCTACTGGGTCGGCAAGGTGCAGGACGCCCTCAACGAGCGCGCCCGGGCGATGCGCGGCAGCACGGTCCTCGTGGTCGGCGTCGCGTACAAGCAGGACACCGACGATGTCCGCGAATCGCCGGCCCTCGACATCATCGCCCTGCTGCACAAAAAAGGCGCCGAGGTGCGTTACCACGACCCCCACGTGCCGCGCATCGACCACGGCGACATCACGCTGCGCAGCGAGCCGGGGCTCGACGCGGCCCTCATCGCCGCCGATTGCGTGCTGATCGTCACCGACCACAGCTGCTACGATTGGGCGGCGGTGGCCGCCCGGGCGCGGGTGGTGGTCGACACGCGCCGCGCCCTCCCGCGCGGCGCGTGACCGGGGAGGAGGTCGTGATGCCAGTCCAGGTCGCGCCGCAGCACTACGAGTTTCTCAAGTATGACCATTTTGAGCGCTGGAGCTCATACTGGTATCAGATCCGGGCCGCGCTGGCCGTCAAGCCCAGCACCGTCCTCGAGATCGGGCCCGGCACCGGCGTGTTTCGCAGCTACCTCGAGGGTCGCGGCGTCCAGGTCGCGTCGCTCGACGTCGACAACACCCGGCGGCCCGACCACGTGGCCGACGTCAGCGACCTCGACACCACGCTCCCCGCGGGCCTGCGCTTCGACTGCGTGGCGGCCTTCCAGGTGCTGGAGCACCTGCCGTACGAGCGGTTTGAGGCCTGCCTGGCCGGCCTCGCCCGCCGCGCCGCGCCGTGGTGCCTGCTGAGCCTGCCCTACCACGGCGTGCAGCTGCGCTGCGCGCTGAATATCGCCGGTGTCCGGGTCAGCCGCGGCGTCTCGCTGCCCTTCCCGTGGCGGCTGAAGTTCAACGGCGAACACTACTGGGAGCTGGGATGGGAGCACCCGATCCGCGCGGTGACGCGGACGATCGCCCGCCACTTCGAGGTGGTGGACCGCGGCTTCGTCCCCGAGAACCCCTACCATTATCTCTGGGTGCTGCGCTCGCGCGGCGAATGAGGCGGGCGCTCAGCCCTGCTCGTGCGTCGTCGTGGCGAACGTCGAAACCAGGCGACGGCGGGCGCCCGGGAGCCCTACACTTGCGGCATGCGAGCGCGAAGCGTCATCCTGGTCGCCGCCCTGTGCGGCTGTGTTCGCGCCGAATTCGGGGTGGGCGAGGACACGAGCGGCAGCTCCGGCGCGACGACCGGGTCGAGCGGCGAGGCGGGCACGGCGACGCCGACCACCGGCGGCGAGCTGCCCGACTACAGCGACTCGCCGTGCTGGGGGAAGCCGCAGCCGACGCTGGTGTACAACTACCAGACGCACGAGGTCGTGCCGGTCACGGCGACCTGCCGGGCCGAGGGCGAGCGCAGCTTCGTGCTGGTGGCCGACGCCCTGTGGGACGACGGCACGGTCGACCAGGCGGCGGTCAACGGGTTCATGCACCGCTACGAGCTGTTCACGCCGGCGGGCTCGGTCGACCCCGAGCGCGGCGTGATCGTCAACGACGAGGCGGTGTTCGGCTCGCTCGCGCCGGCCAAGCTGCCGGGCGGCAAGGTGTCGGTGTTCGTGATCGACAGCAAGGGCGGCGCCGACGGCTACCTGTGCGGCTGGTGTGACTACCCGCAGCTGCACCTCGACGGCATCGTGCTCGCGCCGATCTCCGGCGATGACGCGCTGTCGATCGCGGCGCACGAGAGCTACCACCTGATCCACCGCGCCCGCGACGCGGACGAGGAGGTGTGGATCAACGAGAGCCTCGCGGAGGCGGCGATGACCGCCAACGGCTTCTTCACCGACGACGAGTGGCTGGACGACTTCCGCCTCGCGCCCGACCAGGACTGGGGCCCCGGCGGCGTCGACTTCGGGACCTTCAACTACGGCGCGGGCCTGCTGTGGGGCAGCTTCCTGTACGAGCGCGGCGGGGCGCCGCTGATGGCGGCGATCACCGCGGAGCCGGGCAACGGCTGGGCCGGCCTCGACGCCGCGCTGCAGGCCACCGGCGAGGCCAGCGACGCGTGGTCGCTGTTCCTCGACATGGGCGTGGCGATGGTGGCCGACCGCCCGGAGCTCGGCCACGGCTTCGCCGCCTTCGCCGTCGGCGAGGTCGCGCGTGTGGGGGACCTCGGGGCGGGCGACGCGGCCGAGGGCACGGTCGAGCCGGGTGGCTTCGACGTCTATCGCCTGGTCGGCCCGGGTCAGCTGGACGTCGAGGTGACCGGCGTCAGCGTCGGCGCGCGGGCGTTCCGGGTCGGCGCGGCGATCGAGGTCGTCGATCCAGTGGGCGGCGCGACGCTGCAGCTGGCGGCGGACGAGCAGGGCTACGTGCTGGTCAGCGCGCAGGCCGGCGGCGCGTACATGATCGCCGTGAAGTAACGCGACGGCCCGGCGGCGATGCGGTCGAGTGTGGCGGGGTTGCCAGGCGCCGGGGCTTCGGCGCATGATGACGGGGTGAAGCGCCGAAGTCCTTCCCGCCGCCAGTGGCGTGGTCCGCCGTCGCCGAGGTGAACCGATGCTGCACATCGGCTTTGCGGTCCGCCTGCTGTACTTCCTGCTCGCGCCCTTCATGATCCTGTCGGCCGGCGACGTGATCCCGATGACGGGTGTGCTGATCAACATCATCGTGTTGGTCGGCGGGTTCATCGCGGTCGAGCTGCTGCGCGACGCGACCGGGCGCCACCCGCTGATCGCCCGCGTGCTGGCGCGACAGCTGCGCTACGCCGAATACTACCGCGCCCATCCGCCGCGGAACTTTATCTATTATATGGTCTATCCGCTGATCTTCCCGTACTGGTTGATCAACCGGCGGGCGCGCGAGGAGTTCGGCCTGTACCGCGGATTTACGATCTTCGGGGTCGTCCTGCTGGTGGTGCTCGGCGCGGTCGACTATTTCTTCCTGTGGTGGCCAGAGATCGGCGTCGGGCCGTTTGTGGGCAGCATGGTGGCGACGCTGTTGCTGCAGGTCGCGCTGCTCATCACCCTGTTGCTGCCTCTGGCGGTGACGATCGTCGGGTTTCAGCTGGCCGGGCGCTCGCGGGCGGTGTGGACCATGCTCGGCGCGGCGGCGTTCTCGGTCGGGCTGGTGTACCTCGGGCGCAGCGCGCGGGTCGGCGAGCTGACCCCGGTCGAGGTCGCGGCGCGGGCCCGCCTGCGCAGCGAGGCCGTTCCCGAGCGGGCGCACGCGGTGCAGGACGCCGCCCTGCGCGGGGTCTGGGACGAGCTGCGCGGCGGCACGGCGACGGTCGACGGCGACGGCTGGGTCGGCGGGGACACCCTGGTGCGGGCGCACACGGCCCTGACCGACTTCTATCACCCGGACGAGGCGGCGGCGTTCAACGTGCACGTGTGGCCGGTGGACCAGCCGGCCTTCGCGCTGCTGCAATGTTACCAGAACAGTCACCCGCCGCCGTGGCGGGTCATGGCCGCGGACGGGCATATCGTCGCGGAGCAGCAGGCGATCCCGGCGGAGCTGTACAATGTGAAGCCGACCCGTAATCGCCGGCGGATCCACCCGAAGGAGCACCCGGCGGAGCGCCCGACGGGGCGCTGAGGGACAGCCCCGCGGAGGTGGGGCCGGCACGAGCGCGGCGCGCCCGTGGATGACACGGGCGCGCCGGCTCACGCGAGGGGTTGCGGGCTCACTGGCAGGGGCACAGCGAGCGGCGGCTGTTGGGGCCGCAGGCGACGCCCAGCTGGTCCATGTTGGTGAGGTGCTCCATCGGGCAGCCGACGTAGTTGGAGCACAGCAGCGGGCCGATGAACTT